>WNFP01000044.1_pt1 | contig 81425 bp, 57 predicted proteins | sample 5400201 | NCBI WGS metagenome assembly WNFP01 (sample SAMN13153355, study PRJNA577476) | soil metagenome | isolation source: 115 cm saprolite under Madrone tree | place: USA:California | collected 2016-06-14
GCGGCGAGGAATTCCTGATTGTGTCGCAGAGCACGAGCGCTGATGCGGCCCAGCACGTGGCCCGCCGCATCCTGGACGTAATCGGCGGGCAGCCGTTCGAAACCTCCGACGGCCTCTCCATTTCAAAAACATGCTCCGTGGGCTGGGCGGTCTTTCCCTGGATCAGCAGAACTCCCTCCGCCGTCTCCGTGGACGACATCATCAAACTGGCCGACCGCGCCCTCTACATGGCCAAGCAGGGTGGCAGAAACTGCGCCATTGGTCTTTATCCCGACGAGAGTATGGAAGATGAACCCATCGACCGGCAAAAAGTGAGACCACGCGCAGTAGAGATACACGGACCAGTACCCGCCGTGGAGCACCAGTCATGAAACATCTGTAGCTTCTCTGTTTAGAATCGCTGTTATTTTGCTGAACGGGCCGGCGCTGACAGATGTTCCGCCTTGCCGCGTAACAAGCACGCGGTCACTTTGCGTTGGTACTCCATAGAAACCTGGAACTGAAGCATGCCGGAACCAGCATGGAAAATAAAAAGAGAATTTTAATTTCTGGGTTGTTATGCCAAAGAATGATAATTTGAAACAACGACCTTGAAACGTATGCCAAGGCTGTGGCTGTTGAGTCTTACACTGGTGCTGGCAGCGCTGTTGTTGTATACAGCGCCTGGAGAGTTGTCCGCGCAGTCACTGCCATTGCCGGAGCATCCTCGCTTTGCTTTCCAAAAAATTCCTGAGCACCTGGGCCTCTCCACGGCCACGGTCACCAGTCTGGCGCAGGATGCACAGGGCTTTCTGTGGATTGGCACGCAGGATGGCCTTTTTCGCTACGATGGAGCGAATGTGATACAGTTTGCCGCCGGACAGGGACTGGGCAACTTTCGCATCAACCAGCTGTTTATCTCGCCCAGGGGTGATCTGTGGGCCGTGAGCATTCTGGGGGTCTGGCGATATGTGCAGGGACGTTTTAAGCAATTGCCATTGCCCGATGGGCACAAACTGCGTGGTCTGATGGGTGCAACCGTAGACAAAGACAACGTGGTCTGGGTAGTCGTGGACGATGGCATTCTCCTCGAAATCAACGCTGACCATCCGGAAGATTTCCATGTGTTTCCAGCCGAACCTGTCAGACTGGTGACCTACGCGCCTGACGACTCTATTCTGGTGGGTCTGGAATCGCGGGTTGGCCGCATCCCCAAAGGGAGCAAAGAACTGGAGGTCCTTCCCGGAGACCTGCCCGATCTTCCGGTGTATGCTCTGGTCACCGACGGCAATGGCGATATCTGGGCGCGCACGGCAAAGCACTTCAGCCGCTGGAACGCCGAAAAAAAGCGCTGGATACAGGATGATGCCGGGCTTCCCGGCGCCAGCGAATTTGGATATCCCACCGTCACCCGCCTGGGAGATATTTTGCTGCCCACGATTCAGGGACTCTATCGCCGAAGCCACGGGCGATGGAACGCAATTGGGGAACGAGAAGGCATGGGCACCAATGCCTTGTTTGCGGCTATTGAAGATTTTGATGGCGCGATCTGGCTGGGTTTCGGTGGCAACGGAGTGGAGCGCTGGCCGGGACCGAATGAATGGCTGGGCTGGTCGCGGTCAGAAGGACTGCCGGACTCCGTGGTCTGGTCCACTGTGCGCGACAGCCAGAAAAGACTATGGGTGGCCACCAACACCGGTCTGGGCATGTGGGACCCCTCACAACACAAATGGCGGACATGGAACACAAACAACGGCCTGCCCGGCGAGACCGTGCGCAAGCTGGTCATTACTCCGGAGGGGACTCTGTGGGGGCTCTCCGTCCCAGGTGGGCTTTTTTGGATTGACTTGCAAACGCTGGGCCTGCACACCATAAGCGCTCCGGAGCATCCGGAATCGCGCAGCAGGGGCTACAGCAGTATTGCGCCGGGCCCAGGCGGATGCCTGTTGGCCGGCGGCAACGGGTTTATCGACCAGTATAAAAGCGTGAAGGGCCAGATCATCAGGAGCAGCATCAGTGTTCCTGACACGGTAAAAATGGCCGTCCGCGAGCTCCAGGTAGTGGAGAACGGAGTTATCTGGGGAGCAGGGCGTAAAGGAGTCTCGCGGTTTGATGGCAAACAGTGGCGGCTCATTACGCCGCGGGATGGCCTGCTCAACGAATCTGTAAGCACGATTGGCGCAGCCAACTCGTCGGAGATATGGGTAAGTTATTTTGAGCCTGTAGGAGTAACCCGCATTCGTGTGAATAAAGACGGTCGTCCGGAGCTCAGGCATTACACCGCAGCCGATGGCCTCGCCAGCAATTCCATCTATCTCATTGCAAGGGACCATAATGGCAATGTATGGCTGGGTGGTGATCAGGGAGTGACCATCGTCCATCCTGACGGGACCTTCAGTGATGAAACTCATAGCTCCGGACTTTTGTGGGACGATGTAAGCGTGGACGGGTTTTATGAAGATGCCGATGGTGGCATCTTCATCGGCACCAGCCGGGGGCTGGCCTATCGCCGTCCGAACATACCCACGACAAAGAGCATGGGGCCGGAAACCGTAATTACGTCGGTGTCTTTTGCTGGCCGGGAAATGCTCTATGCCGATCATCCCCGCATCTCCTATCGTGATGCCACCTTTGAAGCACACTTTTCCGTGCCTGCAATCGACCGTCCTGCGGGACAGAGCTGCAAGTATCAGTTACAGGGTCTGGAACGCGACCCGGTTGAAACCACGCTGCGCCAGGTGCGTTATACCGCGCTTCCCGCGGGGGACTTCACCTTTACCGTAAGCTGCGGCGCCCTGAACCGGGGCTGGAGCACGCCCGCCACCTGGAGTTTCACCATCCAGCCGCCTTGGTGGCAGCGAATATGGACGCGAATCTCTCTGCTGCTCCTGCTTATTCTTGCCATCGCCTGGACCACCAGAATTCGCACCCACGCGCTCGAAAACCAGAGGCAGCGTCTGGAAGAAGCCGTGGCCGCGCGCAACGCTGAACTGTCGGCGGCGAACAAACAACTGGAAGAGGCTTCTCTTAAGGACCCGCTCACCGGCATCCGCAACCGCCGGTTCTTTGAGCTGACCATCCCTCGCGATGTCCAGCAGACCATTCGCGCCTATCAAACCGCAAACCCCGGTGAGCCGCCCAGAGACCGCGACCTGGTATTTTTCATTATGGATATTGATCATTTCAAGGATCTGAACGACACATACGGCCACACGACGGGAGACGAGGTGCTGGTTGCCATGGCGCGCAGGCTGGCCAGCATAATTCGCGAAACCGATGTGCTGGTGCGCTGGGGCGGCGAGGAATTCCTGATTGTGTCGCAGAGCACAAACACCGGAACGGCCAAACGTGTGGCCCGGCGCATACTGGATGTTGTGGGTGGACAGCCGTTTGAAACATCGGATGGCCTCTGCATCTCTAAAACATGCTCCGTGGGCTGGGCGGTCTTTCCCTGGATCGGCAAAGTTCCGGTCGCCGTCCCCGTGGACGACATCATCAAACTGGCCGACCGCGCCCTCTACATGGCCAAGCAGGGTGGAAGAAACCGCGCCATTGGTCTTTATCCTGACGAGAGCATGGAAGACGAACCCATCGGCCAGCAAAAAGCAAGACCACGAGCTGTCGAGATACATGGCCCCGTGCCCGCCGTGGAGCACCAGTCATAAAACACCGGCAATTCCAGGCGGGCACTCTGTAGCTTCCCGTATACAGGAGCGCTGTTATTTTGCGGCGCTGGACGGCGCCAAACCGCGATACTTCAGCATGGGTTCAATGCTGGGCGGCCCGCCGCGCCAGCCAGAGTACACTTTCTCAAGATCTTCCGTGTTGCCGCGTGAGAGCACCATTTGCCGGAAGCGGTCTCCATTGGCGCGGCTCAGTCCGCCGTGGTCCTCGAACCATTGAAACGCATCGTGGTCGAGCATCTGCGTCCACAGATACGCGTAATAACCGGCAGCGTATCCGCCGCCCCAGATATGGTTGAAGTAGCTGGAACGGTAGCGCGGCGGCGTATGGCTGAGAGACAAGTGAGTTTGCTGCAGGGCCTGGGTTTCAAAAGTATCGGGATTCTGCGGTGGAGCGTCCGCCGGAAGCGTATGCCACTTCAAATCCAGCTCCGCTGCGGCGAGCAATTCAGTAACGTCGTAGCCCTGGTTGAAGGTGGAGGCCTTTCTGATCTTCGCCGCCAGCTCCGCGGGCATGGGTTCACCGGTCCTGTAATGCTTTGCGTAATGCTCAAAAACCGAGGGATACTCCGCCCAGTGCTCGTTGAACTGCGAAGGAAACTCAACAAAATCGCGGGCCACCGACGTGCCGGAAAGACTCGGATATTGCGTATTGGCAAACATGCCGTGCAGAGCATGACCAAATTCGTGGAACATGGTCCTTACGTCATCGGTTGTAAGCAGAGCCGGCTGGCCTGCCGCGGGCATCGCGAAATTGGCTACGTTGCTGACGACGGGTATGGCGCCGAGCAGTTTGGACTGCCCCACAAAGTTGTTCATCCACGCGCCGCCCTGCTTGTTGTCCCGTTTAAAGTAGTCGCAGTAAAACAGAGCCAGTGTGCTGCCGTTTGCATCGAACACTTCGAAAACGCGTACCCCCTGGGCATACACCGGAAGATCTTTCCGTTCCTTAAAGGTGATTCCATAAAGCTGGGTTGCCGCGTAGAAAACACCGTTCTGCAGCACGTTGTTCAGTTCGAAATAAGGCTTGACCTGCTCTTCGTCCAGATCATATTTGGCCTTGCGAACCTGCTCGGCATAGAAGTCCCAGTCCCACGGCTGGACCTTGAATCCACCCTTTTGTGCGTCAATCACGGCCTGAATGTCCTGCGCTTCTTTGGCCGCTTTGGCCGTGGCCGCGGGCACCAGTGCATCCAAAAACTTCAGCGCTGCCTCCGGCTTTTTGGCCATCTGGTCCTGCAATTGCCACGCGGCAAAGTTGGGGGATCCGAGCAGTTTAGCCTTGCGGGCGCGAAGCTGTGCGATCCGGGCAAGAGTGTCTCGCGTATCGTTCGCATCGCCGCGCTCCGCGCGTTCCCAGGAATGCGTGAAAAGGGCCTGGCGGCTGCTGCGGTTGGTGAGAGAAAAAAGATCGGGCTGCAGCGTCGTGTTCTGCAGCGGAATCACAAATCCTTCTACCTTCCGGTCTTTTGCCGCCGCGCTGGCGGCGCTGATCTGTGCGTCGCTGAGACCGGCCAAAGCTGCTTTGTCCGCGGTTACAAAAGCGTTGTCTTTGGTGGCTTCCAGCACCCGGGTAACGAAGGTATTCGAGAGCGTCGCCAATTCTTCATTCAGCTTCTTCAGTTCCACCTTGTCGGCTTCGCTGAGACTGGCGCCCTCGTGGACAAACTGGTCGTAATAAAACTCAAGCAGGCGCAGCGATTCCGTATCCAGTTTCAGCGAATTGCGCTGCTTGTAGATCGCGGCCACACGCTGAAACAGCCTGGCGTCCAGATTAATTGCGTCCGCGTGCGCCGCCAGTTTGGGCGCTATGTCTGCTCGCACATTCCGCAGCACAGGATTAATATTGGCAGAGCTGACGGCGAAGAACACTTGCTGCACCCTTGTCAGTAACTGGCCGCTTTTTTCCAGTGCCACAATGGTGTTCTCAAACGTCGGCGCGTCCGGATTGTCCGCAATCGCCTTCACTTCCCTGCGCTGCTCCGCCATTCCGGCCTCGATTGCCGGCTGGTAATCTTCATCTTTGATCTTGTCGAAGGGTGGCGCCTGAAACGGCAGAGGACTGGGTGCGAAAAAGGGGTTCTGCGGCCCGAATTTCGCGTCGGATGCCGGAGAAGGAGTAACAGTTAAGCCAATAATAACGGCAGTGGCAGTAATAATAGTCAGAGCAGTCATGGTGGATAGTGTAATCGCTGGAAGGATCATTTGGCACTATGGGTTCTCTACAAACACTTGCTTCAGGAACGGTTCATGTCTGGCCAATCGGGCTCAGCTTGCCGGAAGAGCGAATTCAGTCCTGCCGCGGGCTGCTTTCGAGCGATGAAAATCAACGGGCCGACCGATTTTATTTTGACCGGGACAGGAACCGCTTCATTGCCGCTCGCACCGCCGTGAGGAGCATCCTCGCTGAGTATCTCAATCTTGCTCCCCAGGCGATCGCCTTTCGCTACGGCGAGAAAGGCAAACCGGAGCTGGCCTCAGGCCTTGAGGAATCAGGACTGCGATTCAACCTCTCCCACTCTCACGACTACGCCATTTTCGCCGTGGCACGGCATTGCTGTATCGGAGTTGATATTGAATACGTCAACAGGGAGTTTGCAACGGCTGAAATTGCAGGGCGTTTTTTTTCCCCGGGCGAAGCAGATACTTTAAGCAGGTTCCGCGCGGAGGACCAGGCCAGCGCTTTCTTTAGCTGCTGGACCCGCAAAGAGGCCTATATCAAGGCCGTGGGTGAAGGTTTGTCACTGGCGCTGGATAGCTTCGAGGTGGCCTTCGGTCCGGGAGTGCCGGCAAAGCTGCTGCGTTCGGAACACTCTCCCCATGAGCTGTCACGGTGGAGTATGTATAACCTGCCTGCGCCGCCGGACTATGCCGCGGCCCTGGTGGTTGAAGGCGCGGACCACCGATTAGACGAACAAAAATGGTCCTGGAACCCATAATGCAAGCATTGTGAAGCCGTGGCAAAGAAGCATCCTGGACGGCTCGGGTTACAAATCGTCGTCCTTCAGCGGCAGGTCAGAACCGGGCAATGCGCCTTCGCCATCACCTGATACGCCACGCCGGAGCGCAGATGAATCCCTGGCGCAAATGCGTGCCTGATCCCCATTGCGATGATATCGTTCTGGTTTGCCGCCGCCGCGCGTACGATGGCCTCGGCAGGACTGCCGAACTCAATCAGAAATTGCGGTGCATATTTGGCAAATTCCTGAGAAAAGGTTTTTTTCAGGGTGCGGCGCACATCTTCCGCCAGTAACCTCGTACTGGTGCTGGCCGCCGCATCCAGTGGAATCACATGCAGGAACGTGATGCCGGTTTCATATTCCCGGGCGATGTCCAGAACATAAGGCAGAATCTCCGTGCTCAGCCAGGAAAAATCTGTTGGCACCAAAATCTTTCGAAACATTGGGCCCTGACGAAGCACGACTTCCGGACCAATCGTTAATACCGGGCACGTGGCGATTCGGCAAATTTGCTCCGGGGCCGAACCCAGTACCAGCCGGCGAATCCCGGTACGGCCATGGGTCCCTACAACGATCAAATCAATCTGTTTTTCCCTGATTTCCCTGGCCAGTTCGTCTTCGAGCATGCCGGTGACCAGAAGGGTTTTAGTCGGCACTCCCTGTAAATCAGGCAAATGCGCCATTGACTCCAGTTCCTCTTCGCTTGCCTTGTGCTGTGCTTCGTATAGATACGGATTTGCCTCCGGAGAGCCAATCATCAATTGCGATGGTGTGAGTACATGGCACAGGTAAATACTGGAACCGAACTTTTGCGCCAGATTCGCGGCATAGGGCAGGGCCTGCCGGGAATATTCCGAAAAATCAGTGGCGAAAAGGATGTTTTTATGACGAACAGCGGGGATAGTAGTAACAGGAGCAGTTGCCATATCGCTTCTCTCATTTTTAGTTTTAATCTTCTTGCCTCACCGGTCTGTGACGTTAATCACATATCTGTTGTGTCGAGACTTGCACCGGCTACCTATGAAATACCCGCGACCCCGGTGTTTCGATACAATCTGCCTCGGTTCACTGGCCCACCGACGGCTCCAGTGAAGCAAAAGACACTTCCTGGCGGCCCATAATTACGCTCCATGGACGTTGAAGGCGATAAGTAAGCACCGGACAGCCTGCATTCAGCAAGACCCGGTAAGTTACGGTACTTCGAAAATGCGTCGTAATCTCGCTCGCTTTGCGAATCCCCAGTCCAATCAGGTCTGCCTCGCCCGCTCGCGCCAGGATGCGTTCGGCGGCATCGCCAGCCTCAATCACGAATCGGGTCTTGCACCGGGAACTGATCTCCGAGCTGAACATGTGCATCATCTCCCTGCGCAAAGGCTCAGCCAGAAGTTCGGCTTCGGGATTCCGTGCGGTTTCCGGCGGAAGAACATGCAGGACGGTAATTCCAGCGCCATATTCATGGGCCAGTGAAACCAAATAAGGAAACACTGCTCTGGATTCTTCCGAAAGGTCCGTGGGGAAAAGAATGTTGCGGATCTCAACCGGTTGCGAAAACTGCCGCGATAAAAAAGGACCGGCGCTCAGCACCGGGCAGGAGAGTCTCCGGAACAGCGCTTCGGCGACCGACCCCATTACCAGACGTCTTAGCCCCACACGGCCATGAGTGCTCAACACAGCCAGATCAATGTTTTCGTCATGCACAATTCGATCCAGTTCCTGCACCGGATCGCCCGTTTTCACCAGGGCCTTCGCGGAGAGCTGCAATGAATTTGTCAGACGCAGCAGCTTAGCCATTTCACTCGCGGCTTCGCTCTCATGCTGCCTTTCGAGCGCGGAGATGACTTCCGGTGCGCCCGGTATGTCAGGGGGCGGGCAGACGTGGACTGCAAAAAGCTGCGCATGGTAATGGCGAGCGATAGCGGTGACCAGTGGAAACACTCTCCGCGCCCCTTCGGAAAAGTCAGTGGCATAAAGAATGCGCCTGAGCTGGATGGTTGAAATAATTGGGACAAGGGAACCGGCGGCAGTCATGGGTGAACCCTCCTTCACTCACCGCCATTGTGATGCTTGCAGTGGGGTACACTCTGTGACCGCAATCACACCCGCCAATGCTCCCTTTGTGGCATCGTCAGCGCATCTGATTGACTGGAAGCAGCCTGATGGCACATTTCAGGGCCTGATTGCAATAAGATCAGAGTTATTACACACTGGCAATTGGAGGGGGCTGGATGTTGCGCATATTGGTCCATAACTGGTGGCTGCTGGCCCTGCGTGGTGTTTTTGCTTTGTTGTTCGCGGTCTTTATATTTAGCGTGCAGCCCCTAGCCTCCGGCTGGCTGCTGCAGGCCATGGTCCGGACTTCCGTGGTCGAATCGTTCGGCCTCCTGGCTTTGGGCGCTGGCATTTTCACCATCATCGCCGCCATTCGCGGACTTCCGCTGGAGAGCGACTGGTGGTTGTTGCTTCTGAATGGCATTGGCGCCTGTGCCGCTGGTGTCCTCGCCATCTGTATTCCTGGTCTCACATTCATTCTGCTGGTTCGTGTAATAACCGTTTGGACATTGTTTGCGGGGGCCTGTGAGCTGCTGATGGCTTACAAATTACGCCGGCATGTTCCCGACGAGTGGTTTATGGTCCTGGCTGCCGTGGGATCGATGGCCTTTGGCGTCTATATTTTTGTCGCCCGGCTTCAACAGGAACACCAACTCTTCCTGTGGCTTGGCTCTTATGCTCTGTACAGTGCGATTGCCATGCTTTGCCTGGCCCTGCGGCTGCGCAAGCTGCGTGGTAAAGCCCATCTTGCGGCCCAGCACGCAACCGCGAACCAAAGCTGAAGCAGTGCTCCTTCCCATGCCGAAACGACCGTGATCTGCGTCACAGCCCGCGAAGTTTTGCCTCTGCCATGATTGATCGTGGTGGGCCTTTCCGAAAAAACCAAAACCAGCACGCATTTCCGCGGGGGTGTGGCCTATAAGGTCATCAGCTCTGCACCCTGCGCGGTACTGACCGTACGCTGAATCAGCCGGACTTATGCTGTTTCGCCGAACTTCCATGAAGGAGGTCTTTATGAATGCAAAGAATTTTACGAAGTGGACTCTGGCCGGGATTTGCGCTGGAGCGGCAGCCGCTTATTTTGCCCATCCTGAATACGGAAAAAAACGCCGCGCCGCACTGGCCGATGGCACAAAAAAACTTCTGGTCAAAGCCGCGCGCGAAGGCAAAAAATCCCTGTACGACAGCCAGCATCATCTTGCCGGCATGGCCGCAATGCTGCGTACGAGTTTCAGTCATGCATCACCATCAGACCGCGTGCTTGAGGCACGAATACGTTCGCGCCTTGGACGTGAGGTTTCGCACCCACGCGCGATTCATGTCGTCTGTGACGGCGGCGTGGCCATTCTTTGGGGCCTGGTTTGGGAAAAAGAACTCGCACCGCTGCTTGAGGCGGTGGGTAAAATACCCGGGGTCACGGAAGTAACAGACCATCTTGAAATCGTTACACCGGATGAGCTTCCAGCCGAGCGGCCTGACACTCTAAAAGAAGCAAGAGACCAGATCAGGCTGAACTGGAGCCCATCCAAACGCCTGCTGGTGGGGGCCGGCGGCGCTGCCCTTGCCCTCCGCGGCCTGCAACGCAGAGATGCCTGGGGGACCATGCTGGCGATGATTGGGGCCGGATTGACGGTGCGCAGCACTATGCAAAACCGACTCCGTCCATCTCTGGCCCTCACCCGGTCAAGTCCGGGGTTTGAACTGAACAGGACCATCAGGATCAAGGCTCCGGTCTCGGACCTCTTCGACTTTTGGGTGAACCCGGAAAATTATCCTAAAGCCTTTTCTCACGTTACCAGCGTGGAACGCCTGGGAGAAAATCTCTATCGCTGGACGCTGGCTGGGCCGGCAGGTTTTCCCCTCCACTGGGAAGGCGTTATCACGCGGATAGTCCCTAACACGCTGGTGGAATGGAAGAGTCTGCCTGGCTCTGCCATCAGCAATTTCGGCATCGTTCATTTTGATCCCCACTACGATGCCAGCACTCGCATTAACATTCGCATGTTCTACCGCCCTCCAGCGGGCGTGCTGGGAAAGTTCTTTGCCGAAATGCTGGGCACGGATGCACACCAGATTCTCGACCTGGATCTGAAACGCCTGAAGTTTCTCTTTGAAAATGAGACGTTCGTGAACAAACAAAAGAAAGTCCGGACAGACGAGAGAGACATGATCCGAACAGCTACGACGAAAGCGCTTCCGTGATGCCGCCGATGGCTGCAATTCAGCGTAAAGCATTGAGGGGCGCGATCCGCGTCCCTCGTTGGTTTTGAAGATAAATTTATCTGAAAGAGAAAGACCGCTTGCCGCAAACTTCATTAACCGCAATTTTCCATCCCCGCAGCGTGGCTGTTATTGGCGCCACGGAAAAAGCCGCAAGCGTGGGCTCCGCCACCTGCTTGAATGCCTGCTTGGCCGCCGCGAAGGGGTGCCCCATCTGGAAGGCGCGATGCTGGCGGAAAACTACAATATGTAAAGACATTTTCAGCCGTGCCGGTTTCCGCTTTGAATTGCCGGAAGAAGGAACAATCGGGGCCAGAGTTGACATTTTCTGATCTTTTAAGCACTGCCATCCTGGGCTAGAATCACCCAATGGCGGAAAAGACTGAGCGTAAAGCTGCCCCGAAACCGGCCAGGAAGGCCATAAAAACCGGCACGGCAGAGCAACCGATTCCTGTCGGTACTGACGTTGAACAGCGCTTTCGCAAACTTCTGGAAGCTGCGCCGGACGCCATTCTCGAAGTGGATGCGGCAGGCACAATTGTTCTCCTGAACGAATCAGCGGAAAAAATGTTTGGCTACGCGCGCCAGGAAATGTTTGGGCTGAATGTTGACAGTCTGGTTCCCGAGGCAATGCGCAGCGGGCATCATCGCCACAGAACCTCGTACACAGATCAGCCTCAGACCCGCCCCATGGGGACTGGCCTCGAGCTCAATGCACTGCGCAGGGACGGCACGCTTTTTCCCGTGGAGATCAGCCTGAGTCCTAACTGGACACCGGACGGTCTGCGGGTCATCGCGATCGTGCGTGACATCAGCGACCGCAGGCATGCCGAAGAACGGCTCCGCCTGGTGAGTGAGCAGTACACGGCGGAACTGGCCGCCAAAAATGCCCAGCTGGAAGCACACAATCTTGAAGTGGAAAAGGCCAATCGCCTTAAAAGCGAATTTCTGGCCAGCATGAGCCACGAACTACGCACGCCCCTGCATACCGTGATCGGGTTCTCCGAGCTGCTGGCCGAAGAAACCGAAGGGCCACTCAATGCCCGACAAAAACGATTTCTGGGGCATATTCTTCAGGATTCACGGCACCTTCTGGAACTCATTAATGAAGTCCTCGATATCAGCAAAATCGAGGCGGGAAAACTTCTGCTTCAGCCGGGAAAATTCGATTTTGCCACTTGCCTTGATGAAACTCTGGCGGCCATCCACAACCAGGCAGAAGCCAAAAAAATACATATTGAGAACAAAAATACCTTTCAGGGGTTGCTTTATGCCGACGCCTTAAGGACAAAAGAAATTCTCTACAATCTGCTTAGTAATGCGATAAAATTCACTCCAAAGAACGGTACGGTATGGGTAGAATCGCTCACCCAGAGCGATTGCCTCAGGGTAACAGTGGGGGATAGTGGCATAGGCATTCCCCCGGAAGAGCACGCAGCTATTTTCGAAAAGTTCTACCAGATAGGCGACACGACTTCGGGAGTACGCGAAGGCACTGGATTAGGCTTGTCGATTACAAAAAAGCTCGTCGAACTTCATGGTGGGACCATTTGGCTGGAAAGCCGTATAGGGCAAGGCAGCCGGTTCAGCTTTACGCTGCCTCTGATCACGACATGATCTACCGCCAGCACTGAATTTGCACGTCCAGGTCTTTCGAAGCACCGGAGAGTCTGGAGAGTTTTATGACGCGAATTCTGATCGTTGAAGACAAGGCGACCAGCCGCGAGTTGCTGCAGACCGTCCTGGAACGACAGGGATACAGCGTTATCGAAGCCAGCGATGGCGAGGAAGCGCTTCAGCGGCTGGGAGAAGCCCCGCCCGACCTGGTATTTTTGGACCTGCAGATCCCCGCCCGCAACGGTTACGAAGTACTGCGGGCCATCCGCGGCGATCATCGCTTTGCCAATCTGCCGGTGATTGCACTGACCGCCAGCGCCATGCAGGAAGACCGCGAAAAGGCGATGGCCGCGGGATTTACCGGTTATATAGCCAAGCCGGTTCGTCCGGCACAGCTTCGCAATGAAGTGCATCGCCTGTTGCGAACAGATAGTTAGAGTAAGCCGTACTTCTTCATCTTGTAACGCAGGGCGTCCCGTCCGATTCTCAGGTGTCTGGCAGCTTCTGACTGATTGCCTCCCGCTTGATTCAGCGCGGTGGTAAGCAAATGCCTTTCGTGTTCCTCAAGCGACATGGCTGACGACATGGCTGAACTGTCAGACGCAGCCGCCTCTTCCGGCGCAGTAAAAGAATGCGCTTCGGCGCCACTCTGACCCATTGCCGGAGCATGCCTCAGAGTCTCCGGCAAGTCGGTAACGTCAATGGCTTCTCCCATCGCCATCATGCAGCCATGCCCGATTGCATTTTCCAGTTCCCGCACATTGCCGGGCCAGTTGTGGCGGGCGAGCACGATCTGTGCCCGCTGGGTAAGAGCATTCACCTGTTTGCCATACAGGTGGGCGAATTTTTTCACGAAATGGTGCATCAGCAGAGGTATGTCTTCCCTGCGTTCAGCCAGTGCGGGCACGTGGACCTCGACCATCGAAAGACGGTAATACAAGTCCTCGCGAAACTGCTTCCCGGCAATTGCCTTGCGCAGGTCTTTATTAGTTGCGCCAACAATGCGAACATCAACCTTGCGCGGCGTGAGTGAGCCTATGCGCTGCACCTCCTGATTTTGCAGCACACGCAGCAGTTTGGCCTGGGTGCTCAGTGGCATATCGCCGATTTCATCCAGGAATAATGTGCCCTCATCGGCGTGTTCCACCAGACCAGGCTTGTCGCGATCAGCTCCGGTGAAAGCTCCGCGCTCATGGCCAAAAAGCTCGCTTTCAAACAGTGTCTCCACCACAGCCGAGCAGTTCAGCACCACAAATTTTCCTCTGGCCGGGCTGAGTCTGTGCAGCGCCTGAGCAACCAGGTCTTTTCCCGTGCCTGTTTCTCCCGTGACGAGGGCCGCCCGATAATGCGGAGCAATGCGGCGGATGCGAGCGAACACCTCCCACATCTGCGGACTCCGGCCAATCATGCCTTCGAATTGAGCAGCGCGCAGGAGTTCATCATCCACATCTATGATCTGCTGCCTCTGCAACGCAGTGTCAACCAGACGGCCGACGCGTTCCCGGAGTACGGCCAGGGAAATCGGTTTGTTCAGGTAATCGGCGGCGCCTTTACGGATGGCCTCAACGGCCGTCTCGCTGGTGTAATGCGCCGTCATGAGGATTACATCAATGGCTGGATCAAATTCCATGATTCGCGCCAGCACATCCAGGCCGCTCATGCCAGGCATGACGAGATCAGTCAGCACGATTTGCGGGCGGTGCGTATAAATCAGGTCGATTCCCGCTTCCGGGGAGGATGCCGTGTAGATCTTTACGTTATCGCGGGCAAGAGCTTCTGACACGAATTCCAGGCTGCGCGGACTGTCATCAATGATGACAAGGGAGACAAAATTGTGGAGTGTCGTCATGTCGATGCATGTTCATGGTAACAATATCGCGGCTGGATTGTGGCTGGCGGTCCGGTGATTTCGCTGAGGCGTTCACCGGGTAATGTGCTTTTGCACGAGCCTTCCCACGCAGTCTCGGAGTACTGAGAGTGGAGTTGGTTTCTTCAGATAATCGGTGGCGCCCTGCTGGAGGGCCTCGGCGGACTCCTCCGCGCTCATCACAATCACATCGATGACTGGATCCATCTGCCTGACGCGCCGCAGCACCTCGAGGCCGCTCATGCCCGGCATGACCAGGTCCGTTATAACAATTTGCGGCTTGTGCAAAGAAATGAGTTCCAGGCCATCTTCCGGCGTTGAGGCGGCAAACACCTCCACCCCGGGCTGAGTCAGGGCCGCGGAGAGAAACTCCAGCCCGTTAGAATTGTCATCAATCACAACCACGAAGATAGGTTGATATGCAGGCCCCATTTCCCGTCTTCCTTCATACAAGGTTCGTACAAGAAGGAATAGCCGGCATCTTGCCTGCGGTTATTCAGTCTGTGTTTATGCAGGTTGCATTTTAGCTGCCATTAACTTTTCCTAATGCAGGCAGCCCGCAGCGACCGTGTAACTGCGTTACGCAGCGCAGCATAACGCACCGGTTGCGTGGTATCCCTCACCCTTACGGTGCTTAAGATGCGTAATCCCCTTATTCATCAATAGCTCCAGGTCTGGCAAGACGCTTGCTTACCTAAATCCCAGGGACAGCAATGAAAATTTTTTGGAGGAGCAGAATCAATGCAATCTGCCAAGCTGAACAACGAACCATTCAGCAATCTAAAAGATGAAGCGCGCTGCTATCTGGACGGGCTGGGAATGCAGATCAGCTACACCCGCGGTAACAGATTGTTTGCGGAAGGTGAGCGGTCCACGTGCGTATTCTTCCTGTTGAGTGGCCGCATTAAACTGACAGTTACCTCCCGAGAAGGCAAGACCCTCATTGTTCGCATTGCTGAAGCCGGCAATCTGCTCGGAATCAGCGCCGCTTTAAGCGGAACCACGCACGAACTTACAGCCGAAGCCATGGAACCCTGCGTGGTGAAAGCCGTGGCCACCAGGGATTTTCTTTCGTTTCTCAAAACCTGGCCCGAGGCGGCAATGGAGGCGACGCACTGCATTTTGGGTGAATATCAAAGTGCCCTGAATGACGTTTGCAGGCTGGCCCTCCCCAGCACCGTGGCGGGACGCCTCGCAACCCTGCTGCTGGAGTGGCAGAAGACGGGCCTTCCCGCCAGGCAGGACTCACGACGCTTCACCATGACGCTGACTCATGAAGAGATCGCGGGAATGGCTGCCACTTCGCGTGAAACCGTAACCCGTGTCTTCAACCAGTTTGAGCGCGAAAAGCTGATTTCCATCAAAGGATCTTCACTGACGGTGCTTCAACCCGAGGCACTCAAACAACTGGCGATGTAACAATGGACCTGGACAAATCAGGCTGTTAGCACACCATTTTTCCCCGTCTGACAATCCGCGGTATTTCGCGAAGAAAGCGTTCTGTGGTGTGAAGGTCTGCGCTTAGCACCCTTGAAATGGCAAAGTACATCTCCGGATGCGCTTTCAGCACCTGCAAAAAGCGTTGCCGGGGAATGTGCGCGACGGTACACTCCTCGAGGGTTGTGGCTTCAATTTCCGTCAATGTGCCGGTTAAAATCGGCCGCAGAGCCAGAACTTTCCCTGCTCCGGCCCTGGCCAGTAACATTGATTTCTGGCCAACCGGCACGGAAATTTCCACCGAGCCCCGTCGAATGATAATCAGATCCTCCGGAACAACGCCGTGCCGGACCAGCCTGGCGCCCTCCGGAATTACCGATTGCTCCTCATAGAGCGATAATTCTTCGCACAACTCTGCAGTAAGCGATTGGGAAAGTTCATTCATTTCTATTCTCTCGGTCACAATGCCACTTTAGATGAGGGGCAAAATAAAAGATGTGACCCTGATCACCGTTCAATGTGACGAAAGGCCCTATGGTGAAGGCATATGGACACTCTATAAGGTAAAGAGGGAGCCAGCTAACCTGGGTGATAGCGATTTCACGAGATTTCTTTTGGCTGGCGTTTATGAAACAGGAGGGTAATCAGCAGCAATTTTGAGAATCGCTCCTGCTTCCCTCCTGAATGTATGCGGCATCCGAGATCCGGCCCGCGATGGAACATCAGGGCTTCAGCGGAGTTTGGCTTTTGTCTCTTCCAGGGCCTTCTGCAATTCCTGATTCGCTTTAACTAACTTTTCCGGGTTGGGAATCATCATCTGCACCGTCTTTGTTGACGCGCTGATAGTGCTTTGGACGGGCGCCGCATTATCGTCATGAAACATCTTCGCGTATGCGGCTGCAACTTTCTCGACATCAGCGTAATCCTGCTGCGTAATGTGGAAGTCGGGCGGAGCGTCCTTGCCAAATGCCAGCTTGTAGTATTGCCGCTGATCGGGCGCGGAACGGAACTGGTCCAGGGAGACATGCAAACTTCCCATCTCTGTGTTGATGGCTGCCTGCCAATAGGGTCCGAATGTATCCAGCTCAGCCAGCGCGGCGCGCAGGGTTTCCTTTTGCCCGGACGTGAGTTTGCCGGAGTCCACCAGCCGGTTGGCAATGGAAAGCTGCTGTACCAGCAGCATCTTGGCTATCAGTACCGGAAGCAGAGGACCTCCGCTGGCAACATGTTTCGCATATAACATTCCACTGGAGAGAGCATGAACCGCTTTCTCATGGTCTCCCTTGCTCCAGGCACGCAGTACGAAAAGGATATCGAGACGGCCCAGAGCCCGCGACCTGCCAAAATAGGGTACGGGCGTCTGCCATCCAAACTTTTTCGCGAGAGTCGCAAAACCCCAGTCACAGTCCGGCAACTCAGCGCCCACCATCATGGTTTCTACAGCCTGGGCATTGCTTTCCACCAGCTTGCCGAATTTGCCGTCGTCATAAGGCCGGGCGCCAGCAATGATCTCGCCCAGCTCTTTTACATCGGCCTTACTCAGCTCTGCATCTTTCATTTGCAGGAACGCTGAGTAGTATTGCAGAGCGGCGTTATTGCCAGTTTCCCGCAATGGCTCGGCCACACAGGGTATTGACAGACAGGCAGCTACAAGTCCCAGCACCACTGCTAAAGCCGCGATTCTCTTTTTCATAATTCCTCTCTTCCCAGCGCCTGTAGTGCGCTCTGGCTATTATTGGTTTTCGGTTTTGTCCGGGGCCTTGATGCCTGCTCCAGACCGTCAATTGCTGCTTCAAACGAGGGCGACTGAGCGACCGCCGCCTGGGCCCGTCCAAGGGTCACTTCGCTCGCACTTACATCTGCAGGCAACGCAGTACCTGGCCTTTGTGTCCCATACATGTGCCACAGGATGGTCCCAATTACCGCCAGAACTGTCGCCGCAACCGCCATGGGTGCGCGCCAGCGCACTCGCACAACCCGTACTGGAAGCAACGGCGCCGCCGCACGCGGGACAAAACGCCTCAGTTCTGCTTCAAACCGCCGGTCATCATCGGGAATCTGCATGTTGATTACTCCTTCCGGGGGCCATCTGTTGCCGCAACGCCGCCAGAGCGTAGCGGTACCGTGATGCCGCGGTATTTGCGTTGATCCCCAGCACCTCCGCAATCGCCGGAAACGTCAGCTCACCCCAAATGTGCATCACGGTAATCTGGCGCTGCTCCTCGGGAAGACTCCACAGGGCACGCCGAAGACTTTGCTCACTGACTACATCGCGGGCCGCGCCATCAATACACTGTTCCTCAAACCAGGGCTGGGTTTCATCCAGCTCCACTATGCGCCGGAGGGAACGCATCTCATTTCGGGCCGTATTGTGTACGGCCGTAAAAAGATAGGCCTGAGGATTGTCAGGACGCTTAACCGGGCGTTCCATCAGCCGCAGAAAAACCTGCTGGACAATGTCCTGGGCCCGAGCACGCTCCCCAAGGGTCGTGCAGGCAAACAAGACCAGCACCCTCGAGTGCTCCCGATAAAGCCGCTCTATTTCTTCACGCTCCAACAATCCGGAGAACAATCAATTAGCCCTCATGGATAAGACACACGAACGCGGCACATCTGTCTAATATTTTGAAAAAACTGGCGGCTGGTACGGGGCTATATTGAGGAAGGAGCAACGAAGAACGGAAACAAAAGTGAGAATTTTGCGGACGATCTTTTTAAATCTGCGCAAAGCATGGTGGTGAATGCTTAATCGCTTTCAACCACCACAAACTGCAGCGATCCTGATCTTTCCACTTGCAGCACCAGCGGAGAGTCGCTGCTCAGAGTGTCCAGACTGGCCCTGAGCGAGGCAAGGTCACGGATATCTTTGCCGTTGACGGCGTGGATCACGTCTCCGGCAGCCAGTTCTTCGCCGAAATGGGGGCCGCTCAGGGCCATTTTGGCCGCCACCAGAACTCCGCCGTTCATTCGCAGAGGCGGCAACAGCGCGGAAATTTTTTCGTCCACACTCAGGCCTAAAACTCCCAGCCGGGAAAGGGCGTTGTCCTGTTCGGTAACCAGGTCCTCAAAGCGCTGCGGATCATCCGCTCTTTCCACTACGGGTACGGCAAACGAAAGTTTTTTGTTGTCCCGCAACACTTCAATTTGAGCTTTGTCCCCTGCCGCGTAGGGATACATATTCAAAGCGAGCTGGCGAACATTCGAAATGGGTTTGGCATGGACCGAGATCAGCACGTCACCGACCCTCAGGCCCGCAACATCCGCCGGGCTTTGCGGGGTGACATCCTCAATCAGGACGCCATCCTCCGTGGACAAATTCAGCGACTGGGCCAGGGCCGGTGTGATGGCGCGGACGAAAATCCCTACCTGATGATGGTGAACATGATGCTCCAGACGAATTTGCCGGCATATCGCACTCACCACATTGCTGGGAATGGCAAAGCCCACACCTTCACTGCCGCCCGATTTGCTCAGAATGGATGTATTCACGCCGACCACCCTTCCCGCTGTATCCACCAGTGGCCCACCACTGTTTCCCGGATTGATGGCGGCATCGGTTTGGATAAAGACCAGCGGATTGTCGGCATTGAGTTGGCGGTCCACGGCGCTGATCACACCCATGCTCACGGAATTTTCCAGTCCCAGGGGACTGCCAAAGGCGAGCACAATTTGCCCCGGATTCAACTCACTGGAATCCGCGAAGTTGAGAAATGGAAGTCCGGTCAGCTCGATTTTGATTACGGCCAGGTCAGTCTGCCGGTCCATGCCTACCAACTTGGCATCCAGCAGATGATTGCCTGCCTTCGTGGCCTCTTTATTCAGTTTCACCCGAAGACGACGCGATCCCTGGACCACATGAGCATTCGTAACAATGTAACCATCGGAAGAGATCAGAATGCCGGAACCCGAGCTTTTCTGCGGGAAAACAACGGCGCCGCCATTGTGCTCGGCGTCATTTTCCACGGCAAAAGCAGAATTAAAAATCCTGACGACGGCAGGTTCCACCTGTTTGGTGATGGTCTGCAGCGAGGAACTGAGTTGCTCCAGTGAATTGCCGGCTGGCTTGCTGGCCGGCGCAGGCGTGTCTGTGCCGGCTTTTTTAGGAGATGCATTCACTCTAAGATGAACGCCGCCTGCGATCAGTAGCAGTATGCAGAACTTTTTGAGCAAGCCCATAAAACACCCTTTCAATAAAACCTGAAAGAGACCGCACATCCAGAACCGGGCGAGAGTGCTTCAGTATTCCTGCCATCTCTCTGTATTATCTCGCTGCCCTGCTTTGAATTGCGTCACTCGATCTAACCCGGCAGACGTTTGTTTTATTCCCGCGCGTAAATGCATTCAATCGCCTGAAATCATCTGCAATCGGAGCATGACTGTGCCACCCGTCCCGCACATTTTTGTCTGTGCCGCATCCGTGGCGTGAATATAATTTAGGGTGTATGCAAATCTCTCGATGAGAAGACCGCGTGGCGCATAATCCAAGGGCGCGCGCAAATCCCGGTCATCAACAGCGATGGCAAGCAGGTATATCAGCTGCCAGTGTTCTCGTTTACCTAAATCTCGCGCCGCTGTCTGCAAATAAGAGCAGGACTACATTTTCTGAATCAGTGGGAGCTGCAAAAAAATAACGGACCAGCGTTTCTAATCACTGGTCCGCCATTTGTATAAAACGGTCTGACTATTTCATCGGCTGGCCGTCTGTACGGCATCCGCCCTTGCCTTTGCACTCGTTCTTGCCTTTGTCGGCTCCGCAGCCGCCCTTGCCTTTGCAGGAGTTCTGGCCCTTGCAGGCGTGCTTGTCTTTATCTTCTTTGCCGCCTTTTTTGCCGGACTGGGCATTGGCGGGGTCATTCTTGTCGCTAGTGCTCTGCTGAGCAAAAGCATTCTGACCTGCAGCAAATCCGGTGAGTGCGGCTCCCATCAGGAGCAAACGAACAGACTTTGTCATAGTAAATCTCCCTCGCTTTTTTTATTGCGCTCGCCGGAAGCATCTTCCGGACGAAACTTGAAAATACTACCATGGACGTGCGATCCAGAGATTTTTTCAAATTCGTGATACGCAGCCATCACTGCCCGGCGCTGACGCCTTTCGAGGAAAACTTTTTCCTGGCTACACCGCAAGCGACACTCCGCATGATCGCAACTGGAACAAATCCCCATAGTTGAACTGGGGGCGACAGGCCGGCGATGAGCTTTAGGCGCCGCTATTTGTGGGCAGCGGATACAAAGGACCTGATCGACTGCGCTCTTTGCTCTGGAGGGCAGAATCAAGAAAACAGAGGCAGATTGCGCGAACATGCGCATCCGAATAACTGGCGGGGTATTGGCTTGATCGGGCCAGGATTTGATCGCGCAATAGTCCTTCCAACGCACCCATGAGCCCGGAACGGAAAGCTTCGGGATGAATTCCTGGAGCCAGTTCGCCCTCATCGGCGAGACACTTCAGAATGCCGTCGAAGGTTCCCACAAATTCGAGGAATCCAGGCGACAGGACCACAAACTCGCCATTGTCCCGAATCCGGCGCCCTTCCAGAAGAAACAGGACCAGCAGTTCTTTGTCCCTGGCGAGGAAATTGAGGACCATCTCAATCAGCACTTTGAGGCGCTCCCGGGTGGACGGAATACTGGCGGCGGCCAGGCGAATGGCGGGATTGATTTGCCGCCAGGCGTCCTCGAAGATCGCTTCCAGCAGCCCCTGCTTGCTTTCGAAGTGCTTCAGCAGTTGCGACTCGCTGGTTCCGGCCTGACGGCAGATAGCGGCAGTGGATGTCGACTCAAACCCGTGCATGGCAAAAAGGGACTTAGCCGCTTCACGAATTCGGTCCCGGCTGGAGAGCGTGGATACTGAACTTTCGATCATGGCGACCGAGACAAGCCTTTCCCCAAAGAACATCTGATTTTTGCTTCATATTACCACGGCTCAGAAAACTCGTAAAAAATCTATTTTTGATGGTAATACAACTAAATTTAATGTAAATTCTATCTCTTTCAGTTGCGGTACATACTTTTCGAGCTTCGCGGGCAAAAGTTTCTTTAAGCCAAATAAGGAGGCAACATGAAAGTTGGTTTGGGATCCGCTCCATCGATTAAGAACCGGTCAACCGCTGCTCCCATATGGAGGACAGCGCTGCTGACTTTATTTGTGATCGCCACAGCAGCCAGTTGTATGGCGGGAACATTCAATGGAACACTGACGACCACGAGCATCTCGTTGACCTGGAGCAGCACGCAAACCGGGGTAATCGGCCAAACACAAACCGGCACCGGAATCGCCAACCCGCCGTGCAACGCGACCATTTGCGACTTATACAATCTCACGGTCAGTGTTCCCGCCACTTTTTATGCCGCCAATCCCAACTCAACGATCCATGTGTCCGCAACCTGGGCATCGACTCTGAATGAGTACGATGTCTATGTATATGATGCGACGGGGACACTGGTCGGCATGGCCACGCAAGGCGGAACTACCACTAATGACGCGGATCTGGGCCAGCTTGCTTCCGGAACTTATCAGGTACAGATCGTGCCCACGGTCGCGACCAATACTCCTTATGCGGGGAGCATTACTCTGGCCGCCAACCCGGTCATTACGCCGGGCCACGCGCGGTACAGGCAGGGCAACGCCACATTCAGCTCCCAGGTGATGACTCGCCCGAACGACCTCACAAACACCACGCCGGCAGGCACGATATTTCTGAAGCAGGATGCCGAACCGCGAATCGTGCATGACTCCGTTGGCAACCTGTATGCAACCGCGATTCAGGGCGTGCCAGCCGGCAGTGACACGTGGAAATCCATCGACGGAGGCAATACGTGGTCATATATCGGCGAGCCGGATGGAGCACAGGCCGCAGCCTCGAACTTCGGTCTGGTGGGCGTGGGTGCCGGAGGCGGTGATGAAGACATTATCACGCTGCCCAACGGCAACGTGGTGATGACCTCGCTATGGCTCGGCGGCAATACTACCTGCACGTCCAGTAATGGCGGCGGACTCTGGGCGTGCAATCCCGAAGGCTCCACTTTGCCGGCCGATGATCGGCAGTGGCTGGCCAACTTTGGGTCCAACATTGTCTATATCACCAGTAAACAGCTTGGGGCCGGACTTAGAGGAACCGATTCCATCTATGTGGCCAAGTCAACCGATGGAGGAGTGACATTCCCGTTCGTCAGCCAGGTGACCACGCCGGAATTTGGGGCCCAGCCGGGCGACCAGGGCAATATTCTGGTGGACTCGAGTAATGGCAATGTCTATACCGTATTCTTCAATCCAGGCGGAGACCAGCTGTTCCTGGCGAAGTCCGTGGACGGCGGGCAGACCTGGCTGCTGAAGCTCGCGTATCAGGCGCCGAGTGGCGTCTCCATCGCGCATGTTTTTGCCTCACTGGCTTTGGACCACGCGGGAAATATCTACATCGCATTCAGTGACGGCGCGAGCAGCTTCCTGATCAATTCCACCAACGGTGGCCTGTCGTGGAGCGTTCCAGTGCGGGTGAATGCCGGAGCCAATGCCAAAACTACGGTGGAACCATGGGTGGTAGCCGGCGATGCGGGCAAGGTGGCGGTGTTCTACTATAGCACTGCCGACCCCAGCTTCAATTCCACCACGGCGCAGTGGAGCATCTATATGGCGCAAAGCCAGAATGCTTTGGCGGCGACGCCGACTTTCTCCATTAGCGCCGCCACGGGCGTTATGCACGTTGGCGCGATCTGCAACAACGGTCTGGGATGCGCCAACGGCACACGTAACCTGCTGGAGTACTTCTATCCTGATGTGTATCCGGATGGCAATGTCTTTGTTCCCTACCCGGACGACCTGCACGTCGACCACACCACAACGCTGACCAATCTGTTCATTCTCAAACAAACAGGTGGATCAAAGCTTATCGGACAATAAGAGCGGAGATCGGCCCTTTGCTGAAGAGACGGCGGCACAAGCCGCCGCTTTCTTTCGTAATTCACGGATCTTTTTGTTTACCGTGTATGCAAACTCACAGTATTAGTATTAATCGATATAGCTAGATAACCAAGCTGATCTGGTGTTGCTGGAGTTAATATTAATTCAGCCGGATTCCACGCTCCAGATTCAAGTTTATCTGTAAATGAAAATTCTCTCTCCTGAATGCTTTTACTCCACTCGGCATATGAGTCACGGGTATACTTACTATAGTCATACGATTTTGCCCATCGAATCTTTAATTTGTACCCTGCATAATTCGCTGACGATGGATTACCGAGCTTAAGTTGAATCTTGTATCCATTCAGATATGAAACTGCATCCTCAACACTAATGAGAAAAAATCCAGTATCAGTATCCAAGCGCTGATATGTGTGCTGAGTTACATCTAAATAAACCTCCTCGCGCTTGTCTTGTTTCTCTTTTAATAAAAACTCTTGAATAGAAAGTTTTTCCTCTAGCTTTTCAATTTTCTCATTGAGACTTGAGAGTGCAGCACGTATTTGGGATAATTGATCTGTCGACTGTGTTGCTGTTTGCTGAGATCGGTGCTGCCCAGTCTTGACCTGGCTAACAGCATCAATGGACAAACAAATCAATGGACAAACAAATCAATACTACAAAAGTGGCTGTCATAATCGACGGCAGCTCAACATGATACGCATATTTTTTTTGCATCATACTCGCTCCATTGATTTAGAAATCTAAAGCCGTACCCTGATACAAATCTTTATTGTCGTGCTTTCCACTCGCTGAATAATCGGGACAGTATAGCCGGAAGACCTGGGTATTGACATTTTTTGTCCGTTGATTTTTTTGCGATTTGCGGTAACATCCGCAGGTTTTGAAAAGAGGCCATTGGCTTTTAGCTTTTGGCTAATTCAGGCCTCGGCAACTCATGGCTATGACTAACGGATTTAAAAATCAAGAGCCAAAAGCCATAGGCCAAGAGCCGAATGGCTTGGGTGGCCGCTGGGCCACCCAAGGGCCACCCTTGGGTCGAAGTGTGTTAACCCTTTTGTTTTCAGCCAAATTGCAAAAAACAGGGGGGCGGGGTACCGGGCGGCGTAGGGGGTACAGACCGGGCGGATGCCTGACAGAAACCTTTTTGCCACTGATTTGCGCTGAGGGACGCTGATTAAGGAGCTTGAAAATGAAGACCAACCGGCACAGGCAGGAGTGCCTGTGCTCCACATTGACAGGTGAGCCCCGGCCACAGCCGGGGAGGCTCTCCACTCATCATGCGCAAATTCAACAGCAAAACTGACACAGCCGGGGGCGGCTGTGCCACATGTGCATCGGTGATTTGGCGCATTTTGGAGCCGAGATTGGCCGCCGAATGGCTTTAATACTGTTTGACCTGGGGTTTCCGAAACTGTTATAAAGACAGGTTCTTGCTGGCCTGCTGGGACCGGGATGAAGCGGTCAGGGTCAGCCGGTTCCGGCGCGGCCAAACCTCAAAACATCAGTTCTTGATGTGGAAGCGCGCTTCTGGAATTTGAGGCGGCAGTTTAATCAAATCCACATTTTGCAAGTTGGAGGCTTTTTCTATGCACACCCGGCTCAGTTCGGGCCTGATGCGCCATGTAATTTCTTCGCGCTGGATCCTGGCGCTGGCGACTGTATTCACTCTGCTGGTTTTAACTCATCCGCAGGGCATGGCGCAACAACCGGCGGACACAACGCAAATGTCCGCTGCGGCGCAAACGCCCGCCCCTGCCCCCTCGGAAGCGGCCAGTGGTGAAGCGGCGCTCAAGCTGCCTGACTTATCGAAGGCATCATTTTTCAACGACGCGATCAACGGGCACAAGCTGCTGCTGATCGGTCTGGTCTTCTGCGCTCTGGGACTGCTGTTTGGCCTGGTGATTTACGTCCAGCTCAAAAATCTGCCGGTCCACAAGTCCATGCGGGAGATCTCCGAGCTGATCTATGAGACCTGCAAGACTTACCTGTTCACCCAGGGCAAGTTCATCATGATCCTGTGGGCCTTCATCGCGGTGATTATCGCCGTGTACTTTGGATGGCTTTCTCCCGTGGAGGGCCAGTCCCGAGCGGTGACGCTCCCGATCATCCTGCTGTTCAGCCTGGTGGGCATTGCGGGCAGCTACGGTGTGGCGTGGTTCGGTATTCGCGTGAACACGTTTGCCAACTCGCGCACGGCGTTTGCCGGACTGCGGGGCAAGCCGTATCCGATTTATGCCATTCCTCTGAAGGCCGGAATGAGCATTGGCATGCTGCTGATCAGCGTGGAACTGCTGATCATGCTCTGTATTCTGCTGTTTGTTCCGGGCGATTATGCCGGACAGTGCTTTATTGGATTCGCGATTGGCGAATCGCTGGGCGCGGCGGCGCTGCGTATCGCCGGCGGAATCTTTACCAAGATCGCCGACATCGGCTCCGACCTGATGAAGATCGTCTTCAAGATCAAGGAAGACGACGCGCGTAACCCTGGCGTGATTGCCGACTGCACCGGCGACAACGCCGGCGATTCGGTTGGCCCCAGCGCCGACGGCTTCGAGACCTATGGCGTGACCGGCGTGGCGCTGATCACCTTTATTCTGCTGGGCGTGAAAGACCCGACACATCAGATTCAGCTGCTGGTCTGGATCTTCGTCATGCGCATCATGATGCTGGTTTCGAGCGCGGTCTCGTACTTCATCAATGAAACCGTGGCCAAAGCAAAATACGCAAACTCAGACGACATGAACTTTGAGCATCCCCTGACCTCGCTGGTCTGGGTCACGTCCGTGGTTTCGGTCGCGCTGACGTTCCTGGTCTCCAAACTGATCATCCCCACGCTGGGCGATGGCACTCTGTGGTGGAAGCTTTCGACCATTATTTCCTGCGGAACGCTGGCGGGAGCCATTATTCCGGAACTGGTGAAGGTCTTTACCTCGGTTGACTCGCGGCACGTGAAGGAAGTGGTCACATCTTCGGAAGAAGGCGGAGCTTCTCTCAACATTCTTTCCGGACTGGTGGCGGGTAACTTCTCCGCTTACTGGCTGGGAATCAGCATTGTGGCTTTGATGTCCGCCGCATACTACTTCAGCACGCAGGGACTGTCAGGCATCATGCTGGCGCCCGCCGTCTTTGCTTTCGGTCTGGTGGCCTTTGGCTTCCTCGGCATGGGTCCGGTTACGATTGCCGTGGATTCCTACGGTCCAGTCACGGACAATGCTCAATCGGTTTACGAACTTTCTCTCATCGAGCAGATCCCGAACGTAGACAAGGAAATCCAGAACGAACACAAGTTCGCGGTGAACTTCGAGCGGGCCAAGCATTTGCTCGAAGCCAATGACGGCGCGGGCAATACCTTTAAAGCCACGGCCAAGCCGGTGCTGATCGGGACTGCCGTGGTCGGCGCTACCACCATGATCTTCTCCATCATCATGGCGCTTACGCACGGACTCACGGTCCATAAAGAAAGCCTGTCGCTGCTTCATGCTCCCTTTGTGCTGGGCCTGATTACTGGCGGCGCCATGATCTACTGGTTCACCGGCGCGTCCATGCAGGCCGTGACAACGGGAGCCTATCGCGCGGTCGAGTTCATTAAGAAGAACATTCGTCTTGAAGGTTCGGACAAGGCCTCGGTTGCCGACAGCAAAAAGGTAGTGGAGATCTGCACCAAGTACGCGCAAAAGGGCATGTTCAACATCTTCCTGACGGTATTCTTCGCTACGCTGGCCTTTGCGTTCGTGGAGCCGTACTTCTTTATCGGCTACCTGTTCTCGATCGCCATCTTCGGCTTGTACCAGGCCATCTTCATGGCCAATGCCGGCGGCGCGTGGGACAACGCCAAGAAAGTCGTGGAAGTTGAACTGAAGATGAAAGGCACCCCGCTGCACGACGCAACCGTGGTCGGCGACACCGTGGGCGATCCGTTCAAGGACACTTCATCCGTGGCCCTGAACCCGATCATCAAGTTCACCACGCTGTTTGGCCTGCTCGCGGTGGAACTCGCAGTCAGCCTGATGAAAGACCAGCAAGGAACACCGCGCACCTATGCGTTGTCCGCGCTGTTCTTCCTGATCTCCGTCATCTTCGTGTGGCGCTCATTCTACGGAATGAGCATTGGAGCGGCACAGAAGAGCAAGGCAGCAAAAAGCAGTTAAAGCAAAGCGGCGAGGTGCGAGCTTCACGGTCGCACCTCGCTTTAGAAAAACACAGCCGAGGGCGGCTGTGCCACATGGCCTTTCGAGGTTGCTTCGATTTATGCCGCGATGGGCAGTCCGAAAGAGAAAACCGATCCGCTGCCCAGCTGGCTGGTTACGCTGATTCTTCCGCCATGGGCTTCGACGATGGCTTTCACAATGGCGAGTCCCATGCCGGTTCCCTGCACCCGATAGCGCTGGCTCTGGCCGCGGTAGAACTTGTCGAAGATCATCGAGCGTTCCAGATCGTCAATACCCGCGCCGCGATCGGCCACGCTCACCACCACGCGCCCGCCGGTGACTTCCGCACTGATGAAAATCGGCGAGCCGGATTCTGAATACTTGGCTGCATTTTCCAGCAGATGGCTGATCACTTTTTTGATCATAAACAGGTCCATGTTTACGAGAGGCAGCTTTTCCGGAAGACGCGTCTCCACCGGATGCTGCTGGACCACCTGCTTTGATTCTTCCAGCGCCGCGTGGATGGCATCGCCGAGGGAATACGGTTCAATTTCCAGCTTCACGCCCTGGGCATCGAGCTGGGCCATCTCCACGGCTTCGCCCACCAGGCGGTTCAGACGGTCGCTTTCTTCGTCGATGATGGTGAGCAGTTCATGGCGCTGCGCGTCGTCAAGTTGGCTGTCACTCAGCAGGCTGGTGACCGAAGCTTTAATAGATGTCAGCGGAGTGCGGAATTCATGGGTCACGGAATCGAGCAATGCGGAGCGAAGCCGTTCGCTTTCCCGGCCAGCTTCGGTGCGGGTAAGTTTTTCGACCGCGCCCGCGCGCTCCGTGGCAATGGCGATCAGGCCTCCCAGAGCTTCCAGAGTTTTGCCGGCGAGAACGCTGCCGGAGATCGCCAGCACGCCGATAGGACGCACGCCCATGCGAATGGGCACGATGGAGCGCTGGTGCTCGGAATTCTGATGTTCTGAATTCACGATGAGTTCGGCGCGCGCCGATGCCTGCTTGAGTTCATCCGTGCTCAGGCCGTCGGAGACCGGACTGGAGCGATAGACCTGGTCGCGGGCATTGAGATAAATGGCGGCGGCTTTTACGCCGAAGGTCTCGACCACAAATCCAGGAATGGCGTTCAGCAGTTCGACTACATTGTCCGTAGTCAGAAGCTGATTGCTGAAGGAATACAGCCTCTCCACTTCCTGGCGGCGCTCGTCGGCCTTATGGGCTTCGTCGCGAATGCGTTCGGAAAGATGGCTGGCAATCACGGCGGTGGCCAGAAAAGCCGCCAGCGCGACCCAGTTCTGAGGATCGGCAACGGTGAAGGTCCCCACAGGCGGCAGAAAGAAGAAGTTGAACGCCAGCGTCGCCATCACGGACATAAAGACCGCGTAGCGAAGTCCCCAAAGCGCCGAAATGGTAAGCACCGTCAGCAGGTAAGTCAGCGCCACCGTGGTGGGATTCACATGAAATATTCGCCGAAAGACAAGAGCGACCAGCAGCACGACAGCAACCGTGCTCAGACTCTTCCCGGCGATTTCGGCAGCAGCGCTTTTTTTCACGGCCACGATTCTAACTGAGATGACAATTCGGGCTTCCTCTATGACAATATCTTCGAATATGCCCAAAAGCCCGGAACAATGGCTTGAGCAAGCCGCACCGGAAAAGAAAGCCGGATTATTTAAGCTGTTTCTGGGCTACGCGCCCGGCGTCGGCAAAACCTACAACATGCTCAGCGAGGCCATTCGCCGCCACCACCGAGGTGAAGACGCAGTGATTGGCGTGATTGAAACCCATGGCCGCAAAGGGATCGCGGAGCTGGCGACTCAGCTTGAAACCGTCCCCCGGCGCAAACTGGAGTATAAAGGCACGATCTTCGAAGAAATGGACGTTGACGCCATCCTCGCACGCAAGCCACAGGTAGCACTGATTGACGAACTGGCGCACACCAACGTGGAAGGCAGCAGGCACAAGAAGAGATATGAAGACGTAATCGAGTTGCTGCAGGCGCGCATTGACGTTCTTTCCACCATGAACGTGCAGCATCTGGAGAGCGTGACGCCGATTGTCCAGAGCGTGACCGGAGTGCAGGTGCGCGAGACAGTCCCTGACTGGGTACTCCAGCGCGCGGACGAAATCGTAATGGCCGACCTGACTCCGGAAGCCCTGCAGACCAGAATGCGGCGTGGCGATATTTATCCGCTGGAGCGAGCGGATAAAGCGCTGGGAAACTTCTTTCGCAAGGGAAACCTTCTGGCGCTGCGCGAGCTGGCATTGCGTCAGGTGACCCAGGCAGTTGATCGCGGCCTTGAGTCTTATCTCAAGGCCAAGAATATCGACCAAAACTGGGGAGTGAGCGAGCGCATTGCGGTTTGCATCAGCGCCAATCCGGCGTCGCAACAGCTGATTGCGCGGGGAGCACGGCTTTCCCATGCGATTGACGCCGAGTTCTGGGTGGTCCACGTGGAAAGAGACGAAGACCAGTCACCGGAAAGCCAGCGTAACCTTTCCGCCAATCTGCGCTTCGCGGAAAGTCTTGGCGCAAAAGTGGTAAAGGCGCAGGGCAAGGACGTAGCCCATGCAGTCGCCGCGTTTGTGCGCGAGCACCGGATCACGCAAATTGTCTTTGGCCGCTCTGCGCTGCGCGGCTGGAAAGAGTACCTCTATCTGGGAAAAATCCAGAGCTTTCTGCGCAATGCCCCGCCAATTGACGTGCACATTGTGACGCAAACGCCCGATTAAATCTTGTGAACCTACGGCGCAAAATCCTGGTCGTTGACGATGAACCGCAGATTGGCCGCGTGCTCAGGACTTCCCTTTCGAGCCGCGGTTACGACGTCCGCGTGGCCAGTGACGGCGAATCCGCGATGGACGTTTTTTCCGCGTGGTCGCCCGACCTGGTGATTACCGATCTTTCCATGCCTAACGTCACCGGTGTGGAACTCTGCCGCCGGCTGCGGGAAAGCTCTCAGGTGCCGATCATCGTGCTTTCGGTAAAAGGCGAGGAGCATACCAAAATCGAGGCCCTTGATTCCGGCGCCGACGATTATGTGACCAAGCCTTTCAGCATCAACGAGCTGCTGGCGCGAATTCGCGCGGGCCTGCGGCGCACCGTGCCGGAAAAAGAAGCCGAACTGCCGGAAATCATCTCCATCGGCGATTTTTTCATCGACCGCACAAAGCGGATTGTGACGGTCCGCGGCAAAGAGATACGTCTTACCCCTAAGGAGTTTGATCTTCTGGTCTGCATGGCGAGCCATCCGGGACAGGTACTGCGCCATCGCACGCTCCTCAATGACGTTTGGGGCGGGCAGAGCGTGGAGCAACCAGAGTATCTGCGCGTGTTTATCAATCAGCTCAGGAAAAAGATCGAACCCGCGGACACACCGCGTTACATTCTCACCGAGCCGTGGGTGGGCTACCGGTTTCAGCCGGAAACGAAGTAATCGGAAACATCAGGCCGCTCCGCTGGAATCGACTCCATAGGAGTCCAGAATGCCTCGCAGCACCACGATGCCTTCGAGCGTGTGTACGTCGGCGCGGCTGACCACGGGAAGCATGTCCACCTGGGCCGAGCCCATGCGCTCCAGCGCCTGGTACAAAGCCTGGTCGCGATGCACGTGAGGAAAGTCCAGAGTGGTCAGCAGTTCGGATATTTTTTTCTGTCCCGTGCCGCCGGTAATGGCCTGCTCCAGTCTGGCGCGGTTCAGCACTCCAACAATTTGTCCGTCATCAAACACGGGCCAGGCATTGAAGATAGCCCATCGCCAGCGATCCCACGATGGGCACCATCACCCGGCGCCAGACCGGGCTGCCCGGCGGATAAAGCCTCATGCCCGTGCGCTCGGTGAGCAATATAAAAGCAACAACAACAAGTCCGACAACAACACCGATCAAAAGCGTGAGCGCCAGAAAAATCTGTTCTTCCCCGTTGCTCCAGCAGGGCGTTCCAGCGTACTCCTGGTATATTCCACCATTTAACTGTAGTTCGGGGTCCCACTACTCTTACATCTTTCATATCATTTTGCATCGCATAACGATATATTTGCCTGTTCATTATATCCGATGATTCGTATTTGTCGTCCAGCGTCATGATGCTGTTACAGCCTATGCCAAGCCACTGCCGCGAATTACCTCCCGCATTTGGTGATTGCCTCGCCCGCGATTAAAATGTGTTGATGGACACACTGATGAGAGCGCTCACCCCCGTACTGGAAGTTCTTTTCTTTGCCGGAATGGGCGGATCTCTTCTGGTCGTGATCATCAGCGCAGTGGACGATCTTCACACTATCCTCGAAAAGGACCAGGTGAATTGACGCTCGATCACACTGCCATTAGACTTCCTGTTCGCCCCACAGCCGCTTTCTCCCGCGAGCTGTTGCAATGATCTGATCCATGGCATCCGAAACACCTACAATTCCGGCAGAGTCCAGCAACCGCGTACGCCTGGTCGTGGCCAGCACGGTAATGCTGACCTTCATCTCCTACTGGCGGGCCGCCGCCATTGTGCTGAACGACCTGGGCTCATCCGCTTTTTATGCGGGCGGCATCGCCGAGCAGGCCGTAGGCAAGGCCGCTCCCTGGTTCATTCTGGGCGTGATGTTGTTCTCGTTTGCCGTGCGCGCGGTTTACGTCGAGAGCTGCTCCATGTTCACCCGAGGCGGGGTGTACCGGGTGGTGAAAGAGGCGCTGGGGGGCACATTTGCCAAGCTAAGCGTCTCCGCCCTGATGTTCGATTACATCCTTACCGGCCCCATCTCCGGGGTTTCCGCCGGACAGTATATTGCCGGGCTGGTCAATGAGGTGTTCGCGTGGGCCAACGTTCATGGATGGGTCCCCCGGGCAGCGACTGTTTTTTTTCACGGCACACCCCACATCAGCGAGAACTATACCGCGGCCATTCTTGCCATCGCCGTAACCATCTATTACTGGCGGCAAAATATCATCGGCATTGAGGAGTCCAGCGATAAAGCTTTGCGCGTAATGCAGATCACCACTGTAATGGTGGTCCTGCTGCTGGCCTGGTCCGCATGGACGCTCTACCACGGTGATTTCAAACTGCCGCCTTTGCCCACGCCTTCCAACCTTCACTTCAGCGGTGAAGCGCTGGGCTTTATCCGCGACACCAGTTTCGCAAAGACTTTAGGACTGTTCGGCATCATGATCGCTTTTGGCCACTCCGTACTGGCCATGAGCGGCGAGGAGTCTCTGGCCCAGGTAAACCGGGAACTGGCCAGCCCCAAACTCAAGAACCTCAAGCGCGCCGCCGTCATTATTGCTCTGTACAGCACTATTTTTACCGGGCTGGTTTCCCTGCTGGCCGTAATGCTGATTCCAGACCCGGTCCGCGTAAGCGTGTACAAGGACAATCTGATTTCCGGCCTGGCCATGTACATGAGCGGGCCGTTGCTTCTGCGCCTGCTGTTTCGTGTCTTCGTTGTAATCGTGGGGTTCCTGATTCTTTCGGGCGCGATCAATACGTCTATCATCGGATCCAATGGTGTACTGAACCGGGTTTCTGAAGATGGGGTGCTCACCGACTGGTTCCGCCGACCGCATCGCCGCTTCGGCACCAGCTACCGCATCGTGAATTTGGTCACCGGACTGCAGGTGCTCACCATTATTCTGAGCCGGGGTGACGTGTACGCTCTGGGTGAAGCCTACGCCTTCGGCGTGATCTGGAGTTTTACCTTCAACGCTCTTGCCATGCTGGTGCTTCGCTTCAAATACCACGGCGAGCGCGGCTGGAAAGTGCCGCCCAACATCCGCATAGGCAAGATTGAAATTCCCATTGGTCTGGGCAGCGTCTTCATTGCCCTGCTCAGCGTGGCGGCCACCAATCTCTTTACCAAATCCGTGGCCACCAAAGCGGGCATCGTCTTTTCCATTGTGTTTTTTATCATTTTCACCGTCTCTGAGAGGATAAACAAACGCAAGTTTGCGCATGCCCAGGCGCAGATGAAAGAGCACTTCCAGCTCATGCAGCAGGAGAAGATCGAGCGGGAAGCCATTGAAGTGCGGCCCGGAAACGTGCTGGTTACGGTCCGTGATTACAACACCCTCAATCATTTGAAATGGACACTCCAGCACTTTGACACCGCGGAGCAGGACATCGTGGTGGTGGAGGCCCGACTCACCGGTTATGACAGCGCTGAATATGGTCTGGCCATGGAGCAGATCTTCAGCGACTACGAGCAGACCCTCTTCACCAAAACGGTCTCCATTGCCGAGAGTTACGGCAAAAAGATCTCACTGCTGGTAGTCCCCGCGCGTGACATATTTTCCGCGCTGGTGCAGACGGCTGGTTCACTGGAATCGTCAGTGGTAGTTGCCGGACTTTCCAGCAAAATGACCGGCGAAGAGCAGGCTTTCCGCGTCGGTCAGGCCTGGGAAGCGGCGCCGGGACCCAAATCTCAGTTCGTGCTCCACGTTGTCCATCCAGACGGCGCCGTGGCGACATACCACATTGGGCCGCACATGCCCACCATGAAGAGTGAGGAAGTGCAGCTGGTCCACAAGCTCTGGCTGGACATGAAGAAGCATCCTGGCACGGAGACCATTCACCATTCTGACATTGTCAGTCTGGCGCTAAAGCGTCTGGCACGCGACTACATCATCGATCACGATGCCGTCCTCAAAAGCCTGAGCAAGGGTTACCTGAAAATCCTGCTGGGTTATTCGTCAGGCGTGGGCAAGTCTTTCCGCATTCTGGATGAAGCCCGCCGCCGCCATGAACGCGGCCAGGATGTTGTAGTCGGCGCGATTCAGCCGCACTTACCGCCGGACGCCGAGGCCATTCTGCGGACGCTGGAGATCATGCCGCTGAAAAATGTGGACCATGCCACGGTCATGGATGTGGAAGCCTTGATACGCCGCCATCCGGATGCGTGCGTCATCGATGGACTGGCTTATGACAATCCGCCTGGCTCGCGGAACTCCAGCCGCTGGGAAGACGCGAAAGAGTTGGTACAAGCCGGCGTCAAGGTAATTGCCTCCGTAAACATTCAATACATTGACGAAATGCGGGAGCAGGTCGAGGCCATCACCGGTAAAAAGGTGACGCAAACCGTCCCCATTTCATTTATCAGGAGCGCCGACGAAATCGAGCTCGTTGATGCGCCCGCACTGGAATCGCTGGCCCACACCCTGGATGGCCTTGCGGGGCTGGAAAAGCGCCAGCAGCTTTCCCGCCTGCGCGAGATGGCCCTCGTGCTGGCCGCCGATGTTGTGGACCACCAGCTGGTAACCTATCTGGAGTGCCAGGGGATCAGGCAGCACTTCAGCGCACAGGAGCGCATTTTAGTTTGTATTACTCCGCGTTCCAGCGCCAAAGAAATGATTGAAGCCGCACAGATCGTGGCCCAGCGCTTCCACGGCGAACTGACCGTGGCTTACGTCAATGAGCCTGGTATTTCAACTGGTGGCCGGGCCATCCTGGACGGGCAGCTCGCATTTGCCCGCTCTGCCGGCGCCCGTGTTGAAATTTTGGACGGCGAGGATCCGGTGGACACAATCATCGACTTTGCCCGCTCCCATTCAATCACGCAGCTTTTCGTCGGTCACAGCCACGGCACCCGGCGCTGGTCCAAAATGTGGGCCAGTAAGCTGGACAAATTAATCCAGAAATCCCAGGGTATGGACGTCCGTATCTTTCCGGAAAACAAATGACCGCACCGCAAAGTGGACAATTAAAAATCTACATGAGCTATGCGCCCGGCGTGGGTAAGACTTACCGAATGCTGGAAGAGGCGCAGGCGCTGAAGGCGCAGGGCCAGGATACGGTCATCGGGGCGCTCGAAACCTATGGCCGCCCGGACACCATTGCCAAAACAGAAGGCCTGGAAGTATTTCCCCGGAAAATCATCCGCAGCCAGGGCGAGACTTTCACGGAGATGGACTGCAACGGTATTTTGGCCAGACGTCCCCAGGTCTGCGTAGTCGATGAACTTCCGCACACGAATGCGCCAGGCTCCGAGCACGCCAAACGCTGGGAAGATGTAGTCGTGCTTTTGGATTCCGGAATCAACGTCCTCGTCACCATGGATATCCAGAACCTCGAAAGTCTGAATGACGAGGTGCGGCACCTTACCGGCATCACCATTCAGGAGACAGTTCCGGACTGGCTGGTACGCCGCGCGCAGGAAGTGGTGATGATCGACCTCACTCCCCGGGCCCTGCTGCATCGCCTGGCTCGAGGAGTCATTTACAGTGACGAACAAAAGCTTCACGAGCACCAGGATTTCTTCCGCGAACCCATTCTGGTGGCCCTGCGTGAACTCGCCCTGCGCGAAGCTGCTCATGCCGTGGAAACACGGATGGCAAGTGGCGTGCCCGGCGGGGCCGAGGAAGTGGAACCAGGCCGTAAGCCGCGAAAACAGCAGAAGATTCTGGTCTTTTTGACAGCCGATCCCAAGACGGCCATGGTCACCCGACGCGCCCGGCGAGTAAGCGATTTCGTCAGCGCGGAGTGCATCGCTGTCGCCGTGGTTCCTCCCGGTTCTGCGGTGCACCCGGAGCAGGAAGCCATTGGGAAACATCTGAACTTCGCCCGCAATCTGCACATCGATACCCGGGTTCTGGAGGGAGAAGACGCCGCCGCCGCTCTTATCGATTTTGCCCGAAGCAATCAGGTCACGCAGATATTTGTCAGCCGCCCGCGTCCGGTTGAATGGTCGCCGCTTCTTTCACGCGATCCAGTTCGGAAACTCATCACTTTGGCCAAAGACATGGAGATTGTCATCGTCTCCGACCGCGATCCCGAGAGAAGGTAATAACACTCTTTCGGGCGTTTACCTCGCGGCCCAATTCCCCTGCTCCTGTTTCTTTATAAATAATTGATAAATTCCTTAGCCTATCTTTACGCCTGACCCTATCAAATAGGCTTGTTCTGCTGAAGCGAAGAATTCTCTGCGCGTGGGAATCGGCATGGAGATGTATACACTTGCCGGACTGATCGTCGCAATCGCGTTTCTGCTGTTTTGTCTGCGGGGCTTTAGGCGGTCATTGCGACGCAAGGCGTTCCGCGCCATTCTCGTCCGGCTCAACCACGTACCGGAACCTTTATGCACAGCCCGGATTATTCCATTTCCCAATAATCCCAAACATAAAGACGCTCCACGCCGAGCACGATCCTAAGGAGGGGTTGATTTATCGATATGAGCCATCAAAAAGGAATACTTACGTTTATTAGGACCAGATGTGCCGGAACTCTTGGAGTTCTCCTGTGTCTGGCCTCCGTTCCATCTGCTATGCCACAAGCACTGGAGAAGAACGAGAAAGTAGCGCTGGCGTCGGCTGCGGAAACTGGCGCGGGCGATGATACTGCCGCACCAGGCAATGCGCCTGCGGCAAGCGGCACGTCCTCGGGCAGCAGCACGCCTGCACTAGTCACAACGCCTGCCACGCCCAATGACGAAATTATCAAAGAGCTGGAGCTAATGCGCGCCCGTATTCAGCAACTGGAAGCCCAGCTCAAAACCCAGTCTGGCGCCGTCCTGGCATCAGCAACATCATCATCCAGTCAGCCTCAGGCGCAGAGTGTGAGCTACACCATCAGCACACCGGCCATTGCCGGCAATCTTCCGGCCAGCAACAATCAGGAACCAGTGAAGCCCGGGAAGCCGGAACCCTCCGTACCCTTTGCCTTTGCCGACTTTACCTGGCTGAATGGCGCTTCGCGCACGAAAGATACGCCCCTGGATACAAAGTTTTTTACCGGCGAATTCCGCTGGGACTCACAGTACATATACGACTACAACCATCCCATCGACCATACACTGGTGGGAACGAGTGAGGGCGGAAGGACCGGCGAAGTCCAGCTGCAACACCTGGGCATCGGCGGAGATTTCCATTGGGACAACGTTCGCGGCCGAGTCATGACCCAGCTTGGAACATATTCGAGCACCCAGCCGCGCAATGACCCAACTATCGGACGGGGCCAGTTTGATCTGGGTGGTGCGTATCGCTACATCTCGGAAGCCTACGGCGGATATCACATCAACGCGCTGCATGGCATCAACGTGGATGCCGGAATCTTCCTCTCCTACATCGGCCTCTTCAGCTTTTACAACTTCGACAACTGGGCCTATCAGCCCTCGTATGTCTCATCCAATACGCCCTGGTTCTTCAATGGCGTCCGCGTTCAGATATTCCCCACGGAAGAACTCAAATTCGAGTACTGGCTAATCAATGGATGGCAATCTTATGGCGCGGCTAATGGGCGTCCCGGTTTAGGCATACAGGTGAACTATCGTCCCAACGGAAATATTTCCATCATCTCCAATAATTATGGAATCGGCAGGGACACCATCGGCGCGCCGCATCGCACCCGCTGGCACACCGATGACAGTATTGAAGTGAAATATTACGATCGTCCGGCGAACTTCCTCGACAAAATGGCCTTCTCTTTCACCGGTGACCTCGGATGCGAGAGCGGAAGCGGCGTAAGCTGTTTTGGCAACAGCGCCGCCGGCCCCAGGCAAAGCTTTGTGGGCGGAATGTTTTATAACCGCTTCTGGTTCCACAAGGACCTCTATGCCGTAACTTTGGGAGGAGGCGCGGTCAACAATCCCGGCCGTTACCTGGTGCTTCTGCCGCCGATCAATGGAGCGACTGCGTTTTCCGGAACTCCTTACTTCACGGCGAACCCTGGCGATCCCTTTAAAGCGTGGGACACCACTACCACCTTCGATTACATGCCCAGCCAGTTCGTGACTTTCCGTTTCGAATACGGGCACCGGGCATCCAACGTGCCTTACTTCGGCGGCGAGGGAGGCGTAACTCCTCCTGGCGGCAACACCGGTCCTTTGGGTTCTGTGGTTCCGGGTTTCACACCTGATCTCAGAAAGCGCGAAAACCGGCTCAATCTCGCTTTGCTGGTGAAGTTTTAATCGTTGGCACAACAGAAAGCCCCGCGGAAAATAGCAGGACGCGGGGTCGTTCTGTTGTGCGGAAATCAGCCGGTCTTTATGAATCTTTTATGACTTCCTTAGGCGAGTTTTATGCCGCATGCGATGTAATTTTCTTAGCGATACCACGAGCACATAAGAACACGTCTTAACCGCTCAGCGAGGTGCTTGCCATGGATGCATGGATGGTTTTAGGAACAATCGTATTTTTTATCGTCGCAATCGCATATACCCATGCGTGCGACAAGCTCAGGTGAGAGGCGCATGAACACCGAAAATATTGTGATGCTGGTCGTGAGCGCGCTGCTCATGGTTTATCTGATCTATGCCCTGTTGCGTCCGGAGAAATTCTGATGACAGTGAACGGCTGGTTTCAAATTCTGCTGTTCTTCGCTGCCGTGCTGGCGGTGACCAAACCTATGGGCATCTTTATGGCCCGGGTCTTCTCGCATGAGCGCACATTTCTCGATCCCGTACTGCGCCCCCTCGAAAAGCTGCTCTACCGGCTTACCGGGGTAAATGAAGAGCGCGAAATGCGCTGGACGGAATACTCCATCGCCATGCTGCTGTTCAGCGCCGTCTCCATGCTGGCGCTCTATCTCATCGAGCGCGTGCAGCACTTCTTCCCTGCCATTGTGAATCCGCAGGAGTTTGCCAATGTTCCGGCGGACCTGGCCTTCAACACTGCGGCCTCATTCACCACCAACACCAACTGGCAGTTTTATGCCGGCGAGCAGGTCATGAGCTATCTCACGCAGATGGCGGGCCTGGCTTTCCATAACTTTGCCTCCGCCGCAGTGGGAATTGCCCTGGCCATCGCCTTTATTCGCGGCATTGCCCGGCGCGAAAAAGAAACCATTGGCAACTTCTGGGTGGATATGACCCGCGCCACGCTCTGGGTGCTGCTGCCGCTTTGCTTGCTTTACTCCATGGCTTTGGTCTCCCAGGGAGTCATTCAGAACTTCAAACCGTACACCACGGCAAAACTGGTTGAACCGCAGCAGGTTCCCAGGGTTGGCCAGGATGGCAAACCAGTTCTCGGTTCTGACGGCAAACAGGTGATCGATACCGTCACCGACCAGACGATTGCCCAGGGCCCGGTGGCCTCACAGGAAGCCATCAAGATGCTGGGCACCAATGGCGGCGGCTTTTTCAACGCCAACAGCTCGCATCCCTTTGAAAACCCAACGCCGATCAGCAATTTCCTCGAGATGGTCTCAATCTTCCTGATTCCAGCCGGTCTCACATACACACTCGGTCGCATGACCGGCTCAAAGCGGCATGGCTGGGCCGTATTAGGCGCCATGTCCATACTGTTCTTCGCCGGCATAATCACGGCTTACTGGGCAGAGGCCAAAGGCAATCCGCTGCTGTACGGCGTAGACCAGCACGTTTCCACCATGCAGGCCGGTGGCAACATGGAAGGCAAGGAAGTTCGCTTTGGCATTGCCAATTCGGCTCTCTTCGCCACCGTCACTACGGACGCCAGCTGCGGCGCCATCAATGGCGTGCATGACTCCTTTACTCCGCTGGGCGGCATGGTTCCGCTGGTCAACATCATGCTGGGCGAAATCGTCTTTGGCGGCGTGGGCGCGGGCATGTACGGCATGCTGGTGTTCATCGTGCTCTCCGTCTTTATTGCCGGACTGATGGTAGGCCGCACGCCGGAATATCTGGGCAAGAAGATCGAGGCCTATGACGTAAAAATGGCCATGCTTTATGTGCTCATCTTTCCCCTCTCCATTCTGGTCTTCAGCGCGCTTTCATCTCTCTCCCCGCTGGGGCTTTCCACGCTCACCAACAGCGGCCCGCACGGATTGTCGGAGATGCTCTATGCCTTCACCTCGGCCACCGGCAACAACGGCTCCGCCTTCGCCGGCCTTGGTGCAAATTTTTATTACAACGTTACGGTGGGTTTCGCCACGCTGATTGGCCGCTTTCTAATGATCGTGCCCATGCTGGCCATCGCGGGCAATCTGGTGCGCAAGAAGATTGTTCCTCCGTCGCCCGGCACCTTTCCTGTCACCACGCCTCTTTTTTCCGTGCTGGTGGTCAGCGTGATTTTGATTGTGGGAGCTTTGACCTTTTTTCCGGCTCTGAGCCTGGGCCCCATCCTTGAGCACCTGCTCATGAATGCGGGAAAAACTTTTTAAGAGGAGCCTATGGCATCGAAGCAAGGCAGAAGATCGTTGTGGGACGCGAAGATCGTTCGTCAGGCACTGATCGATTCCGTCGTCAAACTGAGTCCGCGCACCATGATGAAGAACCCGGTGATGTTCGTGGTGGAAATTGGCAGCGTCATCACCACCGTCCTGCTGTTCAGGGATTTGCATCACGCGGATTTTGGTTTTGACCTCCAGATCACGTTCTGGCTCTGGTTCACTGTGCTGTTCGCGAATTTTGCCGAAGCCATGGCCGAAGGCCGGGGCAAGGCCCAGGCGGAGACGCTGCGCAAAGCCAAATCGGAGACGGTCGCCAACCGGTTGCGAGAAAACGGGACCGTGGAAACCGTTCCCGGCTCCCAGCTTCGCTGCGGTGACATTTGTGTTGTCTGCGCCGGCGAACTGATTCCCGGCGATGGCGACGTAGTCGAAGGCGTGGCTTCGGTGGACGAATCGGCGATTACCGGCGAATCGGCTCCGGTCATCCGCGAATCCGGCGGTGACCGCTCGGCGGTAACTGGCGGAACGCGCGTGCTGTCGGACCAAATCAAAGTAAAGATCACTTCGAATCCCGGTGAAACCTTCCTTGATCGCATGATCGCCCTGGTGGAAGGCGCGGAGCGGCAGAAGACTCCGAACGAAATCGCGCTGAATATTCTGCTGGCCGGTCTCACGGTTGTCTTTCTTCTGGCCGTGGTCACTCTGCAGCCCTTTGCCGTCTACTCGCATTCTCCCCAGACCATCTTTGTTCTGGTCTCTCTGCTGGTCTGCCTGATTCCCACTACCATTGGCGGCTTGCTTTCCGCGATTGGTATTGCCGGCATGGACCGTTTGGTGCAGCACAATGTTCTCGCCATGTCCGGGCGCGCCGTGGAAGCCGCCGGTGACGTCAACACCCTGCTGCTCGACAAGACCGGCACCATCACTTTGGGCAATCGCCAGGCATCGGAGTTCATTGCCGCCCCCGGCATTAGCAACGATCGACTGGCCGATGCCGCGCAGCTCTCTTCCCTGCCCGACGAAACTCCGGAAGGCAGATCGATTGTGGTGCTGGCCAAGGAAAAATACGGCCTGCGCGGTCGCGACTTCTCTGCCACTCCGGCGGAGTTTGTGCCCTTTACCGCACAAACAAGGATGTCCGGCGTGAATCTGGACGGACGTGAGATTCGCAAAGGCGCAGCCGACGCCATTCAGAATTACGTGCAGGGCAACTCAGGCTCGTTTCCCAAAGAATTGCAGCTGTGTGTGGACGAAGTCGCGCGCTCCGGCGGCACACCGCTGGTAGTGGCCGAACGCGGACGGGCGCTGGGCGTAATTCACCTGAAAGACGTGGTCAAAGGCGGCATACGCGAACGCTTCCAGCAGCTTCGCGCCATGGGCATTCGCACCGTGATGATCACGGGTGATAATCCGCTCACCGCCGCCGCCATCGCACGCGAGGCCGGCGTGGATGACTTTCTGGCTCAGGCCACGCCGAAGGACAAGATGGACCTGATCCGCAGGGAGCAGGCGGACGGCAAACTCGTCGCCATGACCGGCGATGGCACCAATGACGCGCCCGCTCTTGCCCAGGCCGATGTGGGCGTGGCCATGAACACCGGCACTCAGGCGGCGAAAGAAGCAGGCAATATGGTGGACCTCGATTCCAACCCCACCAAGCTCATCGAAATTGTGGAGATCGGCAAGCAGCTCCTGATGACCCGCGGCTCGCTGACTACGTTTTCCATTGCCAACGATGTGGCCAAGTATTTCGCCATCATCCCGGCCATGTTTGCCGGCACGTTTCCCGTGCTGAACTCGCTGAACATCATGCGGCTGGCCACGCCACAATCGGCGATTCTCTCCGCCGTAATTTTCAATGCGCTGATTATTGTGGCGCTCATTCCCCTGGCGCTGCGCGGCGTCAAGTACCGGGCCATGAGCGCGGACGCCCTTCTTCGCCGCAACCTCCTGGTCTATGGCGCCGGAGGCGTGGTTGTGCCGTTTCTCGGCATCAAGCTGATTGATGTGCTGGTACGCGCGATGGGCCTGGCCTAAGGAGCAATATTCGTGAAAAAGAATCTCATCACCGCTGTTCTCATGACGATCGTGACCACCGTCCTGCTGGGTGTGATCTATCCCCTGGTCGTCACGGGCCTTGCACAAATCTGGCGGGACAAAGCCAACGGCCAGCTCATCACCAGAAAAGACGGCGTTGTGGTTGGCTCGCGCATCATCGGCCAGGCTTTCGTCGGCGATGCATATTTCCATTCGCGCCCTTCAGCAGCGGGCAACGGCTACGCCGCCGATAATTCCGGCGGCAGCAATTACGGCCCAACGAACCAGAAGCTCGTGGACCGTGTAAAAGGCGATGTAGCTACCCTTCAACCGGACAATCCCGGCAAAGCGGTGCCGGTGGATCTGGTGACGGCTTCCGGCTCCGGACTGGATCCTCACATTACGCCAGCAGGCGCTGACTTCCAGTTATCGCGTGTAGCGCGGGTCCGGGCCATTTCACAGGACGATCTGACGAAACTGCGGCAACTCGTCCGTGAGCACACCGAGGGACGCCAGTTCGGCTTCCTCGGCGAACCACGAGTGAATGTTCTGGAGCTGAATCTCTCGCTGGATCAGCACTTTCCAGTCAACAAATAAAGTTTATCCTGACTGGGCCAGCATGATTTTAAAGGCCCCCAAAGCAGCTCCGAATTAAACTAAATAATTAGTTGCTTTTTCTGTTTTGCTGCGTCTAATATTTCAGCAGGAATTTTTAGACTGAGAGGGTCAGAACTCGTGCCGCCGAGAAAATCGCCGACACTTACGGAAGCCGAACTTCGCCTGATGGAAGTGCTCTGGGGTAAAGGGCCATCCACCGTGCATCAGGTGCTTGAGGGACTCACGCAGAAGCCTGTTTTGGCTTACAACTCAGTGCTGACTACCATACGCATCCTTGAAAAAAAGGGATACGTTCAGCATATAAAGGATGGCCGCTCTCACGTCTACATGCCGCTAATCGGCAAGAACGAAGCCACGCGCTTTGAAATCCGCAATCTGGTAAGCCGGTTTTTTCGCAACTCCCATGAACTGCTGCTTCTCAATATTCTTGAAGACCAAAGCATTGATGCCGAGGAACTCAGGCGGATACGGCAGTTTGTAGAGAAGGAGGCGAAAGAATGATGTCTGCGCTGCATATCGGTGGTTTTGCTTCCGCGGTTGTGGAAACCCTGGTCTATGCGCTGGTGGAAGGCAGCATGATGGCGGTGCTGGTCTGGCTGCTCCTGCGGCTTATTCCCGCACGCAACTCCGGCACTTGCTTTGCCATCTGGCTGGCCACACTGGCCGCCATGGCGCTGCTGCCCCTGCTCAGCCAATGGCCAGCAGGCACTACCGCCGGTAAGCAAACCGCGCACAGCATCACTATTTCGGCTTCTATTGCTGTTTGGATCACGTGCGGATGGGCTGCCCTCGCCAGCCTGGGGCTGATGCGCGTCGCGCTGGGACTCTGGCAGTTGCGCCGTCTGCGCAACAGCTGCGTGGAAGTATCCTGGACCACGCTGGCCTCGGAATCACAAAAGTTGCTGGCGGACTTTTCGCGTCCCGTGTCCCTTTGTGTCTCCGCACAGGTGGAAGTTCCCACGGCTCTGGGCTTTTTCCGTCCTGCGATTGTGTTTCCCTCGTGGCTGCTGCAGCAAGTGTCCGCGCGGGAACTCGAGCACATACTGCTGCATGAACTGGCCCACCTGCGCCGCCGCGATGACTGGACCAACCTGACCCAGAAAATCCTGACAGCAATTCTCTTTTTCCATCCTCTGGCATGGTGGATCGAGCGCCGACTCTCGCTTGACCGCGAGATGGCGTGCGATGACGCAGTGCTGGCACAAACCTCGAGCCCTGGCGACTACGCCCGCTGCCTGACACACCTTGCGGAAAAAAGCTTCATCCGGAGGCAGGTCGCGCTGGCCCAGGCCGCAGTGAGCCGTGTGCGCCAGCTCTCGCTGCGTCTGGAGCAGATCCTTCGAGCCGATCGCCCCGCCGCCACCAGCGTTTGGAAACCGGCGATCCCTATGGTGACGGTGCTGGCTCTGCTCTGTACTTTCTGGGCAGACCACACTCCGCGCTTGGTAAGCTTCACCGATGACTCGGCAGCAGCGCCGACAATCGCCGCGCACGGCACATCGGCTCCGTCAGCCACATTCGTTCCATCGACCTTGCCAGTTGGATATCAAGTGCAACCGGCAAGTCTGAAAGCCACATCGGCATCTGGCTCTGCACGCAAGCTGGTGCTTTGGACGCACGTTCGCCCACGCCACGCGAGCAAGCCACAAACTCAGATGGCTGCCGCGCGCCCCGAACCGAATATCGTCAACAAACCGGTGTTTTTGGATGCCGCCTACGTCGCGCCGGAAGGCGGCCATTACGTTGTCTCGTACGAAAAGCTGGTATTTCGTTCTGCCGATCCAGCCAGCCCGGCAATGCAGTCCTCCAGCCTGCAAATACTGGTCTGGCAGGTGCGTTTCGTAACTCCATCACCTAAGCCCAACCCGCAAACCTAAACAACTATGCAAGAGAGAAGACAAAAGAGATTTTTACGGCAATACAAACTAATTAATTAGTTTAATAAGCGAGGATGAAACCAATGAATACGCAGATCAAAAATTACTGGAAACGCATTGCATATCGCCTGGCAGCGCCCGTTCTGGCCCTGGCCATGATTGTGTCTTTCGCCAGCTATGAACTGTTGATACCAGCCAACGCCAGCGCGGCGGGTCCCAATCCGGCGCCCGCGCCCGCCGCGGCCCCCATGAGTGACGACAGCGTCAACTCAATTATCGCGCTTGATCGCGCAACTGAAAGTCTGGCTGCGCACGTAACGCCCGCAGTGGTGAATGTGACCGTCGCGGCAAAACTCAAACCCGAACAATCTTCCGAAGACATGCAGCGCTTCTTCGGGCAATTCTTCGGCCAGCACATGCCTGTGCAGCCTCAGCAGCCCCAGATACAGCACGTGGGCGGCAGCGGCTTTGTGATCTCGCCCAACGGTTACATTGTCACCAACAACCACGTGGTGCAGGGCGCAACCGATATCCGCGTGACGTTCAGCGACCGCCGGGTAATGTCGGCGAAACTCGTGGGGGCCGATCCCCTTACGGATTTGGCCGTTCTCAAAGTGGAAGGCTCGAACATGCCCAGCGTTCCGTGGGGCGATTCGTCCGCCCTGCATCCCGGACAGACAGTGCTGGCCTTCGGCAATCCGCTCTCTTTCCGCTTCACTGTGACTCGCGGCATCGTGAGCGCGCTGAACCGGGCCAATCCGTTCACCGATGATCCGCACAAGCCGGGGCAGTTTATTCAAACGGACGCAGCCATCAATCAGGGCAACTCCGGCGGCCCGCTGGTGGACGCGCGCGGCGAGGTAATCGGCATCAACACTTTTCTGGTTTCCAACAATGGCGGCTTTTCCGGACTGGGATTTGCCATTCCCGCGCAGATTGCCCGCCCCATCGTGAATACACTGATCAAAGACGGCAAGGTTGAACATGCTTACATCGGCGTCGGCATCACCGATGTCACGCCGGAAAACGCAAAGTTCTTCCATCGCGATGAGGCCACCGGCGCGGTGATTAGTCAGGTTGAATCCGGCGCCCCCGGAGACAAAGCTGGCCTGAAGGTGGGAGATGTCATCACTGGCGTCGATAACCAGAAAGTCACCGATGCCGGAGAGTTGCAGGCCACCATCAGCAGCAAGCAGCCTGGCAGCAAGGTAATGCTGGAGATATTGCGTGACGGTAAGAGCCTGAATCTCCCGGTCACGGTGCAGTCGCTGAACAACAAAAACCAGGCAGAAGCGGAGAGCGCCGGCAGCCAGGGCAAGGCCCGCTGGGGACTGGGGCTGATGAATATTACTCCGGACGTGCGTGAGCAGATACAGGCGCCCAGCGACGTTCACGGAGTAATCATCGGCAATGTCCAGCCCGGAAGCCCGGCAGACAATGCCGGTCTTTCGCGTGGCGACTTCATCATGGAGGTGAACCGCCACAAGGTTGAATCCCCGGCCGATGCCCGCCGCGAGCTGGAAAGCGTTCCCAAAGGGCAGGACGCGCTGGTGCTGATCTGGTCGAACGGAGGCAGCACCTTCCGCGTAATGCACTCCGAGGAAGGCGCGTAAAGGGCGATGCGCTGAGAAGAGGGGCGGCGATCGCGCGGCCCCCTATTTTAATTTACATAAAACCTGCTACGTGCAACCTCTGCCAGAACTGACCCCAAACAGGGCCTTTTGTTGACTCAACAAAGCAGTCAAACACAAAATATATTTAAGACTGTCAGGAGGCCTTCATGAAAGGACGGGAGGAATACAGCGAAAATCGTTCCATTGCTGGAGTAGATGGCTGTAAAACGGGCTGGGTAATAGTTTCAGAGTCAGCTACTTCAGGTATCACAATCGAGATTGTCTCTTCCTTTTCTGAAGTCCTGAATCGAGGGTATCAAGTCGTTATTGTCGATATTCCTATCGGTCTAACAAATAGCGGCACGCGCCTGGCAGACCAACAAGCCCGGCGTTTGCTGAAAAAGCGATCTTGCTGTGTATTTACTGCGCCGCTTCGCCATACCCTAACCTGTACAAACTATTCGGAAGCGAGAGAACACCGAATAGAAATTGAAGGCAAGTCGCTCACCAAACAGGCTTGGGCAATTGTGCCGAAAATCAGGGAAGTGGATGCCCTTTTAAGTTGCGAAATGCAATCGCAAGTGAGAGAGGGACACCCCGAGGTGAGCTTTGCTCACATGAATCTGGGAAATGCACTCAGCGCTTCAAAACACTCCGCAAAAGGTCAGCAGGACAGAATCGATCTGCTTACGGCTCACTTCCTTGATGTTCCATCACTCGTCCAGAAACACCGGCGAATTGCAGAGGATGTGGTTGACGGATTCGCAATGCTTTGGACAGCACGTCGAATTTATAACAAACAAGCATTAGCGCTGCCGCCAGAATCGCAAACAGATTCGCGTGGCTTGCTCATGCAGATATGGGCTTAAACCAAGGGACTTGACGCTATTCAATGGTTTCATCGTATTGAGGTCATCAACTCTAAGCAAGAATGAATTGGGTGTGGTTCGCTCTTTTACTTGGTAATCTTAGGATGTCTGATTTTTAGCCAGACGCCCGTGGAGCGGCGAATGGAAACTTCGAAAAACCGCAAAACTTTGCTTCGCTCCTTTGTCTTCAGATACGGGCTCGCTTTGCTGTCCGTTACGCTGGCGCATTTGATAACCCAGGCTCTGTATCCAACACTGTTCCCCACGCCGTTGTTTTTTGCCGCCATCGTGGTCAGTACATGGTTTGGCGGAACTGGCCCCGGCCTGTTTGCCGTGGTGTTTGGCACTCTTCTGCTGGATTATTTCTTTCTCTCCCCGGTGCACGCTTTTTCTCTCCGCATGGCGGACATTCCTTATCTGGCGCAGTTTGTACTGCCGGCCCTGCTCAGCGGCTGGTTTACAAAAAAACGCAAGGAAGCGGAAGCAGCGCTGCGCGAAGCGCGTGACCATTTGGAGGTTAAAGTTCAGGAGCGCACCGCGGAACTGCTGCACACCAATGAACAACTACAGTCGGAAATGGCCGAGCGCAAACGCGCGGAAGAAGACGTCCGCAAAACGCAGGCCGACCTGGCCCATCTCACGCGAATCATGACCATGAGCGAACTCACCACTTCCATCGCCCATGAGGTCAATCAGCCGCTGGCGGCAATTGTCACCAACGGCTCTGCCGGTTTGCGCTGGCTGGCCGCCGAGCCGCCCAACCTTGACCGGGTACGCGAATCGGTGAATCGTATGATTCAGGAAGGAAACCGGGCCAGCGAGGTGATCCGGCAAATTCGTGCCCTGTCGAAAAAAGCCTTCCCGCAGAAATCGGCTCTGGCCATCAATGAGGTCATTCAGGATGTACTCGCCCTGGTGAGAACGGAGCTGGTAAATCACCGGATCATGCTCACATGCGAACTGAAGTGGGGGCTTCCGTCCGTTCTGGGGGATCGGGTACAGTTGCAACAGGTCATTCTGAATCTGATCATGAACGGCATGGAAGCCATGGAAGAAATCACGCAAGTCCCTCGCGAACTGCTGGTCCAATCCGGCATAACGGACCAGGGCCAGATCCTGGTTAGCATTCGCGACTCCGGCGTGGGGCTAAATCCGCAGCAGCTCGATCATATTTTCGAGGCTTTCTTCACTACCAAGGACGAGGGGATTGGCATGGGTTTGTCCATCAGCCGAACCATCATTGAGTCGCACGGCGGAAAAATATGGGCCAGCGCCAACAATGGGGCCGGGGCTGCATTTCAATTCACCCTGCCAGCCGCTGAAGGAGCATCGTGAACCCTGGCGAGCCTATTGTTTTCGTGGTCGACGACGACGCTGCCGTCCGCGAGGCCATCCAAAATCTGCTGGAATCGGCAGGAATTCGCGTGGAAACCTTTAGCTCAGGCCGTGAATTCCTGGCGCGTAAGCCGGTGACTGCTCCCCGATGTTTGATTCTGGATGTGCGCCTGCCGGGAACGAGCGGCCTGGAGTTTCAGCGCGAACTCGCGGACGCAAACATCGAGATTCCCATCATCTTCGTCACCGCTCACGGCGATATCCCCATGACGGTCCAGGCGATGAAAGCGGGAGCGGTGGACTTCCTGACCAAACCCTTTAGGGACCAGGAACTTCTGGACGCTATTCATCGGGCCGTGGAGCGCGACCGGGAGATGCAGGCACAGGCGGTGGAAGCAGCCGATCTGCACAGCCGCTACCAGGAGTTAACGCCCCGCGAACGCGAGGTGATGGCGCTGGTGACCCAGGGCCTGCTCAATAAACAGATCGCGGGAGCACTGGGGACCAGCGAGACCACCGTAAAAATCCACCGCGGACAGGTCATGCGGAAAATGAAAGCCGAATCCCTGCCCGATCTCGTTCGTATGGCGGAAAAGCTCTCCCTTCTGTCCAAAGGTATTAGTTGACTGCCTATTCGTGTGATTGATTATGCCTTCAGCTCCAGTTATTTTTATTTTCGTTAGTGACATTTACCAAATGGGCCGGTGGGGATGGCTACCTCACACGGCCCCCTCTTTTTAAAGGCATGTCCCCTCGTGCGACCGAAACTCTCTTTTTGTCCAAAAGTATTAGCTGACTACACAATCGTATGATTGATTCCTCTCGCACTTCCAGCTACTTTGTTGTTCACGGTTAAATTAATTTGTGCTAATAAATATTTTAAAAATGGGGCCGGATGATCGTTCGCACGCTTCAAACTTCTCCTTGTGCTAGCAGAACAATTAAAAATAATTCAGAAAAAGCTCGGGTGAGTCAGTAACAAGGGCAGATCGCAAAGGAGTAGCAAGTGACACAGCGGAACACCAAGTTTGTACTTGCCTATCTGCTGCTGGTGATTCTGCCAGCGGCGGGACTCGCCGGGGTGCTCCGAAGCGGACGCAACCTCACCGCGCCCCATGCCGTCGGCGGTCTCTGGAAAATGCAGATCAGTCCGGACAGTCTGGCGGCTCTGCCCTGCGGAAAGTCCCTGAAGACGGCGCAGGATGCCGGGTTTACCATCTCCCAGTCGGGTAAAAATTTCACTCTGAACTTTCCCAGCTCGGCGATATCCAAGGCCTCGGGAACCATTGAGGGAACCACAGTCCGGGCAAGCCTGTTTACCACGGAAGTGGCAAACGAAGGTTGCGACGCCGGTCTCGTGCTCTCGCTCACAGCCACACTGGATTCCAAGGCAAACCAGCACTCCATGGCAGGCGTGCTGATTGTAAATGAATGTCCGGCGTGTGCTCCGGTTGAGTTTCATGCGCTTCGGGAAGAACCGGCCAAAAGCAAAGGGGGCCACTAATGCCAAATATGTTCACGCTGGTCCTGCAAATTGCCGTAGTGCTGGCGGTCTGTCGGCTCGTGGGGACCCTTTTTTTGAAGATACGTCAGCCTCGGGTGGTAGGCGAGATGTTTGCGGGGATCATGCTGGGTCCGTCACTGCTGGGCGCCATTGCGCCGCATTCTTCCGCTTACCTGTTCCCACCCGCAAGCCTGGGCTTTTTGAGCGCGCTTAGCCAGATCGGCGTGGTGGTCTTCATGTTCCTGGTGGGGCTGGGAATCAATCCCCGGGAATTGAAGAGCCATGGCCATGCCGCGGTATTGACCAGCCACGTCAGCATTACGGCGCCCTTTGTTCTCGCCTCTGTCCTGGCAATTTATCTCTATCCCCGCCTCTCGGATAGCAGCGTACCCTTTACCAACTTCGCCCTGTTCATGGGCGCGGCCATGAGCATTACCGCATTCCCGGTACTGGCCCGCATCCTGACCGAACGCAACATGCTGCAAAGCCGCCTGGGGACGGTGGCCATCGCCTGCGCCGCCGTGGACGATGTGACCGGCTGGTGCATTCTTGCCTACATTGTGCTGCTGATCCGTTCCGGGAACAGCGGTAGTTCAATTTGGCTCACCGTTGGCGGTCTGATCGCATTTGCCCTGGTCATGGTGTATGGCGTACAGCGACTGCTGCGCCGCTTCGAGACTCGCTATCAGGAATCCGGACGGCTCTCGGAAAACGCCATTGCCTTAATGCTTCTGCTGGCCCTGGTTTCCGCTCTTTTCACCGAATGGCTGGGCATCCATCTTCTGTTCGGCTCCTTTCTGCTGGGCGCCATCATGCCCAAGGAACAAAAATTTGTCCGTTACGTTCTGGACAGGTTCGAGACCATCGTCGTGGCCCTGTTGCTGCCTCTGTTCTTCGCCTTTACCGGATTACGGACGAACGTTGGCCTGGTCAAAGGCGGAGAGATGTGGATGTACTGCGGTGTGATCATAGTGGTAGCGACCGTGGGTAAACTCGGCGGCTCCATGGTGGCTGCCTGGTGGACAGGAATGCCCGTGCGCGAAGCCGCTGGTCTGGGCACGCTCATGAACACCCGCGGTCTGATGGAACTGGTGATCCTAAACATCGGTCTGGATATAAAAGTCATCTCCCCGGCGCTGTTTTCCATGATGGTCCTGATGGCGCTGGTAACCACGTTCATGACCAGCCCGGTGCTGCAGGCGATCTGTCCGGATCATGTGCTGCGCGCACAAACCGCCCCAACCGAAGATTCTGCCTTGAAACACATGTCGGCGGCTGGAGTTGAATTGAATATTAAGCAGAGCGAAACGTGTGCGGACAGACTGGCCCCAACACCTGCTTCACGGCTATAATCCTCCCCCGTGAAGCAGACCAGTCTTATTCGCACACTTATCTTTCTCGCGCCGGTTCTGGGTACGGTTTTATCTCTTCAGCCGTTCGTCGCACAAACGGCTTTGGCACAGCCGAAGTACCCCGGCTTGCCCAGTGAAACACCGGCGCAGTTCAATCACGTCACCGACAAATGGGACTATACCCGCCGTGAAGTGATGATCCCCATGCGCGACGGCATCAAACTGCAAACCGTAATTCTCGTCCCCAAAAGCGCGACACCGGCGAAGACCGCTCCCATTCTGCTCACGCGCACGCCGTACAATGCCAGCGAGCTTACCAGCCACGCCCAGAGCAGCCATCTTGGCCCCATTCTGCAGGGCTATGACAATGCGGTCGAAGTTATCGTGGAAGGCGGCTACATCCGCGTGGTGCAGGACGTTCGCGGCAAGTATGACTCCGAAGGCGACTACGTGATGAACCGTCCTTTGCACGGGCCGCAGAACCCCACGCCCGTGGACCACTCGACCGACACGTATGACACTATCGACTGGCTGGTAAAGAACGTTCCCGAATGCAATGGCAAGGTCGGCATTCTCGGCATCTCGTATGACGGCTTTTTGCCGCTGATGGCGCTGATCAATCCGCACCCTGCGCTCAAGGTGTCCGTACCCATGAATCCCATGGTCGATGGCTGGATGGGCGACGACTGGTTCCACAATGGAGCCTTCCGCCAGCAAAACATGCCTTATATTTTGGAACAGGTGGCAACGCGCCACAACGATGCCAAATGGTGGTCCGGCAGCTTTGACGATTACGACCTGTTTATGCAGTCTGGTTCGGCGGGCGAGTTGGGGCGCAATCACGGTCTGGAGCAGGTCGGCTTCTGGCGCAAGGTCCTCGAGCATCCCAGCTATGACGCCTTCTGGCGCGACCAGGCCGTGGACAAAATTCTTGCCGCGCAGCCGCTCAAAGTTCCGGTGATGCTGGTGGACAGCCTCTGGGACCAGGAAGACATTTACGGAGCCATCGCCGTTTACAAAGCCATCAAGCCCAAAGACACGGACAACAATAAAGTATTTCTGGTAATAGGGCCGTGGCACCACGGACAGGAGATCGGCGACGGCAGCACACTCGGCGCTTTGAAGTTCAACAGCGATACCGGGCTTTACTTCCGTCGCGAAATTCTTCGTCCGTTTCTGGATCATTATCTGAAAGACGACGCTCCCAAAGCGGATGTGGCTCCGGTCACAGCCTTTGAGACTGGAAGCAACACCTGGCGGCGGCTTCCCGCATGGCCAGCCGGCTGCGCCAGTGGCTGCAAAGTGCAGCCTACTCCGCTTTATCTTTCCGCCGGATTGAAGCTGAGCTTCGCCGCGCCCAAAGCCGCCGCACCCAAAGACAATGACGCAACTTTTGACGAATATGTCTCCGATCCCGCCAAGCCTGTTCCCTTCCGTTCGCGCCCGATACGTCCAGTGGGCTACGACATTGATAAAGGACTGACCTGGCCGCTGTGGCTGGTGGATGACCAGCGCGAGGCATCTGGCCGTCCGGATGTGGCCGTCTTCGTCTCCGACGTTTTAAACGAGCCGCTCAAGATCAGCGGACAGCCCGTTGCCAATCTGGTGGCCTCCACCAGCGGCACGGATTCAGACTGGGTGGTGAAGATAATTGACGTCTATCCGGACGAAGTCGCCGCACAGCCGAACATGGGCGGCTATCAACTCATGGTCTCGGCTGATATCTTCCGCGGACGCTATCGCGAAAGCCTGGAGACGCCGAAAGCCATTGCGGCGGACAAGCCGCTGCTCTATCGCTTCAATCTGCCTACGGCCAATCACGTCTTTCTGCCTGGTCATCGCGTGATGGTGCAGATCCAGTCAAGCTGGTTCCCACTCTATGACCGCAATCCGCAAACCTTTGTGCCCAGCATTTTCTGGGCGAAGCCGGAAGATTACCGCAAAGCCACGCAGCGCATTTACCACGCTCCCGGGGAAGCGAGCTTTATTGAGTTGCCCGTAGTCTCAGCACAGTGATCAGGAAGCTTGTCTGTTCTCATCCGGCTCGGACGCCAGCAGGCTTTCGAGCCGGTTGTAGCTTGCGGCCACACCCTGCTCCATCGGGGTCGTCAGCACCTTGTCACGAACCTCGCGCGACTCGTAACGTATGGTCTGGGTGAGAGTGGTCTGGCCGCCCTGTTCCGTCAAAACAATGGAGCCAACGGCTTCGCCTGGATACCACGGCTGGTCGAACTTCTCGTGGAGACTAGCAGGCCGATGTTAACTACTTATCTTACAAACACGAGACAGCACACTCTGAACCAGGCATAGATCAGGCAGCAGCAGGGCTTTCCTTAGTGGTGACGGCGGATAAAGTGCTTTCCTCGTCTGCTCGCAGTAAGGGCCAGCCTTTGCGCAAAACATAGTCCAGCCACGCACCGGCTGCCTGCGAAGTCACAATGGCTGCGACGACCAGCGTGGTAAAAAAAGCAGGGCTAATGATGCCAGCATCAAAAGCCACGCTGGCCAGTACAATGCCAGGCCCGCCGCGAGCGTTGGTGGTAATGGCAAGGTTGATGAGGTCAAGGCCGCGGAACCCCGCCAGTTTGCCCGCTGCTGAAACGGAGAGAATTTTGATGACGCAGCTTCCGAGGATGAAGGCAAGCATCATCCACAGCGACACTCCGCGAAGCAGATCGAGCTTGAGTCCCACAATGGCAAAATACACCGGTATAAAAAATGCGAACGATACTTTGCCAATGGCATCGAGCGCGTCCGCAAACAGACGGCGCTTTCTGTGGACCACCGCGAAGCCGGCAAGAAATGCGGCAAATACCAGGCTCACGCCGAGCGCCCCGGCAATCACGCAATATCCAAGCAGAACCGCCATGGCATAGGCCACCGGCGACTGCCTGGCAACCACGTTGAAGCGCGATTTGTTGATCTTCTTTACTATCCGCGGCGCTACAGTGAGGCCCAAAGCAAAAAATCCAATCGTGGTGATCAGGTGATACGAGATCTGCCTTACGTCCAGCATGGCTTTGCCCGCCAGCGCCGTTGCCAGCGCAAGGGCCAGCCAAAGCACGATATCTTCCATCACGGCAACGCTCAGGATGAGCCGGGCAAAGCGGGTATGCAGAATATTTAGATCGGCGAAGATCTTCGAGACTACCGGGACCGAAGTTACCGCAACACCAACCGCGAGAATAATAATGAGAGAAATACGGTTCCCGTTCGGACCAGCCAGCGCAGGACGAATCACCCATGGCCCCAACGCCAGCCCGGTGAGGAACGGTATCCCGGTTCCCATGATCATCAGCCAGCTGGCTTCGCGCCGCTCTTCCCGCCGGAACAAATGCTGAGTCTCCGCTCCGGAGAGAAACATGAGCAAAAGCAGTCCCAGCCAATAGATGAAATTCAGCAGGCTCTCCTGGTGTTGAACGGTCTGCATCAACCCTTCTGCCCAGGAAAAACGGCCAATCATAGCCGGCCCCAAAACGATACCGGCAAAGATTTCTCCCACCACCCTCGGCTGTTTCATCTGAATACAAAGCCAGCCCAGCAACTGGGCCAGCCCCACCAGAAGCAGCAGCAGAAAAAGAATCGAGGTGAGATCGGAGTTCGGCATTTTTGCAGTTTCAGAAGCTTTGGATGATCTGTCCGCAGTATTTGTTTGCTGCAATCGCTGCTGCCCGGTGAGAGCTGCGGCGCACGGAGTGGTCATCAGAAGTCTCGAAGAGTTTCTGGCCTCGGGTAAGCTGCTGTTCGCAGAAAAGATTACAATAACAGCCTGTTTATGTCGGACCGTTTGTATCTAAATATCTGGTTTCCCAGCTTCGGCGAACAGGAGATGCTGCCGCGTCTGCTCTCCGTGCTGAAGCAATTCCCTTTCTCCGCGCAAAACCATGGCATTGGCTATCTGGCAGTCCACAGCGTCGCGTGGGATGAGCCGCTGCTTTTTGAACAAACTTTTGACTATCGGACTGACCCTGACCGGGCACTGGCCCTGGCCCAGGAGTTTCTCCACGACGATAACGCCTACGAACTGGAGGCGCTGTGGGACCTCTGGACTCCTGTACAGGAGGGCGACCTCGATCCGACCTGGGAGGTAAACGCCCAGAAAGTCAGATTTCTGGCCTTTGGCACTCAATTTGAAGACGCTGCCTATCAGCAGAACGGACACATCCAGGTGGATTTGGGTCTGGATGCCCCATTTCTCTATGAAGAAGTCGATTTCACGCCCGCCGTGGAGCAGCGCGTAAAGGCCAATGTACAAAAACTCGTCAGCTTTACCAGCGCTGTCGAGAGAAACTGCGGCATCAGCGGTAGAGTGCTGTGGTCGGAATCCGAAGGCAATCTGGCGCAGAAGCTGATTGAGAGACTGCAAAAGGTGCAGTAACAGCCATCAAAAAATCTCAACACAGAGGAAATGAGGACACAGAGGATTTTGAATTTACCTCTGTTTACTCATTTCCTCTGTGTTTCAGGGTTTGTTTTGCCCCTCGGTCACGATCTCGGAGAAATCCGCAATCCGGGAAAATTCATTCACCAGCGTTTGCAGCAGGCCCAGACGATTGGCGCGCAGGGTTTCGTCTTCCACCATCACCATGACTTTGTCAAAGAAGGCATCGATCATCGGACGCAGGCGGGAGATTTCGAGCAGGGCCTGTTCATATTTACCCTGGCTACGGAGCGCATCCACATCGCGGGCGACCTGAGGAATTGTTTCCGCAAGATTCTTTTCTTCTGGCTGGGCCAGCGCGGACGGATTCAGCGCTTCGGCAATCTTTTTATTCGCTTCACGCGCCTGACGCAGAATATTCTTCATGCGTTTGAAGGCCACGGAGATTGACTCGAAATCCGCCGAGGGCCGCACAGCCGAAACCGCCCGGGCACGGGCAATCGCATCCACAATATCGTCCGCATCAGCCGCCAAAGCGGCATTCACCACGTCATAGGCAAGGCCGAGCACATCACGCAGATAAAACTCCAGGCGCTCGCGGAAGAACCCTGTTACGGCCTCGGTATAAGCTTCTCCAGCCAGAGTAAACTTTTTTTCCGCATCGTCGCCCTTGTATCCATTGCACGCAGCGTCCATGAGTTCCGTGAGCCGGACTGGCAGTTTGTGCTCGGCAATGGTCTTCACGATACCATTGGCCTGGCGGCGCAGGGCAAATGGATCTTTCGATCCGGAAGGAATCAGTCCGAGGGCAAACATTCCAGCGATGGAATCAGCCTTGTCGGCGATTGAGAGCACAGCGCCTTCCAGAGTGCGCGGAACAGCATCTTCCATGGACTCCGGCTTGTACTGATCATAGATCGCATCGGCAGTACTCTGCGGAATACCCTGCGCTGTCGCGTAAAGCCCGCCCACGACTCCCTGCAACTCAGTGAATTCCTTGACCAGCTCGGTGGTGAGATCGGTTTTGGCCAGCCATGCCGCATCCTGAACGATGCTGGAGTCAACTTTTACTTTAGAGTTGAGCCTGATGCAGAGCCGCTCGGTCAAATTAGCCATGCGTTCGGCCTTCGCACGGTAACTGCCAAGATCTTTTTGGAAGGTCACGCTCTGCAGCATGTTGATGCGCTTCCTCAAGGTTATCTTCTGGTCCGTCTCCCAAAAGAAGCGGGCATCGTTGAAGCGGGCGCGCAGCACGCGCTCATTGCCATGGCGAATCAGGCCGTCGGGATCGCCATCGGTATTCAGCACCGCCAGAAAATGCGGCGCGAGTTTGCCAGCGGCATCTTCCACGGCAAAATATTTTTGATGATCGCGCATCACCGTGACCAAAACTTCTTCCGGCAATGACAGGAACTGGTCATCAAAGCTACCGAGAATTACGGAAGGCCACTCCGTGATATTAACGACTGTTTTCAGCAGCTCAGCATCTTCACGCCAGCGCGCGCCGGGAACCGTACGCGTGGCAGCATCCAAAGCCTTACGAATGCGGTGCTCACGGTCGCTGGAATTTACGGCAACATGAGCGCTGGCCAGCACAGCCTCATAATCCTGAGCGCGGGTGATTCGCTGCGGCCCTGAACTCAGGATTCTGTGTCCCCGAGTCTCAGCACTAGCTTTTTGGCCGCCCAGTTCCAGCGGAACCACCTGATCATCCAGGATCGCGACCAGCCAGCGAATAGGACGCACAAAGCGCTCCGGCTTGCCTTCGCGCCAGTACATATTCTTGGGCCAGTAGATTCCGGCAATCTCTTTAGGCAGTGCCTCGGCCAGAATGTCCGCCGTACGTCGGCCTTTCCGAGTGACGGTTGCCGCCAAATATTCACCTTTGGGATTGCTGATCTTCTCCAGCTTCTCCACATCCACGCCCGCTTTTTTGGCAAAGGCTTCCGCTGCGGGAGTGGGCTTACCATCCTTAAATGCTACCTTTAAGGATGGCCCGGTAATCTGCTCTGTGACATCGGGCTGAGAATCCGGAATGGCCGATACGCGAAATGTCAGGCGACGCGGAGTTGAATAAGAAGCAAAGGGAGTCCAGCCCGCTTCCGGCTTGAGCAGCGACTCGCGCACCAGCAGCGCGGCAACACGCTCCACCAACTCGCTGCGCGCGGCGTCCAGCATCCGCGCGGGAATCTCTTCACAACCAATTTCCAAAAGAAAATCAGGCATCAGGCCGCGCCCTCTTTCTTTAATTTCTCAGCCGGCGCCTGCGATTGCTGCGCCACATAAGCTTTGGCCAGGCCAACCGCCAGCTGGCGAATGCGGGCAATCACGCCCACTCGCTCGGTCACGGAAATAGCTCCGCGCGCGTCCAGAATATTGAACAGGTGCGAGCACTTCAGGCACAGCTCGTATGCCGCCAATAGCGGAATAACGCTCTGTTTTGGCAGATCTCCGCCCTCCATCTTCGTAAGCATCTCAAAGGAGACAGGTCCTGAGCCCTCAGCCAGGGAACGCTGTTCCCTCTCGAAGTTCTTCAGCAGTTTCTGGCATTCTTCCTCATACATCTCAAAATGCTTCCAAGTCTTCTCCACGTCCGCGGCTTCAAAGTTATAAACCGAGAGCTGCAGCTCGTCCTGATAACGAACCTCGCGGTACTTTACTTCCCTGCCGGTCTGCGGATCGCGCGCCCACACAATGTCATAAATACTGTCCACGTCCTGGAGAAACGCCGCAATGCGCTCCAGTCCATAGGTGAGTTCGGCGCAGATGGGATCCAGATCGATTCCACCGCACTGCTGGAAATAAGTGAACTGCGTAATCTCCAGACCATCGAGCATCACCTGCCAGCCCACGCCCCATGCGGCCAGAGTGGGCGCTTCCCAGTTGTCTTCTTCAAACTTGAGGTCGTGCTTGCGCAGGTCAATGCCAATCGCCTTGAGCGACTCAAGATAAAGCTCCTGCACATTCTCCGGCGGCGGCTTCAGGATCACCTGGAGCTGCATGTGCTTGTAGAGGCGGTTGGGATTGTCGCCGTAGCGGCCATCCGCCGGACGACGCGACGGCTGCACATAGGCCACTTTGTACGGCTTTGGCCCCAGCACGCGCAGAAATGTCTCTGGAGACATGGTGCCGGCGCCAACCTCGGTGTCATACGGCTGCTGCAAAACGCAACCGCGCTCAGCCCAGAATTTTTGCAGGGTGAGGATGAATTCCTGGTATGTAGGTGCGACGGGCATGGATGTCACGAATGTATTAATTTAACAGAAGAACAGCATTCGGCACTCAGCCAGCAGCATTCAGCCACTACACCCACTGCAGAAACCTTTGCAACACAGAGGAAAGGGGTAAACAGAGGATTCTGAGAATCTAAAAATAAGCACTATATTCCTCCTCTGTGTCCTCCTTTCCTCTGTGTTGAAGGTTTTGATCTGCTACTGACTGCTTCCCTTCACACCCGTTCCAGCATGGTTGCAGTAACCAGCTTTTTCTCGATGTGGCGCTCAATGCTCTGGGTGAGGAAGCGGCGGAGATCGGCGCCGCGCTGGCGGGGCCACTGCAGTTTCTGAAAGTTCTCCACCGGCGCGCGGAACATCTCGCCGGCCAGGGCGCGCGATTCGGCGGACATCTCGGTGCTGGCCAGGCGTTTGTCATTTACGCACAACAGACCATCGGCTAAAGGATGGAAGTAAGCCCGGCTGCCGTTGAGGACAGCTCCGCAGGCTACGCATTCGTTCAGCTCCGGCATCAGGCCGATCAGGCGGACGATCCATAAGTCGAAGTAGGTGAGCGGCATCCAGAGGGAATCCGCCTTGAGATGGTTCACGACCGAGAGCGTCAGGCGGAAGATGTCGTCGCTGGGTTCGCGGTCGGGCAGAAGCTGGTCAATCACCTCGGCCACATAACTGAGCGCGACCACACGTGGATATGTGACCTCAGCTGTTAGCGGCGAAGAAATAATGTCGAAAGAATCCAGCCGGGCAAGCTCCTGGCCTTCTTTGTCGTTCCAGTGGGCGGTGACATGGGTAAGCGGCTCGAGTGCGCCGCCAAAACGCCGCCGGGATTTTATGGCCGATTTGGCCACACCCTTCACTCTCCCTTCCGCGCGCGTGAACAGCGTGACCAGCAGGTCAGCCTCGTGAAAGGGATATGTGCGAAGTACCAGAGCTTCAGACTGCTTCGGCATGGGATAGCGTGGCGTGCTTCTGGATTAAGAATACACTGCCGGAGAGACGGCTTTCCAAATCGACATAAAGCAAGCAACTGCCCGCTTTATGTCCGAAGTTCAATCACCTGATGCTCCAGGCAATCCAGATGAACGCCAGCTTTAATCGTCTGCAAAATCTGCGTTCCATACTTCAGCAGAAACCAGGCCGCTCCGATTCCTCTCTCCTGCAGCTGCCTGCCGGGATACAGCAAGGTGGAAAGCTCGTCGGCGTGGCGCTGGCTTTCGGCATTCTTTCGGGCTTCGGCGCGCACCGCCTTCTCGCGCAGACTATGCAACTGATGGCGCATCTTGGAGCCAGCATTGTCCGCCGCATCCACCAGAGTGGGATCCAGTTTTTCGAGCGTCCCTCGGATCACCTTCAGCGCCTGCTCCAGATGATCTTCACCTTCATCGAAACTGCGCAGAACGCTTTGCGGAATGGTCTTCTCCGCCAGCAGTTCGCGCAGTTTTTCCGGACCGCGAAAAACATCTTCCAGCGTGAGTTGATAACGATGCAGCAGCTTCTCCGAGCGGGACTCCAGCAGCGTGGCTGAAATTCGGGGAATTACGGGTGTGACCTGGCCGAGCAACTGCTCATAAACCACTGAGGCCTGGGCAAAATAGGCGATCTCCGCGGGACCGCCAATGTAGCAGAGCGTGGGCAGCAGATAGTCCTGCATCGCCGGACGCAGCAGGACGTTGGCGCTAAATCGCTCCGGACATCGCTCCGCCTCGGCAATCAGCTCCGCCTCGCTCACCCTGCGCTCGCCGATCAGAAAACCCTCTGCCCCGTGACGCACCGGAGTCCGCACGCCATCGCTCACGTAGAAACACAGCGTGTGCGAAGGAGTGACCTTCACCTGAACGTGATAGCCGGAGCTTTCCAGCTCTTCGGCGCGCCGCTGCAGACGGTCATTGATCTCGCGGTTTTTCGCCAGCGAAGCGCGATACAGCGGCTGGGCAATGCGGTGCAGCTCGGCATCGCCAGGCTGGAGCAGTACAAGGCCGTAATCGGTAAAGAGCCGCGCAAAGAATTTGGCAAAGGCGCTGGCAAAGGTCTCGCCGGGGCGATAACACTCTTTCAATAAATCCAGCGCGGTCGAATTACCCAGCAGCGCTTCAGCCTGTTGCAGGGCCGAGGTGATTTCCTCATCCAGGAAAACCACGCCTGCCTGCGCGCCTTCTGGATGGGCGGGGCTCACCGTGATCCGCTGAACATGGTCACCAGCGGGAAGATCCACCGAGTGAATCTCGGCAATGTCATGATCTTCGGCCGCCATCCAAAAGACCGGGACGGCTCCAACGCGCTCCGCCTGCATCACTGCCGTGAGCGCCTTGAGAATGGAGAACACAGGTCCGCCAAACAGCCCCACCTGCTGGCCGGTAACAATCACCGGAGCGCTCTCGCGCAGCCGCTGAAGGTTCTCGAACGTCTTTACTCCGGAACCGAATTCGCGATTCTGGCGCTCCAGCACCGCCGCCACGGCATCTCGGCGTTCCTGCGGATAATCGCGTCGAATGCGCTGCGCGGAAAGCTGCTCCAGGTCACGCGGGTCGGACGCATAAAAACGGCTGACCTTGTCAAACTGATAGAGGAAATCGAGAAAGAGCGGCGATGCGCCGGGAAGCCTGTTCCATGCAATACACTCAGCCTCCACGGATTTGGTTTCAGCCATTGGCATACCTGGGATTGGAGTTCATTCGGCTCCTGTGAGATTCAAAAATTCACCCGACGGAAATTGCAGCCATTGAAATAAAGCGCCGCGACCTGCCACAATCATCTCTTACAGCGACAACATAAGGGAGGCATTCAATGTCTGACCAGCATCCATCGGCAACACCGGTAATGCGAATTTTAGCAGCCGCGGAGTTTGCCGCGCAGAAACATGCCGGCCAAAGGCGCAAAGGCGCCGCTCAGGAACCATACATCAATCATGTGATCGAAGTCGCGCGCCTGGTGGCCGAGAGCGGCGAGCAGACGGACGTGGAACTCATTATGGCCTGCCTGCTGCATGACACCGTGGAAGACACGGACGCAACCACCGAACAGCTCGCAGCCATCTTCGGCAGCGATGTCGCCAGCCTGGTCGCCGAGGTCACCGACGACAAGAGTCTGCCTAAAGAAACGCGCAAGGCGCTGCAGGTAAAAAATGCGTCCCATAAATCTTCTCGCGCGCAAACCCTTAAAGTCGCGGACAAAATTTCCAATTTGCGCTCCATCCTTGTCAGTCCCCCGGCCGGCTGGGACCTTGAACGACGCCGCCAGTACTTTGAATGGGCCAAACAGGTGGTGGACCGGCTGCACTCCGCCAATCCCGCTCTCAAAGCCGAGTTCGACCGGGTATATACCAGCTTCAACAGCTGCATAAACAGTCCGGCGTAAGTCGCTGAAAGCAAAGCAGAGTAGTGAATCCCCGTGGCGAAATCCGCATCCAATCGATTGACTGGGGATTTTTTTACCTCTAAGGTAGATACAGTTCTTTGACAAACAGGACTGGCTCAAAAGTCCTTTCCGAAATGGGGGCGTCACGGCTTCGACGGAAATGCTTGCGGCCAGGAGGCATACCGGGGCGCATTCCCCCGTAAGTGGTGCACAAACAATACATGCCAACTCTAATCAGTTCGCATACGCTGCTTAATTAAATAAGTAGCCGTCCTCCACGGCTTTGTCTGCGGGTTGTGGCAGGACGTCATTTAGCAGGCTGGCTGGTGGTTCTACGTCCGGGGACCGTCGGCAAGATCTACGGGCTAGCGTCTTCTGTTTCTTGTCCGTTCTGAGCAAAAGGCGCGAATGTGGCGGGGTAACTCCCGTCGCGTGAACGCGACTACGTATGTAGGCTCCTGACCAGTAACTTTTTCGGACGTGGGTTCAACTCCCGCCGCCTCCACCACTTTATCCTATTTATTTTCAATAGGTTAGAGACAAGGCGCAAGAATTGTATAGAGTTTGTATATAGCGCCTTCGCCGATTTGACCGAAATTTCGACTGGCCTTAGTTTCGTGCCACTCCGAGCTGCCCTCTTTGGGGCAGCCTCCAGAGAGGAGGCGTGAGACATGGCTATTTCCAAGTTTCTCGTCACTGTCTACACCCGCCACTCCTCCTCTTGCCCCAAGCGAGCTGACCGGAATTTTCGCCGGTGCCGCTGTCCCAAATGGCTCTACATCAATGACGATGGAAAGTATTCCCTGCGCAGTGCAAAAACCAGAAACTGGGATCGCGCCGAGGAGATTCGCCGGAACTTCGAACGTGAGTATGAAACAGCTGCGCTCAAAACTTCCGAAAATGGAACCCCAGCTGCGCAGCGGCTGCACCGCGACGTCAGCAAAGACAAGATCACCCTCGCCGCAGCGGTCACAAAATTTCTGGCTGCCAAGAAAAAAGAAAATTTGAGCGAAGAGACCATCTCCAAGCTCACCACGATTTTCGAAAAACAGCTCCTGGCATGGGCCAATTCAGAGCACATTCAAGATATCGACCAAATTGGTGTGTCTGATCTGGAGCGATTTCGGGACACCTGGAAAGACGCGCCGCTGGCTCGTAAGAAGAAGCAGGAACGCATCATTGGTTTTTTTTATTACTGTGCTCGAATGGGCTGGATCCAGGCGAATCCCGCTATCCTCCTCGGCAGAATACGGGTCCGTGAGAAACCCACAGACTATTTCACTAAAGAAGAGTTCGAGAAGATCATTCAGGCCACATATGTTTATAACCCGAAGGCCTGGAATACAGAACCGCGCAATCAGGCAACTCGTTTGCGCGCTCTCATTCGCCTGATGCGGTGGAGTGGACTAGCCATCAGGGACGCCATCGGCCTTGAGCGAAAAGCGCTCACTGACAATGACGAACTGTTCCTCTACCGTGCCAAAACTGGCAACCCTGTGTTCGTCCCTCTGCCTCCGGATGTTGCTGCGGAACTTCGCAACATTCCAGCAGGACCAAAGCAGAATCCCCGTTATTTCTTTTGGACTGGTAATGGGAAACTTAGATCGGCAGTGGGCAACTGGCAGCGCAGTTTCCGGCGTGTATTTGAACTGGCGGGACTTGAGCATCAGGATGGTACGCAAAAGCGATGCCACCCTCACATGCTTCGAGACACATTTGCTGTTGAGTGTCTGCTGGCTGGATTGCCATTGGAGCAAGTCTCCATGCTGCTGGCACACAGGAGCGTAAAGGTAACCGAGAAGCATTATGCTCCCTGGGTCACAGCTCGTCAGGAACAACTTGCTGCGAATGTCCGCCGATCCTGGCAGGCTGCCGCCAAGTCGAACTCCCCTAGTTCCGCTGCTCGGAGATCGGCGTGAGAATGTTTTTCAAAACTGGATGTCGGTAAGTCCCCTCATTTGGAAATATCCAAATTCTCCGGCCCCACTGGATTCTGCGTTCAAGTAAAGATCTGAACGGGGCGTTGTCGGAAGACAATGCCCCAAGACTTAGGAACCAGTGACAAGGAAAAGGAGAAATGACCGTGTGTCACTTTACGTGCCTGTTTACAATACTTTCTTGACGGCTCGGCTCAGCAGCGGGACGCACAGCGTTTCCCATAGCGGAACTCACTCTGATTATCTAAACTCGATATCGATGGCAAAGACCAAGCAAGTCATTCTTCATATCTCGGACGTCCATTTTGGTTGCGATAAGTCTGAATCCGCGCGCGCCTCGCGCCAACTCGCGCTCGACGGAATCACTTCCGCGATCCTGAAACTGGAACCTGAATGGCGACCGACCATCGTCTGCCTGAGTGGAGATATCGCCTATCGAGGCAAGTCCCCAGAATACGAGCAAGCTTCAAAGTGGCTGGCGAAGCTGCTGAAGGAACTATCCATACCTCCCGATCACGTCGTGATCTGCGCTGGGAATCATGACATCGATCGTGAGAAGGTTACGTATGCCCGCCCCAAGGATGCCGGTGAGGCGGACAGGATGCTTTCGTTCCCGCTCGACCCCAAGTTCGAAGTCCCCTTTGCGGCCTATACAGAGTTTGCCAAGAATTTCGGGCTTGAGGAACTTCAGGTCGGCACGGCCACCTCTTTTCTGATTGGACAGCGGGACCTGGAGGGCATCTCGTTCTGTTCCCTGAACTCAGCGTGGTTCTGCAGGGATAATTCCGACAAAGAGCAGCTTTGGATAGGGCGGCCTATCTTTGACGTATTAGAGAGCGGCGGACAGGTATTGCATTCGGAGAAGCTTGCAGCCGCTTCTCCCACCATATTTCTTCTCCATCATCCCAAGGATTGGTATCACGACTCGGAAATTCACGCCCGAGGCCGCACCAATACGTTTGACGTCGTCGCAGGCCGTTGTCATTTGATGTTGACGGGGCATACACATGGCGAGAGTCGGCGGCCGGATCGCAACGGCGGCGCAGCCTACATCATGACGGGCGGCGCCACCTATGCTGATGCGACATACACGAACTCCTTCTCGCTCATTCAAGTTCGAGATGAGAAGTTTACCTATCGAATATTCGATTTCGATCCGCAGTCGGCCATTCGGGAATGGCGTCAATCGATCGAGGCGACAGACTTATTCTTCCGTGACTCGGTTGTTCAAGGCGGGACGAGCGGCCCTGCGCACACTTTCCCACAGTTGCCTCGCTACCGAGAAGCTTGCGAGCGCCATGCACGGAATGTGATCGATGCAAAGTCGCGGGCCTTAAGGCCTCGCGGGCTCTTACCACACACAATTCCAGCGTTTGTAACCATCGAGCCGATCAAACTTAGGCCGCAACCTGAGCAGTCGCCCCAAAGACGTCAAGTCCGGCAAGTTCGACCAATCCTTTTGGGCGACGCGATGCGAACCACTCGACGGAGTCTCCTATTGGGAGATCTCGGTTCGGGGAAAAGTACATTGACGGCGACATTCGCTATCGAAAGCCAGGGACGCAATCAGAATGCAATCTCACTTCTTGTACCAGCGAAGATGTTGCTGCCGGGCATGCACGCGGGAAGTCTTCGCTGGCCCAGTGTCAAGGAATTCATCTCCTCTCTTTCATCGTTCGTAAATGATCAGGTTTTTCCGGCCGCTTCGGGTTTCGATTTACAGGCTCTTCTGAATTCAGGCCTTGAGGTTGCAATCCTTATCGATGGTCTTGATGAAGTCTCATTATCGGTTGCGAGAGAGATTGTCGAACGCCTCGGGCAAGTCGTCGACCATTGGTCCACAGTACAGGTTCTGGCAACCGGGCGCCCGATCGAACTTGCCGGGCTCGACCACAGCAGATGGCAGCTATGTGTTCCTTTTTCAATTCAGGACGATGACAAGCACCAACTCTTCGTCGAAGAGGCCATCGCCGATGGAAAAGACCGTGATAGCGCGATTGCAACCGCCACACTCGCACTCGATCGTTTACGGTCTACACCTGAGTTGCATTTAATGGCGGATACACCACTCTTTTGCCGCCTCCTCTTTGATGGGCTGCATAGCGGCGCAGAACATGAGACGGAAACCTTAGGCGATCTTCTGTATCAGCTTCTCACCAAGAGGTTGACAGAGTGGGCCGCAGGCGACCAAAAGGCGAGCGTCACCCCGCAATTCGACGCGGAATATCCTGACGCCGGATCTCGGCTGAGCCTCCTTTCCGATCTTGTCGGTGTCCTCGATAAAGATCGGCCGGTTCTCGAAGAAGAGGCTCGTTCGAGGTTAGAAGCTCTGCTACCAACCATTGCGGGTGCAAGCAAGGCACAGCTAATGGATCAGGCCCTCCGGAGTTTTCAATCGGCTGGGCTGGTCGTGCTCGAAGGAGGACGCTTTGAGCTATCTCTGCGCTCGTTTGACGACCTTTGCAGGGGGTACGCGATTGCGAACGCTGCGCGAACCAACCGCGCAAGGATGCTCTCCGGCAACCAGGCTGAGTGGCGCAGCTTTGCATTCGCAGCAACGGTCGCCCGGCGGCTGGGATGGATTGAGCAGGTTCGCCCTGCCCTCTGTGATTGCATCAAGGATATTCTGAGCAAGTCCAAGCACGTTCCAGCCGTAGCGTATATCGTGGCCGAGTCCCAGGATCATGCGCTTGCAGTTTGCTTCATCGAAAGACTCGCTGAATTGGGACGGCGGCCTTTGTGGTTCTCGTACGACGATCCCATTTGGCCACAGGCCGCCCAGACGATAGCAGAGAGCTTGCGGCTGGCGTCCGATCAGGGATTTGATTGGTTCTTTCGCGAGTACCTTGATCCCCATTATCCATTCGTCTTCGCCGGGAGCCAGTTAACGGGAGAGGTCTTTAACCGCTGGGCGGCTTTGCACATTGGGAACCTGACGAGCAAGCAACAGGACGATCTAACCTCCTTGATCTTTCCGCATGCTTCCGCGGATTCGCACCAGGCTTCGTCTCTCATTCCGGTGCTTGCGTTGCTTCTGCCGCAGAAGTTCGAAGCCGAAAAGCGACTCAGGTACTGCATCGGCCTGCTGGAGTCGCCTCTGTTTCGTGATGCTGCGGAAGTGGTCATCCGAGAGGAGATCGACGAAGGAGATCGCGAACGTGTTGTCAATCACTTTCCCGCCACCGTTTCAAACTGGGATGGCGCACAGAATGCGACTCTTCTTTATTTGAGCTTGCGCGACGGGAGGCCTGCCACTCAAATAGTTAGGGCCGTAATTACGCAGAGGAGAGGACGCCGGTCCGACCGTCAACACCTTCACACTGTCCAAAAGCTGAAGGAACGCCTCGGGGATGAGCTATTCCAGCGCTATTGCCGTTGGTATCTCTTCGAAGGAGACACCGCACTTTCCGCCGGCGCTGCCATACAGCTTTTCGATCTCGGTGAGCGGCGGCTTGCTTTGCTGGGTTCGCCATTGATCCAAGCACTACACGATGGCAGTTATTTACCTCAAGCCGAAGAAATCATGGCTGAGCTGATAGCCACCGAAGGACATGAAGCCATAAGAGTCATTGCAACCTACATTGGCGAGACTCGGCATGATGGGCTCGGAGGTCATTCAGGCTGGTGGCGTCTGTTGTTCCGTTTCATCCACGATCCTAAATTGCGAGGACCAGAACTGCTCGTGCGCTGCATGCGCGGTGTCGGCGAGTTCCTGTTAGCGCGATATCCGGAGATCAGGAATAGTTTTCGCGAGTTGGTCCTTAGTCCGCAGTACGAGCGGTTTCGAGCTGCTCTTCATGATGCACTCAACAACGCTGAGCCGGAGATTCGACGCGGTGCGGCCATGGTACTCGTTACCAGCGACCCTGAAATGGAAGGCGAGTCGCTGGAGATTGTTGTACGCTTCAAGTCCCATCGATCTCATGGTTCTTGGTTTGAGTGGGAGCGTTATTGCCTGACACTGAAGTTCGGAACTTCCGTGCTTTCGTACCTCCAGTCACGGCTGCCGCTCTTTTCTGGTCCATCACGAGTATTTGCACTCGCTATCCTGTTCCAAAATGGCGTCCAGCTCGATGATGCTCAATTCCGAGAATTCATTGAAGGCGCACTTACTACCTTCTATGGTTCTCCGATCTCCGATTCCCTCAGTCATTCCGAGCGGATTCGGAAAGCTCTGTTCGAGATAACCGATACCGGGAGGGAGGAACCTGCTAGAAAGGCTGCGGAGCTGCTGCTTGGGCAAGCGAAGGAGCAACTGGACGAGGAGCACCACGTTCGGTGTAGAGTGCTCACCCTGGACGGCAACGAGTGGCGTAACCCAGAATTTGCCGTCGAACTGCAACGCATGAGGGACTATACCGAGTACGCAGCGCTGGTAGTTCAGGAGGCGAAACAGCAGGTTCAAAGAGGTTTCAAACGCCCTCTGATCGATCAGATCTACGCGGCGGAGCAGAATCCGAACCTATGGGAGGACATCATCTGGAACGAGATTTGTACCCCATCTCCCGGATCCAGGATTGGGTCGCAAGGACAATGGATCTTGGAATTCATCCTGAAGGTGCCGGACAGCAGACAAGCGGTCGGAAAGGCAGTACGGATGTTTCTCTTCGACAAACGGATATCGGAGGGATTCAACACCGACGAGTCGTCCTCATGGCTTGCGTTGCTGGCTCACGAAGGAGGAGAGTTGAGCCAAGAGGAACTAGGGAAGGTCGTCGACCGCATCGATCCAATCGACAAGTGTGCATTCGTTCCCTTGCTCACGCGGCTTGGTCGAGCGCCTAGCAACAGCCGGCCGAGGCGTCACTCCTATTCGGCGCTCCCTCAGACGAGTGAGTCCGAGCAGATATCTCCCGAGACTGCAACTTTTGAGCGATTCTTGGAATTCGCACGTCCCGGAGGACAATTCCATACCAATTTCTGTTTTCTGATTGAGCAGTCTCTCTGCAACGATCCCTTCAGCGAGGAACAGTTGCAGACCCTTGCAAAGAAGGGAGAGCACGGCACGCTCGTTGCCATTGTCCTTGCATTCGCATACGGACGCTTTCCTGACCCGGAATGGGCTACCGCAGTGCTCGGAGTAAAGCCGCCAGGGGTCATGCAAAATGAGCCATGTCTGCGGAGCATCCTCGCCCGCTGGGAGAACATCCTCTTCGCAGCTAAGGCAGACCCTACGTGGCGAGCCTCCTACCTGGAGAAACTGAAAGAGGCGATCAGGCCCTCACAGTCGCATCTCTCTGAAATTGCAAGTGAGATGCTCTCCATCGAACCCTCGGTGACTTCAGGGCACCTCGACATCCTCTTGCGACACCTTGTCCATGTTTACTTCGACGATCACAGGCTTTGCGCCGCACTATCCAAACTGCTAGCTAACCCGAAGAACGAAGAATTATTGAAAGGCGCTACATCGTCGGTGGACAGCGCGCTTGCGGAATTGGACCTGCAACCTTGGAACGCAGACGAGACGCGCCCAAAAGATGCGGGAGCGTATTTGATGTTCCCCCTCTTGCGGTGGCGAACCACCGGAGTGAGCGACGTCGTGAGTCGTCGGGTATTTTTGCGAGGCCTGAAGATGGCGCTGTTACCCGCCAGAAGGCGGGAAGGAAGCCTTGAAGGCTGGCCCAGCCGATTCGTCGGTATCGAGGATGTAGCACCTCTCATTCGGACGGCGAGTAAGTCAATTCTAGAAGAAGCTATTCAATACGGCTCGTCCATCGACGATGTTGAACTGCGCGCTCTGTGCCGTCTCTTTCTCCTGGCGGATATAAATCAAGGGGTCTCAGGGGACGATTCTGTCGAGCCGCATCTATCGAGCTAGAGGTGCGCCGCAAGTCTGAACTTGGAGAGTTCACGCCTATTGGGGGCGCACCGCTCCGCAACTGTCGAATATCTCCTCGAAGAGCGGAGTGAGCACGAGCGCAGGGTCCTGGCCGGTCCCGTAGGTGCCGTCCTTTTCAATCCGATCTACAACACACGTTCCCAGCCTGGCGTTTGGACGGTCAGCCACGACGAGACGACGATTCAATATACCCTCCATCCCAGCGATCCACTTGTATGGGCCGTCAATTCCGCGGCGGCTAAGAAGGTTGGCACATTGTTGCAGCGTTGCCGAGAAGACTCGTTCGTCCAACTCGACATACTGAGGAATCTGCGACAGCCACGCATCGATTACCCAGATCTCTCCGGTGTTGAAAATGTACGCCACTGAGTTCGTTGTATCCGTTCCCTGTACTGGGTAGAAGCCACCTCCATCTTCACCTCTGACAAATCCGACGGATTGCGTCATCCGAACCAGGGGAACGACGGCGAGTTCCAAGGCTGCCTGCTTCAACCTCTGGGTACTCAACTTCTGCTTCGGTTCGGTGGGCGGAAGCACTCGCAGCCAATACGCCGGTCCGTCCGCCAATGTGATGGTTGTTGGCGCTCGGTTTTCGATACGTTCAATCAGACCCTCGTTTACGATTCCCAGGGGCTTGCTGGCTGCTCGAAATCGTGCGTGGCCATTCAACGGCTGTTTCTCTGGAAAGGTGGGGAGCGCGGCAGGCTTTGGCAGTTGTGACCGGAACTCTTCACTTTCCAGAATCGTTCGAAAAGCTCCCTCTAGGTCCCGGGCAAGCTCATCCCGGACTTTTTGCCGGTCTGCTGCAGAACTACCGTCCGGCAAAGAATAGAGTATCGGGAAGCGCAGATGGGCCATGTCAAAAGGAAGTGGGAATTCCTTGGGGTCGCCGTGAGCGGTATTCATCACCGGCACAATCTGATGGTATCCGCGCGATTTGAGCGCCCATCCGTATTCAATGAGAACATTCGGATTCGGGATTAGTTCTCCGTTCGCACGATTCGCAACCGAGGTAAGGTCCGGCAGGAAGATAGCGGACCGATCGATCTTCTTGAGGATTGTCTCGAAAATCGGCGGATTGCCCGGTATTCCCTTCGTGTCTTTGTCCAGACTAAGGCCATCCCGCAAGGATTCCTCGATCTCTGCGTCCTCCCCAAGTCTTCGAATGGCGGATTTGATCGCCGACTCAAGCAGGTTCCGTCCCTCAGTTGGGCTGCGGTCGCTCTGCCAAGAAAAGAAAACCGTGTAGGCCATTCTTCCAATGTATCCGACCTCCCAGATTATTTCGACGGGTGTAGGAGGCGTCTGCCTGGGTAGTCCTCAAATGCGATAACTTTTGGATTTCGCGTTGCGGCGCTCGATCAAGCGCAAGGGCACGCCTCCTAATGGCGGAATACTCTCACGGATTCCTTTCCCATACTGGGAACTAGCACACGTCGTTTTGCACACAATTGTGCCTTTTTCGGGAAAACACCTTTACTTCAATAGCCACTAAGAGAGCCGAAGGACAAGAACCGCGAAATTATCCTGACCGTGCTTGCGTTCGATATCCCCACGGAAAAGCCGGCGAAACTTCCGAAATAACACCTCCCGGCGGATGGACTACGCCTGATATGCCGGCAACGGCACCGGCGGCGGGGCGGGGGGACGCACGGCGTGCCAGCGTCCTGTGGCATTGCGCACGGCGGCAAGCTTCTGCCGGTCATCGCCGAGCAACGGCAGAAGCACGTTGTCGTCGGCTCCTTCCAGCGCTTCGCGCGTCGTCATGCGCGCCTCAACAAGATGCCGGTAGTCGGCGCGGTCGAGGTCGCGGCCGGTGTGCCGCGCGAGATCGACGGCGGCTCCCTGGATTCCCAGATCAAGACGTAGCAGGAGGCGTTCCGTCCGTCCATGCAAATCAATTCCAGCGTGAAGGATTTCGGCGGCGCTCGCGATCATCGGCAAGACGTCGCAGGTACGGCTTGTGACATTCCGGATAGGACCGGCCGAGCCGTCAAATGCGCCGCCGAACTGGCCCATCGCGCCTTCAATCTGCTCCATTCCCATTCCAGAAATGTAATAGAGGCAGGCCACTGCTTTCTTAGCGCGCACTGTTTCCCCGACAGGGTCTCCAATATTGCGCCCAAAACGGGCGAGGATCGTCTGCGAAACGCCTTGCCCGCGCAGTTCATTCGCCCAATGTTGTGGCTCTTTGTGCTTGCTCTTCCGGTTGAGCGGAAAAAACACGCCGTCGAGCTCCGCGCTCGTTTGGACAATGGCGATCAGTGCCGGATCAGTCACCTCGGGTACCCGGAGCGCGCGGAGACAATCCACGGCCCGGATCAGCGTTTCCACTTCGACCGCGCTTGCTCCAGCGAGCCGCCCGAGGTCGGTGAGGCCGAACTGACCGCCTTCGGCGCGCTCAACCAATCCGTGCCTCGCAAGATTGTCGAGGGCTCGTTCCAGACTGGGGCGGTCCCATCCCCCCTGGCCGGCCTGACGTCGCTGTAACACGCCGAAGCTCGATTCAAGGAATTCGATGATGTCGTCTCCGGGGACACCCGCGACGGCGCGCCCGGCCGCCACCAGAAACCGAATAATGAGCGTGCGCACGTCGGCGCTCAAGAAGCGTGACACGAGATTTTCGGGCGCGGCCGTGACGTAGCGCCGCCAGTAGTTATGCTCTTCGGGTCCGCTCGTGGCGATGAGATAGGATGCGCCACGCTCCGCGTAGCCGAGGCGGCCAGCGCGGCCCGCCAGGTTCTTATATTCCGCGACGCTGTAAGGCTGCGGCTGCGGGTTATCCACTGTGCGGGGATGTTCAAGGCCGACGATCAGGACGGCGGATGCCGGCGTATTCACGCCCATGGCCAGCGTCGTCGTGGCAACGATAACGCGCAAGCGCGTATTGCGCTGCCGGAAATGTTCTTCAATCACGCGGCGCTCGGGAGGACTGAGGTGAGAGTTATGAAATGCAACACCACGCGCAAGGAACTCCCTTAGCTGTCCCGAAGCCTGCGACAAGTCTCCGGCCGGAAGCGCCGCCACGGCATCGTTCGCGGGGGGAAGTCCCAAAGCTTCCGCGAGATATTGCGCGCCGTGGCGCGTCTCGCCGGTCGTCTCGCGGAAAACGATGACTTGTTTCCCTTCGTTCACGAGCCGCTGCACAAGCGGAATGACCCAGTCGCGATGCTTGCCTTCCCCGTAAAGAGGCCGGACGAACCGTTCCTCCGCGCTCTCTAGCCCTGTATCGCCGTCGATAAAGCGGAAGCGCCCGTTTTGGCACAGGATTCCCTCGTCGAGCGGCACGGGCCGCTCCTGCCGGCGCAACAGCCGCCCGCCGAGCCATCGCTCAAGACCATTGGTGTCGCCGATCACCGCGGAGAGCGCGATGATCTGCGGCTCCAGACCGTCACGCCGCCGCATCCGCAAGAGTGTGAGGATGAATTCGAGGTTTGCGCCGCGGCCCTCATCCGCGATCATCTGCACTTCGTCGATAACGATGGTTCCCACCTGTTCCAGTACGTAAGGATGAGTGAGCGCGATGGCCGCGAATTTCTCGTACGTCAGCAGCGCGATGTCGTAGCGCCCACGCAGGAGCGGCATGATGTCGTCGGTTTCGCCAGTGGCCTCAATCGTGCGGATGCCGAAAGGCCCGTAGACGCGCCGGAACTGCCGCAGCTTGTCATTGACAAGGGCCTTGAGGGGCATAAGAAACAGCGCGCGCCGCCGGTCGAGCGCACCGCGCACGGCGGCGAGTTCGCCCAGCATCGTCTTGCCTGACGAGGTTGGCGCGGAGGCGATGACATGCTCGCCGCGCAGCAGGCCGTACCCATTGATCGCATCGAGTTGAAGCTGATTGAGACGCGGAATGCCGCCGGCCCAGGCTTCGATGATCGCTTGCGGGAATCCGAAATTCGAAAGGCTCGCGATATCGAATGTCGCGACAGGAGCCATTTCGGGAAAAGCGGCGTGAGAGATCTCTCCCGGAGCAAATACCGGCCACGTGAATTCTCCGTCGAACGTGCCACGGACAGTCGGGGTTTGTTCGCGGCGGATTTGCCGCGCGGCGTCGGCGACGCGTCGCACGACATAGTCAAGAAGGCGCAGGACGCCGATGCGGTCTCCCTCCCGTATTTCCTCCGGTCCCCGCAGCCCTTCCAGTAGATGCAGGGTCAGAAAGCCGTGCCCGACGCGGGGGCTTTCCCAGGCCCGCTCCGTCGGGCCGGAGGCGGTCAGGATGACGCGGCCGTGGCCGCTGATCTGGTTGAGCTTTCCCTCGACGGATTGAATGTCGCGCGCCACGCCTTCGACCTCAAGCGCCTTCGCGCCCATGCCGCCGGAAAAACAGCAGTCGAGCACGATGAGAAGCCTCCGCGCCGGAATGCGCGCGCACCATTCGCCCAATGTCGTCAGAGATATCGTCGTCGCCGCGAGATTGTACGGGTCAGAATCGTGCGCCACGAGTTCATGCGTTGTGGTGCCGTGCCCCGAGAAAGCGACCACGACGACATCGTCCTCAGCAGTTCGGGCGAGTTGCTCAAAAGCACCTTGAACGGCGGGGACGGTCGCTTTCTCATCCGCCAGCAATTCTCCTGCGCCGCCGAAAGTATCCATAAAGAGGGCATGGAGCGCGGTTGCATCACGGCGGGCGCAGCTTAACTCGCTGAATTCGGTGGATGCGTAACGGTCGATGCCAATGAATAGCCCTTTGAATGCCATACAGATCACTATTTCCCAAGTTGGGAAATAAGGCCAGCTTCTTTCTAGAAAATTGAGCCTGCCGTCGTGTGCAGCGCAAGAGGCGCGTGGAAACACGCTTGAATACCGCACTCCCCCTCAGCAGGTCTCAACGATTGACCAGAAAAGGAAGCCTTTTTCTGGGTTGTGGGCTTGCTAGCGCAAACATACCGCTCCCCACAGAGGTGGGAAAGGAGCGAGAGCAGTCTGCGCGTACAGATTCGGAGAATAGACCCTTGTTCTACGCATAATGTACGGAGATTATGTTTGCTCGGAAATCCTGTTAACAAGGCCTCCAAGCACCGTAGGCGCGTTGTCATCCATAAGGGAAAACGTTTAAGTGTTTAAACTCTAAGGCTACTCTTTGGAACTATCACATGAGGGGGCCCTTGTGTGGCGGCTCACGGTACTTTCAATTGCGATTCGAAGGATTGCTACACGATCACGTCGGAAGGCAAACCGGCGACGGCATTTCTCTTGGAATTGATCGCACGTCTCCAGAGTAGCGCCACCGTGCCAATGATTGACGTTCGTGCATACGCTCAATGGCTTGCACACTGAGCGTATGCTAAGGGTCGTTGAATGCCATCAGGAGAAGCGGTCGAGATTCCCCGATCGGGAAACTCAGTTTTCACATTTCGTTTTACACGCCGCCGATTCCCGGCTATAGTGCCATTTCGGGCGGCTGACGTGCCTTCAGAAGGGTGCTGCGCTCACCGAAACCAGGATTCATGAAGTTCATTCATTGTGCTGACGTTCACTTAGATACTCCGCTTGTGGGTCTTGCCCAGTACCCAGGCGCTCCGGTGTCGGAAATTCGCAATGCTACGCGTCGGGCGTTCGAGAAGGTGTTGGATTCTGCGGTAGCCGAGAAGATCGACTTCCTTATTATTGCGGGTGATCTGTACGACACCGGCCTGAAGAGTTTCGAATCCGCTTTGTTCTTCAATAAGCAGATGGCCCGGCTCAAGGATATTGGGATCCAAGTGTACCTTATCCACGGCAACCACGACGCTGCCAGCAGGCTCATCAAACAGGTCCGACCTCCCGGAAACGTACATGTATTCAAAGCCAACGAACCGCAGACGTTCTTACTTGACCATTTGCGAGTGGCCATCCATGGGCAGAGTTTCGCAACTCCTAATGTCATCGACGACCTCGCATCCAAATATCCTTCGCCGGTCGCCAATTTCTTCAACATCGGAATCCTGCACACCAACCTCTCCAACGTTTCCGAACATGCAAACTATGCCCCGTGCGATCTCGACACTTTGAAAGCCAGTGGATACCAGTATTGGGCACTGGGCCACGTGCACAATCGGCAGGTTCTCTGCACAGATCCCTACATCGTGTATCCAGGGAATATTCAGGGCCGCCATGGAAAGGAGCTTGGCGAAAAGAGTTGCGAACTTGTGACTGTTTCCGACACTGGAGTGGTGTCACTGCAGACGCTATTCACCTCGGTGGTTCCTTGGACGCAGATCGATCTCAACGCCTCCGACTGTCACACATTGCAGGATGTCGGCGACAAGCTCCGCATTGACCTTGGTTATTTGGTGGCGCAAGAAAAAGACCGAGAGCGGATCACAGCTCTGCGGTTGCGAATCACCGGTAGTACCGATGTGCATGCCGACTTAAGTCGTGATCCGGAAGAAGTGCGGGCGGAAGCTATCAGCGTTGTGAATGAGTGCGGCAACGGTCTGCTCTGGCTCGAACGCATCGAGATCAAGACCTTGCCAATCGTGGATCGAGCTGCGCTACTGAAACGAGACGATCCTCTCGGCGAAGTGGCCAGAATCGCGGCTGAGCTTAGACGTGATTCTTCTCGCCTGGCAGGCTGGCGCGTGATTGCGGAGCTTGAAAAGAAGCTGCCAAGTGATATCGGGGAGGGGGCTGAACCCATTGCCTTCGATCCAGTTGCATTGAACGCCGCGCTCGAAGAGGCTGAAGATCTGCTGATGGCGCGCCTTTCAACCGGGGAGAGCACGTGAGAATCGCCTGCCTAGATTGCGCCCCAGAAAAACCGGCCGCTTCCTCACGTGCGTTGGTGGAGCTGCAATGAGAATCGAGAAGCTCGATCTCATTCGTTACGGTCATTTCACGGGCTATGCGATCGATCTTCCAAGCCGACAGCCCGATTACACTGTTGTATACGGAGACAACGAAGCCGGCAAATCGACTCTGTTGCGGGGCATCTCTGCGCTATTCTTCGGCGTGCCGGCGAAAACGCCCGACGTGCATAGCTGCAAAGGTACGGAACTGCGAATCGGCGCAACCATCTCCAATCAAGGTGACCGGATTTCGTTTCGACGGCGCAAAGGGAGCAGCGGGACCTTACTGAGTCCGGATGAAGTGCAGATCGATGAGAGTGTTCTAGCCCCGTTCCTGCGCGAACTGGATCGACAACGCTTCAACCAGTTCTTCGGGCTGGACCATCAGTCTCTACGCGAAGGTGGCGAAGAGATTCTTCATGGCAAAGGTGATGTCGGCAGTGCTCTCTTTCAGGCCGCAGGCCTTCTAGATTTGAGAAAGCTCCTCGAGAGGCTGGACAAGGAAGCCAACGAGTTGTTCTCTCCACAGTCAAAAGGTCGCGTGATCGGCACCGCTATCAGCGAATACAAAGAAGCGAAACAAACAATCCGGACAGTCGCCATCTCTGCCACCAAAGCAAAAGATCTAAAGACGGAATTGGACAAAGCGCAAGAGAAACACGAAAACCTGAAAAGTGAAGCTCGTTCCCTACAGCAAGACCTGGTGAGACTACGCCGGATTGCCACCAATAAACCTGACGTTGCAAAACTGCAAGAGTTGCGATTAGTCCTTGGCGCGCTTGGGACAGTTTCAGTTCTCCCGGGGGACGCACGCAAGCAGCGTGACGATGCCGCTACTGTGCTCTCGACCGCGACTAACGAGATCCAGACACTGAACGAGCAGATTGCACAACGAAAGGAATGGATCCAAGCTCAACCCGAGAACGAATCATTGAAAACTCAGGCCGCAGACATCGAGCAATTGAATGCGGAGATTGGCGATTACATTCGTAGCGTCAACGACCTTCCGAGACGCAACCATGAACTCGATGAATTCATTCGTTTGGCTGAGGAACAGTGGCGCGAGGTCTGGCGGAAGCATCCGATCGAAGATGCAGAGCGACTGCGCCCCACATACTCTCGGAAATCCGAAATCCTTGACCTCATTACCGCTCACGCTCGGCTTCTGGCTACTTTTGAAAGGGCTTCCGAACAACTTCAAGAGGAAAAAGAGGAACACGCACGGCTTACCGAAGAGCTATCTCGTGATGCCGATGCTCCCGATCCGGCAACCCTTCTTGCAACTATAGATACGGCCAAATCGCTGGGGGACGTTGGCGCCGAGATCGCCCGCCTGAGATCCGCCAGCGAGAGTCTGAATACTAAAGCAACTCGTGAATTGCAGGCACTTGCCTTATGGTCGGGCAACATTGAACAACTTGAAAAACTGAAGATACCACTACCAGGGACTGTGGACCGTTATTCGCGCGAGTGGGAAGTTATTGCCAACAAACGTAGTGCTCTGCAGCTGAGGGTTGCGGCGATTACGCAGTCAGTCACGGACAAGCGGAATGAACTTAAGCAATACGCCGGGAAGATCAGCAGAGCGGGCGAGAGTGATCTCGCTGACATTCGCGGCCGACGTGATCGATTGTGGCAATTGATTCGGGCTTCAAGTTTCGACGGAAGCCTCTCGCCAGAGGAGGCACACGAGCAATCGGGAGTCTCGGCCTCCTTACCAGAGAGCTTCTCTCAACATCTTCGGAGCGCCGATGAAATCTCTGATCTGCGGTTTACTCACGCCAAAGATGTCGTAATTAACGATCGCCTCAACAGAGAAATCGCCTCTGCCCTCAGCGATTTGCAAACCACTGAGGAGGAAGGTTCGAAGCTCACGGCTGAAGAAAGCGACTTGCAGCAGCGCTGGTCAAAGGAATGGGGCAGCCTCGGAGTGATACCCCTCCCTCCGTCTGAAATGAAGCAGTGGATGCAATTGCGCCAGGGGATTCTGGCTTTACTGGAACAGGCTCGCCAAAAGGAGAATGAGTTGGCGCTAAAGGTGGATCGAGTATCCATTGCTGCTGGAGAAATCCGCTCAGCTCTCTCTCAAGTAGGGATGCCTCTCCCTGCTGACAATGAGTCACTTGCAGTCATGATCAAAGTTGCCGAGGGAACCGCTCGCGAGCTTGGGCAACGACGGAGATCCATTCAGGAACTCAATCGCCGGTTGCAGCTGCTGCAATTAGACAAGCGTCAAGAAGTGCTCGCGGAGTGCGAGAGCGAGTTGTCGCAATGGTCTGCCGGATGGGCCCCCTTCGTTCAGGGATTGCTTCTGCCAGAGAGCGCTACGTCAAAGCAGGTACAAGTGGCACTTGAGGTCTTGGAGAAAGTGTTCGAACACCTGCGGGACGCTGAACACTTACGACATCGAGTTAAAAGGATTGGCGACAACATTCGGGAATTCCAAAACAAATCCGAGCAATTGGCACAATTTCTTGATCCTGCGTTAGCGAACCTCTCTCCCCAAGCAGCTGTAACACAACTACACTTGCGCCTTGTCGACGGTGGCAAGGCTGAGACTGCCCGAGCTGCTTGGGAACGCGAGAATCAAGTTGACGAACGGGTTCTTGCAGATTGCCGCGCCAGAGCCCAGGCTGCTTCCTCAGCAATCATGAAATTAAAGCAACTTGCGAACTGCGATGATGACCTGCAGTTTGAAGCGGCGTTGGCTGCCGCCGAGCAGAAATACGCGAGAGAGCAGGACTACAGCCGGATCGCCCAAGGATTGATCGAACGCAACGCTATTCCCGACCTGAAACGAATCGAGGAGGAAGCATCTGGGTTCGACTTGGATACTCTCCAGTCGGAAATCGCTTCCCGCGAGTTTCGGCAGAAGACGCTCGAGGATGAGGAACTGTTCAATGCGGCACGCGACTACATCAAGATGTCCCAAGAGTACGAACGACTGCAAGCCAGTGAGGAATCTGCGCTTCAGGCGCAAAAAGCCGAGTCCGCATTGGCAAAGCTGCGGCCGGCAGTGGCCCAATATCTAAGACTTAGGCTCGCTTCCGAGATACTGCAGCGAGCGATGGAATCGTATCGCGAAAAGCATCAGGGCGCAGTCTTACAGCGAGCGAGCGAGCTGTTCTCACGGCTAACTCTGGGAGAGCATTCTGGACTAACGACCGCCTTTAGCGACAATGACAAGCAAGTGCTGGTCGCAGTCCGCAAGAACAAGGAGCATGTGGAAGTGAAAGGACTTAGTGATGGCACGCTCGATCAGCTTTATCTTTCGTTGCGGCTGGCCGCCATCGAAGATCATGTCGCCAGGGTGGCGCCTTGCCCCATAATCCTCGATGACACCTTGATTAACAGCGACGACGCACGGGCCTCCGCGGCCCTCGAAGTCTTCGCAGAGTTTTCTATGCGAACGCAGGTGCTTTTATTCACGCATCATCGGCACTTGGCAGAATTAGCAACGAGAGCCGGCGCACAGCTGATCGAGCTTGGTTGTCTGGCGGTAGCAGCAGAAGTGTAACAAAATATTACCAGACATGTTGCCAGCCGAGTCCACCTGGAAAATTGACTTTGGCAAGCTGGCTTGCCCCCCACTTCGTTGGCCTAAATTGGCGGCACTTTAACAGCCCGTGGCGGAAGTCAGTAGATGGAAGAAGATAATGTGTGGTGCGGGAAGCAGAAGTGTTGTAGATATTGAGTATGGCGATGAACAAGCGGAGTGGCGGGGAGAAGCAGGAAGACATGTGGATCGCGTACACGGAG
>WNFP01000153.1_pt1 | contig 80582 bp, 54 predicted proteins | sample 5400201 | NCBI WGS metagenome assembly WNFP01 (sample SAMN13153355, study PRJNA577476) | soil metagenome | isolation source: 115 cm saprolite under Madrone tree | place: USA:California | collected 2016-06-14
GCACCGTATCGAAGGCGATCACGGAGATGCTCGCTTCATCGAAGATGCCATGATTCAACTGCATCATCTGCACGGGTGCCCCGTACCGACGTCCGACCTCCGTGGCCAAGTCCTCCCCGAAGACAGGCATCTTTTCGCCATCCGGCGTGCGAATATGCGTAGGAAGGTCTCCCTGAGCACCGTCTTCACGGCGGTGCGGAGCAAACAAAAGCAGGTCGGGAAGCTTGCTTGCTGTTAGCCACGGGAATCCGCTGCGGTCATCAATCCGCCGGAATGCTAGGCGTCTGTCACCATCGAGGCCGTGCCAGCCCAGCTTGGCGACCTCGAGTCGTTCGCCGCCCATGGACTTCACGGGATACCGGAAGATCGCCTCCACATGTCCGATTTCTATGAGCATGCTCGATCCGAGTCCGCCCAACTGATAGGGTTGTTTCCGTAGGCGCAGCGACGAGGATGTGAGTGCACGTTGGAAGCTGGTGTGCCTACGGAAACAGCCTCTTGGACTAAGCCGCGGAATTCGCCGCGTATGGAGATTGTGCGCCTGGGGCCCAGGGGGTGGGCCCTGAGTTTGAGGCTGGGACGGGCGCTGGCGTGGGGTTGAAAGTAGGTGGTGGGGCGAGCGAGGCTACGAAGGGGGCGCGGGCCGTTGCGGTGTTGGAGCAAGGGCATGCAGGAAGACGCCTGGCGGACAGGGGTGCAGCGTGCCAGAAGCGGGGCGTTGGTGGTCTGGCGCAACGAGACGGAGTTCATGGTCCTCGCGTGAGCGCTTCAAGCGATTGCGGCGAGGCGACGGGGCGAAGCAAGAATATTTATCGGCCGCGCCGATGATTCGCAGGTAGAGATTTTACGATAACATCTCCGCATCCGTTCCGAAGCAGCCCCCTGCCACACTCCTCAAGAGAAGCGCATCCGCACTCTCCCTGGCCTTGCAGCACGAGTTGGATGGCGTTAATCCAGCGAGCGTTCTATGCATACAGAGCGAACTCTTCACCGATCAGTTTGTACGAGACCCAAGAGGTACTCGACTGAGACGTCAAGTTGCAGGAATACGGGCAATGCCAACAGCATCTGGACGCTGAACCAAAGCGCGGGCAGAACAAGCGTCCAAGTATGCGCGCGCTACGAAGATCAATTCCTCACGCAAGGCCTCGAACTGCTGCTCGGGAGTACTCGATTCCAGGAGTATTCGAATGGCTCCGCTCATCGACGCTTGGAGCATGGCCGCAACAAGTTGTGGGTCGGTTGGGAGCGGATTGGAAGCTGTCCGCAACATTCGGACGATCGCTTTGTGGAATCGAGTTCCTATCTGCTGCACGATCTTCGCCCCGTCGACGTCGGAGCTTACGGAGTATAAAGCGATACTGGTCTTGGCATCCCGCATCTTGACTTGAAGAAATGCAGTGATGAGAGCGGTCACCATTTGCCGGAGTGTTCTACCCTCCTGTTCCCGGCAAACGAGTTCGACAGCTTCTGCCACCTCTGTTAGGTGACGTTTTAAGGCAGCCTGAAGAAGTGCCCTTTTGTTCGGGAAGTATTGGTATAAGGTGCCTACCGACACACCAGCTCGCAATGCCACCCTCGTCGTGGTCAGCCGTTCCTTCCCGACGCGGAGCAAAACCTGAATGGTGGCCTTAAGAATCGCATCCACGCTCGCCACCGAACGGGCTTGAATCGGCGATTTACGCGGCTCTAGGACGACTGGTGCACGCTGAGGCAAATGCGAACTCCTAACCTGAAGCTTCCTTCATCTAATCAACAAGTAAAGCAGACCTAACTGAAAGTGGCAACCGACTAGAGGAGAAACAGAATGACGAAACAGATGAAACTTGGTGGAGCCTTCACGCTTCCGGGCACCTCGATGACCTTGAACCGCATGGGCTACGGCGCGATGCAACTTGCCGGTCCGGGAGTGTGGGGGCCGCCTCGTGATGTTGATGCTGCGATTGCAGTTCTGCGGGAGGCGGTGGCGGCTGGCGTGAATCACGTCGATACCAGTGACTTCTACGGTCCACATGTGACCAATCAAATCATCAAGCAGGCGCTCCATCCTTATCCCGATGGGCTTGTGATCGTCACCAAAGTGGGTGCTCGCCGGGGTGCAGACAAGTCTTGGCTGCATGCTCTGTCGCGTCAGGAATTGATCGATGCCATTCACGACAATCTGCGAAATCTTGGACTCGACAGGCTGGATGTCGTCAATCTTCGAGTTGGAGCAGTCATGGGACCATCTCAGGGATCAATCGAAGAACCACTAACAGTGCTAGCCGAACTCAAGCGCCAGGGAGTCATTCAGCATCTGGGTTTGAGCAACGTCACTCCCGAGCAGTTGGCCGAAGCTCAGAAGATTACGGAGATTGTCTGCGTGCAGAATTTCTACAACGTGACGCACCGAGAGGATGACAGCTTCATCGATGGTCTTGCGGGGCAAGGCATCGCTTATGTGCCGTTCTTCCCGCTCGGCGGGTTCACTCCGCTGCAGTCGTCGGCCCTCGATGCGGCGGCAGCGTCAGTGCAGGCGACACCGATGCAGGTTGCCGTTGCGTGGCTTCTTCAGCGCTCGCCCAACATCCTGCTGATCCCGGGCACATCTTCAGTTGCGCATCTTCGTGAAAATCTTAAGGCGGCAACGTTACAAATTCCGTCGGAAATAGTGACCAAGCTCGACTCGATTGGGTCAGGCCGTAGCGGTGACGGAGAAAAGACTTCGTCCGTTGCTATTGCGACCTAGGGTGTGCAGTTACCTTGAACCGTGCGATCCCTGGATCGAACAGTCGGCCGACGTGACGTGGGCGACATCGTTGTTCGTCCTACCGCACAAGCGTCATGCGCGACGTGTCGAGCGCAGGGTGCGATGATGGCGCAACCCGTTAGCAAGATTGGCCTCATAACCGGAGCATGTGGGTTATCGCAAACCGAAATGTATGAGCAGCACAAGGAGAATGGAATGCGTGTTTTCTTGACAGGAGCAACGGGTTTTATAGGTAAAGCAATTGTGCGGGAACTACTCACAGCGGGACACCAGGTGCTCGGTCTGGCGCGCTCCGATGCCGCCGCCAAGTCGCTTGCCGCCGCTGGTGCCCAGGTCCATCGGGGTGATCTTGAGGATCTGGACAGCTTGCAGAGTGGAGTCGCCGCCCCCGACGGCGTGATTCACACCGGTCTCCTCCATGACTTCTCGAAATTCAAGGCCGTCTGCAAGACAGATAGGCACGCAATTGAGGCTCTCCGCTCCGTGCTCGCTGGCTCTGACCGCCCCTTGATCGTCACCTCCGGGATCGCGCTCGTTACGCCAGGTCGCCTTGCGACCGAAAAAGATGCGGGCACTTTGACCTCCAACGATTTTCCCCGTGCAGCTACGGAGGAAGCAGCATGTCGGTGGCGGCGCGGGGAGTCCGCGTATCGCTACGCACTTCGCCCGGATCTACCCTCAGTGATTGCCTAAACACACTGCGTACCTGCGGCGCAAAAGCACCGCAGATCGCCAGTGGCCGCACTATGACGTTCATTCGATCTATCGGCCGCTGGGCGATGACCGGCCTCCTCATCAACGGCATTATCGGCAGCGGCATATTCGGTGTGCCAGGCGAACTGACTCATCTACTTGGGCGAGCCAGTCCGATCGCCATGGTGTTCGCGGCTCTCGGCATGGCGATCATCATGGCCGTAATCACCGAAGTGGCTTCCCAATTCTCCGATCCCGGAGGCCCCTACCTTTATGTTCGCACCGCCTTTGGACGTTTCTTCGGCCTACAGATCGGCTGGTTCTGGTTGCTGGCTATTATCGGCGGAGCGGCCGCGAACGCCAATCGTTTCGTCATGTATCTCGCCGGTTTCTTGCCTCCCGTGGGGCACGGTTGGGGACGCACCCTAGCTTAGCTATCACCGCTCTGATTGCCGTACCTACGATCGCAAACTACTTGGGCGCGCAGCGGCGCCAACTTGAGTAACCTGCTCACGGTGGCGAAGCTCTTGCCACTTGGCCTGCTGATTGTCCTCGGAGTGTTCCGTTTCGGCGGTTATTTCCAGACGATCCATCCATCAGAGATCATCCATCCCGGCTGGGGTGCATGGATGAACGCACTGCTGTTGCTTCTCTTTGTTTATGGAGGATACGAAGACTCGCTGGCGCCCATGGGGGAAGTGAAGGAACCCACGCGGACGGTCCCCTTCGCGTTGGCAACAGGTCTCCTGGTCTGCGCGACGACGTATTCGCTACTGCAGTTTGTCACCGTGGCAACGATAGGGACAATGGCGACAGACCGCCCGCTAGTGGAGACGGCAATGGTGTTGATTGGTCGCGGTGGCGCCGTGTTCGTCGCAGTTGCGGTGATGATCTCGAGCTACGGATGGATCGCAGGATCCACCTTGAATGCGCCGCGAATAGCGTACGCTTTTTCGGCCCAGGGCAACTTTCCCCGCTTCCTCCGTCGATTGCATTCACGATATCAAACTCCGGCGCTCGCGATCTTCATTTACTCTGCACTGGTTTGGGCACTCGCTCTGACTGAAACGTTCCTTTGGGTCGCAGCGGTCGCAGCGGGCTCGATGGCGATCGAGTATGGCGGCATATGCGCTGCGCTGATCCAGCTGCGAAAAATGCAGCCTCACGCCCAGGCTCTCCGATTGCCATATGGCTCCGCATTTGCCCTGGCTGGAATCGCGATTTGTGTGGCATTACTCAGTCGCTTGAGCATTCGTGAGGCGCTGCTGATGGGCGTTACCGCATTGCTTCCCGCCGGTAATTGGCGGTGGGCACGACGCAGCGCAAGGAGCAGCTCTCATGCTCAGAAAGCAGTCGAAGTTCCTGGATAGGGACTGCTTACACGCCGACGATTCCGGGTAGATAGAGAAATCAGTCTGCCAGGTATCCGCCTTCATGGCTGCGCTGTTCAGTGCACTGCCCACCCTCTTTTTGGTGCTTGACAGAATCGGCATGACGATAAGGGACACGCAGGCCAGTGCGATTCCGGGAATGCTGTGCTCAGGTGCTGTTTTCCTAAGCAGGTCGGCCAGTGCTTCGTAGGTGATATAGACGGCGAGCGCGATGAAGCAGAAGCCCACAATCCTGAGACTTAGTTTTTCGGGTCGTTCTCGGCTCGCAACATCAGCGTCAACCGACATTCTCCAAAGCAAATGTGGCCCCGGATGTAACCTCAATGAAACTATCCATTCCGAAGCCAACAAGGGAGATGCTCGCTGCAACCACTCCTGCAGCGACGGCGATTAAGCCTTCGAGGCTATTCCACGCAATCGTGAAATATTCCAGCCGCCTTCCGCGATGGGCAATCCGCCTGGCGCGAAATGGTCAACTCACTCATACTGGAAGCATACCAATTTTTCTAATCGTGACGGAGGTTGCGATCACTCGGCATCTCGTAACCACTCGCCGCCACGCTGCCGCAGCCGTCATCGCAAAGAACGCGGCCACGGCTGGCACTGTCCACAACACCTTTTGCCCAATTCACATGAGTCAACTCTGGTGCAACTTTGTCCCTTTTGATTCTCCGCTTAGCCATGATGTACCTCATGAACCACCTGCATCGGAGTGCCTACGCCTCGTCGTCGCTGGCCTCCGGTCGCAACGTGCCACGCCGGAGAGCTCGTTCTTTCATCAGCACGAAGAAAACCGGCACCAGAATTAACACGTGAATGGTTGACGTAATCATCCCGCCGACCATGGGAGCGGCAATCGGCTTCATCACATCAGAGCCGATACCGCTCGCCCAGAGGATGGGAATCAGGCTCGCTAGAACGGCACAGACTGTCATCAGCTTCGGTCGCAGGCGCTGCACAGCACCCTCAATGGCTGCGGTTTCGATGTCGGCCTCCGTAACTTGATCGCCTGCTGCTAGGCGGCGGTCCAAAGCTTCATGGAGGTAAACGACCATCACCACTCCCGTTTCAACCGCGATGCCGAAGAGAGCGATGTAACCAACCCACACGGCCACACTGAAGTTGTAGCCAAGCAGCCACTGCAAGATCAGCCCGCCCGTCATCGCATAAAACGTCGGGAAGATCAGCACCATGGCTTCGGTCAGGGAGTGAAAGACCATATACAGGAGCAGGAAGATCACGAAGAACACCACGGGTAAAATGAGCTTCAGCCGCTCCTTCGCGCGCAGCTGGAATTCATATTCGCCCGACCACTGGTAGGTATATCCCGCGGGCAATTGCAGCTTTTGGCGAAGCATTTGACTGGCCTGGTCTACGAAGCCGCCGTAGTCAGTCGTGTTGAGATCAATGTATATATACCCAGTGAGCTGGCCACCTTCATCGCGGATCATCGCCGGACCGCGTGAGAAGGAAATCTTGGCGACTTCGGAAATTGGAATCTGCGCGCCAGAAGGCGTTGCGATCAAAACTTGGCTAAGCTCTTCGACGTTATCGCGGAAATCGCGCTGGTAACGGACGTTGATGGGATAGCGCCGGCGGCCTTCGATGTTCTCGGCCACATTCATGCCTCCAATGCCCGATTCCACCGCTTGTTGCACGTCCGCAATGGTTAAGCCGTACTTCGCCGCCTCCCTACGATTGACCTCCACATTGATGTAGAAGCCCTGCGAAACTCGCTCGGCGAAAATCGATCGTACCTGCGGCAACCCCGAGAGAAGCTTCCGCACTTGGGCTCCGAGTTGCTGGATTTGCTCCAGATTCGTACCCTGAAGCTTCATACCCACCGGCGTCTTGATCCCGGTCAGCGCCATGTCGAGCCGGTTTTGCACGGGCATCGTCCACGTATTCGTCAGACCCGGGAACTGCAGCTTCGCGTCCATCTCTCCGATGAGCTTTTCATACGTCATCCCCGACCTCCATTGCTCTCGCGGCTTGAGCATGACGGTCGTGTCATACATATCAAGGGGGGCGTTGTCGGTGGCACTATCGGACCGGCCGACTGCACCGAACACGCTCTCGACTTCTGGAAAAGATCGGAGAATCCGGTCCTGCTCCTGCAAGAGCTGCGAAGCTTGGGTGATGGAAATACCAGGAAGCGCAGTCGGCATGTACAGCGAAGAGCCTTCAAACAAGGGCGGCATGAATTGACTGCCCAGCTTGAACATCAGGGGAAACGTCACCAGGAGAAATACCAAATTGAGCAGCAATGTCGTCTTACGGAATCTCAAGCAGAGTCGTAAAACCGGCAAATAGACGGCCTGCGTGATTCTTGAGATCGGATTCTCCGATTCGGGCCGTAGTTTCCCTCGAATGAAAATGACCATGAGAATGGGAACGAGGGTGACGGCCAGCAACGACGAGAAGCCCACCGCCAGAGTTTTCGTCCAGGCCAGCGGACGGAACATGCGTCCTTCCTGCGCTTCCAGAAGGAATACCGGGAGGAAAGAGACCACAATAATGAGGAGCGAAAAGAACAGCGCGGGCCCGACCTGCTTGGCAGCGTCGATGAGAATTCGCACCCGCTCTCGTTCCGCGGTCTTCTTCGTTGCTTCAACAGTGCTCCCGTCTTTCTCTTTGTTGAGAAGGGGCCCATTCGAGTCATTCATCTGCCCGAGTCCATCGCCTCCCGACACAGGGCGCTCGGAAAGATGCCGGTACCCGTTTTCCACCATGACGATGGCGGCATCTACCAAAACCCCAATCGCCAATGCCAGTCCGCCTAGCGACATGATGTTGGAGCTGACGTTCAGGTAGTACATGGGAATGAAAGAGATCGCGAGCGCGATGGGCAACGTGAGAATAGGGATCAGCGCGGACCGGAAGTGAAACAAGAACACAATGATGACAAGGGAGACAATGATGGCTTCCTCGATCAGACTGTGTTTTAACGTGTTGATCGATTCACTGATAAGTCCCCCGCGATCGTAGCCGGCGACGACTTCGACTCCCGGCGGCAGTGATGGTTTGATCTCAGCCAACTTTTTCTTAACGCCATCAATCACTTTGAGCGCGTTCAGCCCGTAGCGCATGACCACAATGCCGCCTACCGTTTCGCCTTCGCCGTTCCATTCCGCTACGCCTTCGCGGATGTCCGGGCCAAATGAGACCGTGCCCAGATCCTTGATGAGTACGGGCGTTCCGTTCTTTGCCATGACGGGGACATTGGCCAGATCGTCTAGCGATTTTAGATAGCCCAAACCGCGAACCATGTAGCGAGTGCCGCTCAGTTCGAGTACGCGACCGCCGACTTCATTGGTACTCGACTTCACCCGATCAATTACGGTGGATAGCGGAATGCCATAAGCCAGCAACTTGTTGGGATCGACATTGACCTGATACTGGCGCACGAACCCGCCGATGCTTGCCACTTCCGCCACGCCAGGTACGGTTGCCAACTGGTAACGGAGGTGCCAGTCCTGGAGGCTTCGCAGGTCGGCAAGACTCTGTTTGTGACTGTGATCGACGAGCACATATTCATAGACCCACCCGGCGCCGGTAGCGTCGGGACCGATGGCAGGATGAACGTTTGAGGGAAGTCGGCCGGCAATCGTCTGCAAGTACTCCACAACCCGAGAACGGGCCCAATAAATATCGGTCCCGTCTTCGAACACCACAAAGACGTAGGAGTCATTGAACATGGTCTGCGCGCGTACCGCTTTCACGCGCGGCGCAGCCAGCAGTGCAGTCACAATCGGATAGGTGATTTGGTCTTCGATGATGTTGGGTGGCTCGCCCTCCCAGTTGGTGTGAATAATCACTTGCACGTCTGAAATGTCCGGCAGGGCGTCCAGCGGAATATGTCCCATGGACCAGATTCCAGCGAGCGTGAGCAGAAGAACGCCAGTGAAGACCAGGAAGCGATTGTGTCCGCACCACTCGATGATTCGGGAGATCACGATTACATACCTCCTGTGGCATTGAGCGTGAGCTGCTTGTTGGCAATCGTCTGTCCATTTTGTTGTGCCCTGATGGTGACCTGCCAAGTGCCACCGGAACCGAGATCGCCCTTGCCTTCATACGTTCCGCTGCCCTTGTCGCTGGCATTGATGACGGTTTTCATTGAGGCCATTCCCATCGTCGGCATTGCCGCCATGAAGAACGTCACGGTTACGTTTGCTCCCGTGATCGGTTTCCCATTTTGGCCTGTCAGCTTCACGCGAACAATGTTGCTGCCCCTGTGCGGAGGCTCGGGATCAGTCGTCAGTTCGACGCTCGCTTGCTGCAGTGCCGGAGCATTCATTGAAGCCGCCTGACCAGCACCGGGAGGCGGAGGAATAAACGCGCCCGCAGCCGCCTGCAATTGCGCCTCGGAATCAATCAGGAAGTTGGCCGAAGTGACAATTTGTTCTTGTGCCTTTATGCCCCTCGTGACCACCAGTTCATCGCCGACTTGAGGCCCGAGCTCGACTTCACGCGGCTCAATGTTGCCCTCGCCCCGATAGACAAACACCAAGTTCTTGGTTCCCGAATGAAAAGCCGCACTGGCCGGGACTACCAACTGTCGTCCCATCGCCAGCTTCGCGCGAACATTCACGTACATTCCGGGCCTCAACTTCAGACCAGGATTCGAAAACACCAACCGCACCGGCAGCGTGCGCGTGTTCATGTCCACCTGGGGCAGGACGTAATCGACGCGGCCTTTGAAGACTCGTCCGGGATACGCATCGACCGTGACCTCTGCGAGATCACCCGGTTTGATCTTCCCGGCGTCGTTTTGAAATACCTGAGCAAGTACCCAAACGTCGGAAAGGTCAGCCACCGTGTACAGCATGGTTTCGGGCTGCACGTACATATTGGGCAGCGCGTTTTTCTGCGTGATGTAGCCCGAGACGGGAGAATTGACTGTCAGATCCGTAATCGCCTTTCCGCCTTGATCCAGCTTTTCAATTTCTGCAGGAGACACTTCCCATTGCAGCAGTCGCTCTTTGGCAGCACTGAAGAGCGAAGCGGCACCCGAAGCCACCCCGCTTACTTTGCTCTGCTGCAAAGACTCGGAGTTCTTCTTTGCCAGCAAGTATTCGTGCTCGGTCGAAACCAAGTCAGGACTGTAGATCGTAAATAGCGGCTGGCCCTTGCCGATGAAATTGCCCGTTGCGTCGGCATAGACTTTGCGAATCCATCCCGCGAATCGCGTCTGCACGTAGGCCTGTCGGCGCTCATCAACCTGCACGTTGCCGTAGAAACGAACCTCAGTGTTGACCGGCTTGGATTCAACCTTCCCAAGCACAATGCCGATGCTCTGCATCCGCTGCGGCGTGAGCTGGATCGGTGCAAGCGGCGTCTCCTGCATATCGCCGGCCTGAGGCTCGCCCGCCGATCCTCCTTCGGAAGGCGAGGCATTTGCTGGTGAAGTCTGTGCCATCGCCCCCACCGACTCGCTTGCGGAAGTGGCGCCAGGCTGCGACGCAGTTCCGGTATGGCTTAAACGCCACCACAAGACCGAAGCCACGATTGCCAGCACAAGGGTTGTGGTCAGTGCAATCCAAAACGCCCAGCGATAATTGCTATGTTCTGTACGAAGCATGTCTGATCCCTCATTTGCATTCGTTCTGAAGTTGCGGTGCTTCATGGCACATCCACCCCGGTCAGGCGCTCTAGTTCAGCCAGCGCCGATTCGTGCTCCACCAGCTCGCTTCGATATTCCAAGTCGAGGTTCAGAACATCGAGGAACCCGGAAAGCAGGCTCTCGAAATCTTGGCGGTTCGATTGATATGCAGATAGGGCCGACTGAAAGGTAGCTTCCGACTGCGGGACGAGGCCGTCGCTGTAGATCTTCAACCTCTCTTCGGAGGTCTTTGCGCGCACATACTGTTGCTGCACTTCTGACAGCACGCGCTGAGATTCAGAATCCAACTCCTGTCGTGCGCGCTCCTGGTTCTCTTGCGCTTCTGCCAGTTCGGCTCTCTGGCGTCCGCGATTGGGCAACCGGATGCCGAACGTAACCATGTAGTAATCGCGGGCCTGGCTTCCGGTGTGCTCGTAGGTGTACTGAACGTTGAAGTCGGGACGGAAATTCTTGTGTGCCAGCTCCACCTTGGTTTCCTGCTGCCGGATGGAGGCCTGTTTTGAGTGCACATCGGGATTCTGCTCACGAGCCCGTTGCAGGAGTTCGGCTGCGGTGTACGGAAGAGCTCGCAACGTGAGGGTCTCGGCAACGATGTCCGCGGACTCCTGTGGACGTCCCAGGACCTGCTTGATCTGCGCTTCAAGCAGTCCTTCTTCCTGATGGTGGTGTGCGATCTCTTGAAGAATCTTCGTGTGCTGCAACTGAACTCTCAGCACATCCTGCTGATTGCCTTGGCCTACGCGGTAGCGTGCCTCAGACGCCTCTTGTACCTGAGTCAATAGCGCGTCACTTCTCTGCAGAACACCGAGGGTTTGCTGAATGTAGGCCAGGCGGAAATAAACCATCTTGAGATTTCCCACCACCGTTCTGCGGGTTGAATCGGTTTGCGCTTCCATGGAGTCGGCTTCGTGTTCGGCGACATGGGTGCGCAACTGCCGTTTGCCTGGGTAGGGGATATCCTGCGACGCGCCGAACCCGATGTAGGCAAAATCGCTGTTGCTGTAGCCCGCAAAAGGTCGTGGGCTGCCCACACTGAACTGCTGCACCGAGAGTTGGGTCTCCGGAAGGGCCGAGGCCTGCTTGGGAACATTTCGTGAAGCCTGCCACGCGTGAAAGGAGCCCGCAATCTGCGGGTTCTTCTGCTCCGCCTCCTGCGTCAACTCACGCAGAGACGTTGGCGCGGCATTGGGCTCCGCCATGGCTGGAGATTTAGGAACTGGCCTCTGCGAACTCGGTGGCTCTTGAGCACCGGCGATGCCGGCAAGCGCCAGAGTTCCGACGAACAAAGCGGCACTAATTAGCGAAATACGAGCGCACCCGAAGAAACTTCGGGACAAATAGGTAGATTGCATCTTTCCTCCGCATCACAAACGCAAGTTTATAAACGCACAAACGTGCAGACGCACGAGTGCGTTAGCAGCTGAGAGGAAAGACGATCAGATTCTTAGGACTGTGATGGTGAGAGACTCTAGTCCTGGCGGACTATGCGTGCACGAAACACGAGACGACCATTGTGCGAGCGAGAAGTACACGTCGGTTTGGGCGGTAAGGGGAGGCGCGTGAAACAGAACCGGGCTGGCATGATCCAATTGCGAAGAGGCGGTCTTCAGAGCGTGAAAGTCCGCAGGCGTGGCGGTTACCTTACAGCAAGGATGGGATTTCGACATTCCCAGGTCTCCGCACTGCTCGGCCATCTTCTTGCAACACTCGCGCTCGGCCGCTGTCATTCCTGCACCCGGCAATACGCACGCCGCGACCGGCAGGGCAGCCAGCATCAGCGCCAGAGCGGAAACACCGACTTTGATCGATAGTTTCAACATCACCAGTCTATCTCCAGCTGACAATAAGACGCAACAAGGCGGGAAGGGTTTCGCCTTACCCCCGTCACGCGAATCCTTCAAACTCGGCTGTCCTTTCGCTGTCCAATAACGGTTTTTTACGGTTCCTTACAAGGCTTTTCGAGTGCCACCCGCGTCTTGTAAGTGATTGAACTTGCTAATCATTTTGCGCTCATAACCTCACGATCCCTAGGATTCATTGCAGTTTCCTGGACATCCTTAGGAGCTTTGCAAATTGGGCGTCCGGCGTAGCAATGCGCCGGAAGATCACTCGTCAAAGTCGGTGGAACCTACATCGCGTAAGTGATAGGGCAATACCGAACCAAGCCCCCGGAATGGTGGGGGAAGGCGTAGAGACTGGATGGCGAGCACCCCTCGTGGGTGAAGGTACAGTCCGACTCTCATCGAAAGGTGAGTCAGATCGCATAACCCAACGGCCGGTGGTTCAAATCCCCCCTCCGCAATCATTGTTCTTTCCTTTCAAGAAGTTTCCTATACCCGCAACCATCCGATTGGTACGGGCGTGGTTTTAAGCGGCGGTTAGCCCGCCTGCCTGTCATGCAGGAGATCGCAGGCTCAGGGGCCGTCGCTCCCGCCAATTCTCGATTTTAGGCACGGCCGACGAAGACGGGGCAAGTGAATTGCCTTGCGGCGGCAATGCTGTTCTTGTCTGGCACCGTCCCCCTCGTGATTCCTTCTGGTTTGGCCGCAATTAGGACAGAACTATTTCCGACCCGTAGACGTTCGGAGGATCTGGCAAGAACTTTAGCGAAATAGGCAAGCTCCCGACGACTCGGCCAACTACACTCATCGTCGAGTCGGACGGATTCGCAGCTTCGCCTGCGTTTCCACGTCTAGAAGGAGAAACAATGCGGAAGCGCAAACTCGGAAAGAGCAACTTGGAAGTCTCGGCTCTCGGATTAGGCTGCATGGGAATGAGTTTTGGCTACGGTCCAGCTGCTGACAAGCAGGAAATGATCTCGGTGATTCGGTCGGCGGTCGAACGCGGCGTCACATTCTTCGATACCGCAGAAGTGTACGGTCCATTCACGAACGAAGAGTTATTGGGCGAAGCTCTCGCTCCGTTCCGCGGTCAGGTGGTGATAGCAACCAAGTTCGGCTGGGAGCCGAATCCGGACGATGGAGGCAAGTGGACGAGCTTAAATAGTCGCCCTGAGCACATCAAGAAGGTCGCTGAGGCGTCGCTCAAGCGACTCAAGGTCGACGTCATCAATTTGTTCTATCAGCACCGTGTCGATCTGAACATGCCCATCGAAGACGTAGCGGGAGCGGTGAAAGATCTGATTCAGGAAGGCAAGGTTAAGCACTTCGGTCTTTCTGAAGCAGGAGTTCAGACGATCCGTCGCGCATACGCGGTTCAGCCTGTGACCGCACTACAGAGCGAGTACTCGCTGTGGTGGAGGCAGCCGGAAGACGCGGTCCTGCCAACGCTTGAAGAACTTGGAATCGGATTCGTTCCATTTAGCCCCCTTGGGAAGGGCTTTCTCACGGGCAAAATCAACGAAGATACGAAGTTCGACAACACGGATTTCCGCAACACCGTGCCACGCTTTAACCCAGAGAATCGTAAAGCGAACCAAACGTTGGTTGATCTCCTCAATAGATTCGCGGAACAGAAGAAGGCGACACCTGCTCAGATCGCGCTTGCGTGGCTGCTCGCGAAGAAGCCGTGGATCGCTCCGATCCCGGGCACGCCAGCAAAGAGAAACCCCGCTCCAGAAGGATCGGCTTTCTTAAAGAGATGGAGCGTTTACCTACGAGGCACACTGAAGCTGCTGCAGAGCGGACGGGAGGCGTTACCTCTTCCTGCTCTCCTTTAAGACCGTTTCCGCCCCTATTCGGGCGAGTCCCAGCACAATGCTCGAACGGGTCAGAACAGCCCTCGGCCAGTAGGCGTCCGCCGCTTTTTGTAGCAACGCGTAGTCCTCGGCGCTCATCTTTACGGTTACCGAAGTCGTCCGTTTGCTCATGACCCATCGTGTGCTTTGATTCCCTTGACTGGCAATACATCTAAAAACTCTATTGTGTATAATAGATCTTTTCGAAACTGCCAAAATGTGAGCAGGGAAGTGTCAACCTTCCACAACGCCAGTTGAACGTAATTCAGAGGCTCCCAGTTCTATGGACGCTTCCACCGTATTTCGGCGGACCGATTTAGCGATCTTCAAAGAGCGCGAGGAGAAAACCTCCTCTGCCGACGGGCGGCAAGCGATCGAGCCGGAGATCTCCGACGAAGCGTTGATCATCCGTATCTGCGAAGGCAGCAGGGAAGCGCTGGCCATCCTGTTCCGTCGCTACGCCCGTCTGGTGAGGACTGTGGCGATGCGCATTCTGCGCGACGATTCCGAAGCGGAGGACTTGCTACAGGACGTATTTCTCTTTGTCCATCGCAATTGCACCATCTTTGATTCGTCCAAGGCTGCCGTGCGCTCCTGGATCGTTCAGATAACCTATCACCGCGCGATTGACCGCAGACGCTACCTCAATTCCCGGCACTTCTACACGCGGCTGGACCTGGATGGCATCGCGGGTCTACGGGATCCACGCTCGGAGATCAGGGAAGATGGCGTTCCCGTGGCTTCGACCATACAAGGACTTCTGGACGCCCTAACCGAAGACCAGCGCAATACTTTGCGCCTGCATTTCTTTGATGGCTACACCTTCGCTGGAATTGCCACAAAGCTCGATCAATCTTTGGGAAACATTCGAAATCATTACTATCGGGGCTTGGACAAGCTGCGGAAGCAGATGTTTCCGGGGAAAGTGCAGGGTCGTAATGGATGCGGTGGAAAGTGACTCTCGAACCGGGAGCCTGAGCGTTATCGCAATCACCCGAGGGCGAGTTCCTTGCGCTCTGTGCCATCTCAACCTCGGGCGAGACCTGTGCATCGATCCCAATCACCCCTGATGTTCGCAAGACCGACCACTGGCATGAGGAGATCAAGGGTGAAATCAACCGACGGTGGTGCCCGAGAGACCGTCAGAGTGAGGCGCAGCGGTTTAGGTTCGCTGTCGAAGATAAGTGTGCGCTCACCTCGTTTCAATTATTCCTGAAATAGACGTGTAATAAATGGTAGGTCCGGTATGTAATCGGTAGGGCCCCTGCGCAGCCCAGCGAATCCGATACTAGCGCTGCAACCCCAAGTAGTTGCCGTACCCTACAATGACGGTTGACCCCACTAGTAAAAGCAGCGCTAGCGTCAGCAAGCGCTTCGCGGCGCTACCCGAGCCATTCCATTCCTTGAGTCCAATTCCCCAGAGAGTGCTGAAGATAATGATGCTGGCCATGTGGAGGGTCCAACTGGAGAAGCCGTATCTTCCCATCTGGGTTTCACCCATGGTGTAGAAAAAAAATTGGAAATACCACGTGGTGCCCGCCAGCGCACAGAAGAAATAGTTCGCCAGCATCGGGACTGAATTCTGGCTCTCCGTCTTCGGAGTGGGAATATGCTCGACCACTTCCCGACTGGGAGCGTCGATCGCAGTCTCGACGATGGTTTCGTTTCCGGTCGGCGGATATTTGCCCGAATCCGCTGTGAAATATTGGTATCCGGTTTTGTTCTTGACGTTCAGTGCCACACACCAAAGAAAGTTGGTGGTGAATCCGCCGATAAGAACGACCACCAGCACGGGTAATCCCTGCCAGAGTGTCGGCGTGCCGTGCTGCAAAGTGATGGCTTTGATGGGGGCGCCGGCCGCCAGTCCATAGGCGAAGCAAGCGCTCATCACGCCCGACAGGGTGGCAACAGCGACTCCCTTCTTCAGGTCGAACTCTTTGATCGCGGCTTTCTGCTGTTCGGGCGACATCGCGCGCTCTTTGTAGATGCCCGCCAGGCCCGCGACTGCGATGCCCAGCAGGCAAACGAAGATACCGAGCAGGATGACCTGGCCGGACTTCGTTCCCAGAACCTGGCTTCGGAACACCCCACTAAAGATTGGGGGCATCAAGGTACCGAAAGCCGCGCAGAGCCCCAAAGCGACAGCCATACCGAGTGAGAGTCCCAGGAAGCGCATCGTTAAGCCAAACGTGAGACCACCGATGCCCCAAAGAAGACCGAAGAAAAACGACCAGAATAGAGTCCGCGAGGGTGCTTCAGCGAGCACCGCCAGCAGGTCTCTGGTTAGCAGGCTGCCGAGAAACCAGGGAGCGATGATCCAGCTGAAGAAGCCCCCCACCAGCCAGTAGGTCTCCCAGGACCAGCGTTTTACGCCGCGATACGGAACGTAGAAGCTGCCTGAGGCCAGACCGCCTAACCAGTGGAAAAAGACTCCCAGTGCCGGATTTGGGACCATGATTTTCCTTAGCTTGCGAATTTAAAGGTGAAAGACTTCCTCGAGCGGTTGCATCGCGCGGTCGGGCAACACACCTTCCGGTTGAACAAAGAAACCCGCCATCTCACGCTGCCAGCGCTCATTTACCTCGCGTTGAGCCATGCCGGCGCGGGCGCGTTCGAAGTCCTCGGTCTCCAGATATCCGACCAGGAGGCCATCGGGACGCAGAAACAAGGAGTAGTTGCTCCATCCGGTCTCGCGCAGCGCGGCCTGCATGTCAGGCCACACGGTACGGTGACGTGCCTTGTATTCTTCGAGACGATCGGGCTTTACCTGCAACACGAAGCAGACACGTTTCATTCAACTCTCCTAGCGCAAGAAAGCGTCCGATAAACCACCATCGACCGGGATGACGTGCCCGGTCGTTTTGGCGCTGAGATCGCCAGCCAACCAGGCGATCGCAGCTGCGCAGTCCTGGGGGAGAATCGGCCTTTTCGTGAGCGTCCGTTGCGCATAGAAGTCTCCGAGCTTCGAGCGCAGGTCTTCGGTCGACTCAGATTGCGAGAACTCAATCTTGTATTTCTCAAGGGACTGGATGACACGGTCGCGGGGAAACATCGTCGAGCCGGCAACGACGGTGGCAGGCGCAATGCCATTCACCCGGACGGTTGGTCCCAGTTTGATCGCCAGCTCGCGAATCAGATGATTCAGAGCGCTTTTGCTGGTGTCATAAGCCTCGCTGCCCTTCTTGGGAACGATGGCATTCGCAGAACTCGTGAGGACCATGGATGCGGGAAGATTCTGGTCCTTGAACACCCACTCTGTTTGTCGAGCCAGCAGATAGTTTCCGGTCACGTTGACGAGAAAAGTCTTCGACCACTGAGCTTCCGACAGCTCGCCATCGGCACCCGGTACCGGGTAGATGGCCGCTGTGTTGATCACGCAGTCGATCCCCCCAAATTGCAGCACCGTAAACCGGGCCGCCTCCGCCAGGCTCTCGCTTGAACTCAGGTCAACACTCGCGTCGGCCGCGAATTCATTCGATCCCAGCGCTCCTGCCTCCTCCGCAACCTTCTTCGCGCCGGACTGATCGAAGTCGGCGACGACCAAATGAGCGCCTCTTCGCGCCATCAATAACGCCACTTCTCGTCCGATGCCGCTGGCTCCTCCGATGACCAGAGCGATTTTGCGGCTGAATTCCGCTTCGGCAGGCATGCGCTGGAGCTTCGCTTCCTCGAGAGCCCAATACTCGATACGGAATGCTTCCGATCGAGGTAGAGCGACGTAATTGTGGAATTCTGTGAAGTGTGACGACTGTTCGGGGCGCCGAGCTTGGGGAAGGGGATCAGGGACGGTTCCGTCTTCCAGAGCATTTGCGCCTGCCATTACATGAATCGCATTGATAAAAAACTCCGTCGTGATGCGCGCTTCCTTCTTGCTCTTTCCGAAACCGAACAGGCCGAGACCGGGGATGATTACCACGGATGGGTTGGAATCCCGTAGCTTGGGGGAGTCACTGGTAGCCCAGGCGTCGTAGTACTTCTTGTAGTCGCCGCGATATTCGACCACTTGTTCGCCGATTCTGGTCCTCAATACCTGCGTGTCTTCTCTCGCAGGGTCCCATCGCACGAACATCGGGCAGACCCTGGTGCGCAGAAAGTGGTCTGGGCAACTCGTGCCCAGCTCGCCCAGCTCGCGCGACCATTTGGAGCCCGCGAAGGCCAAGGCATCTTCATCGTCGGCATAGTGAGCGATCACCCGTCGGTTGGAGGAGACGGCGCCGCGCAAGGCGGGCAGAATATCTGTGGCGATCCGCTTGCGATCTGCCAGGCCTGGGTGTTCGAGACCGCCAAACTGTGCACTCTTTTTATCCCGGTGCTCGAGGATGAACTCCCCCATCTGGTCGATGGTGTGGATGCTGTTGAGGTAGCACTCCCGCTGCGTCGCCCCCCAGGTGAACAGCCCGTGACCGCCGAGAATGATGCCGTCAGTGCCCGGATTTTCCTTGACGGCTCTCTCAATCAGGAGCGCCAGTTCGAACCCGGGGCGCTGCCACGGAACCCACACGATTCTGCGATTGAACTTCCGATTGAACTCCTCAAGCTTGCGTTTGCCGTTGGCGCTGGCCGCCAAAGCAATCGCCCAGTCGGGATGGAGATGATCGACGTGCGGGAAGGGCAGGAAAGCGTGCAGGGGAGTGTCGATCGATGCGGCCACGCGATTTTCGCCGAATGCGGAGAGCGGGTAGTAGGCGACCATTTCGTCTTCGTGTTGCTCACCGCGATAGAGGCCTTTCAGCTGTTCGAGCCGGTCGAGATACAGGAGCGCAAAGCCCGACTCTTTAATCGATCCGAGGTCGCCACCGCTGCCCTTCACGGCCAGAACCCTGGTGGGTGCGCCCGTGAACGGGTCAGGGAGTTCAATTTTCGAACTGGTGTTGCCACCCCCGAAGTTGGTGATGCGCAAGTCGGCGCCCAGCAGGTTGGATCGATAACGAAGCAGCGCGAGTTGATTGTCAGCCAGGGCGCGCACTTGCTCTTCAATCCACAAATCCTTCAGATGAAGCGTTTCTTTGGTCTCAGGCATAAATGATCTCGCTGTATTGCTGGAACCGTTCGGCTTCCCGGTCCCATTTGCCGCGGTCAATCGGCTCGAAGACTTCGGTCGGGAACGAGCGGTCGACAATGGCCCGAACTTCTTGCAGGGAACTGGCGCCACCCGTCGCTAGGATCTGAATTGCCACATTGCCGAGAGCGGTAGCTTCGGCGGGACCCGCCAAAATTCTCCGCCCGGTTGCGTCCGCCGTGAACTGGTTCAGAAGGGTGTTTTTCGACCCTCCACCAATGACTCGAATCTGTGCAATGCTCGTTCCGCTCACTTGTTCGAGATTACGAAGCACCAGGCGGTATTTGAATGCCAGACTCTCCAGAATCGCGCGCACATAGGCTCCGGGCGTCGAGGGTGTGGGTTGATGAGTCTTGCTGCAAAACTGATCGATCGCTTTCGGCATATCTCCGGGGCGCAGAAAAGATTCGTCGTCTGGGTCAACCAGGTGGCGGAACGATGGCTCACGACCGGCCAGTTCCATCAGTTCACGGTAGTCATAGACTTGCCCTTGCGACGTCCAGGACTGCCGGCAGCATTGCAGCATCCACAGTCCCATCACGTTCTTCAGAAGGCGCGTCGTTCCGTTGACGCCGCCTTCGTTGGTAAAGTTCAGCCGCAGAGCCTCCGCTGTGAGGACGGGTTTATCCAGCTCGGTCCCCACTAGCGACCATGTTCCGGAGCTCAAGAAAGCCGTTCCGTCGCGCGCAGTGATGGCAGCGACCGCCGACCCGGTGTCGTGCGAAGCGGGCGCGATGACCGGGGTTCCCGAGAGAGCGGAATTGCGAGCAATCGACGGCAACAGCGGGCCCAGAACCGTGCCGGGCTCAACGATCTCGGCGGGAAGACACGACGGCAAATCGAGCCGCTTCATCAAGTCGCTGGCCCAGGTCCGGGTCACGGGGTTCACGAACTGGGTAGTGGTCGCGTTGGTGAATTCGCAAACGGCTTTTCCGGCGAGCCAGTAGTGGAACAGATCCGGGATGGTGAGGAGTCGCTCCGCCGCGCTCACAATTTTCGGTGTGTCACGCTTCGCCGCGAACAGCTGATACAGAGTATTGATCGGCATAAACTGAATGCCGGTCGCGGCGTAGATCTGCTCTCTAGGGACCTTTCTGAAAACTTCCTCCATCACGCCCCGGGTGCGGCCATCCCGATAGTGATAAGGGTTCTGCAGCAACTCCCCGTGTTCGCCGAGCAACGCATAGTCGACCCCCCATGCATCGACGCCAATCCCAGACAATTCCACCTCTTCCAGTTTGGCCAGAGCCTTGCGCACCTCGAACCACAGACGCGCCGCGTCCCAGTGCAGAGAACCGGAGTATTCGACCGGTTCGTTCGGGAAGCGATGAACTTCTTCGGTGGTCAGGATCCCGGAATGAAGACGCGCGAGGACGGCGCGGCCGCTCTCAGCGCCGAAATCGAAAGCCAGGTAAGGCTTTCCCGCTTCACTTCTAGGCATAGGAAGTGACGCTCCGCGCATTTCGCGCCGCGCGTTCTTTGGTGATTCGCTCGAGGTACCCGCTCTCCCGGAACGCGGTCATCGGGTCTCCGGGAAGCCCCTTCGATTCTCGCCACTCCTGGATTGTCGGTCTCACATCGGTGGCGAACGCATCCTGCAACAGTGATTCTGCCCGCACCAGATCGCAATTCTCTTGTGCCTCGACCAGTGCCGCGTAGTCGACCACAGCTGCTTTCGAATAAATCATCTGCCCCATAGTCACGGTCTGGATCATGGCTTCTATTTTGCCCTTGAGGTTGTGACTCTGGTCGATCATGTACGCGATGTCGGCTTCCTTGCCCGTTTCCCATTCGAAATAGAGGATCTCGTGAAAGATACGGAAGACCTGGTAGGGGTCAATGGATCCAATGGTGAGGTCATCGTCAGCGTAACGGCGGTCATTGAAGTGGAATCCGCCCAGCATTTCCTCGGACAGAAGCCAGGCCACAATCTGCTCAATATTCTGCGACAAGTAGTGATGCCCGGTGTCGACCAGGACTTTCGCTTGTGGTCCGGCGGATCGCGCCAAGAGCAAGGCCATGCCCCAATCGGCAATGTCGGTGTGATAGAACGCGGGCTCGAAGGGCTTGTATTCGATCAGCAAACGTTGCTCGGGAGATAACTCGGCATGGCAGGCTTTCAGGTTTTCGTCGAACCATTGTTTGCGGTGCCGAATGTTCGCCGTGCCCGGATAGTTTGATCCGTCGGCGAACCACATGGAAATGTCCCGACTTTGCAACTTGCGAGCGATCTCGATGCTCTCCTTGACGTGTTCGAGCGCTGCATCGCGGACCGACTTGTCCGGATTTCCGAACGAACCGTGCTTGTAGCCCTGGTTCTGGAAGAGGTTGGGATTGATCGACCCCGGTTGCACCCGATACCGATCAGAGAGCTGTCGAATCTCGTCGGTGTTCCGGATGCCTTCCGGGAAGTCCCACTGAACATGCAGCGCCACCGTGGGGCACACGCCGGTCAGTTGGTGCACCAGGCCGGCGTCGCTGAACTTCTCGTCCACCGTCGTCGCGGCTGCAGGTTGGAGGAACTTGCCGAAACGGGTACCCGTGTTCGCGAAGCCCCACGAAGGGATTTCGATGCGGAATCGTTCCAGCGCTCGAAGGACTCTCTCAACCCTGTTCGAATCCATGGCAACACCTTTCTCGGGCAGGAAGGTTACACATCCCCTGTCGCGCAGGTCACGATCTTTTTGAAGAATACGCGTATTTTGCAGTGCAGAACATGCGGGAACGGAGGCAAAGAGCTTAAAGGCTCGGAAGGCAGAAAGGCTATGCGCGCGAGCGTCGCATGCAGGCCGGGTGGCTCTTGTCAAACAATCCGCCAGAAGGTTTCGCTTTGTAGAATGTTTGTGCCGATCCGTCGAACCCGTAGTGGAAAGCTCGTCGTCCGGGCAGCTTCCACGAACAGTGTCCACCGAGGAGGCTTGCTCGAAAAAGCTGGCCCAAACCGCACAGTGGACCGCGACATCCCACGTTGTTTCGCAATGTAAAACGCCAACAGCCGCTTGGGCCGTGGCTGATCGTGCCTATGCCTGCAAAATCGGTTAGGTAAGCAACTTGCGACCACGCGCCGGCATAGGTCGGGCAGGCATCAATAATTTCGCTTGGCAAAATAGAAAAAATGGATATGATGCCCCTACCTCCATGAGCCCCGCCCCTCAGTCTCGAGATCGCTATCTCGTGAAATCGATCGTTCATTCTTCTCAATTGCTCACCGCATTCCGTTCCTCGGGCGAGGCTCTGCCTCTGAAAGAGATTGCCGCTCGCAGCGGCCTGCCAAAAACCATGGCCTTCCGGTTGCTTTACACGCTGGAGAAGTGCGGAATGGTCGACAAGGTTGGGGAGAATCTCTACCAGTCGTGCGTGCGTCCCTGGAAGCAGCGACTCTATCGCCTGGGATATGCTGCCCAGGGAACCGATTACCAGTTTTCCCAGGAAGTGTCTGCCGGCCTGCAGCGCGCGGCCGTCGCCGAGGGCATCGAACTGATCTCGCTGGACAACCGCTACAGCGCGAAGACAGCCCAGCGAAATGCCGATCTTCTGGTGCGCGAGAAGGTTGATCTGGCAATCGAGTTCCAGACCGATGAACACGTTGCCGCAGTGGTGGCGGCCAAGTATCGCGACGCGAACATCCCCATGATCGCGATCGATATTCCTCATCCGGGCGCGACTTACTATGGCGCCAACAATTACGAGGCCGGGCTGATCGGTGGCCGTTACCTGGGCCGCTGGGTGAAGGAACACTGGCACTCGGAAGTGGAAGAGATTGTTCTGCTGGAACTGCCCCGTGCCGGGAATCTCCCGCGCATGCGTTTGACGGGGTTGCTGGTAGGTCTGAATCTGGTTCTTCCAAACGCGAAGAGCTGCCGGGTCACCTACCTGGACGGCGACGGAAATCTCGGGCCAAGCTTTGAGGCCGTTCGCCGTCATCTGCGTGCGTCGCGGAGCCACCACATCCTGGTGGGCGCGATCAACGATCCGAGCGCGCTGGGAGCGCTGCGCGCTTTCCAGGAGGCAGGTCGCGCAGAGAACTGCGCCATCATGGGACAGAACGCTTCGCCGGAAGGGCGAGCGGAGCTCCGCCAACCAGATACTCGCCTGGTTGGCTCGGTTGCCTATTTCCCCGAGCGATACGGTGAAGGCCTTATTCGCGTCAGCCTCGACATCCTGAACCAGCGTCAGGTTCCCCCCGCCGTATTCGTCGAACACAAACTGATTACGCCTATCACCGTCGATCACTACTATCCGAACGATGGACTGACGGAATTGGCCCGAACAGGATCTCCGGTCATACATAGCCAAACTGCCTAACACCCCGTTCCTGTCTCCCCTTTGCTTCGTTGAACAGCCAGACGTGATGTTTCCTCTTTTCAGTTCTCGACCCAAACGCTAGCGACTGTTCTGTTGCAGCCGTGACGCCCGAGGCACGCGCGTTGAGCGCGAGTCCAACTGGGGATGTGGAACCGTCAACAGAGTCGGCCTTTGATCGCGGAACCATTCTGCAATGCGAAACTAGTTCGGCGGTTGCAGGTGGCTACGAAAAACGGGAGATCGGCACACGTTATTGTGGAATCGGCTTCAAATCCGCACTTTGATGACAGGTGCGCAAGCCAAGAACTGTTTCTCATTGAAAAATGATCCGCGTTTCTCCGTCTCGCATTGACGGTCGAACCGTTTCGGGGGAGTATCGCCGCCGACGTGGGGAGTGCGCGGGTGGGCACAATGGCGACCCGACACATCGATGAGCACGCGACGTTTGAGATTCAAAACTGATCGCGTTGGTGCCAGCCAGAACTTCTGACAATAACGACAGGTGGTCGACGCCGGAAGCCGGTGACGGGATTGGTGTCCGGTCGCGCATGCGCTCAGGAAAACTCGGAGGGAGCAGGATCATGAGAGTCCGCAATCTGTTGGGGTGTGTGATCATCATCATTTCGGCGGGTTGGGTCTACGGGCAAGGCGGCGCCGTGGGAACTATCCTCGGAACGGTTACTGACAATTCGGGCGCAGTCGTGGCCAATGCGAGCGTGGACGTCACCAGTCTTGCGACGGGCGTCACTAGTCACGCGCAGACAAGTTCCTCAGGCGACTTCACCGCGCCGTACTTGAAACCTGGAACTTACAAGGTAACCGTCCAGGCGCCAGGTTTTCAAAAGTCGGTCGTCGACAACATCGGACTGGACGTCGCACAACAGGCCCGCGTGGACGTCACGCTGAAACCCGGACAGGTGACCGAGAGCGTCGAGGTGCAGGCGGCGGCCGTGGCCCTGGACACCGACAGTTCTTCGGTGTCGCAATTGATCAGCCAGAAACAGGTCGACCAGCTTCCCCTCAACGGGCGGAACTTCCTCAGTCTGCTCTTCGTCGGTGCCGGCGCGGTCCAGACCAATGGTGAACAGGGGCAGATGCGGCAAGGCGAGGGCAATGCCATCAGCATCAACGGCGGCCGGCCAACGTCGAACAACTACACCCTCGATGGGTTGATAAACACCGATACCGCCTTGAACACTCCGGCGGTAATTCTGTCACAAGACGCCATCCAGGAATTCAAGATACAAAGCGAGACCTATTCGGCGGAGTATGGCTTCAGCGCGAATCAGATCAATATCGTCAGCAAGAGCGGCACCAATCAACTCCACGGAACAGTCTTTGAATTTCTCAGGAATGATGCGTTCGATGCCAGGGCGCCTTTCCAGTCTCAACTGGCGAAGCTGCGGCAGAACCAGTTCGGCTTTGTGCTCGGGGGTCCGATTTACATCCCCAAGGTCTACGATGGGAGAAATAAGACGTTCTTTCTCGCCAACTACGAAGGCTGGAGAATTCGGAACGGAATCAACCAGAGTGGCACTTTCAACACGCCCGATCCGGCACAACTCAGCGGAGATTTCTCGGCGTCAGGGTTAACTCCCTATACCGCCGGTTGCGTGCCGAGCCAGAAACAATTCTGTCTTCCCATTGATCCCAACACCGGGCAGCCTTTCCCGGGTAACAAGATTCCATCCACCAGGTTCTCCAGACTCGCCACGGTATCGCTTGCTGCAAAACTGTTCCCCGCTCCCAATTGCCTAGGGTGCGGCTCGAACTACCGTCTGGTCACGAATCTGGCGAACAACACAAACCAGCAAACCTATAAGCTCGACCAGCAACTCGGGCACTTCGGCTCGGTTTTCTTCCGCTACACGACCGCCACCTACGACAATCAGAACATCAATGGATCGGTGACCGTTCCTTTTGGAGTGGGCGTTTTCAGCGAGAAGTCTGAGAGCTGGATGATTTCGCACACCATCAACATTGGCTCCCGATATGTGAACAATTTCCGTTTTGGGCGCCTCGAACCCATCGCCATTCAGGGCGGAAACCCGGCCCCTCAGTCCGACGTAACCGCGCTCGGAGTGACGGGCGTGTTTCAGACCTTGCCGACCTATGCTCGCCTGTATCCCACGATCGGCTTCCAGGGGATCAACGGTACAAGTTTCGGCAGCCAGGGCAATGACACAAGCACCAGCGATCTTCCTACCTGGGAGTATGGAGACTCGCTCTCGATGATCAGCGGGAAACACACCGTTACCGTGGGTTTCGACTACCGTCGCTGGCTGCAGCGGCGCAACCTGTCGGCAGATTTTCTGGGCAATTTCGGCTTTAACAATGACACCATCGCCAACAATAGCGGCGGTTGCGGTACACCTTCCGGTTTCTGCGGAACCGGAAACTCCATCGCTGATTTTTTGCTGGGCTACTACAACAATGCGAGCACTTTCCAGCCGGGACCATTCAGTCCGTCCGGAGTCGCCGGCAACCTGAACCAGTACCATTTCGTATATTTTGCACCCTTCGTGCAAGACGACTGGAAGGCCACGAACCGGCTCACATTGAATCTCGGCCTACGCTGGGACTACCGCGCGGTGCCTAGTGAAATCACCAACAAAATGTTCTGGTTTGACCGGGCGAACGCTGGCGGAGGGTTGTGCTTCGCCGACAAGAGCCTGGAGACTCAAACCGTAACCGGGCTCGGGGGCCCAATCGCCCCGCAGGGCAATGGCTTCTACCGGTTCTGCGGTCGGAACAATCCGGCACCAGGCTCCAAAAAGCCTTTTGCTCCGAGGTTGGGCTTTGCCTATCGCCTGACGGACAAGACGGTCGTGCGCGGCGGCTACGGCATCTTCTTCGATTCCGCCGAGACTCGTGAAATCGACGACTCGGGAGACATCTATCCGTTCGTGGTTCGTGCTTCCCCGAACCCGACCAAGAGCACTTCGTTGCCGAAACTGACCGACCAGATGTTTCCGCCTGTCACCCTGCACCAGGTCTCTCCGGCGGCGGATGGGAGCCAGTTCTTCGCGGTCATCATCTCGGAGTTCCCGCACAACCCCTACGTGCAGCAGTGGTCGCTGTCGGTGCAGCGCGAACTTGCCCGGAACACAACCATCGAAGCGAACTATGTCGGGAACAAGGGAACGCACCTGCTGAACCGTATCAACATTGGACAAGGACTGCCGCCCGCCAATCCGGCGGCTTGCGATCCATCGGTGGGAGGCGATCCTACCAAGGGAGATTGTCCGGCGGCCGCTAGACGGCCATTCTCCAACATCACGTCATCCAACGGGTTCCTGGATAGCCAGTGGAACGGCTATTCCAGCTACAACGCAGGAAACATCAAACTGGAACGCCGTTCGAGCTCGGTTGCCTTGGTCGCGGTCTACACCTGGTCGAAGAGCACCGACGACAAGTCAGCTGCCGCAGGCGTGGGCGGCACCAATGCTTTTGCCGGACACATGGATGAACACAATCCCCGTCTCGATCACGGGCTCTCGGATTTTGACGTCAACCAGCGGTTTGTGACCAGCTTTGTCTATCAGCTGCCCGTCGGTCGCGGGAAGAAGTTCGGCGGCAACATGAACAAAGCCGCTGATCTTGCCGTGGGAGGCTGGCAAGTCACAGGCATCACGACCTTCCAGAAGGGCTTCCCCTTCTCCGTGCTCGCGAACGACCAGTTCGGCTTGCTTACAAGCTTTACCCAGCGGGCGAATCTTGCCCCTGGATGCAATCCGAGCGGCCACAAGAGCATCACCCAGTGGTTCAACACCTCCTGCTTTACCCAGCCGCTCGCCGGTCAATTCGGCACCAGCGGCCGGAACATCATTCGAGGCCCGGGCATAAACAACTGGGATCTTGGTGTGGGGAAAGATTTTAAATTTACCGAAAGGGTCGGATTTCAATTCCGCGTGGAAGGTTTCAACGTGTTCAATCACGCACAGTACGGATACGATCCCTTCACTGCCACGACCATTGGGGCCCCGGTCGGCAACAATCCAAACAACGGGTTGCCGCCGAACGGGAACTACGGCCAGGTCATTGCGGCCCGGCCCGGACGCATTCTCCAGTTCGGCGGGAAGGTTACTTTCTAGCGCTTAAGCAGTCGTCACTCAAATCGCCAGGCTGCGGTTGCCTGGCGATTTCTTTTGCTGCAAGCCATTCCCGATTGTTGAGGTAGCATGGCAGATATGTTTCGGGGCCGAGGAATCATTTTCCGACACTGCTTCCTGCTTGTCTGTGTGACCGCGGCGTTCATCGGTCGGCGTGCCCTGGCGCAGTCGTCCGGGGTAAAAGCCGTGGAACAGTATTCCGAAACTGGGCAAAGGGCGCTGTCAGCGGGGAATTACCCTGAGGCCCAGGCAGCTTTCGAGAAATTGCGCGAGCTCGAGCCGGGCGTTGCGGAGATCCATGCCAATCTCGGTGTGATCTACTTTCGAGAAGGAAAGTTTGAGCAGGCGGTGCCCGCGTTGCGTCAAGCCCTGAAGCTAAAGCCAGGTTTGGCAAAGACGGAGAGTTTGCTCGCCATGTCTTTGTCGGAACTCGGCCACTATGCCGACGCGTTGCCCGGTCTGGAGAAGGGATTCCATCGCTCCACCGATCAAGAAATCAAGCGTATGTGTGGCCTTCAACTCGAACGGGCTTACACCGGACTCCAACTCGATCGTAAAGCGGTCGAAGTCGCGCTGGAGATGGATCATCTTTATCCGAACGACCCTGAAGTTCTTTATCATAACGGCAAAATCTTCGGAAACTTCGCCTACCTCGCGATGCAACGGCTTGTCCAAGTGGCACCATCTTCGGTGTGGAGGCATCAGGCTGCGGGCGAGGCTCAGGAGAGCCAGGGAGCATACGCAGACGCCATTGGCGAGTATCACCAGGTGCTGGCTACCGACCCGCTCCGGCCTGGAATTCACTACCGCCTGGGCCGAACGCTGTTATTGCGCTCACAGAAGACCCGCTCCGCCGATGATGTCGCCGAGGCCTTGAGTGAATTCGAGCAGGAACTGAAACTGGATCCCAGCAATGCGGACGCCGCGTACGAAATTGGAGAGATCCACCGCAAAGCGGGACGGTTCGAGCAAGCCGAGCAGTTTTTTGGCCTGGCGCTTGAACACTATCCGGACTTCGAGGAAGCACACGTTGGCCTGGCCGGAGCGCTCATCGGGCTTCGGAACAATGCGGCCGCGCTCAGCCAGCTTCAGATGGCCACCGGACTGAATTCCGAGGATGAGGTCGCCTGGTACCGGCTCTCCCAGGTGCAAAGAGCGTTGGGTAACACCAGCGGGCAGGAGCGCGCCTTGGCCCAATACCAACGCCTGCACGAGAAAACGACAGCCCAGAACGGAATTGAGCCGATCTCTTCGCCGCGCGACGTTACCCGGCAGGAGATCGAGCCCGCCGAGCGGTGACAAAAGCCATTTCTTCGCGTGCGTGCAGGTTGCGTGGCCACGCGTAACTAGGGAAGTGTAACTGCCATGACGGCGAAGCCGCGCAGCGTCACCTTGTCGCCATCGATCTTCGCCGAGCCCGGGGGATCAAACGCCGTTGTCTGGTCGACGTAGTCCACTCGTCCGCCGGTCGAACCAGGGATCTCGATCTCAAAGGAGCGATCCCTTTTGTTCACCAGCAGAAGGCGCTTCTTGCCGTCGCGGGTTACAAAGGCGAGCGAATAGACGTAGGGATGATTGGATGCGAAGGGACTGAACGGCTCGATTTCCACCAGCTTGTCGCCCGCGCCAAAGTTGTCGTGCACGAGCTTCAAGACCCAATAGCGCGCGTTTGGTTTTCCGTCCGTCCAGTTCACCATCGAGACGCTGGGAAACTGCGTGGGGAAGCCCACCAGTTGCGATTCGCCCGCAACGTCGACGCCGATCTTGGTCAGTTCACCGAAAATGTAGGCGTACATCGCCCCGGCAAGATTCCAGTAGGAATTTGGGATGGGTTGGGCGACGTGCCCAGGTTCTGCCTGGGCAACGTCATCCGCTGAAATCACGCCCAACTCGTCAATCGTGGTCCTGGTTTCCGGAGAGAGACGCTTGCGAATGGACTCCACGTAGCGCACCGCTTTCAGAAATCCGTCGGCCTGGTCGAAGTAGGTAAACTGCTCGACTTCCGGATTCTCGTCGGCGGTGGGAATCGCATAGAAATGATAGGAGATGAAGTCGAGCGGGATCCCGGGTTTGTGGTTCTTGTGGTCCAGAAAATACTCGAAGTAGTGCGGATCGTTGGGCATCGCCAGCGCAAGGCCTACAAATTTCATGTCGGGCTCGACTTTTTTCATCGCTCGAACGACTTCGTCATAGAGACGGGTATAGGTTTCGGCATCGATGTGGTGCTCGAACTCGATCTCGTTCAGAACCTCCCAGTACGGGATCGCGTAGTGGTATCCCGAGTCGTGGCGCTTCCCCAATTCATCGGTAAATCCGCCCTGCGTGTACCACGCGATGAGGCGGGCGTAGTAGTCCGCCACCTCTTTCATGCTGGGATCCCGCAGTTCGGTTCCTTGCTCGTAGGTCCAAGTCACCTGATCGGGGTCTGCGGGATAGGGCACCGGCTTGTCGGTCTTGTACATCCACTGCGGAATGGTGCTGAAATTCAAAATCACGGAGTGGCCTTTGGTGGCCTCCAGAAAGTCGATGGTCATCGGATCGATCACCGAGAAGTCCCACGAGGTCTTTCCGTCCTTTGGCGGGTCCAGTTCTGCGACTCCCAGCTTTGGATAGGGCAACCAGGGAACGTAGCGCACGTAGTCGGCTTTCAGATCATCCAGTGATTTGAACGCGTTATCGTGGACCGGAGTGCCGCGCCGCAAGGGAGGATTCACCACCACCTGCAGAGTCGGGGTGGTCTGGGAGACTCGCGTGACCTTGTCCCAGTGAACCGTGATTTTCAAGGGGTGGTCCTGGGCGGCGGTTGAGTAGACGCCCATCACGCTGAGCATGAGAACTACGCAAATTCGGCCTCGAGACCTTACCGTCATGAAAACCTCCCGGCGGACCGGCGAATTTTCTGCTTTCCGACGAAGCAACTGGCGGCGGAATGCTCACACTCGCTGGCGGGCATCGTCAATGGCAATCACCCAACAGCAGACGTTTTGCTGTGAAAAACATCTGGCAGCGCTCGTCTCGAACTCGAGTCGCAGGGTTCTCGTGGAGTTCAAGAGCTGAAAACGCCCGCGGACAAGCGATGCCAGCCGAGCGCGACATCGGCGGGTTTTCGCATTGCAAAACGCCGGCTTGGCCTCCGACGGGCCTTGTTGACCATGAACACCGCAAGTATGCTCAAGCACTTCGACAGGCTCCGGCATGGGGCAGAACACCACGGAGCGGGAGCGGGGGCGACTCACGATGACACAGGGCGCGGAAAATCTGCTGAAGGTGGGCGTGTTCGGGATCGGCCTGGATGCGTATTGGTCCCAGTTTGAAGGTTTGGAAACCCGTCTCCGCGGATACACAGAGAGTGTCGCTCGGCAGATCGGGAGGCCGGGAGTAAGCGTCGTCAACCTCGGATTGATTGACACGCCGGAAAAGGCGCTCGGGGCCGGGCACGAATTTCGCCAGGCGGACGTGGACCTGATCTTCCTGTATGTCAGCACCTACGCGCTGTCGTCCACCGTGCTTCCCGTCGTGCGCCGGGCGAAGGTGCCTGTGATCCTCCTGAATCTCTCGCCTGCGGCGGCGATCGACTATGCATGGTTCAACCGGCTTGGCGACCGTACCAAAATGACAGGAGAATGGCTGGCGTACTGTCAGGCATGTCCGGTGCCGGAGATCGCGAATGTGTTCAAGCGCTGTCGGATTCCGTTCTTCCAGGTCAGCGGGACGCTGGAGAATGATCCCAAAGCCTGGAACGAGATCGGTGACTGGATCGAAGCCGCTCGGGTCGCGCACATCATGGAACACAACCGGCTGGGTGTCATGGGCCATTACTACAGCGGCATGCTCGATATCTATTCTGATCTTACGCAGCAGTGTGCCTATTTCGGCGGGCACGTCGAGATCTTGGAAGTGGAGGAGTTGGCTGCGCTTCGCCGTGAAACAAAAGACTCCGAGACCAGGGAGCGGGTGCAGCAATTCAAGTCGTCCATGGACGTACAGCCGGACTGCCCGGCGCAAGAACTGGAGCGTGCGGCGACCACTTCGGTTGCCCTCGACAAGCTCGTGGCCAAGCACAACCTGGGTTCTCTCGCCTACTACCACAAAGGCACGGGTAACGCGGAGAATGAAGACGTAATCAGTTCGATCATCCTGGGGATGAGCATGCTGACTGCCAGAGGTATCCCCACCGCCGGCGAATACGAAATCAAGAATGCACAGGCCATGAAGATCATGGACTGCTTCGGAGCCGGCGGATCATTCACTGAGTATTACGCCGTTGATTACAACGACGATGTTCTCCTTATGGGACACGACGGCCCCGGGCACATCGGCATCGCCGAAGGCAAGACGAAGGTGCGTCCGTTGGGCGTCTACCACGGCAAGGTTGGACGGGGACTGTCGGTGGAGATGTCGGTGAAGCGCGGGCCGGTCACGCTGCTGTCGGTCGTGCAGACCGTGGATGGGAAGCTCGAATTGCTGATGGCAGAAGGGGAGTCGGTCACGGGCCCAATCCTTGAAATCGGCAACACCAACAGCCGCTATCGGTTCACGATCGGCGCCCGAAGTTTCATGAAAAACTGGAACGCGCACGGACCCGCCCATCACTGTGCCGTCGGCGTCGGCCATATCGCGGGCAAGCTGAAAAAACTGGGAGAATTGCTCGGCATGGAAGCGATTCAGGTCTGTTGAACCTCATCGTTCATGCTGCATCAGGGGATGTCCTCCGGGCGGGTGCAACCTGCGTGCGCTCCTGAAAATCCGTTCAGACGAGCCGCCCAATAATCGTCCACTGATGTTCTGCAATGCAAAACGTGCGCTACTCCTCGAACTGTTGGTCGCACTCAGGCGACCTCGGTAATACGCTGACACTCCTGCTGGCGGTGCCATCTCCTCACCTCAGACACAGGGCGGCCTTTTTCTCATAGCGAAACAGGCGGGATTTGCCTGCCGACCGTTGACACATAAAGGCGAGGATGTGACCATCCCCAGCGTTGTCTCGAGGACTGGGATTCAGCTTCCCGACATCTGGAACAGCCACCCTGCTCCACACTGCACCAATCGCGGTGACCGCGAGCCGACTAGGCACGCGAAAAGACCGCAGTCACTGGGAGTGACGCGACATGAGAAAGGGCCATTCCGTAGCGATGCGAATTCCCCTGTTTGCAGGATTGCTGGTTGTGACGGCGCTGGCTCCGGCGCAAAGCTCAAACGATGATTCCCTGGCGAATGGTTTCAGGAATCCACCTGATTCAGCGAAGCCCCGGGTGTGGTGGCACTGGATGAATGGCAACGTGACCCGGGAAGGGATCACGGCTGACGCGGAATGGATGAAGCGCACCGGGATCGCCGGCATGCAGATGTTCGACGGGAATCTGGGGACGCCGCAGTTCGTCGAGAAACGCCTGGTCTGGATGACTCCCGAGTGGAAGGCAGCGTTTCGCCATGCGGGAGCGGAGGCGGACCGGTTGGGACTGGAGATGTCCATGGCCGCCTCCGGCGGTTGGAGCGAGACCGCCGGTCCCTGGGTGAAACCGGAAGAGGCGATGAAGAAGGTGGTATGGAGTCAAGTGCAAGTGCAGGGCCCAAAGAAGTTCTCCGGCGTCTTGCCGCATCCGCCGACCATTAACAGCCGCTTCCAGAACCTTCCCCTTGCTCCCGACTTCGAGTTTCCATCGAACGATGACGTGCCCGGAGCGAAACCCCAGCCCCATTCGCCCCCCGCGCCACCGGACCCGACCTACTACGCCGACAGTCTGGTGCTCGCCTATCGCGTTCCGGAAAAAGAGGTGCGCATGGCATATCTTCATCCAACCGTGACCTCGAGCGCTGCCAATCTCGACCTGGCATTGCTGATGGATGGAGACGTGAGCAAAAACGTCGCCCTGCCCTACGCAGCCGACGGCAAGCCGTCCTGGGTTCAGTTCGAATTCGCACAGCCGTTTCGCGCGCAAGCGTTCACGATCGCGGCTGGAATCGCGAGCACGTTCGGAGGCCCGTCGATTCCTGATGGCGACGTGCAGGTCAGCCAGGATGGGAGGAACTGGATGACGCTCGTGAAATTACCTGGTCCCGGCCATGCATTCTCGGGATTTCCGCTGCGCACGTTTTCGTTTCCGCCAGTCAGCGGCAAGTATTACCGGATTGTGCTGCGGCCGGCGCCTCCGAATCCATTTGCCGATATGTTCGGGTTTCCCAAGACGCATGAGTTCCTGCTGGCAGAAATTGAATTTCATTCCACCCCGCGAGTGAATCGCTGGCAGGAAAAAGCTGCCTTCGCCAACATGTTGGAGTACGACGAAACGGTCGCAACGACGCCGGCCGCACCCGAGGATGCTGTGCCCCTCAGAGACGTCATCAACCTGACCTCCAGAATGCGGAAAGATGGGACGCTCGACTGGGAAGTCCCCGCCGGCAAGTGGACCATCCTTCGTTTGGGCTATTCGTTGACCGGAGAGAAGAACCATCCCGCAAGTCCGGAAGCGACCGGATATGAAGTGGACAAGCTGAGCCAGAAGCACGTTCAGAACTATGTGAAGACCTACGTCGACATGATCTCAGGGGCGCTCGGCCCATACTTCGGCAAGAGCTTTCGCTATTTCCTGATGGACAGCTGGGAAGCCAGCGACGAGAACTGGACCGACGAGATGATCAGCGAGTTCCAGAAGCGCCGGGGCTATGACCCAACGCCCTACCTGCCGACGCTGACCGGGCGCATCGTGGCGAGCGCGGACGTGAGCGATCGCTTCCTGTGGGATTTTCGCAGGACCATCGCAGACCTGCTCGCGGACAATCACTACGGTGCGGCAACGGAATATTTCAAGAAGTACGGCATCGGCCTCTACGCGGAAGCGATGGGCGCCGGTCTGCCCACTACCGGCGATGGCTTGCTCAACAAAGGTCGCGTCACCATTCCGATGGGGGAATTCTGGGTGCCACTTCCCGGGCAGAGCGACACCCCCGAGCACCCAGCGGACCTGCGCGAGGCGGCGTCGGCCGCCCACATCTACGGAAAGACGTTGGCCGCCGCAGAATCGTTCACGACCATGCCTTTTGTGCCGATGTGGGGCGAGTCTCCGTTTTACCTTAAGCCGATCGGGGACCAGGCCCTTGCCCTGGGCATCAACCGGATCGTTTTCCACGAATCCGCAGCCCAGCCTTTCGTCGATGACCAGCACAAGCCAGGGATGACGCTCGGCTTCTTCGGCCAAAACTACACCCGCTACATCACCTGGGCGGAACAGGCGGCTGCATGGAATGAGTATCTGGCGCGGAGTTCCTATCTTCTGCAGCAAGGCTTGTTCGTGGGCGATCTTGCTTACTATTACGGCGAGGGCGCTCCCATCACCGTACCGTTCTGGAAGGGGATCCATCCCGCGGTGCCAGCTGGGTACAACTATGACTGGGTCAACACCGAAGTGCTTTTGACCAGAATGTCGGTGAAAGACGGCCGTCTGGTGCTACCGGACGGGATGAGCTACCGCGCGCTGGTCATTCCCGAGGATGTTTGCCGCCTGACGCTGCCAGCCGTTCAGAAGATACGCGACCTGGTAGGCGCCGGAGCGGTTGTGATTGGGCCGCGGCCCGGGTATTCTCCGAGTCTCACGGGTTTCCCGTTGTCCGATGAGGAGATTCGTTTCATCGTGAATGATGTGTGGGGTCCGATCGACGGAAAAAGCGTTACCGAGCATGTGTACGGGAAGGGCAAGATCTATTGGGGCAAGTCGGTGAAAGACGTGCTGGCAGCGGAGAAGACACCACCGGATTTTGAGTACAACCGGCCAGAAATCGACAGCAACCTTGTGTGGATTCACCGCCGGACGGATGGCTCCGACATTTATTTTGTGGCGAACCAGAGCGATCGAACCGAGGATATCCAGGCCAGCTTTCGAGTGGACGGAAAAGAGCCGGAGTTCTGGCGTCCGGATACCGGTGCGGTCGAGCCCGCGGAATATAACCTCGAGGACGGACGAGCGAATGTTCCGGTGCACCTCGATCCGTACGGCTCGGTGTTTGTGGTGTTTCGCGAAAAAGCAGCATCTCGGTTCCGGACACTGCCGCACGTCGCGCAATCTGACCTCACGACATTCGAAGGGTCATGGGAAGTGAGCTTCCCCGCGAATTGGGGGGCTCCCCCGAAGATTAAGCTCGATGGCCTCAGTTCCTGGACAGAATCGTCGGATGCCGGTGTGAAGTATTTTTCCGGGACCGCAACCTATACCAAAGACGTCGAGGTGTCACCCGAGTGGCTGCGTCCAGGCGCGAGAGTCGTGTTGGACCTGGGGAAGGTCAAGGACATTGCAGAAGTGTCGGTCAACGGCAAGTCTCTGGGGGGAATCCTCTGGAAGCCTCCGTATGCTGCCGATGTGAGCGGCGCACTGAAGCCGGGAAGCAATCATCTTGAAATCAGGATCACGAACCTGTGGACGAACCGGGTCATCGGCGACCATCAGCCTGGCGCGACTAAGACATATACCTTCACCGATTTCAAACCGATGAACCTTACCAAGGATTCAGAGTTGCTGGAGTCGGGCCTGCTGGGGCCGGTTCGGCTTGTCAGTGTGACCAAGCGGTAGATGCGCAGGTCAGGGAAAACGCGCGACGAAGAGTGTCGTCTTCGAAAATCAGGTACGCCCTTCCCAGGAGGAGCCCCGTGAGTAAGTTTCGCATCGTCAGAGTGTTGTTCGTTGTCCTCGTCTTGTCTGCATTTGCGAACGCTGTGCCGGTTCGCCTTCGTTGCGAGTACGTGGAAAATCCCTTGGGAATTGACGCACCCGCACCGCACCTGTCGTGGCAGAGCCACAGCACCGAGCGCGACTGGCAGCAGAGCGCGTATCGGATCCTCGTTGCCAGCAGCGAACAGGCATTGAAAGGCGGGAAAGGGGACGTCTGGGACAGCGGCACAGTGAAGTCCCAGGAATCGGTGGGCATTGCCTACGCTGGTCCGAGACTGGCGTCGGGAAGGAGATATTTCTGGACGGTCAAGGTCTGGGATGCGAACGGCAAGGCGTCGCAGTCGACGGAGGCGGCATGGTGGGAAATGGGCCTGCTCGACAGGGCGGACTGGAAAGCGCAGTGGATTACCTGGAAAAATCCTGATGAAGATCAGGACCGTGCAGGCATCCGCTGGATTTGGGTGAGAGGGCAAGATGCGCTCAGCATGCCGCTCAAGAGTGTGGCTGTGTTTCAGACCGACGTAGAGATCTCGGCGAAGCCGCGGGAGGCGGCGCTGTTTCTTCTGGCCCGCGGCAATTTCGTCGCCAAGGTAAACGGCCGCGAAGTGGGAGCCAAACACGAGTGGAGCGAGTTCGACCGGGAAGACATTGCGGGCCAGCTGGTGGTGGGCAAGAATTCGATTGAAGTTGCGGTGACCGTACCCGAACCGAACGGCTTTGGCCCGGATGCGGGAAGGAAGACTCTGAAGGCCGCATTGGCGGCCCTGTTGAAGATTACGCAAAGTGACGGGAGCGTTACGCGGATATCGACGAACGATACCTGGCAGGGGAAGCTTGCGACGGACTCGGCCTGGCAGCCGGCCAATGTAGTGGCTGATTTGAAAGACTCGCGTCTCGGTGACGTCCCACCATTGCCGCAGCCGGCGGCGTTGCTGCGACGTGGATTCACAGTCACAAAAGGTATGAAGTCGGCACGACTCTACGTGACGGCGCTGGGCAGTTACCGGATCTTCATCAACGGAACCAGGGTGGGGCAGGACGTGCTCACTCCCGACTTTACGGACTACACCAAACGCGTGCTCTATCAGACCTACGACGTTACGCAGTTGCTGACGAACGGCCCAAACGCGATCGGGGCTCTTCTCGGCTACGGCTGGTTCGGCAGCGGCCTGGCGTGGCAGGGGAGAGCGTATTTTTTCCTGCCTCCACCCACCCGGCTGGTCGCGCAGATGGAGGTCGAATATAGCGATGGGACGCGCGACAGAGTCGTCACCGACGATTCCTGGAAGGGATCGCAGTCGGCGATTCAACGGTCTGAGATCTACGCAGGGGAAGTCTACGATGCGAGGCTGCAGCATCCGGGGTGGAACAAAGCTGGCTTCAATGACAGCGGTTGGAGCCCCACGGCCGTCGCCGAGTCCCCGGCGATTCTCATGTCGAGCCAGGTATCGGCTCCGGTGCGCGTGACCGAAACTCTCGCGCCGAAGAGCGTGACGCCAACCGCCGGTGACGCCTACGTGTTCGACATGGGCCAGAACATGGTCGGCTGGGTGACGCTCAAAGCCACCGGTGCGGCGGGCACTGCGATCCGCTTGCGTTTCGCCGAAATCCTGAACCCTGACGGCAGTATTTATCGCGAGAACCTGCGGAATGCCGACGCTACGGACTTGTTCATCCTGGGTGGCAGAGGGGAAGAGACCTTCACGCCACATTTCACGTTCCATGGGTTCCGCTATGTGGAAGTCACCGGATATCCCGGCGTTCCTACGACGTCTTCGATTCAGGGAGAAGTCGTGAGCAGTGTGAGTGGCCAGCCCGCCGCAACTCTCGAGACCTCAAGTGAACTGGTCAACCGCATGTGGTCCATTGGTATCTGGGGGCAGCGCGGCAACTTCCTGAGCATCCCCACGGATTGTCCGCAGCGCGACGAACGACTCGGTTGGATGGGCGATGCGGGTGTTTTCTGGCGCACCGGCAGCTTCAACTTCGATATCGCTGCGTTCTCGCACAAGTTCATGGACGATGTAGTGGATGCCCAGACCGCACAAGGTGCATTCACGAATGTGTCTCCCGACGTGTTGCGTCCGTTCGGCAGCGAAGGGGCGCCCGGGTGGGGCGACGCAGGAGTGATCCTGCCGTGGACCTCATGGATACAGTACGGAGACCGGGAAATCGTCGCAAGGAATTGGGATGCGATGGAGCGTTGGATGGACTTCATCCAGAAGGCCAACCCCGATTTTCTTCGTAAGAAGGGAGTCGGTCCAAACTTTGCAGATTGGCTGGCACCCGATCAACACACCAGCAAAGACCTGCTCGCCACTGCCTACTGGGCGCTGATCGCCAACATGATGTCCGAGATGGCACACGCGATCGGCAGAGAGTCAGACGCGAAGCGCTACTCGGAGCTCGTGCAGAACATCCGTAGCGCCTATCAGAAGGCCTACATACGGGAGAACGGCGAAGTGGAGGGCGGTACGCAGACCTCCTACGTGGTGACCCTGTACACGAAAATGGCGCCGCCCGCGCTCGAGTCGGCGATGGTCACAAGCCTGGTCAAGGATATCGAGGCACGCAACTGGCATCTGTCGACCGGGTTTCTCGGCACGCCCTTTCTCCTGTTTACGCTGGCAAGCCACGGACGAGCCGACGTGGCATACCGTTTGTTGCTGAATGAGACTTATCCTTCGTGGGGCTACATGCTTTCGAAAGGCGCTACCACGTGGTGGGAACGCTGGAACGGCGACACGGGCGACCCGGCCATGAACTCTTATAACCACTATGCGTTTGGGTCCGTGGTGGCGTGGGTCTATCGTTCAGTTGCCGGTATCGACACCGACAGCACAGCGCCCGGTTACCATCAGGTGGTCATCCATCCCCGGCTCGATGGTCGTATCCAGCACGCGCGTGGTGAATACGAGTCGGTCTACGGCAAGATCGTCAGCGACTGGACTGGGAGTCCTGCAGGCCCGTTTTCACTCAAGGTCACCATCCCCGCGAATACGACCGCCCGCATATATTTGCCGCGCATTCCAAATGCGCGTCTGACCGAGGACGCTCATCCGGTGGAGGCCCAGCAGGAAGCCGACGCCTACGTCGTTCGGATCGGTTCGGGCTCGTACCAATTCCAGGTCCGGTGAGATGATCACCTCTCATGCAAGTCGGTTCGAGGGAGAGGCAATGAAGTGGAACCATCACAGCAGGAAACAGATCAGGGGGCGACGAATCTGGGGTTGGGGGTGGATACATTTCCTGACTGCATTGGCACTGATGTTGTGTTGGCCAGCATCGATCCTTGCGCAGACGGTTTCAGCGCCTGCCGAGAAGGGGAATGCCGCTTCCGCCAGCGCCCCCAGGGGTCCGGTTGAAGAAAAGGCCGATCGGCTGCTTCGACAGATGACGCTTGAAGAAAAGGTTGCACAGTTATCGCAACTTCCCGGCTTTGCGATTCCCGAATACAAAGAAAACGTTAGCCAGACGCTCGAAGAGACGATTCGGCAAGTCGGAGCCGGTTCGGTATTGTGGGTCACCGATCCCAAAGAAATCAACCGCCTGCAGCACGTGGCGGTTGAGCAGTCCCGCCTGCACATTCCGATTCTCTTCGGACTCGACGTCATTCACGGATATCACACGATTTTCCCCGCCCCAATCGCGATGGCGTCCTCATGGGATCCCAAGCTGGTGGAACAAGCTCAAGCGGTGGCCGCTCAGGAAGCGCGTGCCGCAGGCATTCAGTGGACTTTTGCTCCCATGGTGGACATTGCGCGAGACGCGCGCTGGGGGCGCATGGTCGAAGGGGCCGGTGAAGACCCGTATCTGGGAGCGGCGATGGCTCACGCGCAGGTGTTGGGATTTCAGGGTGCACAAGTGGGGTCGCCTGATCACGTGCTGGCATGCGTCAAACACTTCGCCGGGTACGGAGCAGCCGAGGGCGGCCGCGACTACGATTCGTCATATATCCCGGAAGAGCAACTGTGGAACGTGTACCTGCCGCCCTTTAAGGCTGCGCTGGATGCAGGCGCGGGCAGCGTCATGAGTGCCTACATGGATCTGAACGACGTCCCGGCAAGCGGAAATCGTTGGCTGTTGCACGAGCTTCTCCGTGAGTCGTGGAAGTTCAACGGATTTGTTGTCAGTGATGCCGTGGCGGTACGGAATCTGGTGACTCATGGCTATGCAACAGATTTGCAGGATGCAACCGACAAGGCGTTCTCCGCCGGATTGAACATGGACATGGCCAGCGGGACCTACCTCAAGTATCTGCCCGCGGAGGTGCGAGCCGGGCGCGTTTCCGTGCAGCAGATCGACGAGGCGGTCCGCCCCATTCTTGCGATGAAGATCCGGCTGGGCCTGTTTGAGCGCCCCTACATTGACGAGTCGGCCATCGATCGGGTGCTGAACGCTCCCCAGCATCAGGAAGCAGCGCGCAAGGCGGTCGAGCGCTCAGTGGTCTTGTTGCGCAACGAAAATGCTCTGCTGCCCTTGGATAAGAGCGGCAAGACGATCCACTCCATCGCCGTAATCGGTCCCCTTGCCGACGCAGACATTGACTTGCTGAGCATGTGGGGAGCCTTGGTAAAACCGGGGCCGACCGTCAGTATTCTGGAGGGTGTAAAGAACAAGGTCGGGCCAAACATTCGGGTATCGTACGCACACGGGCCGAACATCCGACGGGATATTCCTTCGCCGTTCGAAGACATTCCTATTTCCCCCATGAAAGAGCAGGCAGCGCAGAGTCCGGAGGAGATCCAGCAGGCGACTGCCGCCGCGGTCGAAGTGGCTCAGCGGAGCGACCTTGCTGTGCTGGTGCTGGGAGAGATTGGCCTCATGAGCGCTGAATCAGCCTCGCGGGCATGGCTGCGCCTTTCGGGCCACCAGGAAGAACTGCTCCAGGAAGTCGTCGCGACCGGCAAGCCCGTGGTCCTGGTGCTGATCAATGGTCGCCCGCTGGATATTTCATGGGCTGCAGCGAACGTGCCAGCAATTCTCGAAGCCTGGTATCCGGGCAGCCAGGGAGGTAGCGGAATTGCCGATCTTCTCTTTGGTGACGAGAATCCAGGTGGACATTTGCCGGTGAGTTGGCCGCGCAGCACCGGGCAGGTTCCCATCTACTATAGCCACAATCTGACGCAACTTCCCGAGACCTCACCCGACTTCAAATCGCGTTACTGGGACATCCTCAGCACTCCTCTGTTTCCCTTTGGTTATGGACTGAGCTACACGAGCTTCTCTTTCTCCAACCTGACGGTGACGCCGGCGTCGCGGGTTGGAGACCCGATCGAGGTCTCCGCCGAGGTAGCCAACAACGGCAAGCGCGCCGGCGATGCTGTAGTGCAACTCTACATTCACCAACGAGCGGGCAGTGCTTCCAGACCCGTTCGGCAACTCAAGGGCTTTGACAGGGTGGCGCTCGAGGCTGGTGAAAAACGAACGATCCATTTCAAACTCGGCAAAGACGAGCTGAAATTCTGGAGCCCGGCGTCGAAGACCTGGGTCGTCGAACCCAAGCAGTTCGACGTCTGGGTGGGGGGAGATTCGAACGCCACCCTGCATGGGGAGTTTCGTCTGACAGAATAGTGTCGATCGAGCCATGGCGCTCCAGCCTGGAGCGCGATCGGAGGCAACTGAGTGGGGTCATCCCGGCTCATGATGAGAATTGTCATCTTCGGCATCTCTTGCCGTAGAAGGCGCGATTTCGATGCCATTTCTGCCAGGCATGCTCACATCCAAGAGAATCAGGTCGGGCCGGAACGGCCGCGCCTCCCGCTGGTCTCCGAGGCATCTGAGGCTTCGGCCGAGACTTCCCAGTTGGCCTCCGTCGCGGGAATCCCCGTCACGCCCCGACGGACGAGATGGCTATCGTCGGCAATCGGAATCCGCATAGAAGTGATGCTGCTCCCCGCCTAGACGGCGGTCCGAAGCGGGTAGGTACTACCTGGCTCCTTCACCTCCATGTCCTTCGGAACTGGAATCGTAGCCGAAATCCGTGTACCGGCAGTGCTCGATTCGATAATCAGCTCGCCCTTAAATTGGCGAAGGCGCTCGCGCATGCCCCTGATTCCCACGCCTGAGCCCTGAGACTGAATCTCGATCAACTTTTCCGGGGACATGCCTTGCCCTTGATCCTGGACCTCGATCGAAATGCTTTCTGCCGAGCGTGCAATACGAATCGTCGCGCTCTTGCTCCCTGAGTGCCGGTGGACATTCGTGAGGCACTCCTGTACAAGACGGAACACCACCAGTTCCATGTCGCTCGGTAGTCTTCCGAACCCCTCAGAAATGGTCAGATGAATTTGTAAGTTCGTTCTCTTTTCAAGACCTTCGATATACCATCCCAGCGCTGAGGACAGGCCACTTTCGTCCAACAGTGGCGGATGCAATAAGTAAGATGTCGTGCGCACATCTTGAGACAGTTGCTGAACCAGATCGTGAGTCTCTTCTGCATATTTCGCAGCCTGCGGAGCGTCTTTTTTTACCTCCGCAACGATACGCGCAAGATTCATGCCGAGCACGGCTAACGTCTGACCAGCGCTGTCGTGCAGTTCGCGTGCCAGGCGCCGGCGTTCGTCATCCTGCGCTTTCAATAAACGGTACGAGAGACTTCGAAGTTCGTCGGATTGCCTCAGCACCTCCGCATTTCGCTCTTCCAGCTGCCTGGTTCGTTCTTGAACCTGCGAGTCCAGCGTTTCCGCCAATAGACGGAACTTCTCCTCGTTTTGACGCAAGGCTTCTTCGGTCTTGCACCTTTGGACGAAATCTGCGGCCTGGCGCACATACAAATCCAGCCGGCGTAGATCTTGATCTGTTGGGCGATGTGCCGAGGTGAAGTGTGTCGAAAGCATGCCGATTGGAATGCCATCGGCTCTGATCAGCGGGGTTGAAACTACCGATCGGAAGTGCGCTGCCCGAGCTGTGGAACGATAGCGCGCAAACAGCTCGTCTGCGTCTACATCTTCGACCACAATGGGCCGTTGCAGGCGCAGTGCTCGGCCACAAGCAGAGTCATCCTTGGCGGATACTTCGCGGAAGAAATCGAGGAAATCCTGGTCGAATCCGTGTTGCACGGCAATCGTGAGTACGCCGCGCTCAGGATTCAGCAATTGGATATTCCCCTTGTCTGCCCCAAGTAGTTCGATCACACCCGCAAGCATTTCACGCAGCCCTTCCTCTAGGTTGCGAATCCGCCACAGTCGAGAGCTCCAGTCGTTGAGCTTCGCGAGCGCGTCGGCTTCGGCGGTCAATCGAGCTTCGCTTTGGCGCAACGCGTCTTCAGCGCGCTTGCGCTGGGTCACATCGCGCGCAAAGCCAGTAAACACTGGCCGGCCATTGCCGAAAGATTCACTTAAGGAAAGCTCAATCGAAATCTCCCGACCGCTCTTGTGCAGGCCCGAGACCTCGGTGCGTTCCCAGTTCAAATGGCGCCTCCCGGTTTCCAGGTAACGCTCGAGGGCAGACCGGTGAACCTCGCGGAGGTAGTGGGGCATGAGGATGGTCAGTTCATTGCCGACCAACTCGTCCGGCTGGTATCCAAAAACCATCTCTGCTGCCGGATTCGCGAAGAGAACAATGCTGCGCTCATCGATGCGGAATATGGCATCGGTCGCGGTTTCCGCCATACTACGGAAGCGCTCTTCGCTTTCGCGCAAAGCCTGCTCGGTGCGCCTCTGTTCGGTGATGTCGCGAGCCACCTTGGAGGCGCCGATCACGCGTCCAGTGGAATCTTTCACTGGAGAAACCGTCAGAGAAACGTCCAGCGTCGTGCCGTCTTTGCGCATTCGGACAGTGGAGAAATGATCCACCCGCTCGCCTCGCCGCAGACGCGCCAGAATGTCCGCTTCTTCATCCCGGCGGTCTGGAGGAATAATGAGGGTAATATGCCGCCCAATCGCCTCGTGCGCAGTGTAGCCGAATATATGTTCAGCACCCTTGTTCCAGGTGGTGATAACACCGTCGAGATTCTTGCTGATGATGGAGTCCTCAGAGGATTCCACAATGGCCGCCAGCCTGGACTCGATCTGTTGGCTTTTGGTGATTTGGCGTTCTAGTTCGAGCCTCTGCAATCGCTCGCGCTCCTCAGTTTCTTCCTGCAGAGCCTGTTCGGTTTGCTTCAGATCCGTGATGTCAAAGCCGACGCCATGGATGAACCAGGGTTGGCCATCTCTTCGGCGCACCAACTTCGCCTCGCAATGAAACCAGACCACTCGGCCATCGCGTGCCATTACGCGGTACACCGACTTCAGGGGAGTACCCGTCAAAAACATCTGGGCCGCCTCGACGCTCCATCGCTGCCGATCTTCGGGATGGATCTGGTAATACCAGTGAATCGGATCATCCAGCCACTCTTCCCGCGAGAAGCCTAAGACCTGCTCGACTTGCGGGCTGACGTAAGCCTCACTGATACCCCCGTCGACGAATGCCATGAATACAACGGCTGGAATTTGCTCGACCAGGACCCGATAACGGTCCTCGATGGTAGGAATCGCCTCTGGAATATCGCTTGATTGCTTTTGGCTGGATGTGCTGGCGGGCTGCGTGTGCTGGAAATGCTGCCCGAGAAACGAGCCAAGTTCGGCGAGGAGCGATTGAATTTCTGCAGGTTCTGCCCTGTGCACCTCAGCTGGTGCCGACTCGCCAGCGCTGCTCTTGCCGGTCTTCGGACCAGGTAAGTCCATCTTTGTGCCCACCCAAGATAGCCCTAGGTCTGCGAGCTGGTCTCGCCCGGGACGGTGCTCTCAATCGAAGGGCCGTTCTCACGATGCTTGGGCGACCGTCGCCAACTTGGCACCTTGTTGAGAGACCCTTGCGTAAAACTGCGCAAAGCGCGGATCATCCGGCCATAGGTTGTAACCGCATGCGAGGACAACAGCGATCCCGGTGGCTGATTCATGAAGGGCATGAATTTGTCGGGAAATCCTGGCATCGTACAACCGATACAAATCCGCCGACGTTAGGGCAACCGCCGATTCCTCCCATCCAGCCTCGTTTCCCGACATTACACTGCACGACTGGCCCCCAGCAACCCAGTTTTACAATGCAGGTCGGCGCGCCGTACTGTTCCGCAAACTGGGCCTGCTCGTAGTAGCCGCCCCGATCGCAACCCTCGTGAACGGTCTGCCCAAAAAGCCATTTCGGGCGCAGGCATTCGTCGAGGGGTATCATCGGGGCCCTCCCAGCGGCGTAATAAAGCAAGTACAGCAGCGTTTCCATCATGTTATCGGGCTGGACCGGACATCCTGGAACGCAGACGATGGGAATACTCGCTTTGGACTTCCAGTTCTCCCCGAGATACTGAGGCAGTCCCATGCAGTCGGTCGGATTGCCTTGCATCGCATGAATTCCGCCATAGGCAGAGCAAGTCCCTGCCGCCACCACAGCCCAAGCATGTAGAGCGAGACGGTCGACCCAGTCGCAGGTGGTGATAGGCTGTCCCGTCTTCTCATCCGTGCCAAGAGCAGCCCAATAGCCTTCTTGCTTGTTGCGCTCGTTGGGAATTGACCCTTCCACTACGAGAATGAAAGGCCCGAGTTTGCCCTCGGCTCCCAGGTGGAACGGACGCAGAAAGTCCTCGCCAACCTCATAAGATAGAAAGGGATTATGCAATCTGACCTTCGGAATTCTTGGAATCCCCCCCGAGAAGCACATCTTCAATGCTCGGCTGCGTGGCCGCAGTCATGGAAATCATATCCCCGTCACATCCCAGTCCCGCAGTGATCCACAAAATTTCAATCTCGGCAAGGGGGGATGGAGACTCCGGATGAAATTCTTCGTCAGCCCCGGCATCGTGCATTTAGGACCTCCGACAATGCAAAAATTTTTGCGACGGAAAGCACTGACAAGTTCCCAAAACGAAAGCTATACATAATATGCGGCGGTTGCCGGCGACCCCAAATACAGGATTCACTGTAGGCGCATATGCTGCGATCGGAACTCCCAGCACTGCGGTGTCGCCGCAGCGGCGGGATTGAGCGCGCACTTGGGTGCGCTCGTTATCCGGGATTCTCCTATCTTCGAACGAGAAGACGGCGGAACCCTGCCGAAGTCCTGCTTGCGGAACTAAACCAGCCCGACCTTGACGCGCGGGTGACTGAAGGATTGCCATGGCTGGCACTGACCTACGTTGACATGGACTGGGACTGGCTGGTCCGGAGCGCCAAACTGGGGGACCGGCAAAACCGATTGGGATTCGCTGTCTCTTTGGCGAGCGAACTGGCCGAAGGCAAGCATAACAACGAGCGTGCAAGAAGGGTTTTGGCAACACTCAGACGTTTTGGAAAGCGCGCGGGCTAGAGCGGGAAGGTACGTTCTGCCGCGACCCAATGACCCAGGCTGAACGAGCGCTGCGTGAGCATCGCTCACCCGCCTCGGGCCCGCTGGAATCTCTTCACAGGCATGAAGGGGAAAGATCTTCAGTATGGGTCTCAATAGTGACTTCCGGGGAAGAGTTGCATCAACCGTTGTTGACATTTGTTCGGGATGAACTGTACAGTTTAATCAGTCGAAATGGAGAGTTTATGAATGATGGCATCGTTGTTACTGCCCTAGACGCGCGAACGAATTTCGGCAAGCTGCTTCGCCGTGTCGAGGATGAGGGCCGATCGCTTGTCATAGAGAAGCGAGGCAGCCCGCGCGCCGTATTGCTCAGCATTAGAGATTATGTGCGCCTTGCGGTTCCTGAGCCCGAGGTCCTTCGAATCATCGGGCGGGAATCCAAGAAAAAGGGCACGAGTAGGTTGAGCGCCAAGCAAATCGACCAGGTCGTCAAAACGGCCCGCAAATCTAAGAGCCGATGATTCCGCTTCGGCTTGTAATTGACACAAATGTGGGCGTGTCAGCAGCGCTCAAACCGGAAGGGCTACTGCGAACCGTGGTCCTGCTGGCAATGACCAAGCCGGCTCGCTGGTATGTTTCCGAGGCAATTGTGTCGGAATACACCATCGTGCTAGCCCGCCCCGAACTCAAGATTCGCAAGAGTCTACGTCAACAATTGCTGCAATTGATCAAGAATCACGCTCGCATCGTCGTGCCATCGCGCTTAGCTCAAATCACTCCTGACCCCGACGACAACATCTTCGTTGAATGCGCGGACGCCGCTCGCGCCGACTACCTGGTAACAGGCAATCAGCGCCATTTCCCAAAGTTTTGGAAGAACACTAAGATCATCAGCGCGAGTGAATTTCTTAGTGTCATATCTCCCCACCTCATCGCTTGAAGCACTACTACTCCCAAAAGGGCGGTGGCCTGTCGTGCGACGCGCGGTTTTTCGAATCTCGATCGGAAGACGCTACTACTCTTCGTCTGTGGATTGACGCAATCCGCGGGATTTCGACGAGGCGTAGCGAATCCTTTTAGCCACCCTCAGCGACTGGACTCAAACCGGCAAGGAGCTGTCGCCCCCTCGCGGTAAGTATCACTACAAGCGCATCGGACAGGGACGACTGACCAACGACGCGTTTGATGGCGATGAGCGATGGGCGACAGGGCATCACGGTCGTCACCGCGCTCCCACTCATTCAGTGATGATCCCGCTCCGTCCACTCGACCAGCAACACAATTGCCGGACTGCCGAATTTTGCTCCCCAATCCTTCAAGTGTTTGCCTAAACAGGCGTAGATCAAGATCATTTTTGCTTGACAATGAAGCGCGCGCGCGTCTTGTTTACAAAACATTACTACATAGTTAAGGCTGTGTGTCGTTTCAAAGTGCTCTGTCTCCTATCCCATCAACTACTAGCGCCGCCGGAAGTGATAAGTAAAAGAGGCGGTCACGTAAGACTTGAGAGGGAATCCGGTAATCCGTTCGAACGGCGACCCGTCACCGGGTCTTGCGAGAGTCTCCAGGGTTTGGCCCCGTATCCGCTTGCAAGCAAGAAGTTCACACCCACATCCATTCCCTTGTTCTCAAAAGACCGAATCAGTGCGCCACGAAATTCGCGCACCGGTGCGCCGACGAAACCGTGACCTAACGGCGTCCGGCCAATTTCTTCGTATTCGCCGCGAGCCAGCAAGTGAAATGGCAACCTGTCGATTGTTCCCAAAACATCCCATATGAGCCGTGGGGCTTCGGGAGTGGGCTCTCCCGTAATGCGATCCCGCGCGTCTGCGCGAGCGAACAGGCCTTGTACAAAACCGCACTTGAAGTTCCGTCGGGCTGTGACCGTGAGGGACTTCAAAATTCCCGGTCCTTCATCTTCCTGCAACCCGGTATCGTTCGAGATGCGAGCCAGCTGCTGTGCGGTGGTTACATGTTCCAGGGTTATTCGGAACTCGGTGCGGGCAACGGTCTTGCTCACCACGACTTGATACGAACGGGCCTTGCTCACAATGGTGCCACCTTGGATCACGCTTGTACCGATGCGTGCATCATTTACGTGAAACGATTGTCCGTAGCTCAACGCCATCGACGGCAGGAACGACGCGGACGCTGGCGGCAGCAGACTGATTGTTCCTTTCGGCGAATTGATGCTCGCGTGCCGCGAAAATGAAAGGGCCGGCCGATAAAGATCTTCGTTATCGATGCTGACTTCGTCCCGCCGATAGCCGAGGTTGTAGTGGAGCACACGCAGAATCGTGCCGTCTGTTGCAATAAACGGACTGTTGAAATTCAACGTCAGATTACTGTTGGTGTCGGGCTGCAAGATATTGTTGTCTGTAATGTGATCCAGGGCCAGCGCGCGAGGAGCTTCGCGTCGGAAATTCACGCCCGCCAGCAAGGAGAATGACTTGCTGAAACTGTCCCCATAGAGGATGTCTTCGGAATTCGCATTTCGGTGTTCGCTCTGCCGGATCAGGCCATCCCCGAAATTTGGACGAACGTCCAGGGTGTAGTAGCGATAGAAGCCTGAGAACTGGAACTGGCGGCGTTCCGTAAGATGCCATACGTCGTTGAAAATGACCGCGCCATTTGAGGTTTCCTCTCGTTGTCGGTCGTCGATCGTATCGCCAGCGACATGCGTATCAATCGGAATCAACCCCGGCTGATACGCAAAGCCGTAGTAACCGATGCCATAGACGGTCAGTTCGTGCTTCCCGAAATCGAAGACTTTCGAGACATTTCCCTTGTACTGCTTGCGGTGCTCCAAGCGCGGCAGAAAGCCGTTCCCATAGGAAACTTCCAGCCCGACCCACGACCTGTTTGCCGGGTCACGCGGACTCCAGCCCGTAACCAGGTTCAGATCACGGTAGTCTCCGGTGAGCCGTATCATCGGGTCCAGCCGGTCTCGCAGCCCGAAAACGACGGACGAGTTCACGGAATTGTTACCCTCACGCACATTGAAAGCTCCCCCGTCCGTTTGGGCGCTCTCAATCGCGATCGGGATGACCACGTTCGGGTCGGCATATCCATTTCCGTGAGCATTGGCTGGGAGGTTGTTGGGAAAGACAAAACCGCCCACCTGGAAGAACATCGCGATCGGCTCGCCGTGGTCACCCGCTACGCCGGGAACAAAATATTGAGGTGGCTTTACCCCACCTGCGGGAGATTCAACGGGCATTCCCGGGATGGAGATGGGCATCCCGGGTCGTCCGGGATTGGCGTCCAGTGTCTCGTCTCGCACCATGATTCGCTGTGCAGGATCAGGAGCGAAGAGGCCGACATCCGAAACATCGGCGGACACAGTGACTGATTCGCTTCGCGAAGCAATATCCGAGAACTGGACATTTTCAATGTCGTTGCCATCAGTTAGCGCAATGGTTCGTGTAATGGGCGCAAACCCTGGACATTCGACCGCGCACATAACGTGCAGCAGCCTTCCAAAAGCCGTAATGGGATGCGTGTTGTTGGTCATGACACTGCCTCGTTCCGGGCTTGAGCAGCGATCGATATTTGGCTTACCGCTGGGCCGGTGATGATGAAAGGCGAGCGAGAGCTGCTCGCGCTGGTTCCGACTCGACCGTATTCAGGTCCGTCGCTTGCCGCAGGTAACGCTCCGCAGAGGCCCGATCCCCCGCCTTCAGTGCGATCTCGCCGGCGTGCCGCATGAGTCTGGCGTCGCGTAGGCCGACCACCAGAGCCTTCTCAATCTGCGCCCGCGCTTCTTGATAGCGTCCATTTACGTAAAGAGCCCAAGCATAGCCATCGAGGGTGAAAGCATCGTGCCGTCGCGCAAACTCCCTGTTTGCCACATCCAGTGCCTGCACGGGTTCATGGGCATAGTCAGCATAGTAAAAGATAAGTTCGCGATTCGAGTTGTCCGCCCGGTTTGTTTCCAAGAGCGATGCCTGCTCGAACTGTGCAAAGACTCTTTTTGCCTCATCGGTGCGTCCGGCCGTTTGCAGCGCCTCGGCGAGGTCGTACAGGTTTTCAGCGTGGGGAGCGGCCTGGTAACGCTGTTCAAGCAACAGGATCGCCTCGTCGTAGCGTTTCTGCTGAATTCTCACTTTGGAGAGACTTCCCAGGGCATAGTGATAATCGGGGAAGAGTGCAAGAGCGTGCTGCAACTGTTTCTCGGCTTCCGCGGTCTTGCCCACTGTGAGATCCAAGTGCGCCATCTGTGTGACGATCCATGCCGCATCTTCGACTTCGCTCGGCGGTGTCGATTGCAACGCCATGTTCATCAAGTCAAGCGCGCCGTCGATGTCGCCGAACAGTTCCCGCAGGTACGCTGCGCGGGTCAATCCCGGACGGTTCCCGGGGCGCAGATCCAGCATCAACTGAGCCGATTCTCCCGCTTCATTGTAGTCTCCCAGCTCAATGTTCGCATCGGTGAGAAATCCATAGACCATCACGTCATCGGGCATTTTCTTTTTGAGCTTCCGAGCCTGTTCGCGAGCGGCCGCGAATTCGTGCTTTCCCAACAACAGCCAGACCAGGATCCTTCCTCCATCGAAGTTGCCGGGCGAAATTTCGAATGACTGCCTCAACGTTTCTTCAGCTTGCGTGTAAAACTTGACGTCGGAGGTCTCGTGTGCGCGGCGGGAGAGTGCTAAAGCGAGTGCGTTGTAAGCCTCAAAATTCTTCGGGTTCTTCGCAATCAGCTGATTGGCCTGTGCCATGCTCCGCTCAGCGGGAGAAAGCTTCACGTCTGTAGCCAGCGTTGTGGTTTGCGCCACTGCAGCCAGCGCGACCGCGAAGGTCAGCAAGAGAATGAACAGTTTCTTCATATCAGTCCTCATTTCTTTGGATAGGGACTCGTGGCCGCTGCCTCACGGAACAGCGGCCACGATTGCGACTTACTTCACGGGGCAGACGCCGTTGGGCTGACCGCTGCAACCCTTCTGCCCAGGGCCGGTATGGTGGCTATCGCGACCGCTGTGCGCGGGGAGCATATAGGGGAACGTCGTTCCATAGCCGCCTTCGTTGATGTTGACGCCATCGCCGACTCGCGCACCGTACTTCACAGGATCGACGAGGATACCGACGACTGCGCGTGAGGCGATGTCCACGACATCATCGATTGGCCGCCGCCCCTGAGGGAATCCAGCAAGATCGCCCGCCAGGAAGCCAAGACGCTTCTGGCTACCCACTGGGGTCGGGGGGATTCCGGTATTGAGCCGTAACAGATCTGCGACTGGACCAGCATCCTTCGGTCCGCAGCCCGGACAGATGGGAGCCGTGTACTGGACCAGCGGCAATAGGTCGATGCGAGGCGCCGGAGGAACAGGGATGCTCAGGATCGACGAGTAGAGTTTCGCCAGAAGTGGATCGAGAAAGAAATTTGCGAATTGGCCGTCGTTCTTCGGAGCGGAGACGCTGAAGAGGTCCTTCGATCCGGTTCCGATGATCAGTTCGTTGATCAAGGAGTTGCCTTCGCGGTTCACCTGACGCCACTGGCCAGCGCTATCGACTTGTCCATTCACGCGACGAACCGTAACCCGCTGCCGGGATGTCGCGCCGTAGGTTCCGATCACCGCATTCTTGTCGCCCGCTGAATGAACCTCCCCGTCCACCGTCAGCATGGCGATCGGAACTTCCAGCACGATGGAGTTGACGTTGAAGCCGGCGACTGCGTCCGGGGCGTAGTTGTGGCGATCGTCGGCATCGGTCTTGGGTGACAAGATTCCGCCCACTCCCATGCGGAAGTTGAACGAATCAAAGGCGGCACCCAGGTCGATGTAGAAAGGATCATCGACCGTCCCAGCGAATACCCTCACGCCATTACCCAGTTCATAAACGCCCTGATTGAACAGGTCCTGATACTTGGGCATGGTCAGCGGCCCAGAGTTGGAGGGAACCGCAAAGAGCGTTCGGTCATCAGTCAAGTCAGTGGCAACACCGTTCTTTATCATGGTCACCGTGTACGTCTGCCGCAGGCTCAAACCTTGTGAGCCCGGACCCTCCAAAGCGGTAATCGGAGGAAAGCCCCCAATTTCACCTACAAAACCGGTGAATACGCCGGGCTGCCGGATCTCCGTGTTGAAGCGGAACTGGAACGTGATGTCCTCGACTCCGTCATGATTGTTGTCGACCTTCATCTCGTAAAGAACGTTGGGGTCGAAGGGGAAGTAGTTGGGTCCGTTCGAGGGTTCAAGGAACCCGTCAACATTGAGAATCATGGTTACGCGATCGGGGTGATCGTAGCTGACAAAGGCATACCAGTCAGTTACGTCTGCGCTGTGGTCGAGTGCGGAGATGGGGGCCTCGCGATGGCTGGACGCAAACAGGCTGGCCGGAAAGAGCACCAACAGCGCCATGCCGAAGCCCACTACTGCCTTCAGTTGTTTCATTGGGATTCCTTTGAGAGTGAAGTAGGTGGACGTCGCCACTCGTCAAACTTGAACCGGGTGCGCGGCGCCACGCCCCGGGTTTGCGATTGGATCCGTCTACGAACTGAAGTACGCACCAAATCTGTTTCCGGATTTATAGCGTCTGAATTCTCACGAGCTGCTGGTCGGTGGACCGTTTCTTCGTAGCGGTGACTCGGCCCTATGGGATTGACTCATATGTACGGCTAGGTCCGTTCTCATGCACTCTTGGAAGGATGAAAGTTGCGGGTGAAGCAAATCGGTCGACGCAAACGCTTGGTTTCTTGCAAAAACGGCGAACCGTCCCCCTTGACAGAGAATTGGATTAGAGTCAGTATTCAACCGTTTTAATGGGGTCGCATATGGGACGACTTTCGAGTGTACAAACGCACCGTCGCGGTAGTGCAGCTGGAATCGGCCAGACGATTGCAGTGCTATGCGCTGTAATTTTCGTCGCTGCTTCCGCGCACGGCATGGAAGGAGCGTTTGTGCGGGTGAACCAACTGGGCTACGAAATCGGCACCAAGAGTCGGGCGTACTTCATGATTCCCCGTCAGGAATACGCCCCTGTTTTCCACGTCATCAACTCGAAAGGTGTGCAGGTGTTTTCCGGCGCCATTGGTCCCAAGCTTGGCAGTTGGGGAAAGTTCAGGGTTTATGCACTCGATTTTAAGATCAGCGATGGGGGCTTCTACACGATTGCAGTGGACGGGGCGTTTGCTGCCATTTCCAGCTTCCGGATTGAGACAGCGGAAAAGTTGTATTCGCAGGCGCTCACGAATGCCCTCAGTTTCTATCAGAATGAACGAGACGGCGAGCACTTTGTCCGAACACCGCTACGCACTGCCCCTGGTCATCTCCACGACAAGCATGCCGCGGTCTACGATTCGCCCCAATTCGACAGCAACGACCTGATCCTCGGTGATTTGACGCCTGCGGGAGCCATCATTGACGCCTCTGGTGGTTGGTGGGATGCGGGCGACTACCTAAAGTGTGTTGAAACACATACTTACACGGTCGCACTCATGCTTATCGGAATACGGGACTTTCCGAATCAGATGGGGCCCGCGGCGGGCGCGGCAAACTTCACCAACGAGGCGAGGTTTGGTCTCCGTTGGCTGCAAAAGATGTGGGACGACGACAGCGAGACACTCTATTACCAGGTGGGAATTGGCACGGGTTTTAAGGATGACCCAAACGTCCTGAGCGACCATGATCTTTGGCGATTGCCGCAAGCGGATGACACTCTGGGGGGAACGGATCCCAATCTTCGCTACCTGCGCCATCGCCCAGTATTCGTCGCCGGTCATCGCGGGTCAAAAATCAGTCCGAATCTAGCGGGACGCTTGGCGGCTGACTTTGCGGAATGCTCCCAGGTATTCCGCGAATCGCAGGTGGAGTTCGCTGACCGATGCCTCGTCGCCGCCGAACACATTTTTGCACTCGCTGATAGATCGCCCTCTGGCAATCTGCTCACGACCGCGCCATTTGATTTTTACGGAGAGACGGAATGGCGTGACGACATGGAACTGGGCGCCGCGGAGCTTTACTTTGCGCTCGCAAGCGCCGACGGGCCGTTGCCTTCGGCTCTTCCGCGCACGGACCCCGAGTTCTATCTGCGCGAAGCTGCGCACTGGGCTCACGCCTATATCGCTGGACCAAATGATGCTGGGGACACATTGAACCTGTACGACGTGAGCGGTCTGGCGCATTTTGAATTATTTCGCGCCATTGCCGATGCAGGCCATCCTGAGGGGCTCGAAGCCACGCAGGCTGACTTGCTCCACGATTTGCGCAAGCAGTTGGAAAATGCTGTGACGCAGGGTAATTCGGATCCATTTGGCTTCGGATTCCCATGGGATACATACGACACGACTACGCATGGCACGGGGCTTTCTGTGATGGCGAAGGAGTATTCGCTGCTCACTAAATCGAAGGCTTTTGACGAACTATCCCGGCGCTGGGCAGGCAACATCCTGGGCGCAAATGCCTGGGGCAGTTCATTCATCGTGGGGGACGGCGAGGTTTTCCCCAACTGTATGCAGCATCAGGTGGCAAATATCACCGGCTCGCTCAACGGCCAGCCTCCTGTACTGAGCGACGCAGTCGTCGAAGGCCCCAATTCCTTCGCGGCGACCGGGTTTCTCGACGGTATGCGGGTATGTCCATTGGGCGGCGGTGACCCGTTCAGGAAGTTCAACGGAAACGGGGCGATCTACAAAGACGACCAGCAATCCTTTAGTACGGTAGAGCCCGCAATTGATCTGAGCGCCTCATCGTTCTTGATGTTCGCGTGGCGAATCGCTGGCACCCCCTCGCGGCCTGTCCCGAGCGAGGACATTTCTACGGCACCCGATGTGCGAATCGTCTCTGCGCCAAATCCGCTATGGCCGCCGCGAAGAACTCGTAACAAACGACCAAGGAGTCGAACCGACGCCGCAGGTCAACACCGTTGAGAGAGCTTTGGCGACTGCATGTCTTTCGCCACCATTGCTTCGCTTGAGCTAGTCAATGCTTGAAATCAGCGCTCTACGTGCGTTTGGCGACGACGGCTACATTGTGGGGCGCGATGTCGTTCCCGAGAATCTCATTGATTCAGCGAGACCGTGGTTGACTGATTGCTCGCAGAACAACCGCCGCCAGACAAGCACCATGGGCATCACCTTTACTGGAGGAATACTTCTCAACTCGGTGCTATCGATTCCTTCGTTCCCATCTTGTTGTAGAGCCCGGTCTTTGCAATTGCTCAATCAGTGGTGAAACCTCACGAACTGCAGAGGCCATCGCAAGCACAGATCGCTCTCAACATGCAGCCGCACCTTCATCGGCCGGGTGGGCTGCATATCGATGGACTGACGCCACCTGAGGCGAGCGGACGGCCTGGAACGTTCACCTTATTGGCTGGAATTCTTGTCGGAGATCAGCAACGTGAAGAGATGGGCAATGTTTTGGCTTTGGCCGGGTGCTCATCTTTCCAGTAGCGCTTACTTTCGTGAGCACGGGACCGATGCATTGATGTCCTGTAGGCCCGTTCTGATACCCGTCACGACGCAAGTCGTTGGACGCGCAGGTGACATCGTGCTGGCCCACTACATGTTGGGGCACAACATAGGCGGCAATACCTCCTCGTTGACTGCGTGCCTTCGGGATTGCCTTCGAAACCGGACTCGGCGTTATCATCGGTGATGTGGTCATGAATTCATTTACCGGTAACTTAACCGAATTCACCGCGCGGTGCCGAGCTCTGCTCCCAGCCCTGGTCTTGCTCGCTAGCGCCTGGAGCGGATCGAGCGCACAAGGACCCCCATCTCAGCCCTCCACCAATCCGATGGTTCGCGCCCACTTTGAAGCCGCCCAGGAAGCGCAGAAGGGCAATGATTATGCAACTGCGGAGCGCGAATACCGTGCCGTGTTCGCCGCCGCGCCTCATTTCGCCGAGGCTCACATGAATCTCGGACTCATCTACCAGCTCCAGAATCGCATTCCCGATGCGACCGCCGAATTTCGCAGGGCCATCGCGATTAAGCCTGATCTTGTCGGCGCGAACTTCTTCCTTGGGGTTGACTATTGCAACCTGGGACAAGGAACAAAAGCCATTCCATACCTGAAGGCCGCAGCGCGCCGTGATCCGGAGCGGCCCGATATCTGGTCGTGGCTGGCGACTGCACAGGAAATGTCGGGTGAAATTGAAGCTGAAGTAGTGACCCTCAAGCACGAATTGACCCACCGGCCGCAAGATGTCGATTTGCTATACCTGCTGGGCCACGCGTACGAACGGTTGGGGAAGCGGGAGGTCGCGGGCCTGGAAAAAGTGGCGCCCGGCTCCTCATGGGCTGAACAATTGTTGGCGGAGAGTTATTCGTCCAGTAGTGAGTGGTCGTTTGCGGTAATTCGCTTCCAAAACGCCATCACGACCGCGCCCGCGCGGTTTGGCTTGCACGTCGGCCTGGGCGAAGTACTCTTACGAGCAGGAAGGCTCAAGCAGGCGGCCCAGGAGTTCGAGCAGGAATTGCAAATCGACCCGCACAGTTTGCGGGCGGTTGTCCGCCGTGCGGAGGCGAAGCTGATTCAGGGCGAGGTTGACGGAGCGCTCGAAGGTTGGTCGCGGGCAATCAGCATTGACGAGGCGCAGGCCGAACGGGTACTGGGTATCGGCGAGTCCGGGTTTGGGGATGCCGCCTTTGAGCAGCTCTCCGAGGCCCTGCGTGCGAAACTTGAGGGCTTCGCTCCTCAAATTCGAGCCAACGACAGCCCTGCCGCCCACTTTGCTCTGGCGTTTCTCGCAGCACAAAGGGGCAACCCTTCAGAAGGTACGCCGGAAGTTTCCGGGCGCTCAGCGGGTTCGACACGAGCTGACGACGTTTGCGCGGCAGGCGACGTCCGAAAGGCGCTGATCCAGGAGAGGTACTCAGCGACGTCCCATTGTCTTGGGCATCTTTTGACCGCGCAATCGCCGCTTGCGCTGCGGCTCCAGGTGGTGCAGGCCCTGTTTGAGAGCGGAGATTACCAGAGCTCGCTCGCTGTGCTGGGCGAGATTCCTGCAAAGGATCGGCGCTCCCCGCCCGTCCTCTATTGGCGTGCGCGCTGCTACGAGAAGCTGGCCACGGCGGCGTATCTGCGACTCTACCAGGCAGACGCGAACTCTTACCGAGTGCACCAGTTGACGGGCGATCTTGAGGCCGCCAAAGGAAACGATAAGAAGGCGATGGAGGAGTATCGCGCAGCGATCGCGCTGAAGCCATCTATGCCAAACTTGCACTACAGCCTTGGCCACTTGCTTTGGAAAAATTTGCAGACTGACGAAGCGCGCGCAGAATTCGAGACCGAGTTAGCTCTCAATCCGCGACATCTCGGCGCACTTCATGATTTGGGCGATACGTATCTTCTCGAACATGAGCCAGAGAAGGCCGTTCTGTATCTGAACCGCGCGCTAGCAATTGACGCTGGAGACCCGGATCTTCACCGCGACCTCGGCACTGGCTACACTGAGCTCCGCGATTACCGGAAGGCGGAAACCGAATTCAAGATAGCGGTGTCCGGGGATCACGACGGATCCGTTCACTACAAGTTAGGCCGCGTTTATCAAGCACTCGGCGAGAGAGATAAAGCGGGTCATGAGTTTGATATTTCCACATCTCTGAACCGAGAAGCGCACAGCAAGCTCGAGAAACAAACGGACCGATTGAACCAGATTGAGGGCGCGTCTCAAGATCCATAGTGCAGAACCTAAAGGCAAGGTTTTTGGGTGCGGGTCAAACCCACCGCGGTCAGGAACAAGGGAAACGAATTTGACGTCGAGTGAGGATCGACCAGACCGATTGTGCGGGGTTTGTTTGAAAGGTCTTGTTGTCTTTCTCCTGTTGCTGCCGAGCATCTCATGTTCTGTTTCTCTGGTCGCGGGGCGACGGCCGGCGAATCCGCCGCACCAAGCGTCATTTTCTGGCTCAGATGTCCAGGACGACGCGTTCCTGCAAGGGTTGGTCGCACTCAAAGAAAATCGGCTCGAGGTGGCGCTTGAAAAGCTGACCGTGGCGGAGCGCGAGCGTTCGGCCGATGCCCGGATCCGAAACTTTCGGGGGATCGTTTTGGCTCGGCTCGGACGGAACGGCGAGGCGGCTAATGAGTACCGGGAGGCAATCCGGCTGGATGCGCGTCTGGAAGACGCGCACCGAAATCTTGGATTCCTCGAGTGGACGGAACGCCATTTTGAGAATGCACGCGCAGAACTGCGGCGCGCTTTGGAACTTGCGCCCGACGACTCCTTTGCTCATTACTATCTCGGACGAGTGCAGCTTGATGCCAAGCTCTATGCAGAAGCCTTCCAGGAACTGGAGCGATCCGGTGTGCCTCGGCCGGCAGATGCGGAATTTCTCATCCAGGCAGCTACGGGATACCGAGAACTCGGCCGGCAAGAAGACGCGCGCAAGACGGCCGACCGTCTCGTAGACATGCCGCTCAATGATGCGCAGTCGGTCAGCGCCGCCGGATTGCTCGTTTCGTTGCAGGCGAATGATGCTGCGATCGACCTTTTGCAAAAGTTGCGAGCGCGGCAGCCACCTGGCTCGGCCTTGTGGGCCCAGTTTGATTTGGCGCTTGCTTATCTTCTTTCTGGGACCCACGACAAGGCGGCGCGCGAGGCACACGACTACCTGGAGGCGTTCCGACCAACGGCCGCCGCCACGCCGGCGGTTGCGCGAGGCTGGTCGTTACTCGGTATTGCAAGAGCGCGCCTGGGCGAGGGAGACTCAGCGATCGATGCGTTTCGCCGGGCAGCCGCGCTAGATCCCGCACAGGAAGAGCATTGGCTGAATTTGACTCGCGAGTTGATGGACTTGAGCCGCTACGCGGACGCGATTTCCGCAACGCAAGCCGGCCTCGCCGCGAATCCAAAATCCTACGCCTTGCACCTGCGCCTGGGAGCGGCATATCTTTCCACCGATCGTTACGCTGAGGCGGAACAAACGTTTCGTGAGCTCGTTCGCGCGGGCGATCCTCTGCCCACCAGTTACATCGGGCTGGCGCAGGTTCTGCTACGCACGGGGCGGGCTGAGAACGCCGTCTCGGAACTCGACGCTGCTGGAGAGAAGGTTGGTCCGAACTTCCTGATCGCTTATTTTCGCGGGCTGGCCCTGAACCGCGCGGCCAAACCAGAGCAGGCGGCAGCTGCGTTTGAGGAGGCCGTTTACTTGAATCCCAACAGCGCCGAGGCTCATTTAGGCTTGGGAAAAACTGAGCTGGCACTGGGCCGAGTAACCGACGCGACCAGCGAACTGGAGCAGAGCCTTCGTCTGAGCCCGGGAAACGTTCAGGCGCAGCGACTTCTCACCCAAGCCCATCGTAGAGTGGGAGATAGCAAGCGACAGAATGGCGACTCAGCCACAGAAGGGCCCCTTCGCTTGCAGGAACACCTGGTGGATGATTTTTTGCTGCCTCAGTGGGAGATACCCTCGAAGAGCGCCCAGTAATAATTATGCGGGCGAAAGCACGTGTACGAACCGGAACACTACGGGCCCGGCATGAGATCAAAATTCATTGAAAGAGTATTTTGAGCCGTAGCAACAAACCTGAATCAGGCAGAGCTTGCAACCAAAACGCGTTCCGATCGTCACTTTCGCTCGTTCTCTCTTTTCCCGGCCGGGTCTGTTGGGAGCGCGTTTGGGTATTCTGCTGCTGCTCGTGGGCAACGCATCTGTTGCACAGTCTCCAGAAAGCCCTGGCCAACCAAAACAACCTGTCGCCCTAGCGCACTTCACCGATGTCGCCACCCAGGCTGGGCTCACGATGAGAGACGTGTTTGGGGGAGTCGACAGCAAGAAATACATTCTCGAAACGACCGGAACGGGAGTGGCTGTTTTCGACTACGACAATGACGGATGGCCGGACATTTTTATCGTGAATGGCGCCACTCTGGAGGCACTTTCGCAGACCGAATCTCCCACGAACCATCTTTATCGCAACAATCATGATGGCACCTTCACCGACGTCACGGCGAAGGCCGGTCTCGCCGCAACGGGATGGGGGCAAGGTGTGTGTGTCGGCGATTATGATAACGACGGATGGGAGGATCTTTACGTTACCTACTATGGCAGGAATCGTCTTTATCACAACAACGGTGGCAGTTTCACGGAAGTGGGAGAGAAGACGGGGGTGGCCGGATCAGGCAAGGTCTGGGGAACGGGCTGCACTTTCCTGGACTACAATCGCGACGGACATCTCGACCTGTTGGTGGCAAATTACGTAGATTTCGATCTTTCCACGGCTCCCAAGCCGGGGGAACGGGTAACATGCACTTGGAAGGGGGCGCCCGTGATGTGTGGGCCGCGTGGCCTGCGCGGCGCGAAAAACATCTTGTATCAAAACCGCGGAGATGGCACCTTCGCAGATGTTACCACGAAGGCGCACGTCGATCAGACTCAGGGGCGCTACGCTTTCTCGGTCACCACTCTCGACTTTGACGATGACGGCTGGCCCGATATCTACGTAGCTTGCGACAGCGCGCCCAGCATCCTGTACCACAACAACCGCGACGGTACTTTTGCCGATGTCGCTGTGCCCGCAGGCGTGGCCTATAACGAGGACGGGCGAGAGCAGGCCGGCATGGGAACAACGGTTGCCGACTACGACGGCGATGGCCTGCCCGATATCTTCAAAACGAATTTCTCTGACGACACACCGACGCTCTATCACAACGATGGAAATGGAGTTTTCTCGGACCGTACCTTCGCCGCGGGGATGGGGCTGCACTCCCAGTACCTGGGTTGGGGCACGATGTTCTTTGACTTCGACAATGATGGCTGGCCGGACGTGATCCTCGTGAATGGGCACGTCTACCCTGAGGTAGACAAGTTTCACCTGGGCAGTGAATACCTTGAGCCACGCCTGCTTTACCACAACAATGGCAACGCGACTTTTGCGGATGTTTCCGCCAGGGCCGGCCCGGGCATCACCGCGGTTTCTTCCGCGCGGGGCTTGGCGGTGGGCGATCTGCGCAACGACGGAAATCTTTCCGTGGTGATCAGCAATATGAATGCAGCACCGAGTCTGCTGGTCAACGACGTCCGAACAGAGAATCACTGGGTCGCCTTCAAGACCGTGGGCACGCGTTCCAACCGGGATGGAATTGGCGCAAAAATCACAGTGAGTGCGGGTACGCGAAAAATGAGCGATGAAGTGCGCAGCGGTTCAAGCTACATTTCCCAGAACGATCTGAGGGTGCACTTCGGTCTTGGCTCCATCACGAAGCTAGACTCGGTAAAGGTATGCTGGCCTAGCGGAATCGTGGAACATTTTGATGGGATATCTGTCGACGCAATTCACACATTGAAGGAAGGGTCGGGCACCCCCGCCAATTCCGTTCCAAATAAGCGCTGATTCCATCGCTCACGTTGCTACTTGCCCGGTGCGGTGTCGGCGGAAGGCTCTTCAATTTGGAGGATCTGGTCACCGCGCACATTCTGAACGGTCTGGCGGATGCCACTTGGCCAGTGGATTTCGATCGTCTTCGCTGCCGTTTCCAATCCGAGGCCGAAGTGCACTCGCTTGTCGCTGGAGGAGAGATAGCTGCCGGCTGTCGTTACGGTTGCAAAGTGCGAGCCTTGCGTGGTGACGACCTTGACTACGGCGCCGATCGCGTCGCGATTGCTCTTGTGCCCGACGAGTTGCAGAATCAGCCAGTGATTGTGCGTTGGAGTCTCGTTGCGCAGAACGTATGCGGGGCCGTCATTGGTGGTCACAACCGCATCGGGGCGGCCATCGTTGTCAATGTCTCCGATCGCTAGACCTCTTCCTACCCAGGCCTGTTCAAATACACTTCCGGCTCCCGCCGAGACGTCGATGAAACTCTTCCCGGTATTCCTCGCCAGCGACATGGGTTCGCGATAGCGAAGGTTCGGGAAAGTCAGTTGAATGGTGTCGAGGTCGTGGCCTTGTGCGATTAGAAGATCCTTCCAGCCATCGAGGTCGCAATCCAAGAAGCGAATGCCCCATCCCGAGTGGGTGGTGGTCATGCGACCCAGGCCGGATGGGTAGGTCTCGTAGGCAAATGTGCCGTCACCAAGGTTGCGATAGAGGGCATACATTTGATTGGCCAGGTCCGTGACGACCAAGTCCGGAAGTCCATCATTGTTATAGTCCGCGAAGTCGACGCCCATGCCGGCGTAGGTGTGGCCCTCGCCATCGACGGCGACGCCGGAAGCCAGCCCAACCTCGTTAAATTTGCCGTTGCCTTCATTGTGGAAGAGAAATTCTGGCATTGAGTCGTTCGCGATAAACAGGTCGATGCGCCCATCCAGGTCGTAGTCCGCAAGTGCGATGCCTAATCCCTTGCCTGCTGGCGCGAGGCCAATCTTCTGCGCGACTTCCGTGAAGCGGCCGCCACCGTCGTTGTGGTAGACGAGCGGGCTAATTGGGCGGAACACATCCGGTGTGCAATAAGATCTGTATCCTTCCTTGCCCTCACCACACCAGAGGTCGTCGAAATCCCACTGCAGATATCGGAGCACCACGAGGTCGAGGCGACCGTCGTTGTCAAGATCCACCCAGGCCGCACTGGTTGACCAGCCACCACCCCCAACACCGGCCTGCGCGGTCACGTCCCTAAATGTGCCGTTACCGTTGTTGTGGTAAAGCTTATTGTTGCCGTAAGCCGTCACGTATAAATCTTCGTAGCCGTCGTTGTCGTAGTCGCCTACAGCGACGCCCATGCCATAGCCCGCGCCCTGCAAGCCGGCTTTATCGGTTACGTCTTCAAACGTGCCGTCCGGTTTCTGATGGTAGAGGCGGTTCCAATCCCTTGGACCTTGCTTCTGCGGGATCGTTCCCTTCGGAGTGGGGTCCGCCAGGGGAGCGCCGTTCACGATGAAGATATCGAGGCGTCCATCATTGTCGTAGTCGAATAAGGCGACACCCGAGCCCATGGTCTCGATCAGGTATTTCCGAGAAGTGTGCGAAGCAACGTTTTGAAAATGCAACCCGACGGGCGAGGTCACATCGGCAAATGTTGGCTGCACTGCAGCGGGTGGCGACGGAACGGAGGCCTGCTGAGACGACAATGTTGCCCCTGAGACCAGAAGCAGCGCGATAACCAGCACTAAACGCGCAGCCACACGCAATGGGAGTAGTTCCATGACAGGTTGTCGGATGAAAGCACTACTTCCGGTCATCAAGGGCGTCGTGGTCTTGAGCTTTGTCGCTCCCGGATTTGGAGAGCTTCTCAAACTCGGCGAGTTCCCGAGCGCTCGCTTCGGGATTTTGCAGATCACGATAGACCTGGGCGAGCAGGTAGTGCGGTTCGGGCGCGGTGGGATCCGCTTTGATGGCCGCGACGAACTCGGTTCGGGCTGCATCGGGATCGTTTTGGCCGCGATAGCACTTTCCCAGCAGCAAATGAACCTGAAGCATGCGCGGCTCTCCCAGCTGAGCGACTCGCAAATAGCCCAAGCAATCTGTAAAACGTCGTTCGTGCACCGCAATATCACCCAGGTACAGGTTTGTCATGGCATCGCGCGGATTTTCCTTCCACGCCTCGGTGAACTCTTTCTCGGCAGGTTCCAACTGATGCTGGGCCCAATAAGCGATCCCAATCGCAAAGTGGATGCCCTGAGCGTCGGAACGTTTGGCGAGTGCTGCCTGATATTCCTTTATGGCTTCCGAATAGCGTTCCTCATCGGCATAGATCTCGCCCATCAGTGCGTGCAGTTGGAACGAATCGCCGTCAATAGTCTTGAGCCTCTCGACGGCTTGCAAGGAGGCGTTCTTATGGACGCGCGCCAGTTGGTAGAGAGCGTCCGCGTCTCTGGGGTTGTCGGCCAGCGCCTGGTTCAGCTGGGAGATTGCATCGTCAATGTGACCGGAGGATTGCAGAGCAAGCGCAAGATAGTAACGGCAACGCGGGTGAGGCTTCGGCGTTGCGAGTTCACGCTGGAAGCTCTGAATCGCATGCTCGGTGTCGTTCTTTCCCAGGTAGGAGACGCCCAGGAAGAAGTTGACTTCCGGGTATTGCGGGTCGCGGCCGAGAACCTGCTGGAACTTTTCGATTGAATCGTCAAATTTCAGTTCCGTTTGTTGCAGGACGCCGAACCGCTTGAGAACCTCTAGGTTCCCGGGAGTGAGCACGATCGCTCGCTGGTAAACACGAGCCGCGGCGGCGTAGTCCCCGGCTTTTTCGTGAGTGCGCGCTTGTTCAAGCAAGGTGTTCAAGTCGCTTTGGGCAGCAACTCGAATCGATATCAGCAGGATCACGCAGATCTGAAGGGCAAGGCCGCGGCCATAACGGGATAACAAAATCCGGAGAATTTGAGGCCGGCAACCCACGATGTTCCAGTCCTGGGCAGAGCGCGAAGACGGCCAACAGTCTACTACGTGGCAGTCCGATGGCCTCAGCCCAATTCTTGGGTCGTGGCTGGCTACTCGCGAATGCGGCGGACCGCTACCAGCGTCGTCGAATTGGGCGCCCCGGAAACCGTGCGGGACCGAATCAGGGCTTCGAACCAGACATTTTCGGAAATGTTGTCAGAAACAGGAATGCCAAGAGCCCGCTGGAGTTGATGGCGGTTCTCTGGGTCGGCCAGGAATCGCCCCGCGGCCTCGGTTCCTTCCTGCTGCAGTCCTTGTAGCGCCAGCACGCTGCCATCGTGAGTGGCATTGGGGAGAACAGCAATGGTGGCATAGTCTTCTCCCACGGTTCCTGTCCAGCGAAGGCCTTCGTATCGTTCTTGCTCGCCGTGGAGAGGGTTTGTGTTCACGAAGGCTTTGACGCTCTTGCCGACGGCGGCCTCGCTCTCACGAAAGTTGAGCTTGTCCTGGAAAAGAGAAACCCAGGGATTGGAGGCCGGACTTCCGATGAAGATGTAATTGCCATGATCCAGTTCCCGGATGCGCAAATCCTTGGGAGATCGAACCGAGACGCGCCGTTGCAAGGGTCCGGCGATCTCGAGCAGGGAAACGACGTCGGCTACGTCTGCGAATGAGGTCAGCGAGGAATCGGAAATATAGTCGGTAAAGCGGGTCTCGGCTTCGCCAAGTTTAGGGGCCGGAGTCCTCTGCCGGAAATCTCGACGGAGATACTGATCGAGAGAACCGCGCTCGCCGGTGAGGATGCGGAACATCCCATAGTTGCTGTCGGCAACGACGATCACGGTTTGATGCCGGACATCGAAAATCTGTGAAAACGGCCAAGGAGGACTAGATGGGAACGCGAGCGCAGCGGTCATGCCACGGGGTGCAGTTTTCAAGAGCAAAACCACGCACAGGATGGCCAACACGCCGCAAAGAGTCCAAGGCAGTATCGCTGGATTACGGCGGCGAGCCGCTGTAACCGGAATCACCGCAGGAAGTGCCGGCAGCGGTGTGCTCGCCGCATGAGCGCTTTTAAACATCGGCGCATATGAACCCTTGGGGATTTCGAGGATAAGGGACTCATTCCTGCCCTCCCCATCAAAGTACTCATGAAGCTTCAGGCGAAGTTGCCGGGCATGCACTCGAACCGAACTATCCTCCAGCGGACTGTAGCCCGACGGCTTGTGAAACAGGGTCTCGCCGATATGTTGCTCAGTGAGTTCATGAGCATGCCCGTGGATCATCTGTTCGGTGATGTACTGCAGCAATTCCCGCAGGCGACCGCTTTTCTGGAAGGGGGGACTAGAAACAATCCGCAGAACAAGCTGCCATCGCTCGTCGCCTAGGAAATCATCGGATATGGTGGGCTGCGAAACCAAGACACGCATAAGGAAATGACGAACGCCATCCCCGTTCAAGCAGGTGCACGAATGGTACCACGGACCTCTTCGAAGTCAACCATGGCGAAGTCCTTCTACTTCATCATGTGAATCACAATGAATTTACAAGCTACTTCCTTTTTTTCGATGTGGCTAATCGTTTTATACTACCGCACCTTCTTGCGACTCAGCGTGCTGGGTGGGACGCTGAACAACAGTATGAATTTCCATATGGGGATATGGAAAAACAAAGAGACATTTCTGGTTCGAAGAGGAGGCCGCGGTGAAGAATCTCGTGTGTCTGCTTGCCTGCGTGCTGGTTGCCTTGTCAGTGTGGGGACAAACCACCAATGGAAACATACAGGGCACGGTTGTTGATCCGGGCAATGCAACTGTCGCGGGTGCCACGGTCACAGCTCGCAACATGGATACCGGCCTCACCACCACGGTCGCGACCACCAGCGCGGGATTATACGTGTTGGCCAATCTTCCCCCGGGACGTTACTCGCTGACCGTTGAATCGAAGGACATGAAGAAGTACACCCGCGAAGGGGTGACGGTGTCGACCAACAGCACGGTAGTCGTCGATGTGCAGTTGCAGCTTGGCGCGGTGACCGAGACTGTGACTGTTGCTGCCGACGCCACTCAACTCGAGACTGCGACCTCCGACGTCGGCTCCACGGTACAAAACAGCCTGGTTGCCAACCTGCCCCTCGAAGTCTCCGGGACGATTCGCAATCCAGTGCAGTTCATCACCCTGATTCCCGGTTTTGTGGGGAACGTGGGCAATAATCCCGGCAGCAACCAGAGTGATGATTTCAAAGTGAATGGCGGGCAGGAAGGCGGAACCGACGTGCTGGTCGACGGCGTATCCATCTCACTGGTTTCGCCCAACACGCAGTGGAACAAGGGCGTCTCGACCGAAGCGGTGCAAGAATTCAAGGTGCTGCAAAGCAATTTCTCGCCTGAGTACGGGGAATCGGGGGACGGCATCGTAAACCTGACGATGAAGTCCGGCACCAACAATTTTCATGGATCGCTGTACGACTTTTATCGCAACCGGGCTTTGGATGCGAACAGTTGGAAGAACAACCTCCTGGGTCTGAAGAAGTCAGTGAATACGCAGAATGATTTTGGCGGGACCGTGGGCGGGCCGGTGTACATTCCGCACCTCTACGAGGGGCGGAACAAGACTTTCTTTTTCTTTGACTATGAAGGCTTCCGGTTTCATACCGGAGGCACCAACATCCTCAACCTGCCTCCGGAAGCGTTCCGCAACGGCAATTTTTCAGCGTTGTGTCAAACCGGCTTCACCGGCGGTGTCTGCAATGACCGTGACAATGGCGGAAACCTCATTCACCAGCTGTATGACCCGACGTCGCACGCCGCCATTACAGGCAATGTGCTGACAAATGACCCCAACTACACCGCAAGTTCGGTCATGACCAAGGTTTTTGCTCTACTCCCGCCTACCAATGGCAGCCTCACCAGCAACGTGATTGACCGCTCGCTGTCGAACACGACGGCGAATCTTTGGGATTTAAAAATCGACCAGAACATTTCAGACCGGCAGCGGATTTCGTTCGGGTTTGACTACGACAATACGAACACCGGCGGGATTTCGAGCGTGAGCCCGATTTTCGGTTCCCACACACCGCAGAGAACGCGTTATGCACGCTTCAGCCATAACTACACGTTCAGCCCAACCGTGATGAACCAGTTCCTGTTCGGTTTCAGCCGGCGATTCCGGCAAGAAATATCAAACAGCCTCGGCCAGGGATATCCAGCCAAGATCGGCCTTAAGGGGGTTGCGAACACGACCTTCCCGTGCATCAAGTTCACGGGCGATCCCTATCAGGAAGCTTTGAATAATTGCGGCGACTCGGAATTTGCAGACAACGTCTTCCAGTTGAACGATTCCGTGAGCTGGGTCAAAGGCAGGCACAACTTCAAGTTCGGCGGCGAAGTCCGCATGCTCCAATTCAACGTGAGGCGGCTTACTCAGGCTTCTGGTGAATTCGATTTCAACGCCGCCGAAACCAGCAATGGAAAGGGGGGAAATGGCGAGCCAGTGGCCAGCTCGCTCTTCGGGTTGGTGAACACTTCGACCCTGAACTATGGAAATTTCAGCGGAATCCGATACAAGGATTTCTCGTTTTACGGCCAAGACACGTACAAGCTGACGACTCGCCTTACCTTGAACTACGGACTCCGCTACGACCTCGATGTACCGGCAACGGAAGCCCAGCACCGGTTTTCGATGGTCGATCCGAAGCTCCCCAATCCCGGGGCGGGCAACATCCTCGGAGCCTACACATATTTCGGAAGCGGGTCCGGCAGGAATGGAAAAACGCGCCCGCAGGATGTCTATCGGAAAGCATTCGGACCACGGTTGGGTTTCGCTTACAGCATCAACGACAAGACGGTGTTGCGCGGCGGTTACGGCATTTTCTACGAGCCGCTGAAAGAGGGATCGTTCGCCGATCAGGATAGCCTGGGATTCTTTAACCGGCAGACGATCAGCCCAACCAATGGCGGTCCGATCCAGATCGATAACGGCGTGACCCGTATTTTCCCGAACTCCGGACCGTTCACTCCCGGGGGCCAGAACGGAAGCAACGGTGTAATTCAGGTTCCGGCAAACAGCGGGCGCCCCGCCGACATCCAGTCCTGGAACTTGGATGTGCAGCGGCAGATCGCAACCAATCTTGCGATCAGTGTGGCCTATGTTGGCTCTAAGGGCACGCACCTACCTGCCCTGAACATTATTCCTAACCAGGTGAATCCGAACTTTCTGTCGATCGGCAATGACTTGACGAAGGACGTCGGATGTCTCACGAGCGGAACCTGTCCCAACGCAATTGCCGCGGGCATTAAAGTGCCTTATGCGGGTTTCAAGGGAAACATCAACCAGGCTCTCCGTACATTTCCGCAGTACGGCGACTTTAACCAGGAAGACAATTCCTTTAGTCCGGATCGCACGGGTAACTCGACCTACCATGCGATGCAGTTGCAGTTGAACAAGCGCTTTGCGCAGGGGCTGAGTTTCCTGGTGTCGTATACCGTGTCGAAGAACATCACCGATGCCGATTCGGCGGGACCTGGGGTCTCGGGATTCATCGGCACCAACAGCTTTATCGGCGAAAACTCGTACAACCGGGCGGCCGAGAAAGCCGTGAGCCAACTCGACACGCCCCAGAGCTTGGTGGCGAGTTTCTTCTATGAGTTGCCGGTTGGGCGTGGAAAACGCTTCTTGAACAGTGGCGGCGGCCTGGATCGGGTTATCGGTGGATGGTATGTCTCGGGCATTGCCTCTTACCATTCCGGCACTCCGATGGAAGTTTACGGACCCTGCGGCGGAACCGCCGGGGACGTGCTGTTTGCCGGATGCCACCTGACGGGTATTGCTCGCGTCAATGTCGTTCCGGGAGTGAGCCAGACCAACAAGGACCATTTCAATGTCGCGACAACGCCATTTTTTAATCCCAATGCCTTTACGGTCGCGGCCCCTCTGACGTTCGGTAACGAGCGACGATCGTTGGATCATGCGCGTACGTTTGGCGGCCGAAACGAAGACTTCACGCTGGGCAAGAGAACCCGGCTCTTTGGAGAAAGAGCAAACCTAGACTTTCGAGCGGAGTTCTTTAACATCTTCAACCGCCACATCTTTCAGGCACCGGGTGGATTTGCTCCGAATCTGGGCACCCCCTTTGTTCCTGCCGGAGGCCTCGGATGCAAAGGACCGCTCGCCTGTGGATTTGGTGCGGTCAGCGATGCCAGCGGACCACGCACCATTCAGTTTGGGTTGAAGATCGAATATTAAGAGGGGGAGGCCCTGCAGCAGTGAAGCCCACGGGGCCAGTCCGGCAATGCGATACTCAGCCCATGAGTCTTCTCAGCCGCCGTGGCTTCATGAAAACCCTGCTGGTCACCGCCGCGAGTCCCGCGCCATTGTGGGTCGATTCCTCGAGGGCGAGCACGTGGCTGCCGATGGAGAATGACCAAGCGGCGGCTTCCGTGATGCTTGAGCACGGCGGTCAGCGTCTGCAGGTTTCTGCACCGGGATCGCCGTTCACATTCCAGAATTTTTTACGCGTCGCGGGTGAATGGAAGCCGGCGTCTTTGCCCGGCAATGTGCTTGTTACTGGCCCGTCCTTTCCGTTGTTGACATCACACGTATCCAGCGAAGCTTCGGCTTTGATCTGTGAAGGCACTGCGACGGCCGAAGGCTTTGATGGGAAGTCCTTCTCGTACCGGTGGAAAACTGAAATCGCGCGTCACGGGAATGGGGACGAACCCGCCTGGTTCCGGTTTCGCACCACGCTTCAGCTGCCGCAGCCTATCCGCCTTCGCCAGCAAAATCGGGTCGAACCGCAGATTATCCTTTGGTTGAATTCAACTTCCACCCTCATGGAGGGCCAGTCCGGAAGTTGGCGGCGGGTTCTTTTGCAGCAGCCAACCCGGAATTCCTTGGGCGCCTGGGGCAATGACCTACCGGCGCTGTATCTCCTCGACCAAAACGTCGGCGTTGAGACGATGATGTACTTTGATGTGGGCGACATGGAATGGATGTCGATAGAAAATGTTCCGCGCTTTCTGGTGTGTCGCTGCACCAGCGTCTCCCGAATCGAACGCGACGGGACCCAGCGTCTGGGCGTAGGTTTGATTGCGGATCAAGCCACGGGCAATGTTCTTCCCGCCGGAGATGTGCGCTTCACCTGCTGGTTGCTGCAACGTCCTGTCACCTCTCTGTTGACGGAGCAACAGGCAGTGGTTCGCTGGATGCAGGCGCTGCTGCCGCTGTTTGAAGAGAACTTGGCCTGGCCGCACTGCGCGACTTCCTGGAGAGAATTCGCGATGGGTACCATTGCGAATTTGGAAAACAAAGCCCAAACCCGGGTGGAGGTCCGTGGCCACAGCGGGCTGCGTGCTTACGTGAAAGAAACGTCGCAGTTGTGGAAGCAGCCCGCGGACAATTTTGAATTGATGACGGTAGCCGACGTCCTGTGGCCTTCGCTTCTCTATCAGCAACTGCACCCCTCCCCCACTCTGGAACGCGAATGCCGGGATCTCGTCGCCGACTTGCCTGGCTTCTACCATCCCGACACACACAGCGTGAGCAACGACTATGTGCGCCCCTCGAACGAAAGAGCGGACTCCTGGTACCCATTCGAGAACAGCTTGATCAAGTATTCGATGATCGGAAGTCTGGCAGCGTCGGCGGAGGTCAAGAGCTGTTTCTTGGATGCTTTCCAAAGCGCACGGAAGATGGCGCATCAGTACGACTACCTTTTCCCGATCTACTACGACGTTGCCAGTCTTCAGGCCCAAGGAGCGGGGACGAACTACGCCGTCGGAGGCTTGTACGCATGGGCAGCCATAATCGGGCACCGCCTGACTGGCGAAGCCGGCTATCTTGAGGAGGCTCGCCGCGCCGTCCAGGTCCTGTACACCGTGCCATCGGAGCGCTTGTTTCACGAACCACAGGAACTCGCTTACGGTGGGCTGGCTGCAGCGGAACTTGGGCTCCACGACGAAGCAACTTACCTGCTCTACGAGCAACTGCGCATGTTTTATTGGTACTCCGACCCTAGCCAGAAAATCCACGATATCCGCGGGATGGCGCAGGCCGCTGCGTCTATTCTTTATCCCGCGTTCAAGGAAAACGTGGAAGCCATCTTGCCCTGGACCGGCATCATGAAGCGCGGAATCGTGCTCGAGGGCGTGCTGCGCTTCATGGACCAGCAACGGCGCAACAATTTTTCATTCTTCGAAAAGTGTTCGGGCGATCGCGAGAAGGTTGAGATGGCTTTCATCCCGTTTGAAAATCTCGGGACGCTGGAACTCGGCGGACAAACTGGGAACGTCGGCAAGGAAATTTACGGCGCGGGCGAGTGCCTCTGGCTGTATCTGATGTTCGAGGCTCTCGGGCAGGTGAAAGACCGCGAGTTAATGATGCTAAACCTTGACTTGCTTGACGTGTTGGATACGACGCAGTTCCCGCCCCGTCAGCTGCATTTCGTACTTTATAACCCGACCGCGGAGACACGGTCGGCGCGGCTTGCGATGCCTCCGGCGCGAGGTCGTCAGGTCAGCTTGACGGCAAACGGCAAACCGGTCCCAGAAGTACTGGACCTGCCGGCACGAGGCATCCTGCGGTTGGTGGCAGAGTTCTGAAAGAGAGTGACTTGGCACCAGGCAGGCGCGGAACTATGAAAGAGAGGTCGCGGGTTTTCATGTCAAATATGACGATTCGCCGGAAGCGGCTCCGCGTGGCAATGTTCTTGACCCTTGCGGTGGCCGCCACAGCCGGCTCCGTGCAGACCGAACTGCCGTTTGGAGCGTGGAGCCGAGTTTCCAATGATCCCGTTGTTTCGCCACAAGGCGAGGGGTTCGAATCGGCGGGGACGTTTAATCCGACGGTGGCCAAAAAAGGCGGCAAATTCGTAATGCTCTATCGCGCTCAGGACCGGAAGGGGACGTCTTCCCTCGGATATGCCAGCAGCGATGACGGTGTTCATTTTGTCCGCCGGTCGGAGCCGGTGCTGGTTGCCGAGACCCCTTATGAAAAGGGCGGCGGAGTGGAAGATCCCAGGGTTGTGAGAATCGACGACACCTTTTACCTCACCTACACGGGATATAACAACGTCACAGGAATAGGCCCGCAGCACGGCGATGCACAGCTTTGCATGGCGACTTCCACAGACTTGATCCATTGGAAGCGGTTGGGTGTCATCATGCCCGCCTACAAAGGAAAGTGGAACGTGGGATGGACGAAGTCGGGCGCGATCCTCCCGGAGAAGATCAACGGCAAGTATTGGATGTACTATCTCGCCGATGCCGCCGGCCAACTCACTCAGATGTCTATCGCCTATTCGACCGATCTGGTGCATTGGACGGAAGCGCTTGACCATCCCGTGTTATCCAGCCGCCCGCACGCTTTCGACTCTACGGTGGTGGAGCCCGGTCCCGCACCCTTTATGACGGAGAAAGGCATTTTCCTTATTTACAACGGAGCAGACGATAAGAGCGTGTACCGTACCGGTTGGGTGGTGTTTGACAAAAATGATCCGACCAAGGTTCTGGCGCGCGCAAACGAGCCGGTCTTTGGGCCAGGTCCTGAATGGGAAAAAACTGGGCAGGTACCTAACGTGGTGTTCGTCGAAGGACTCGTGCGTGATGGTAAGCGATGGCTTTTTTATTACGGCGGAGCAGACAAATACGTGGGGCTTGCATCCGCGCCCCAACTCTGAATCACATGCGAATCATTTGAATTGAGCTTCATCGTTAGCTTGGGGCAGCATCGATTGCAGAACAAACTGCTGCCTGAAAAGCCTTCAACCTTCGAAACCCTTCCGATTTGAACCATGTCCCGAAGCAAGTTTTCCCGCCGCCAGTTCATTCTGAGTTCAGTGGCTACGGGTGTGGCCGGAATGGCCTTTCAGCACGCAAAACCAGCAGCCGCAGTGGCATTCTCTAATGATCAACAAGATCCGATCGTGACCTTCGAGGTGATTGGCGATCGTGAGCGCGGCTATGGGGTCGACATCCTCTTTCAGGGACAAAGAGTGGCGCGTCACAACGGGGGAGGAGAGTTTTCCGCGGTTTTTCAAAGTGGCGACCGCAGTCTGGAAGACCGCATAGAAGAGTGGCGGGCCTGCTCGTGGACCGGGGGCCACACCCACGTATTCCTGTACGGAGAGTGCAAACTATCGAATCTGAACACGACAATTTCTGTGCAGGTGGAGTACGAGGCGATAACCGCCAAGGTGGCACGAAAACGCGTCCGTTTACGGCAAGCCGACAGTTACGTGTTGCTGTATCAGATAACCAACTCCTTGGAGGCCCTCGATCCACCGGCAAGATTCTGGAGCTTCGATCAACGGGACTGCCAGGGCGGCGCGTTTCATGAATATTTCCCCGCCGCGGGCTTTCGCACGCAAGCTGGATTGACCGTGGGCTTACTGACCGACGCAGGCCATCGCAACAATTGGAGCCGCCTCATCCGACGTGATGGAAAACCGGTGAAACCTGCGCCTTGGGTCATTCCTGACGTCAGACTCTATTCCGCACGCCGCAGAGAAGTACAAGGCAGTCGTGCATTCTCAATTGAACAGACGTTCGGCGAAGCGCTGGTACGCACGGGAAATCGAGACTCCGAGACACCTGTCGCTCTCGCTTCGGGCAGCAAGTGGCACAAGCGGGGTGACATAAGTCTGGAGGAGCACAACGGAACAACGGTGCTATCCATTCATGGACCTGACGATGGGGCGGTAATTCCTTTCCCGGCAAAAGATGTCGAAGTCTATTCATTGCGCTTCCGCTATCGCGCATCGCAGGCTTTCTCGGTGCAGGTGTGGGATGTGGATGAGCAACTGAATCAGCTTGTGAACATCTCCCTTTATAACGATCGCATTCCGGAATCACCTGCTGATTGGTCCGAGTTTCAGACAGAAGTTCTGTTTTACTCGCGGCGCGGGCGCGGTGGCGCCTTGTTCTTTTCAACGCCAGAATCTGAGCAGGCCACGAAAACAACGTCCGCGGGCGCAGCGCGGATCGAGCTTCGCGATCTGGAAATTCGCCAAGTGTCGACGTATCTGCAGCCCTATCATCGCTTGAAGATGGATCACCCCGAACTCAAGACCTCCTTTATTTTTGTGGATGAACGGGTACCCGATACCCTCCGCGGGTATCGCCTCTCCTCTCAGCGGTCTCTGGCCGAAGGCCTGGGTTTCGTTGGAGGCGATACGGAAAAAGTCCTCTACGCCGACCTGATGATGCTTTCTTGGGCGGCCGATCCCCATTACCCACAAGCAATGGTAGCGCCTAGCATCTGGTACTCGGCTGCGGGCGAGATGTACCTGCGCGACAGCTTCTTTGCGCTGAACGGTATTCATAATCGTGAGCTGAATGAAGGAGTTTTTGATCTCTGGGCTGCAAATCAGGGTGGGGATGGAGCCATCAATACTTTGGTGGAGCCCAGTCCCGCCAACTTGGAACGCAAGTCAAACGACTCCACGCCACTGTGGCTGATGTGGGCGCTTCGCAATCGCGCCCGGTTCGGTAGCAGCCTTCCGATGGATAAGATTCAAAAAGCGGCAGAATATTTCTTGCACACCTACGACCGCCGTCACGACGCTACCTGTTGGGCGCAGTTCGTGATGGGACAGCTCGATGTGATCGACTATCCGGAGGGCACGTCAGATATTTGCGAAAACCAGGGTATGTTCGCGGTGACGCTGCGCGTGATCAAGGAACTGAAGATTGCCGGCGTGAGCGATCAGATCTCAGACGCCTACATCGAACAGGCAGAGGCTGCGTACCGCTCTTATTACGACCCAGAGCGAAAGATCGTTCGCCCGGCGCGCAACATTAACGATGCGATTGGTTTCGGCGAAATCTTTCCCGAATTTCTCTCCCTGTGGTTGTTTGGACGCGAGATTCTGACGGATGCGATTCTGGTCAACCATCTCGATCGCATTCCAGCATTGCTGCCTAACCAGGCTTGCCCCTATCCCGACGCTGGAGGCACGGTGCGGCCGATTTTTATCGGCCTGAGGCCGGACGGCAATGGCTGGGATTACTTCAACGACGCCTGGCATCCCATGATCAGCAAGGCACATGGCGCCCACTACGCTAATCACAACATGGATGGCATCTACTACAACGGCGGCAGCTGGATGCGCATTGAGATTTGCGGTTACGTGAGTGGCAAGCTGCATGGATGGACAAAAGCGGATCAGGCGATTGCCAACCGCTTATGGGCCGAAACCAATACTTCTGTGGGCTTTCCCACCAGCCAGGAATATCTAGCCACCGACCCGACTCATCCTTTTTTCGGTTACCATCGCGTGTTTGCGTGGAATTCGTTTGCCTTGGTGGCCTTGGAAATGGCAGGGCTGCGTCGAGCCGAGATGGATCCCGACTACTCGCAGCGTCCGGCGGGGTCAAGCAAGTTCATTGAATCGATCCCACCCGCCGGTTCGCCTGTATGAAGATTGCGGCGGAGGCTGGAATTGCGGTCGCGGGTCTGGTACACGAGTACGGAAACAGGGGTTTCGATCACCGATTTCGTGGAACCAAGCCCTTCCCGGACCTTCCGGCGCAGCGAATTGCCGACACCATCCGCAGACTCCATTCACTCCCGCCGTTTCCAAGGGCGGTGAATTACCTCGGCTCCATTGGCGGATTCGTCCGCAGGTTCCAATCGGCGAAAATCCTGCCGGAAAGCGCAACCGAGCACCTCTTCCGCCTCTACGAGTGGCCGACTACTACGAGTGCGTAGCTGCTCATCAGTTTAGTGTGCTATGGTGCCTACCCTGAGGACGACTCGAGCTACTGCGGAGTGGTCGAAGTACGGGGCCTGCAGGATGCGCTGGGCGCAACTTGCGCCCGCTTGTGCTGCGCCGCGTCGCATCGTCAGCGAGGCTGCTTGGTAGTGAGGCACTCGCGAAAAAGCTGAATATCCGGGTTCTCGCAACAGATCGGCCTGGCCTCGGGCGCTCGGGATTCCAGCCCTGGCAGGGGCATCGGCGACTGGCCCGCAGATGTATAGTCGCGCTTGCGGACCACCTCAAGCGCGCGCGCTTTGCCGTTCTCGCTATTCTGGCGGGACCCCTATGCCGCTGCCTTGAAAATACCAGAGAGGGTCACTCGCGTGGGCATCGTCAGCGGAATAGCCCCATTCGACGAACCCGGCCTTTCCGCATTGGCCCGGCGAGGTTGCGGTTCATGCAACTCGCCAATACAGGCCCCTGGCTTTCTCGGCTGATGCTGCGCCTAATGGGGTCTCATGGCGCGCTTGCTGCCACGCCGAGTTATCGAAGGGGCTATGGCAACACTTCCCGCACTTGACCAGGCGCTGCTCACCCGATCGGAATTCCAGCAGGGATTCATCGCAATGATCAGAGAGGCGTTCCTTGCCGGACCGCACGGGGCTCACTGGGACACCGCTCTTATGATTAGCCCTTGGGATTTGCGTCCCCACGACATTCGTTTAGCAGTCTACCTCTGGCACGGGTAGCTGGATGCAAATACACGCCCGAAGCGATCTAACGTTCAGTAGCTAGCGGCTTCTGGGGCACACTCGGGGCTGCCAGCTGCGAGCAGCGGAGGGCTGCTCAGGCGAACCGTCCCACGACTCCTAAGGGTCCGGGACGCTTCGTCTGCAGGTACCATCCAGACCTGTCATGCATCCAAATCAATCCGAACCGTAAGCAGATCGGTGCCGAAGAGGCGGACCGCGGCGGCGTTTCTTGCGCTGCCCGGCAACTGATCTGCAAGCCAGCGTTGGCGGTCGCGTGGATCATCGTCGGGGAGCAAATGCGCCGTGCCGGTGTACCAGCGAGTACGCAGCCCGTTGCGTAACTTCACCCGCATGTGCGGGTTAGACGCAATATTTTGGACATACCCTGCTTTCATGCCATGCTCGGCCACGATCCAAAACTGTCTGCCCACCAACCCGTTGCCCACGGGTGTACGACGCGGCTTTCCGGTCTTGCGGCCGATTGTTTCGAGCAGAACATATCCAGGCGGAGCGAGGCCAATCGCAAACAGGAACTGAATGGGCGGGTTGAACAGGTATTTCTGAAGAAAGTGGACAATGCGACGTTTCATTGTCAGGTGCTCACGGACCTTGATTCGGTGCGAGCGTCATGGAGAAGTAGTGTATCAGGGTCTCGAGCCCACATTTCGACAGGCCTACATGGCTGCCCTGGACCACCCGCGGCAGGCGAGCGCCGGCGTGCACAATCTGTGGGATCAACGCAATGAGTCCGGCGCCAGGTGTACACGACCTATCTCAAAAGTGGTACGACAACCTCTGGTTCCTGCCCGATTGATTAAGGCCTGGCTTTCATTTCACTGTTGAACATGACGGCGAGTGGGAGGTTTTATGGCGAAGACTCCCACCCCACTTAGGAACATCGTCCGTGAGTGGGTGTCCCTTTCTTGGGTTATCCGTTTCTCCATTTCTCCTATGCGTTCCAGCATGGCTGCGTTAAGACAATGCGATAGTGTCGCAAGTCGCAGCTACAGAGGCGCGTACGGAATTCCGGCTCGACCTGGTCCTTGGGGAAGTCGGGCCCCAATGAACTCAAGCAAGCGGATACAACTCTATGGCCAAAGACGGTGCTTCTGTCGAGTTCAGGCGGCTTGGGAAGGCATCTGCTCCATCATCATCTTCTTCATATCTCTTGCTGTGGGCTCAGCCTTGTGCGTTGCCACCATCCAGATATACCCATCTGGATCGACGACGGTGCCGCAACGATCGCCCCAAAACATGTCCATCACTGGGCCTTTCGCCGTAGCTCCCTGGCTCACCGCCTTGGCGACCACCTTGTCCGCGTTTTCGACGTATAGATATAAACTCGCCGGTGAGCCACCAAGACTCTTCGCGCTACGCATGCCCATGGCAGGATTTTCCGGACCCAGCATGACCGTTGTGCCTCGTAGGGTCAGCGCGGCATGAATAGGCTTCCCATCCGGGCCTTTCATGATGCTGCGCTTAGCAAAGCCAAAGGCCTTTTGATAAAAGTTTGCAGCTGCCGTTACGTCAGAAACCGTAAGGGCAGCTGATACTGCGCCAAATTGCTTCTTGTTGAGAGGATCGATCTTCTTAGCCACGTGAACTCCTTTCGCCAGCAGCACATCTTAACAGAGCTCGTCTTGTCGAGAGCTTGATTGGGCCAGTACTGATGGTCCCGCGTATGCAGGACCTCAAGGCGGCTGTGGCTCCAAAAGGGAAAAAGCCCAAGATCGCAACAGCTTCAAAAACAGCCACAAGTCGCTCCCGATCGGAGCAGCTGCAAAATTCATAATCGCTGGAAAGAGGTGCTGAGCGGGGAGCAATCGAACCCGCAAACAAACGTAGTTTCAACAGCTTGCAAGGGTATGGACAGAGGTTTTTGGATCGCGGCAGTGTAAGGCAGTACCTACTAATTGTGAAGTGATGGTGCAGCTCAAACGGCTTTTCGCTTCCGCCTCCACTTAGCCCATCGCGCTTTCTGCGCGGCCACGATGCGCCTGCGGGCAGCCGGTGACATGGTTCTCTTCCGGGCAGCGATGGAAACAACCTTTTGCCCTTTTACCTTTGCCCATCTTGACCGTTGAGCAGCCGCAATCCGGGCGCGACCCGCAGGGGACAAGGTTCCTCTGCGGATTCCGTGGCTGCTTGTCCCGTTTAGAGCCGAGAGCGCATTCTTGAGGTTGTCAAGTTGGGATACGAGACGGGAGCGTTCCTGCTCCAGTTGATTGAGTACCGAGGTGAAATTAGCCATGGCAAAGGATTGTACTAGAGCCAGCCTAATCACAGATCAAAAAAGGCGAACATCATGGTGCTGTGAGGTTTTAAGTTCGTTAGAGCACTTAGTACCAGCCACGGACCTTTAGCCAAAAGATAGCCCCGTTTTAGACAGACGCTGATTGAAAACGGCTCGTTCGTTGTGCTAATCAATTCGCCGGGTCGACCTATTACCTGTTCGAGTCCGCGAGACGCTGGATGTACAACCAAGAATTCATTCGAGAACTCTGCGAGCAGGCTGAGAAAGAGCAAGACCCCGAACGGCCTGGTAAATTGGCGCGTGTGATCCTCACTCTCGCCGGTACGCAGCGACCGAAATACCGCTTCTCCAGGGTGGATTATGTGGCTTCACCGGGTTTCGCTGTATGCGGAAGGAGGGTGGTCTCACCGATTGGGGGTGAGATTTTTCACGCCGTGGCACCCTTCTCCGTTACCGTGACGAACACTCCCAGCACGTATTCGTTGAGATGATCGGCAAGTTTCTTCGCCTGCTCCAGCCGCGCTCCGCCCAGCAGGTCAAATCCCACTACTAAGTTTCTTAAAGATGGAATGGTCTGATGAAGAAGTTGAACCACAACCACTACTTTTCCGTCTGGGGTTTGCTGAACCACTAACTGACAGTTGCTGCGTTCGGTGTTTGGCCGTGACATGTCGCGGAGCATAGCTCAATCGGGACCGTGCGGCAACTTCGAAGTAACTGACCTTGGGTAGATCGCTTTGGTCCTGTGGGGAGTATGATCCATATCAGGGTGTTCGACCACGCAGGTGAGGGGGAATAACCCCGCCATCTGTAGGAGCAGATACGAAAGCCCCTACAGATGGTGGCCTCGATTATTGGAAATAGGGAAACCCTGCGCCGGTCAAGTCGAGTTGGTTGCGAGAGAACCCGAAAAGGCGCGTCCGACACAGGGGTGAAACGCACTCTCGTATGAAGGATGGAAAAAACCTACTTCACCATTGCGATCTTCATCACACTGCACTGAGCTTGATCGCCAACCCTTTGTGTACGCAGGATGATGCAACTTGATGCGCTCAGGTGCGCGACTAGCCGATCGGATTAAGAGTCAGTTGTTCGGTTGTCATTTGGCGAGACGTTTCGA
>WNFP01000045.1_pt1 | contig 80441 bp, 68 predicted proteins | sample 5400201 | NCBI WGS metagenome assembly WNFP01 (sample SAMN13153355, study PRJNA577476) | soil metagenome | isolation source: 115 cm saprolite under Madrone tree | place: USA:California | collected 2016-06-14
TGCAATCGCGGCTCGACTTCGCGCAGCGTGCGGATGCTGACCAACCACTTGCCAACCGCTAAGCGGACGGTGACACTGCGAATCTCGCCCAGCACCTCACGGCTGTTGCGATAACGCACCCAACCGATCTTTGGCAACGGAATGCGGCGGTTGACTTGGTCTAGTTTGATGCACTTTGGGTCGGACTCCCGGAATGAATCCCGCATGCCCTTCTTGTGAAACTTCGGGAACTGGGCTCGCTTCTGGAAAAAGTTGGTATAGGCACGGTCGAGGTCCAGGAGGGCTTGTTGTAATGCGTGGCAGGGGGCTTCTGCCAGCCATGGCGTTTCTTGCTTCCACTGCACCAGCAGCTTGTCCAGTTGGAAGCGGGTGAGCTTCTCTTTCTTCTGGTAGCGCTCTTGCTTGAGAGCCAACGCCTTGTGGTAGACCTAACGGGCGCAACCAGCCGAACGGCTCATCTGCCGTTGCTGTTCACCGTTCGGCAGCAACTCGAATTGGAACGCTTGCCTACGTTCCATGCGCCACTCGCTGGTCACAGATAAAACCTGGATCGTATCGAATCTCGGGAACAAACCCTTGCCTGGGGATCCGGGGCAACGAATTCGTGGTTCACCGTTTCTGAAAAGCCCTCTCCGTGCCGAAGCAAGTTGCAGGGGGACTCCGTGGTGAAGGGCGGTTTCGGTGGTGAACAACTTTACTCGTACCGCAGAGCCTCCACCGGATCCAACTTCGACGCACGCAGCGCCGGAACCATCCCGCTCGCCACACCCACCAGCAGCAGCACTCCCGTCGAAAGCAGCACGGTCATCAGCGAAATCTTCAGATGGATGTCGCCCTTGCCCGAATCATCTTCAAACAGCGGCCCCATCATCGGCAACGTGCCTACCGCCGAAGCGATCCCGTAAGAGATCAGGATTCCGATCGCCCCGCCCAGCAGCATGATCAAAAGTGTCTCCGCCAGGAATTGCAGTTTGATGTGCCGCTTGCGGGCACCCAACGCCCGTCGCAAACCAATCTCCCGGATGCGCTCATCCACCGAGACCAGCATGATGTTCATCACGCCCACGCCGCCGATCCCGAGCGTCAGCGTGCCCACGAACGTGAGCAGCACCTGCAACCCGATCGTCAGCCCGTCGATGATCGGACGGAACTCGTCCCGACCGAACATCTGGAATGCCTTCGGATCCGTCGGAGAGAATTGCTGCCGGGTTGCAACCGCAGCCAGCACCTGGGCCATGGCTCTCTTCTCGAATTGCGGAGCGATGGGAGCAAACACCAGCACCGCCGCATAGCGCGTGTTCCACAGATCGCCGGCGGCCGAATACGGAATCCACGCGGAATCATCATCGCTCGAAAAATAATTGCTGAGCTGGATCTTGCGCTGCATGACGCCAATCACAGTGAAGCGCTGTCCACCGACGGTCACCCTTTCACCCACGGCCGGACGTCCGCCAAACAACTGTTCGCGCAGGCGTCCACCCAGGAAGATCACGTGCCGTCGTTCCAGTTCGTCACTGACGTTGATCCACCGTCCTTCCGACGGCACTTCGTTGCGCATCTCGCCGTATTCCGGACACACTCCCCGAATCGCCGCGGTTCCCACCATGCGATCGCCGTAGCTGATTCCCGGACGGCGTACGGTTTCAAGGCATGCATACTTCACGAGCGGAGCGTCGGCCTTCACCATCTCGACGTCGGCTTTCTCCAGCACCACTTTCTTGCCCGCGCGCTGTCCGCCGGGGTGCTCACTGGTCTGCTGCGGCCAACAAATCACCACGCTCTTGCCGAACGCATCAAAGCCATTCACGAGCACCGATCGGAAACTGTTCCCGTACGCGATCAGCAGCGTTACGGTCGCAATTCCCCACACGACTCCCAGCATCGTAAGCGCGCTGCGAGTGCGGTTGCGCCTCAACGCGATCCAGGCTTCGTAAATGATTTCAGTCAGCATGAAAACCCGGCCGTTCGCTTCTGGCTCCCCAGCGGTCCGCTTGATTTCAAGAAACTTCGCGTTCCTCGGGTCAAAAATGCCCCACGAACCATCGCCTCTACCCCCCGGCTTCGTACCTTAGCGCCTCGATCGGATCGATCGACGCTGCCCGCCGCGCGGGATAGAGCGCCGACAGCACCGCGATCATACCGAGCAGGGCACACGCCAGCACTCCGGTCTTCCAGGTAGGCAGCAGTCCCGCAAAGAAATCCGGCATGGGCAGCAGGTTGACCAGCGCGCAGATCCCGTAGGCGATCCCCAACCCGATTCCCCCACTGAGAAACGCAATCACCAACGCTTCAAAGAAAAATTGCCGCAGAATTTCGCCCGCCCGCGCCCCCAGCGCCTTGCGCACTCCGATCTCGCGCGTACGTTCCCGCACCGCCACCAGCATGACGTTCATCACGCCCAACCCTCCGAGCACCAGCGTCACCATCCCCACCGCGCCCAGGAAATATTTCATGCCATTGGTCATGGTCTCGAAGGCCTTCGCCTCCTGCACCGTGTCCCAGACAGGAACCGCCTCTTTGTCATGCGGATCGAAGCGGTGCTGCCGCGCCAGTATGTGGCGTACCTCGTACTTGCATTCCTCGTGCTGTCCCACCGACTTGGGCGTGACCAGCAACTGGTCAAAGGTGTACGGAGTGCCCGGAGGCTTGTCAGGGAAATCGCGCCGCATCGCGCTGAACGGGACGAAGATTTTGTTTACATCCCAGCCGTCATAGCTGGAGTCCTGCTTCTTCTTCGCCATCACCCCGATCACTTCATAGGGCGTGTCATTGAGATAGATCGTCTCGCCGACGGCAGTCCCGCCGTGGGGAAACAACTGCTTGGCGGCATCGGTTCCGAGGAACGCCACCCGTCGCGCGTCGTGCTCGTCATCCCAGTTGTAGAAACGCCCATCGCCCACGTCCAGGCTGCGAATGTATCCAAACGGCGGCTTCGACCCGGTCACCAGCAGCGACGCCGCGTTGTAGTTGCTGTGCGTTTTGACGTCGCCCTGCTCCAGTTCCGGGATTGCGTACTGGCAATCGGGCGTCTCGGTCTGCAACGGCCCCAGATCGGCGTCCTCCCAGTGGACGGCCCGCCCCGCGCGCTGTCCCCCAGCCTGCAGGCTGGTGCGCCCGTGGAAGACAATCATCACGTCCTTGCCCAGGTTACGCGCCTGCACCTGCTGCCCCGCGCGCAGCCCTTCCCCGGCGGCGACCATCAACACGATGGACACGATCCCCCAGGCAATCCCGAACATCGTCAGGAACGTGCGCAGCTTGTGGGCCCACAGCGTAGCTAACACATCGCCGATGAGATCGCGCAGGACCATGTGCAACGGTTGGACGCAGGCGGAGATCGAAGGTCACCGCTCACTACTCCCCGCGTCCTTGCTGCTTGATACGCAAGCTTGCGGCCCTTTGTTGCAGAAAAGATCCTTGGGAAGGCTCGCACCGACGCGCAGTCGAGACACGACTCGCCGCGTCTCAGCAGACCACGATCGATTGCAAGGGCCATGCCGCGGCTCGCCCAACCTCGATGCCAGGCGCGAGCAAGCCAGAGATGGCCAAGGCCGCGAAGCGGCGGAGTAACTTAGCCCAGCGCGTCAGCCCCGGGTGCAGCGTACACATGGACCCAGTCCCGCAGGACAACCCAAATAACCCGCGGCGAGTCCGAAGGCGATCGTTCGCGCGCCAGCGAGCATGCGCGACCGCCCATGACGTCCGAATCTCTCTCGGGACTCTGTGCCCGGTTGGTGAAGCGATCCTAAACGGCTGCCCCTGCTCCCACCCGCTCGAGCCACCCATCAAAGTCTCGCAGCGCTGCCTCGCACTGCAACCGGTGCCGTTCCTGCCGGTCGCGAACTCTCTTCTCCAACGCCGGCAACAAATCAAAGGTAATGTTGGCCGGCTGAAAATGCCTCGCATCCGCCTGCGTGAGGTAATGCGTCAGCGATCCAAACGCCGACGCCCGCGGCGGCGCCACCGGTTCCGCTCCGGAAGCCAGCGCAGCCGCATGCATGCCCGCCATCAAGCCCGTGGCAATCGACTCCACGTAGCCCTCCACCCCGCAAATCTGCCCCGCAAACATCACTCGCGGACGCTGTTTCATCTGCAGCGTGTCCCGCAGCAGCGTGGGCGCATTGATGTAGGTGTTGCGATGAATCTGCCCGAAGCGCAGGAAGCGCGCATTCTCGAGCCCGGGAATCAGCCGCATCACGCGCGCCTGGTCGCCAAACTTCAAATGATTCTGGAACCCCACCAGGTTGTAGGAATCCGCCCGCAGGTTCTCCTGTCGCAACTGCACCACGGCGTAGGGCTGTTGCCCCGTCCGCGGATCCCGCAATCCCACCGGCTTCATGGGCCCGAAGCGCAGGGTGTCGCGCCCGCGCCGCGCAATCTCCTCGATCGGCAGGCACCCTTCGAAGTAGTTCAGCTTTTCCCAGTCACGCTCTTCGACCGACTCGGCCGCCATCAGCGCATCCAAAAAGCGTTCGTACTCCTGCTTCGACATCGGACAATTGAGGTAATCCGCCGTTCCCTTGTCGTAGCGCGCCGCCCAGTACACCTTCGCCATGTCGATCGAGTCTGCCTCGACGATGGGACTGATCGAATCGAAGAAGTACAGCTTGTGCAGTGGGGTTGCCCCTGGTGAGGCCGACACCGCTGTCCGCGGACTGTCTCCGGCACCGAAACCCTGAGCATCGCCGCTGCTCTCGCTGAACCGCCCAATCTCGGCCGAAAGCGCGTCGGAGGTCAAAGGCCCGCTAGCAATGATCGTGATTGCATCTTCCTGAACGACGGCAACCTCCTCCCGCCGCACCGTAATCAGCGCCTCCCGGGAGACGGCCTCGGTCACCTTGGCCGCAAACGTCGTCCGATCCACAGCCAGCGCATGCCCCGCAGGAACCGCACACTCACGCGCAATCTCGAGCAGCCGCGATCCCGCCCGCCGCATTTCTTCCTTCAGCAGCCACGGAGCTGTGTGCACGCTGTCAGACTTCAGGGAATTCGAGCAGACCAGCTCCGCGAAATCCCCCGTCTGGTGCGCCGGCGTCGACCGCACCGGGCGCATCTCGTACAACTCCACCGCCACTCCGCGCCGCGCACACTGCCACGCCGCCTCCGACCCCGCCAACCCCGCGCCGATAATCCGCACCAAGCTCATTTCTCCGCACTCTCCGCCAGCCGCCGCAAAGGCTCGCCATCCAGGCGAACGTCCCGCCAGTCATCCAGAAAAGTCGCGCCCAGTTTCTTGTAGAAATCGATCGCCGGCTGGTTCCAGTCGAGCACTTCCCACCGGATGCACCCGTAGCCTTCGCGCAGCGCGATCGCCGCGGCCTCGGCCATCAGCGCCTTCCCGATCCCTTTCCCACGAAACGCCTCGCGCACGTAGACGTCCTCGAGAAACAACCCGCGCCCCGCAAAGCTGCTGTAGAAGTCGTACAACAGCTCATACCCCGCGGGCTCTTGATCCCACCCGGCCAGCAACACCCGGTAGCGCGGATATGGCCCGAACCCGTCGCGCGCCAGTGTTTCTTCGGCCACAGTCACATGCTCGGCCAGCCGCTCAAAGGTGGCGAACTCGAGAATCATGCGCCTGAGCAGCGGAACGTCGTCGACGGTCGCAGTCCGAATGCGCAGCATGTCAGCGAAAGACTCCCCCCAAGGCAGGCACGGAACCGGCTCTGCCGCGTATTATAACCAGCGAACGGAGGAAGATATTTATGGCACGCATCGCACTCGTCGAGCCCGACCAGGCTTCTGCCGAAGTCAAAGAAATCTACGACCAGAAACTGAAGGGCAAGCCGGGCAACGTGCAGAAAGCGCTCGCGCACCGTCCCGACATGCTGAAGAACTTTCTCGGTTTCTACGCCAGTGTCGGCCGCTCGCTCGACCGCAAGCTCTACGAACTCATCTACATCCGGACTTCGATGATCAACCAGTGCCATTACTGCCTGCAACACCATCTGGCGTCATCGAAACGCGTGGGCCTGACGCCGGACGACTGGAAAGCCCTGCAGGAAGGCGACAACTCGCGCTTCACGGAAAAAGAGCAGGCTGCCGTCGCCTACGCCGAGAAGCTCACCCGCGATCCCCACGCGGTCAACGACGCCGATTTCGTCGTGCTGAGAAAGCACTTCAACGATGCCGAGATCGTCGACATCCACCTCCTGACCGGCCTCGCCAACCTGACGAATCGTTTCACTGATCCGCTCGGGCTGGAGGTGGAGTTCCCGGAGGAGAAGATCTAGAGGGCTGCGAAAAACCTCGCGGACATCCAGACGGGATGGGCACGACTTCGGTCGTGCCCCCAAAAACCTGGAGAAGGCAGCGCGCTTCAGGGGACCAGGCTGGCCTCTCCGGCGACTCAAAGCCGTTTTGCGCAGCGCCCGCCAGAGCCCCTCTGTGGCGGGTGGCACTCGAGCCGCTGACGCTGGGAACGTTCCGCCCGCCGCTACCTCACGGAACTCAAACGTATCGTGGTTCCGCTGGCTGCCGAGCGGCGCGCCGCATCGAGGATTTCTACGACGATGAGGTTGGTTTCCAGCGACGTCAGTCCGTCCGGCTTTGCGCCTTCGAGAACGACGGCCCGCAATTCGGAAATCGAATCGTCGTACGGGGCGGCGATCGGTCGGGCTGCGACCTGCCTCTCCTCGCTCTCAGCGCGCACGCGGACATCGTCCCGGCGCACCGTGAAGATCGAGCCGCGCTCCGCATAGACCTCCATATCCTTGCGGTCAAAAGGCCAATTCCACGAAGCCTGGACGATGGCCTGCGCTTTGGGATAGGTGAGGACCACGGTCGCCTCGTCTTCCACCCGCGCATACACCTCGGGCTTGATCTGCTGGGTCACAGCGGTGACCGTCTCGGGTCGCCGGCCATCCATTAGCCAGGTTGCCAGGTCCGCGCCATAACACCCAAAGTCGAAAAGCGCGCCGCCGCCATTGAGTTTCGGATCCGTGAGCCAGGAAAGGAACTCCGGCGCCACTCCGATTTCCCTGGGGCCGCGATGGCCATCGTGCACCACGATTTTGCGCACCCCGCCCATCGACCCGTCGTGCACCAGATCGTACGCGGCATGATTGCTGCGGTACCAGGTGGTCTCATAGTTCACCAGAACGTGAATCTTGCCCTCGCGAGCGGCCTTCGCGATCGCGTGCGCGTCGTCGATGCTGACCGCCAACGGCTTTTCCATCATGATCGGCACGCCCGAGCGCGCACAGATCTCCACCACCTGCCGGTGATCGTGAGTATTGGTGTAGGCGAGCACGGCGTCGGGGTGCGTCTTTTGAATCGCCTCCTCCAGATCGGAGTAGAACAGCCTCTGTTCCAGGCCGAACCGGGTGGCATACTGCTGGGCGAGCGGCTGATTGGGCTCGGCAACGCCCACGATCTCGAGGTCCGGACGATGCTGATAGTGCTCCAGAAAGCCGGACGCGTGCCCATGCACCAGGCCCGCGATCACAACCCGGAAAGGGCGGTGTTGTTCGACAGCTTGGGTTTGCGAAAAAACAGTCGGAACGAAACAGAGGCCGGCAACAAGCATCGCAGTCAGCACACGCATGCTCCTTTCCTCACAAGCAGCGATCGCGATCGCGGCTGGATCCGGTGATTCCACCTGATCAACAGCACCCACAAGCTCTCCCCCGCAAGGCTTCCCGAGCCTCGTACACTATGAGCGGCGTAATGACCAGAGCCGCCACCGGATCGGCCCATCCAACGTGTCCGATGCCATGCACCACCAGACCCACGAGAGCAATCAGGGAAAGGTAAGCGCACAAAGCCGACTCGGCCGCATCCGCTCGGAGAGCGGCGCTTCCCGTCAGGGCCGACAGCCGCCGCTTCTCCCGGGCCAACAACGGCATGATGAAAATCGCCGCCACCAGAACCGCCATCCCCGGATAACTCGGTTTCGGCGAGCTGTAGCCGACCAACGCCATCGCCGACGCCAGCACAACATACCCCGCCAGCACGAACAGTAAACCTCCAGCGATACGAGCCGCCCGCCGTTCCGCATGGGCCGGCGCCTGGGTGCGAAAGCGCCAAAGCACCACCACCGCGGACAAGAGTTCGACCGCGCTGTCCCCGCCAAAGGCCGCCAACGCTGGGCTCCGGGCCTTCCCCGCTGCCCACAGCGACAAGCCGGCCTCGACGCTCATCCAGGCGATGGTGATCGCTTGCACCCGCTGAATCCGCTTGAGAGTGGCGCCGGTCGGGATTGCAATTATCGAAACCACTGGAAGAATTATGCCATTCGGGTGTGCCTACCGATTGCGAATTCGTTCGTGCAGGCAGCCACGAAGTTCTCGAACCTGCTCGGGAGACATTACCCTTACCCTTTGGGGAATGAAAAAACGGCGGGAACCAGAACAGATCAGGAAAACCAGATCCGTCTCCTTGTACTTCGTATATGCCGCCATTCCCGCGGTGACTTGCCTGGGGGAAAGGTCGTGGCGATGCCGGGGTCATCGATTGTGAGAACGATCTCCTCCCGGTGCTGGATCCGATGACAGAGCGCGTCGAACCCGAATGCGCGCGGCCTGGTACACGGCAAATCCCAGGCAGGCCGAAATGGCTCACCGGAGCCAACCGATCGCGGCAAGCTGGTGATCAACCAGACATATTCCAACCAGAAACATCCGTGAGCGCAGCACAACGAAAAGGAACATTGCCCATGCAGACTGCGACGTTGCCCTCTTTGCGTTCAGGAAATCATCGGCTGTGGGTGTGTATCGGATCTCGATCTTGGAAACGCCTCCGATGATTGATGACGAAATCGCGCTGTCAAATCGTGACGCTTTGCCCTCCCTGAAATGCGCCGGAGGTTTGCCTAACACATAACGCCCAAGACCTGAGGTTAGAGAATCACCCGCTCATCCCCCACCCGCCGGGTCACCCGCTCGCGATCCAGGTATTCAAGCAGCGGAATTGCGTATTTCCGGCTCACGCCCGTAAGCTCCTTGAACTTGCCCACGTCGATCTTTGCGACGCCGGCGACCATCGACTTCGCTTTATAGGCAGCAAGTTGCTTGCGCAGTTCCGCCAGTGCCGACTGGTGAAACACCAGTTCCTCGGAAATCTTGATCAGTACCCTGTCGCGCAGCAGCAGCGTGACGATCTTTTGCGCGCGCGTTTTGTCGACCTTCAACCCAGCCAGCACGTTGTACAGCGCAGGCACCTGCAGGCCAGCAGCCGAAAACGCCTGTTCGATGATCTTCTTCGACTCGGCCTCGTCGTCTTTCATCACCACACCGCGGCCGGGCAGACGCACAAGCTCCCCGGAGAGTTCCAGCTTTTTGGTCCGCACGGCTTCCTGGAGCAGGTGTTCGAAGACTTGCGGCAACAGGTCCGGAAATCGCCTGCGCAATTCCTCTCTGCTGACGCCCGCGACCAGGGGATTCTGTTTGTGAAAACCGTCGACGACCGTCAGCAGCCCTTTGCGGACGATTTCTGTCGCGAGTCGAGGAAGGAGGACGTCGTCGACACGCTGGACCAATGGCATGGTTGGAATCAGCGCCTCGACGTCCCGGCGTTGCCATCCTGTGCGAGCTGTCACTTCCGCCAGAGCCAGGCCGTGCGTGCCACGCGCGGTCACCCTAGCGGACAGCACGGCACCCCGGTCGCCGTTGGCAAAGACACGCAACAGGTCCGCATAGTCCCGCCGATTCGAGATTCTCGACGGCGGTGCATTCTCGATGACCACGCCACCCCCGATCGTCACCACGGGCGAAAACTGCCGCAGGATGAAGCGGTCGCCCGGAAACAGCAGCGCGGGCCTCGCCATGTGCAACTGCGCGTAGGCACTCTCGCCGGGCTTCACCAGTTTCTCGCCGTGCAAGGCGACCTCCGCGACCGTCTCCGATGTATAGGCGTGCAGGTGCACGCGCGCCCGGTCTTTCAATGGCTTGGCCGAAGGGAGCAGTGCGATGGATACGTCGATGCGATGGGTCGCGCGAAACGTCTCCGGCGGGGCCAGCATCATGCCGCGCCCCAGCTCTTCCACCGTCGCGCCCGCAAGGTTCAGCGCCGTGCGCTGGCCGGCCATTGCCTTCTCGGCGGCTTCGCCATGTACTTGCACCCCGCGGACCCGCACGCGCTGGCCGCTGGGGAAAACCTCGAGTTCGTCTTCCTTCCGGACCGTGCCCGAGACCAGCGTGCCCGTCACCACCGTGCCGAAACCCTTCATGGTGAACACGCGGTCGACGGGCAGACGGACCAGCGCGGCCGAGTCCTTGGAGGGAACTTCGCAAGCGACCTGGGCCAGCGCCTGTTTCAGCTCGGGCAAACCTGCGCCTGTCAGCGAACTCACTGCGACGATCGGCGCCTGCGCCGGATCCAGAAACGATCCGCGCAGGAATTCTTCGACTTCGAGCCGCACCACATCGAGCGTTTCGCTGTCGACCATGTCGGACTTGGTCAGCACCGTGATGCCGCGCCGCACCGAGAGCAGCCTGCAGATGTCGAAGTGCTCCCGGGTCTGCGGCTTGATCGACTCATCGGCGGCGATGATCAGCAGCACCAGGTCGATTCCGCCCACCCCCGCCAGCATGTTACGCACAAAGCGTTCATGCCCGGGGACATCGATGAACCCCAGCCGCAGTTTCTCGCCGCTGGGCGCGGCCAGTTCCAGGTGTGCGAAACCAATGTCGATGGTGATGCCCCGCCGCTTCTCTTCGTCCAGGCGATCGGCGTCGATGCCGGTGAGAGCCTTCACGAGGGCGGTCTTGCCGTGATCGATGTGCCCGGCCGTGCCGATGATGACCGACTTCATGCGGAAACAGTATAGAGGGCGATTATTGGTCTTGGTCGGCGGTGGTTGGCTCGCGGGGACTTCGTCGCCGGGAACATGCTCGGCGGAGAACGGGAAGGGCATGACTTTGGATCGCCCTGTTTTCGATGCATATTTGCCATGAGACATTGGCGCCCGAAAAACCAGCGCACCATCGCTTGCAGCCTATGAATTGCCGGGGAGCGATGCGGGCGCTCGCTTGGCCCGCCCGGAGCTGAGCCAAGGGACAGACGACCCGCGAGGGATGTCGAAGGACCAGCGAACGACGACTGACGACTGGGTTTACAATAAAGTTTCCACGCCATGACCCAGCCCCAGAACCCTGCCATCACGCCGCAGCTGATCCGGGAGCACGGTATTACGCCGGACGAGTACGCTAAGATCCAGCAACTGCTCGGCGGGCGCGTGCCCACGCTGACCGAACTCGGCATCTTCAGCGTGATGTGGAGCGAGCACTGCTCCTACAAGTCGTCGCGCGTGCACCTCAAGCGGTTGCCCACGCGCAGCAAGCTGGTGGTGCAGGGGCCGGGAGAGAACGCGGGCATCATCGACATCGGCGACGGCTGGGCGTGCGCGTTCAAGATCGAGTCGCACAACCATCCCTCCTTCATCGAACCCTTCCAGGGAGCGACCACCGGAGTAGGTGGAATTCTGCGAGACATCTTCACCATGGGCGCGCGTCCTGTCGCTGTTATGGACTCGCTGAGATTTGGGCCGATTGAAGAGTCCAGGTCAAAAGCCGCGGACGAGAGTGGCCGCGCCCCACGAACCGAGCTGCACAAGAACCACTCCATCATGGAGGGCGTGGTCAGCGGGGTCGCTTCTTACGGGAATTGCTTCGGCGTGCCTAACCTTGGTGGCGAGACGAAATTCGAGCCTTGCTACTCTGGCAATCCGCTCGTGAACGCGTTTGCTCTGGGACTGGTGCGGCGCGACCAGATCTTTTACGCAAAGGCCGCGGGCGAGGGCAACCCTGTCATATACGTGGGCGCAAAGACCGGACGCGACGGCATCCACGGCGCAACCATGGCGTCGGAGGAATTCAGCGAAGCGTCGGAAGCCAAGCGGCCCAACGTGCAGGTGGGAGATCCGTTCCTCGAAAAGCTTCTGCTCGAAGCCTGCCTTGAAGCCATGCAGACGGGCGCGATCGTCGGCATCCAGGATATGGGCGCCGCCGGGCTGACCTGCTCGACCTGCGAAATGGGCGCGCGCGGCAAGGTGGGACTCGAAATCGAACTCGACCGCGTGCCGCAGCGCGAATCCGGCATGTCGGCATACGAAATCATGCTGAGCGAATCGCAGGAACGCATGCTGCTGGTCGCCGAGAAGGGCCGCGAGCAGGAAGTGTTCCGCGTTTTCGAAAAGTGGGGACTCGACGCGGTCGAGGTCGGACACGTCACCAAAGACAACGTGCTGCGCGTCCGCCAGCATGGGGAACTGGTTGCCGAGATTCCCAATGAAGCACTCACCGACGACGCGCCGCTTTACAGGCGTCCGCTGGAACGCTGGGAGCCGCCGGTTGGGCGAGAAATGCCGGCGAGCATCCGGCTCTCGGGTTTTCGAAGGAGCGACCCTCAGGGGCTAAGGTCCGCGTCCCTGGGAGCGGCAGGCGGCAGCGCTCAAGCCGCCCCCCTCCCACAATCCATTTCGGGGACGAGTTCCCAGGACTTCACGCCTGATCTCAAGCAGCTGCTCGCGAGCCCGAACATCTGCGGCAAGCGTTGGGTGTGGCAGCAGTACGACCACATGGTGCAGACCAACACCGTGGAAGGTCCGGGAGCGGGCGATGCCGGAGTGATCCGCATTAAAGGGTCCCAGCGCGGGCTGGCAATGGCGCTCGACGGCAACGGGCGCTGGTGCTACCTCGATCCGCGGCTGGGCGCCATGCACGCGGTGGCCGAGGCCTGCCGCAACGTGGCCTGCGCGGGCGCAACTCCCATTGGCGCAACCAATTGTCTGAACTTCGGCAATCCCGAGAAGCCGCACATCATGTGGCAGTTCTCCCAGACCATCGACGGCATCACCAAGGCCTGCGAAGAACTCGAAGTGCCGATCACCGGCGGCAACGTCAGCTTCTATAACGAGACTTTGGGGGAAGGCATCTATCCAACGCCAGTGCTGGGCATCGTGGGCATTCTCGAAGACGTGCATAAAGCGGCCAAAATGGAGTTCGGCGAGGCGGGACGCACGATTGTGCTATTGCGTGGAACCGAGCCGGGCGATATCACCGACGTAGAATCCGAATTTGGCTCGTCCGAGTATGCGAAACAGATCCTGGGCGCGGTGTGGGGTTACCCGCCGGAACTGGACCTGGAGCGGGAAGCCGCTCTGCAGAAGGGCCTTGTCGAGATGATCCGGGCCGGGCTGGTCGAGTCGGCGCACGATTGTTCTTCGGGCGGACTGGCCGTCGCACTGACCGAGCCGGCGTTTCCGACAGGAGTCGGGTTGCGGGTGGAGGTCGCGTCCAACGGGCTTCCGGCGGAATTCGCGTTGTTTGGCGAGGATGCGAGCCGCGTGGTGCTATCCTGCGACCCAAGCCGGCTTTCGGGAATCAAAGAGATAGCCGGAAAACATGGGCTCTCGGTCGATGTGCTCGGACAGACCGTTGCCGGACAGGTGGAAATCAAGCTGGATGGGCGGGTGGTGGTGTCGGCTTCGGTCGCGGAACTGCGCGATGGGTATGAATCGGCTCTCGAAAAAGCGCTGCGCACGGAGCCGGAACAAGTGGCGGCGGATTAACGGGATGGCAGATTTGTGACGGAAGATTGCAGATTGGCTGAAGGCCAAGAGCTTACGACCCCAAAGGGCTGAGTCCGAAATGCTGCAAATCGACAAATTTCGCGAAGAGTGTGGGGTGGTGGCGATCTACGCTCACCCTGAGGCGGAGAAGCTCGCTTACCTCGGGCTGCATGCGTTGCAGCATCGCGGACAGGAGTCGGCGGGAATCGTCAGCTCCGACGGCATGCACCTGCGCATGCACAAGTCCATGGGCCTGGTGGCGGATATCTTCATCGAGGACGTGCTGGCCAAGTTGCGGGGAATGCTGGCGATCGGGCACACGCGTTACTCGACCACGGGCGACTCGGCGCTGCTCAATGCTCAGCCCATCCTGGTGCAGTCGAACAAGGGACCGATCGCCGTGGCGCACAACGGCAACTTGGTGAACGCGCAGGAGATCCGTGCGCGGTTGGAAGCGCAGGGCTCGATTTTTCAGACCACCAGCGACACCGAAGTGATTGTGCATTTGATCGCCCTCTCGCGCGAGCACACGTTGCCCGAGGCGATGGCGGACGCTTTGCGGCGTGTGGAAGGTGCGTTTTCGCTGGTGATGGTTTCGACCGACCGGGTGTTCGCGGCTCGCGATCCACGCGGCTTCCGGCCACTCGCGCTGGGGCGCATTCCGGCACAGGAGGGGTTGAAGCAGGACACCATCGTGTTCGCCTCCGAAACTTGCGCCTTCGATTTGATTGGCGCGACTTACGAGCGCGAGGTGAAGCCGGGCGAACTGGTCATCGTGGGGCCCGAAGGGATCACGTCGCGGTTCTACTCGCCGACCGGGCCGCAATCGAGCTGCATTTTCGAACACGTGTACTTTTCGCGTCCCGATAGTTCGGTGTTCGGGCGCTCGGTGCAAACCAGCCGCGAAGGCCTGGGGCGGCAGCTGGCGCGGGAAGCCGCGGTCGACGCGGACGTCGTGGTCCCGGTGCCTGATTCTGGCGTGACAGCGGCGGTGGGATATGCGGCCGAGAGCGGACTGCCGTTTCGCTTCGGGTTGATCCGTAATCACTACGTGGGACGGACCTTCATTGAGCCCAAGCAAAGCGTGCGCGACTTCGGCGTCAAGCTGAAGTTGAATCCGATCCGTTCGCTGCTGGAAGGCAAGCGCGTGGTGCTGATTGACGATTCCATCGTGCGCGGGACGACCAGCAAAAAGATAGTGCGCATGGTGCGGAACGCGGGCGCGAAAGAAGTCCATTTGCGCATTTCCTGCCCGCCTACGATTTCGCCTTGCTTTTATGGCGTGGACACGCCGTCGAAGAGCCAGCTGATCGCGGCCAACAAGTCGGTCGATGAGATTCGCCAGTACATTGGAGCGGATTCGCTGGCCTATCTCTCGCTCGACGGATTGAAGAAAGCCTGCGGCGAAGGCGAGCTGACGACTTACTGCACGGCCTGCTACACGGGAAAGTATCCGACGAACTGGGTGGATGTTGACGAGATCCAGCCGGCTGCCGTCAGCAAGCCGTAAGGCGTTTCAGATTTTGGATTTTAGATCGCAGATGTTGCCCAGCATCCAAATGGTTCAACTCAGAACCCCCAGGCCATTCAAAATCCAGGCCGGTCGCAATCGTGAGCGCTGCTGCGGGGAGGCGCAGACCCTCAGCCAATCCTGTCCCTTCGGTGCCAAATATCATCGGACAGAGGTTCGAGTGGTTCGGTCTCACCCTCTCTCCCGGGCAGGCAAAAGCGTGAACCGATAGGGCTTCTCCTCCAACCGTTCGCGATCCATGCGGAACAGAACTCGGCGACTGTCATCCACTGAGTTTCTAGGGGAATGTCCGAATCTTTGCGACGGAAGCGCGATCGAGCAGAGACATTCGTCCGCGCACGAAGAAGACATGGCTCCACCCTTGGGCGGAGCCATTGTATTGCAATCAAAGTGCAGGCTTGGCCTACTAGAGGCTGAAAGCCTGCACGTCGGGGTTGCTCTTCTCGCCCATTACCTGGAACGACCCGATAAAGCCGGGGTTTGCCTTGGTGAAGTCGCTGGCCAGGCCATCGTAGTCACCTTCGTAGATCGGGTTGATGAACACGTCGGTTCCATGAACTGGAGCGAAGGTGGTGATGTTGACCTTGAAGTTGGTGAAAGCTCCCTGGTTGACGGACTCGGCACAGTAGCGGCCGCTCGCAAAGTTGAAACCGTCGTCTCGACGGTCGTACCAGCAGATCGCAAGGCTTCCCTTGGAATCCACCGCCATGCCGGGCTGGTAGTGATCGTGACCGTACCCCCCGCGCGGCTGGTTGTCGGAGTTGATCTTGACCGGGAAGAAGCTCCAGGACACTCCGCCGTCAAACGACGCGCTCGCCAGAATGTCGGAGAAGGCATAGGTGCCGCTGGTGCTGAACTTGTCCGGCAGACTCTTGTCGCGTCCGTCATCCCAGGTCAGATACAGGGTGCCGTCGGAGCCCGTGCGGGAAGTATCGATCGCGAAGTCGATCCCGAGGAAGTCGCGGAATTCGCCTTGCAGATAGTAGGTGTCGCCGGCGCCCACGATTCCAGTGGCGGTGACATAGGGCGCAGCCTTGAACTTGGTGGCGCCCGGGATGAGGCTGGTGACGCGGATGTCGCGCTCGCCTACGGGAAAGTTGACGCAGTGGACCCAGGCCACGTAAACCTTGCCGTGCGAATCCACGGCCACGTGCGATCCCTGCAAGGCATCGCTGAAGCTGCAGATGTGGTCCACGACGATGGGCTTGCTCCAGGTGTTGCCGCCATCGGCGGAAGCGACGACTTCAATCCCGATGCGCAGGCTGTTCGGGCAGGGAGTCCCGGCCGGAACCGGCACCTGGAAGCCGGTGTAGTCGAAGTCGGTGTAGGAGATGTAGATGTTCTTGGGATTGGAGGGATCGACGACCATCCAGTCCTTGTCGATGGAGTGCCAGAATCCGTTTTTCAGAACGGCGCCGACCGGATCGCCCCAGGTGTTGCCGCCATCGGAGGACTTGTTGATGGCGACACCGCTGTAGGGATGGTTGCAGGCCGAATCTGAACAGGTGGCGAAGAGTTGGCTGTAGTAGAAGTTGCTCGCGTCGGAGCATCCGATGATGGGATCGCCTTCCAAGAAACTGTTGACGTTCGTGCCCGGGGGGACCGGACCCAAATCCGTGAACGTGCCGCCCTTGTTGTGCGAGACGGCAACGCCGCTGAAGGATACGCCGCCGGTTCCACTCAGCAGGGTGTCGGCGTAACTGCCGGAGTCGTTGAAGCCCACGACCACGTTGCTTCCGCAGACGCCAGTGGATGTTTCACTCTGCGTGAAGCCTCCGGAGGAGGAAAACGCAAGGTCGGTCGATGGATCGGAGACCGCAACTGGAGCTTTGGGTGCGGCGGCCGCGGCCGCCAGGGCCTTGGCCGTGGCGGGACGGGCGGCTGCGGTTCGCTGGAGAAGCTGGGGCTGCAACCGGTTCACGACCGACGACAGGTAGGCGGCGTTGGAGGTACCGGACATCATCTGCTGAGCCGCGGGCGGCATTTTGTGGTAGGTATCGGCAACTTGCTGGAGTCGTTTCTTGATGGCGTTGAAGCGGACGGGATCAACCTGGGCGGGCGCGGCGAGCGACAACGTCACGACGCACAAGCCAACCATAGCGGTGGCTGACAGCTTGGGTCTCATGAACGACTCCTTCACAGTGTGCTTCCGAAGCGTGGGAATTCGCAGGAATGGGCATGCATGGTCTCGGGTTTCTACTACGCGCAGCGAAAGCCCGGCCGCCGCGTCTTCGACAACAGTGACAACCCGCGACAGTCAAGGCTTTTGAGGCTGGGACTCTACTACCGTTACTAGTAATTCTGCAAACTATTTTTTTCGATGTACCGGATTCCGCACCTACGACGGCTGGTAGTAGGGCGACTTACAAACTAACCTCAAATGTTGCCGCGTGAGCTGCAAGGAGAACGAAGGATTCATTCTCTCGGGACACATACCCCTGCATGTCAAGCCACCCGTTTTTTCCTCGCGATCGCGGTCGTCCTGTCTATCTGGCCGTGATGGCGTTCCTGTTCATCGGGCTGAGTTCCTCCGTTCTGGCGCAGAATCCTCGCGGGAGTCTGCGGGGAGAGGTGCAAGACGTGACCGGGGGACGGGTTGCATCGGCAAAAGTGGCGGCACAGTCGAAGGGATCGGGACTCACCAGCGAGGCCGTCACCAACGAGCGCGGCGAGTTCCGCATGGAAGGTCTGTCGCCGGGCGCTTACGAGGTGACTGTGCGCGCCCAGGGATTTGGCGACGCGCGCGCGGATGTGGACGTGGTCGTGAGCATGGTTCGGGACGTGACGGTCACGCTGAAGCCTGCCAGCACGCCCGCGAGCGTGAATGTGGAAGGTAAGGCGTCCTCCATTACGACCGAAGCGATCGACACAGCCAGCACCGTGCATCAGGGCGCTGTAACGGCTTATGACCTGGAGAACATTCCCCTGGCGCATCGCAGCTTCGCCAACATTGCTTACCTGGTGGCCGGAACCGAGCCGGTCGAGCCCTCGGATCCGACCAAGGCACGCATCACGGCGGTGTCGTTCGGAGGCAGTTCGGGATTGAACGTGGACCTGTCGGTGGACGGCGGCGATAACACAGACGATTATATTGGCGGGTTCTTGCAGAACTTCTCTCCGGACGCGATCGAGGAGTTTGCCGTACGTACCTCGCAGGAAGATGCCGATACAGGACGCACGGTGGGTGGGTCGGTGGTCATCACGACCAAGTCGGGCACGAACTTCTGGCACGCAAGCGGCGGTTTCTATGGACGGGCGTCGGCGCTCAATGCCCGCTTCCCGATCGATAATCCAGCGCCCGATTCGAAGCAGCCCTTTTCGCGGCAGAACTATATCGCCACGCTGGGCGGGCCGATCCAGCGCGACAAATCGTGGATGTTCGCTTCGTTCGAAGCGGTCAATGAGCACGCGAGCATCAGTTACAGCCCCGCCAGCCTGACGCAGTTCAACGCGCTGGCGGCTCTGGCTTCACAAGGATTGATCCAGGGCGTGAACCGTGAAGGGCAGCGGGTGGGATTGAGTTCGATCGCGGTGCCGAGCAACACACCAGTGCCCTTTCACGATTACATGGGATCGGCACGGCTGGACTGGGCTCAGTCCGGGCGCTCGCAATGGTTCTTGCGAGCATCGATCGACAACTACACGACGCGCAACGACTTGGTGCAGCAGGCGACCCTGCCGTCGACGGGGGCGACGTCGGGCTCGAATTACCTGAACCTGGCGCTGGGCAACCAGTTCACGTTCAGTCCAAGCTGGCTGGGATCGTTCACATTCGACGCGAGCAGCCTGCATCACACCGAATCGCGCAATTCGCATTTGGGATTCGCGCTGGCGTTCCCGTTCAGCGCAACGTTTCAGACGATCTCGGGATTCGAGACGTTCGGGGACAACCAGTTTGCGACGCCGATTACCGCATTTCCCGTGCTTCGCAATCAGGAGAAATATCAGTTCCGTTACGACGTCAGCCATTCCTCGGGAAAACATGCGCAAAAGTTCGGGACCAACTTCATTCACGAGCCGGTGCTGAGCGGCGCGCTGTCGGGGACCGAAGAAACGTTGATCACCTATCCCAACAACCCGGACTTCTATGCGGCCAATCCGGGCCAGTTCTATTTCGATCCGACCTGCCTGGCCCCGGCGCCGGATCCCGGCATCGGTTGCGCGCATACTCCGGAGGGCGACGGGAGTTTTTCCCAGAGCCTCCAACGGCTGGGTTTGTACGCGCAGGATTCGTGGCGAGTGACGTCGCATCTCACCGTGAATTACGGGCTGCGCTACGACACGACGTTTGGGCTGTTCCAGGCGTCGAGCCGGAACCAATTGCAGAATCCGGCCTACCGCACGCTGAAGGCGCTGGGCATTCCGCTGATCAACGGAACGCCGCACGACGATCGACGCCAGTTCGGGCCGCGGCTGGGGATCGCGTACGCACCCGGCAACAGCGAGAAAACGGTGCTTCGCGCGGGGGTTGGCTTGTACTACAACGATCTGGCGCAGAACGGCTGGGTGGGCGCGTTTCGGGCCGTGAATGCTGCGCCTGGACCGTGCACCGATCCGGTGGCAAATCCGGGCGGTCCGGAGAATGCGGGATGTCTGCCGGGTTCGTCGGCCGGAGGGCAAGGGGCGATCATCGATCCGCACTACCAAACGCCGTATGCCCTGCAGGCCAGCGCGGGAATTCAACGGGCACTCAACGAGCGTTGGACTGTGAGCGCTGACTGGACGCACGAAAATGGCACCCATGCCTACCGCGCCTATCCGTACACGGGGGGCGTCAACTTGTTTACTCCGCAGCTTGCCGGTGCGGATCCGGCGCAGGCGGACTTTGTTCCCAACCTGGACGTGTACAAGACCGATAACCGTTCGAGCTACGACGGGCTGTCAGTGCACCTGCAGGGCAACATGAGCCGGGCTCACCTGATCGCAAACTACACGCTGGCCCGGGCGAAGACCTGGGGTTGCACGGTAGGCGAGCTGTTCGACTACGTGAACGGGGTGTGCGATCCCGTGAATGCATTTGCACCCGGAGACTACGGGCCGTCGGGCGAAGACGTGCGCCACCGCTTTGTGCTGGCCGGGACGGTGCACGCCCCGTTCGGATTCGAGCTTACGACCCTGACCCAGGTGGAGAGCGCCCGGCCATTCACGCTCGCCAATGGCGGTGGGCGCGCTGTGATCAACGGTGTGAAGATCACGCTCGATCAATTCCGTGGAACGCCCTATGCCCAGGTGGATCTGCGCGTGAGCCGGTCGTTCCAAATCGGGGAGCGGATGCGTGTGCATCCGTTCGTGGAGTTCTTCAACCTGTTGAACCGCAACAATCCGTCCAATAACTTCGTCGCGGACGTGGCCGGTCTGCCTGTGCCGGCCTCGCAGGTGGCGGCCGGCAATATCACGGACCTGTGCGGCAACTCGAGCTGCAGCACACGGGTGCCGATTACCAGCCTTGGTCAATTGCGGAAGCCGGCCGGAGCACTGGGTGACTTCTTCGGTCCCGGGACGACCGTGGGGATTCCGTTCGCGGCCCAGTTTGGGGTGCGGGTCTCGTTCTAGCGGACCCCGGAAATGCTTTCGGTCGCGGGAAACGCAAACCGCAGGCGCTGCCGGGCGATGACGTCAGCGAGCCAGCCTCCGATTCAGGCTGTGACCAGCTTCGCGGACCAACTCTTCACGAACTCTTCCATGCGGTCGAGCGCTCTGCCGAAGTTGTCTCCGGACGCGGCGAAGCCCAAGCGGAAGTGCGAGGGCACGTCGAAACAATCTCCGGGCGCGAACAGGACTCCGCGCTCGGTGGCGGCCTGGCAGAAGGAACGGGTGTGCTCTCCGCTCACCAGCCAGGGGAAGCCCGTCATTCCGCCCTGCGGGCGGATCCAGCCGAGAACGTCACGATGAGCGGCCATGAATCGATCCAGTTGCTGAAGATTCCGGCTGGCAGCTTCCTGAGTTTTTTTGAGAACCAAGGCGTGATTGCGGATGGCGATCTCCGCAAGAATTTCGCCAGGGGTGTTGTTGCAGACCGAAAAGTAGGCGCGCGCGGTCCAGTATTGCTCGCGCCGCCGGGCGTCGCGCTCGATCATCCATCCGGTACGCGTTCCAGCCAGCGGGAAGGCTTTCGACAGATCGCTGATCACCGTGGCGTGCGGCAGGCGCGCGGCGGATTGGGTTTCGCGACCGTGATAGATCGGGTGATAGACCTCGTCGCTGACGAGCTGAATGCCGCGCTGCGACGCGAACTCGTGCAGGGCCTCCATTTCAGAGTCGCTCATGGTGGCGCCAGTTGGGTTGTGCGGATTGTTGACCAGGATCAGCTTCGTTCGCGAATCGGCGAGGCGCTTGATCTCGTCCAGATCGATGTGAAAGTTGTTCTCCCGGCGCACGCGGTAGAAACGCATCTCGATACCCAGTGACTCGGGCAGCGCCGAGAACGTCGTGAAGCCGGGCAGGGGCAGGATTACGTTGGCGCCGGGTTCGGCGGCGAGCCACATAAGAACGGTCAGCGCTTCGGATGCGCCGGTGACCACCTGCACGCAGTCCACGCTGACACCCTGCATCTCGGCGATCGCTTCGCGCAAAGTGTCGGCACCTGCGGGGCGTCCGTAGACCACCTTGTGGTTCAGGTAACGCTCACGCGCTTGCTCGCCGCCCAGATCGAGGAGTTCGCTGGCTGTCCAAATCGGACCGGTGCTCGCGGCGAGATTGAATTCGATCCCGTGTTCGTAGGTGTCGAGCCAAATGTCGAGCAGGAAGGGTTTCAATCGCATGAGTGCCACCTCGGGGCAGATCGACCGGCACGTGAAAATCCGGCGGATCTGCTGGTCACTCGATTCTAGCCCAAGAATGCGGCTTGCGCGCCGAGGCGACGCGCGGAATTCCCTGCAAATCGTTTGCCAGTGTTATGTCTTCCCAGCCCCGCAGAAGCGCGCGCACACCCTCCACGATCGTGCCGCTGATTTCCATCATAAGGTAGCCTCCCGGCCTCAGCACGGCGCGGGCCTCAGGAATCAGTCTCTCGATGACTTCGAGGCCTGTTGGTCCGGCAAAGACGGCAGTGCGCGGCTCGAATTTGCGGACCTCGAGTTGGACATGGTCTTCCTCCGATATGCCGACGTAGGGGGGATTCGAGACAACGAAATCGAACGTTCCAGGTTCCAGGCCCTTGAGCAGGTCGGTGTCGTGGAAGAAGACGCGGCGCTCAGGAACGTTCCCATTGGAAGTGCGGAATTCGAGTTGGAGGCGGGCGGCGTTGGCTTCGGCGATCTCGAGCGCGGAGGGAGAGATGTCGGTGGCGTGGATTTCGGCGTGGGGTAGTTCTTTGGCAAGCGCGAGTGCGATGGCGCCGGAGCCAGTGCCGACGTCGGCGATCTTGGGGTTCTTCAACTCTCTTGCAAGCGGCAAGATGGTTTCGATCAGGTGCTCGGTCTCGGGCCGCGGGATCAGGACGGCGGGGGAGACAATTAGGTCGAGTCCCCAGAATTCCTGGTGACCGGTGATGTATTGCGCGGGGACGCCTTTCGAGCGCTGCGTGAGAGCCTCCTCGTAGCGGGATTGTTCTTCCTGGGTGAGTTCGCGCTCGGGGTGGGCGTAAAGGTAGGCGCGGTCGCAGTTGAGCGTGAACATGAGGAGCAGTTCGGCGTTGAGGCGTGGCGAGGGAACACGGTCGGCGGTGAGGCGGGCGATCGCGGATTGAAGGGACTCGCGCAGGGGCATGAGAGTTCTATTTGACCACGTTGTCACTCTGAACGCAGCCAGCAAAGCCTGGCATGGCTGTGGCCTGGGGGAGTACAACGTGGCTGCACCGGATGAGGCGGAGTGTAATCACCAGGGCCAGGGTGGCTGGCAGGCTTCGTTTTTGTCTCTCACAAAAGCCAGCCGACCAGCGCTCGGCCTGAACCGGGGGGGGACACCCGTCCCGCATGGGCCGGGGTGTGCGGAATCACATCAGGAACCGGGAGCGCAGTCTGGCAAACCGGCTGGGAGTCTACCGGGAGTCTTGCAAACCTTCCAGACGATCGTGGCTGCGCAGGACAAACTTGCGGCGCTCTCCGTTCTTGAATTCGACGCTACCATCGGCAAGGTCGCTTCTCCCTCCCTCCAACTTTGGTCCTGTCACACACGGACTCGCTCAGGCTTGTTGGCGGCGGTGTTTTCCTGCTTCAGATTCTCCGCCTGGTAGTGCGTGGTCAGGGCGTCGACGATGGGTTGAAGCTTGCCGTCCATCACGTCGGTGAGTTGGTGAATGGTGAGGCCGATGCGGTGGTCGGTGACGCGGTTTTGAGGGAAGTTGTAGGTACGGATTTTCTCGCTGCGGTCGCCGCTTCCCACCATGGCTTTGCGTTCTTTCGCGAGGGCTTCCTGCTGCTTCTGCATTTCGATTTCATAGAGACGCGAGCGCAGGACGCGCATGCCTTTTTCACGGTTTTTGATCTGGGATTTTTCGTCCTGGCAGCTGACCACCGTGTTGGTCGGGATGTGCGTGATACGGACCGCAGAATAGGTCGTGTTCACGGACTGGCCCCCTGGACCCGACGAGCAGAACGTATCGATGCGGAGGTCTTTGGCCTCGATCTTGATGTCGACATCTTCGGCTTCGGGAAGAACGGCGACCGTGACCGCGGAGGTGTGTACGCGGCCCTGCTGCTCGGTCGCAGGCACACGCTGCACGCGGTGGACGCCGCTTTCATATTTCAGCTGCGAAAAGACGCGCTTGCCTTCGATGATGGCGATGACTTCCTTCAGGCCGCCAACGGAAGACTCCGAGGTCGAGAGCACTTCCACCTTCCATCCCTGCGTTTCGGCGTAGCGCGAGTACATCCGAAACATCTCGTCGGCGAACAGCGTGGCCTCGTCGCCGCCAGTGCCGGCGCGGATTTCGAGGATGATGTCTTTTTCGTCGTTGGGATCTTTGGGGAGCAGCAGGACTTTCAGGTCGGCTTCGACCTGGCCGACGCGGGCTTCGAGCTGGTTGAGCTCGTCCTGCGCGTAGGCGCGCATGTCGGCGTCTTTTTCGTCGGCGAGAACGGCCTTGCTCTCGGTGATGCCGCGCGTCAGGTCCTTGTATTCGCGGTATTTTTCGACGATGGGCGTGAGCTCGCTGTGCGCCTTGGCAGTCTTCTGGTACTTCGCCGAGTCGTTGACGATCTCCGGCGAAGCAAGTGCCCGGTTCATCTCTTCGTAGCGGGCTTCAAGTTGGTCTAGTCTCTCGAACATGAGCTTTAGTAGAGACGGGGCCGGTCCCGCCTGCATCCTTTCAGCCGTGGGAGACGCAGCCAGCCGCGTCTCTGCCATCGGATATTTTAGTTGTTTGTGGAGAGGAAACGACGATTATTCGCGGGGGGGGGCCGCTAGGCAATCACCAACTCGCCGCCGTGCTGTTTCTCGAGGTCCATCGCTTGGTCGAGGGCAACGATGGCGCAGTGCACCTGGTCGTCGGACGGAGGCTGGGTGGTGATGCGCTGCAGCCACAGGCCGGGTGCGGTCATCAGAGCAAACAGCGATCCGCGGTGCCGGGCGGCGAAGCGGATGATCTCGTAGGACAGGCCGGCGATCACCGGCAGCAGCACGATGCGCGTCGCAAACCGGGCCCAGAAGGTGGTGACCGGAAAGATCGCATTCGCCACAATGTAAACCAGGATCGAGAAGATCATGACCGTCATCAGGAAGCTGGTGCCGCAACGCGGGTGGAACGTCGAATATTTTTGCACGGCCCCGGTATCGAGCGGGTCGCCATTTTCGAAGGCGAATACCGTTTTGTGCTCGGCGCCGTGATATTGGTAGACGCGGCGGATGTCCTTCATCAGCGAGACGCCCCAGATGAAGAGCAGGAATAGCGCGATGCGGATCACGCCGTCCACCACGTTAAACATGATGGGGTTGGCGAAGATCGGGTTCACTCGCTTCAGGCCCGTGGCCGCAAGCAGCGGCAGGAACTTGTACATCACGATGAAGAACGCCAGCGAGATCACGATGTTCACGGTCGCAACCCAGCCGCTGATTTCGAGTTTCTTGCCTTGCTCGTTGGCGGGGATCTGGTCGAGCGCGACGTTCGCCGAGAAGCGCAGTGCGCGGAAGCCGAGAGTCATGGCGTAACCGAGCGTCATGACGCCGCGGACTACCGGCCAGCCCATCCATTTATGCTTTTCCGAGGGGCGCTCCAGCGGCTCGCTATGCGTGGCCACTTCGCCGCAGGGCTTGCGCACGGCAATCGCCCAGGCATGGGGCGAACGCATCATGACGCCCTCGAGGACGGCCTGACCACCGACCAGCGTCTCTTCACCGCTCTCCAGCGCCGGCAGGAGCTGCAGGGCCACCAGAAAACGCCACATCTTGCGCAGATAATCCATGTTGGTTAGATGATACTTCCGGGTGGGAAGTAGCAGCGAGTAAAGGGTATCACAGGGCGGAGTGATTGGCAGCCTGCAAAATGGGTAAGTAGCTACGATTGGAGGGGGTTACACGCATTTGGTGGGTCCAGCCCGGTGTAAATTCCTCCGCGGACCCGGGTCTTTTGGTCGAACCGCAGCCTCGGGCGACAAGAGCGCTCTGCGCCTGCTCTGGGGTTCTCCCCTTCTCCAGGGTAGGGCAGGCGCCCGTTGGATCGTCGCCGAAGGTGGTTAAACGTCCCCGTTCCGTGCTTTGTATTGCACGGGTCATGCGCGTTTTGCACTCCCCAACCAGCCTAAATCCGCGGGAATCCAGCTTCGACGCGGCAAGCACGGGCTCAACACACCGCCGACGCGACTTGGGCCCCGACAAGCATCGAACCTGAACACGACAGTCAGTTTTTCCGCAGGCATATCATGAAGGCCGATCGGATGATAGATCGGCTAGGCTGATTCGCATGCGGCGATTTGCTGAGACCTGCGAGGCGATCGCAGGGACCACCAGGAAACTCGAGAAGACCGGGATCGTGGCGGAGTATTTGAAGGCGCGCACGGTGGAGGAGGCGTCCGTGTCGGCGGTGTTTCTTTCGGGCAAGCCTTTTCCAGCGTGGGAGGAGACGACCCTGCAGGTGGGCGAGCGGCTTCTGTCGCAGGTGGTCGGCGAACTTTCTGGCAAGAGTGCTGCAGAACTGACGTCTGCGTACAGGAGGCTGGGGGATTTGGGAGCGGTGGCGGGAGAGCTGCTTGTGAATCGCCCGGCGGATGGCCAGCAGCGCGAGCCGAGCTCTGCCCGGCCTGAACAGACAAGGGCGTCTGTCCCGAGGCAAGCCGTGCATGAGCTCAGCGTCGTGGAGGTGGAGGCGTATTTCCGGCGGATCGCCGCGGCGCGGGGACCGGCGATGAAGAGTGCTCTGGTGCGGGAGCTGCTGGCCCAGGCCACACCGCTCGGGGCCAAGTATCTCGTGAAGATCATGACGGGTGATTTGCGCATCGGGCTGAAAGAGAGTCTGGTCGAGGAAGCGATTGCCCGTGCGTATGGAGGAACGCTCGCCGAACTACAGCGCGCCAACCTGCTGGTCGGCGATCTTGGCGAGACGGTGCGACTGGCTGCCCGAGGGGCGCTGGGCGAGGCACGCATGCGGATGTTTCATCCGCTGGGGTTCATGCTGGCGAGCCCCGTGGAATCAGCCGAAGAGGCTCTCAGCTACTTCGAGCACGCGTCGGTGGAAGACAAGTACGACGGGATCCGGGCGCAGGCGCACGTGTCCGACGGTGAGGTGCGCTTGTTTTCGCGCACGCGGGACGAGATTACCGAGTCGTTTCCGGAATTGCCGGATGCCCTGGCGGGATTGCCGCGAGATGCCATCCTCGATGGCGAAATTCTCGCCTGGAGTTACGGCGACGGTGAGGCCTTGGGACGAGCGCTGCCGTTCAGCGCGCTGCAACAGCGGCTGGGCCGGAAAAAAGTTGGCGCGGAACTGATGCGGCGTGTGCCGGTCGTGTATCGGGTGTTCGACGTCCTGTACGCGGGCGAAGAGTTGTTGCTGCGGCGCCCCTTGCGGGAGCGGATGGCGATTCTCGATGAGCTGCTGGCAGACCCACCGCAAGCCGATAACCACGAACGACAAGCAGCGAACCGAAGGAAGGCGGCTGCCTTCCGAGGGGCACAAGCAAGCTTGACGTTTGAGCCAGACGAGCCCGCGGTCACGCGTGTGATCCGGGCGCCGGCAATGCAAGCGGCGAAGCCGGAAGAACTCGAAGACTGGTTCATTGCGGCCCAGGCGCGCGGCAATGAAGGGCTCATGATCAAGGACCTGGAGTCGGAGTACACACCGGGCCGACGGGGGAAATCCTGGTTGAAGATGAAGCGCGAACTGGCAACTCTGGATGTGGTGGTGACGGCCGTCGAGTACGGGCACGGCAAGCGCATCGGCGTCTTGAGCGACTACACTTTCGCGGTGCGCGACGGCGGGCGGCTGGTGAATATTGGCAAGGCGTACTCCGGACTGACCGACGTCGAGATCGCAGAGATGACGCAGTGGTTCCTGGAGCACACCGTGGCGGACCAGGGCTTCCGGCGGCAAGTGGAGCCGAAGATCGTGCTCGAGGTGGCCTTCAATAACATCATGGAATCGGACCGGCACGAGAGCGGTTACGCCCTGCGTTTCCCCCGGATCGTGCGCTTGCGGCCGGATAAATCGCCAGAGGAGGCCGACACGATCGAGCGGGTGCGCAAGATATACGCCTCGCAGGAGCGCGAACCAGCGGAGAGCTGAGAATTCACCAAATGCCGCCGGCAAATACGATCGCACGATTTCTGGTTCGGAGGAAGGCCGATGTCCCTGTTTCGTAGTGAGGAGAGCAACGAGAACCATTCCGGCAGATCCAGGACACGTTCCCGCGGGAAGGTCCTGGTCGGCTCAGTCTGCGTGCTGCTTGCCGTGGCATGGACTCTGCGTGCGGACTCTCCGCCGAGCTGGACCTTGACCCGGGGTTCCGAGCAACTGGTGTCGGACACCAAGCTGCGCCAACAGATTTTTCGGGCGCTGGACGCCGCGCAGAACGCGGGCACCGATCCGCATATCTCAAAGTTCCGGGTGCGGGCCGCCACCGTGTTCGACAGGGACGGGCAGGAGCGCGTCGTGCTGGGCGGGAACACGGAATACGACGTGCCGGAAGCGATCCACGGGGAAACCTCATTGCTCAATCATGTGACCGCGGTTTACGGCGCCGAGGCAACGCGCCACGATGTGAAATTTGTTGCCTTCTATGGCCAGCATTGTGGAGGCAGCGGCAGCTGCGGAGACTGCCGCGATTACCAGCTTGCGACCACCGACTCCCAACACCTGCTGGTGGCTTGCGGGCAATCGTCGGATCACATGGTACGGGTCACGCGCTTCGCGGACCAGATCGTGTGCGAACGAAACTTTCCGGAGGTGGACGGTGGGAAGATTCCGCTGGCCGCGAGCGAGCTTTACCGGCTGGTCAAGTCGGCGCAGGAAGCGCGCCTTGGAGGCGTGACGCTGTTCAGCTCCGACCGCCATACCGGAGCGGCCGGACTCTCGTTCGCGGGCAAAACGTACCGCGCCGCGGGCGGCGACGATGCGGCGTTTCACTACCGCTATCCGATCGGTGGACTGTTGCAGCAGGCCGCCACCGAGCGCGATTACTTCCTGCGCGCCATCGTGGTGAGCGGGGAACAGGGACAGTGGCCGGTGATCAACTATCGGGACCGGCAGTACGGCTACGAAGCCAGCAGCTTCAACCACCAGACCGGCAAGCCGCCCATCATGCTGGTTCTGTCGAACGGCCGCGGCCAGTATCGCATGACGACGTTTGAAGCCGCCCTGCCCAATGCCTTCAGCACGGCGGCGTTCATGCCGGAAGCAGTGAAGAAATTTCTGGACAGCCACCGGCGGGACAAGTAGGGCGAACCGGGATCAGCTGGCCATCTGCCGGCTGTTTCTCTTGCTCGCCAGCGCCTCCAGTCCCGTGACCGTGTGGGCGTGGCCAGGACCCGGGTGGACTTCCCGGAAAGGGGGGGCCGATTCCGGCCGGGCACACGCTCGGAAGGGCCAGCCTGGCGCTGGCCGGTCCCGCAGTGTGTGACCTTGGTCACCTTCGAGGGTGAGGGTGTCGTTCGAATGCGCCGGGCGTGAGCCGGGCAAGGCTTCTCTTTTGGGCTTGATCGAAAACCGAGGATTGGGTTCGGGGGCAAGCGAGAAGAAACGGTTCAGAAAACTGGTCGAAAAACGAAACGTCCCAGACTCAAAGAGTCACGGGACGCTCGCCCGAACAGCCCTCCCCCAAGTGCTGCTCAAAAAGGAGAGTACCCGGACCTGGTCCGGCTGGGAATGGCACGGATGGGCTATATGGCCGGGAGCGCCTTTCCTCCCAGCGGCTTCGATCGTAGGTCAGGGGCAATGGGGTGAAAGGGGACCCGCGACGCCGTCCGGGTGCGGCTCGGCCTGGGTATGCAGGCGGGCCTAGTGGTGGTGGTGATGATGCTGCTCGGTTTCCCCGACCGGAATGATGCAGCCATGGGCCACTTCGCACTCCGCGTGTTCGAACTGGATGGTGGTGTGCTCGACTCGGAAGTCCATGCGGAGGACATCCTTTACTTCACGCAGAATGCGCTCGCTGACCGACGGCGGGATGTCGGCGATGGCGATGTGGCAGGAGAGCGCGTGGCTTTCCGAACCAATGCTCCACACGTGCAGGTCATGCACGTCATTGACGCCTTCCACCTTGCGAATGGCGGCCGCGAGCAGCTCGAGTTTGACGCCCCGGGGCGTGCCTTCGAGCAGGATGTTCATGGTCTCGCGCAGGATGCCAAACGAGGACCAGAGGATCAGCGCTCCGATACCGAACGAGAGCGCGGAGTCGATCCAGTATTGCCCGGTCAGCAGGATGACCCAGCCACCGATGATGACCGCAGCCGTGGACAATGTGTCGCCGACCTCATGGATGAGGGCGCTGCGGATGTTCACATCTCCGCCCGCGCGGTAGAGCAGTAGGGCGATGACTGCATTCATGACGACGCCCGCGGCCGCCACCCACATCATCGTGCCGGCTTGGACGTGCTCAGGATTCTGGAGACGCCGGAACGCCTCGTAGAAAATAAAGAACGCGATCACAACCAGCGAAGCGGCGTTGATCAGCGCGGCCAGCACTCCGGCGCGATGGTAGCCATACGTCTTGGTGGCGCTGGGCGGGCGCGCTTGCAGATACACGGCCACCAGGGAAAGCAGGAGCGCCAGAAAATCCGAGAGGTTATGGCCCGCTTCCGACAACAAGGCCAGCGAGTGGGAGCGAATGCCGGCGATCACCAGTAAAGCGATGTAGCCGAGCGTCACCAACAGCGAGGTACGGAGGACCCTGGAGGTCTTCTCGTTCCCGCCGTGACTGGCGCGCACGTGCATCTGCTTCAAGTTTACGGGGTGAAGCAGGCCGGTTCAAGGCGGACGGGGGCGCGCCGGGGCGCGCCTGCTACCGGGTGGTACAGGACCGCCTGTCCGCAACCCCATGAAACAAGATATGATTTTTGGTTTCGGCCGCGTTCCGGCACGAAAAATGGCCGCTGCTGTTACAGCCCGATTAAGGGCTTCGCGCGTCCAACGGTTCCGGGTCCCTGAATGACCACTGCGGATGTCGTGATCATTGGCGGAGGCATCGTCGGGGCGAGCATTGCCTACCACCTGACGGAAGCGGGCTGCGCCCATGTGCTCGTGATCGAGCGTGAGACGCAGCAGGGCAAAGGATCGACCGGCAAGAGCATGGGCGGCGTCCGGGCACAGTTCTCGACGCCCGTCAACGTCCAGATGTCGCTGTACGCGATTGCTTTCTACGCCAGCTTCGACGAACGGCTGGGACATCCCGCTGGCTACCGGCCGCAAGGTTATCTGTTCTGCGCCACCCGCGACCAGCACATGGCCTACCTGCGCACCAACTATCAAATGCAGGTGGACATGGGTCTGAAAGAGGTGCGGATCGTCACCGGCGACGACATTCGCGGCATGTTTCCTTTGCTGCGCGGGGATGACATTGTCGGCGGAAGTTTCTGTGCGATCGACGGATTCGTGGATCCCTACAGCGCGATGATTGGCTTCATGAACTGGGCCGCCGATCACGGGGCGAACCTTTGGAAGAACACGCAGGTGACGGGCATCCGGCGCGACGCGGGAGGAGTTACGGAAGTCGAAACGTCGCGTGGGCCGGTCGCAACTCGGGCAGTGGTGAACTGCGCGGGCGCATGGGCGGCGAGCGTCGCTCGGATGGTCGATGTGGAACTGCCGGTGGAACCGCTGCGCAGGATGCTGGTGCCGACCGAGCCGTTCGACCAGTTTCCGCACTCGGCACCGATGATCGTCGACATGTCGAACGGCTTTCATTTCCGGCCGGAGTCGCTGGGATTCCTGCTGGCGTGGAACGATCCCGACGAGACCCCCGGGTACAAGACCGAATTCGAACCATCGTTCATCGAGAAGATCCTCACGCGGGCGGCCGACCGGGTGCCGTGTTTCGAGAATCTGGCAGTGAATCCCAAACGCGCGTGGGCGGGACTGTACGAGATGACGCCCGACCATCATCCGATCCTGGGCGAGGCGCCGGGCGTGGCCGGGTTCTTCCTGGCCAACGGCTTCAGTGGACACGGAGTGATGCATGCCCCGGCCACCGGGAAGATACTCTCGGATCTGATCCTGACCGGGAAGTGCGCCCTGGTGGATGCATCGCTGCTTTCATTGGCGCGCTTTGCCGAGGGGCGAATGATTCATGAGTCGGCGGTGCTGTAGATCAGGTTCAGAAAGCCCTCAACCGCAAATGACACTGAGGTTCACCCAGGAAAGCCACCCGAGGCACAATCAATGTTCACGACGGAAGCGGTGCGGGACGCGATGACTCTCCGGGAAGAAAATTTCTGGTTGACTACGGTCGAGATGCCGAAGACGGACGTGGCACCTTCGCTGCCGGAGATCGCCGATGTCGCCGTGATCGGCGCGGGCTTCACTGGCCTTTCGGGCGCACGCACTCTGGCCAGCAGGGGCGCCGCGGTTGTGGTGCTCGAGGCCGAGACCATCGGGTGGGGCGCGAGTTCGCGCAACGGCGGCATGGTGCTCACCGGGATGAAACTCGGGGTCAACAAGCTGATCTCGAGGTACGGTCGCGAGCGCACCCGGAAAATGTACGCCGCCTCGCTGGCGTCGATCGACTGCGTGGAGCAAATTGTGCGCGAGGAGAATATTGCCTGCGATTTCTCCCGCTGCGGCCACCTGGAGGTGGCCTGCAAGCAGCCGCATTTTGACGACTACGCCCGGCAGGTCGAGGTCATCGCGCGCGAGTTCCATCACGAATTGAGGGTCGTTGCGCGCACCGAGCTGCGGTCGGAAATCGGGTCGGACATCTACTACGGCGGCATGATCGATGAAACCAGCGTCGGAGTAAATCCGGCGCGTTACGTGGCTGGACTGGGAGCAGCGACGATCCGGGCCGGGGCGTGCGTGTGCGACAAAACACGGGTCACGAAAATCGAGCGGCAATCGCGACAGGGTGCGCCGGGCTGGAAACTGACGACATCGCGGGGCGCCCTTTGGGCAAAGGACGTTTTCGTTGGGACCAGCGGCTACACCAGCGCGGCCACGCCCGCGCTGCAGAAGAGAATCATTCCGATCGGGTCCTACATCATCACGACGGAAGTCCTTGCCGATGCGCTGGCGCACGAGTTGATCCCGCGCAACCGGATGGTCTACGACTCCAAGAACTACATCTACTACTACCGGCTCACGCCCGACAAACGCATGTTGTTCGGCGGGCGCGCCGCGTTTTTTCCGGAGAGCAGAGATTCGATCCGCAAGAGCGCGGAGATGCTGCGGCGCGGGATGATCGAGGTGTATCCCCAACTACGTGATACCAAGGTGGAGTTCGTGTGGGGCGGGACGCTGGACTTTGCGTTCGACATCATGCCGCATGCCGGGCAGATGGATGGGATGTATTACGCCGTCGGCTATGCGGGACACGGAGTCGCGATGGCAACCTACCAGGGGCACCTGATGGCGCGACAGATTGCCGGTGAGCAGCCGGACAATCCCTTCGACGGCATTCCGTTTCCAGGGGCGCCGCTCGGTCTCTACAACGGGAACCCCTGGTTCCTGCCGTTCGCAGGCGCTTACTACAAGGTGTTGGACTGGGTGACATAGGTGTGGCGCGCGTTACTTGCAACCGGCGGCCTTCCCTGTATAATCCGTCGCTGGCTGGCTGGGCTCGGAGTTGGCCCTCAATCCAAACGAGGATACTGCGAATGTCTGATCCAACGACTGAGAGTTCTGAAGCTCGGGTCGCGATGTACTTCGTGACCATCGGGATCATCGGATCCATCATCATGGCCCTGGCGTCGAATTTCCTGAAGTAAACCCTGTTCGCAACCAAGCTCTCTCCGGCCATCGCGGACGAAATCTGTCCGGGAGTGGCGTTTGCGGAATTTCGGCTGGCCCATCAGGGTTTACGCACTGCACCTCGCCAGCGCCGCCACAGCCGCAAATCCAGGTAAAGGATTGGTCCCACCGCCATGACTGCCGGTCCCCAGCGCGCGCCGTAGCGATCGCTGAAGGTCAGCGCGACCGCGGTCATGATGACCACGGCCACCACCGCCGCGATCAGTCCGGGCCTGCCTCCAGGAACCACGAATGATCTCGGAAGGTCAGGTCGCTTGCGGCGAAGTTGCCACGCGGCCGCAACCGTGATGACAGTTGTGGCGGCGCGCAGCCAGTTGTAGATGGCGATCAGCTGGGACAGGGAGTGCAGCGCCAGCAAACCGTAGAGCACGGCGGACACGACGATGCCGATCCAGGGCGTGCCGAAGCGGCGGTGCTTTCGGGTCAGAAACCCGGGCAGGTAGCCGTCCTCGGCCAGGGCGAAGGGCATGCGGGTCGAGGTGAGGACGGTGGCATTGAGCAGGGAGAGGTTGGTGACCATCGCGGCCATCGTCATCCACAGGCCGAGCCCCGGACCGCCGATCCGTTGGGCAGCGTCGGAGAAGTAGCCCGTGTGCCAGTCGCGCCAGTTACCGAGCGCAGCCAGCGAGGCGAAGGTCGGAAGGAAATACACCGCAATCGACAGCGGCACGACCATCGCCAGCGCGAGCGGAAACGTTCGCCGAGGATTTTCGACCTCTTCGGCCACGGTGGAACACTGCTCATATCCCGAATACAGCCAGAGCCCGATCGCCAGCCCCACTCCACAGACGCTGGACAGGGGCTGGTGCGGCGGAACCACCGGCACGAACGGATTGTGGTGCCATTTCGCCAGGCCCATCACGACCAGGACCAGGATGGGCAGCAGGATGAAAATCTCCAGCGCGGTGGCGAATTTGCCCACCGCATCGATGCCGCGAATGTTGATCCAGGTGATCAGCGCGACCACCAGCCACGAGACCGCATAGTGTCGCCAGCCGATGAGCTGCGGAACGTAGAAGGTCAAATAGTCGGAGAAGTTCACGGCGTACACCGCGCCCAGCAGGAACGAGGCACACCAGTTCCACCAGCCCGCCAGAAATCCCCAGAAATCTCCGAAGCCGGCGCGGGCCCAGCGATAGAACCCGCCTTCCACCGGCATCGCGGTGGTCAATTCGGCAGCCACCAGCGAAACCGGGATCGACCAGAAAAGCGGAATGACCAGCAGGTAGATCAGGGTCATGCCCGGACCGGACTTGGTGATCATGTCCTCGAGGCCGAATGGGCCTCCGGTGCAGTAGGAGAACATGACCCACACGAAATAAAACAGCCCGGCTTTGCGGATGGCGGATTTCGCGGGGTTGGAGGTGGCCACGGTGGTTGGGCTGGCGGGAGGATTATACGTGGGCACCCGCGAACTGTGCCGAAGAACAGATGCGAGACCGCCGCAACCTCGCCAACGGCGAAGCCCGACCGCCGATTGAGCGTCGCCCGCAAACCTGGAGGCAAGTTGGCGACAGTTTTGAAGGCCGCGTTCTAGAGGCGGAACAACCCCTGTGCATTCCTGCGGGCGATTTTCAGCCAGTCCGGTTCGCTCATGCCAGGCTGCTCGAACCAGTCTCTGGCCTCGACCATATCCTCGAAAGGGTAGTCTACCGAGTACCGAACGTGGTCGGCGCCCACTTCGGCCATCACGTCGATCAGCGCTGGCGTATGGAGGTTGCCGCTGGCGGTGATGTAGAAGTTCTCACGCAGATATTCGCCCAGGGACCGTTTCGCTTTCGTGACAAGCGCCCCCTTCGATAGGGGGTGATCGACCCGCCAAATGCCGAAGGGCAGTCCTTCGTCCAGGTGGCCGAGAATCACTCGGAGTTTCGGATATTCATCGAACCGGCCGCTGCCCATCAGACCGAGCGCGTGAATCGAAGTTTCAACCGCAAATCCCCAGGGCGAGCCGGCCAGCCACGCGTGTCCTTCGTAGGCTTGCTGGCGCGTGGCCCGAGGGGCGCGGGGATGAAGATAGAACGGCCATCGCGACTTCCTTTTTTGAGGTGGGAAAATGCCGATAACTCCACACCATCGGGCCGCTTGGGCAGCAGTAGGGAGGTGCCGGCGGACTCCACAGGTCCAGCTTGCGACGCGGGAGGCAATTACGGTTGCGGTTGTGTCTGCCGCCAGCGCACCAGCATCGAGTCGAGCGCGTCGTGGGTGAGGAGTTGAATCGCCTGGACCACCGCATCGGGCCGCAATTCTTTGGACTCTCCCACGAACTCCATCGTCATGGTCACGCGGCTGATGCCCTTGGGCAGCTGCGCAAAGGTGACTACCTGATCGGCAGTGATTCCCAGGGCGTGATTGATGATCGAGACCCGATGGGGGGGTTCGGCCAGCGTCACGACCCCGGAAACGGTTGCGGGCACCGGCTTTTCCAGCACGTAACGCAAGCGGCTACCCGTGTTCCACGGCTTCCCGGACGTCCACGCGGCTTCGACATACAGCCCCCGATCGAGCAAGCGAGTCAGGTCACAAAAGGCTTCCCAAAGCTTGTCCGGGGTGGTGCGGGCGGTAACCGAATACTCGATGCGGGGAAGCATGATCCCGAGCCTCAAAGAACCGCGAGCATTTCCGAGCGACGGGCAGGCGACCGAAACCCGCGCATCAGGCTGCGAGGACACCGGTCAGTGCGCCTTCGAGTTCGAGCAGTCTGCGCTTAAGGTCAAGCCCGCCGCCGTAACCGCAGAGTGTGCCGTCGGAAGCGATCACCCGGTGGCAAGGCACGACGATCGCGATCGGATTCCGGTTGTTGGCCATGCCGACAGCACGAAAGGCCTGCGGCAGGCCGACCGCCCGGGCAATGTCTCTGTAGGTGCGAGTTTCGCCATACGGGATTTTCAGCAGAGCGCGCCAGCAGCTCAGCTGAAACGGCGTTCCGCGAAGATCAATCGGGAAACTGAACTGGCGGCGCTTGCCCGCAAAGTACTCGGTGAGTTCCCTGGTGTAGGGCTTGGTTTCTTCTTCCGATGGTTCCCACAGAATGTTCTTGCTTTTTGCAAAAGGAAGACGCCCGCGATCGAATTCGAGAGCGACCATTCCCTGCTCAGACACACCGAGGACAAGAGATCCCGCGAGCGAGTCGTACCGCGAATAATGCAAGGTTTCCACCGGGCGCCCCTTGGGGAGGAATGTGCCGACGATTGTACTCCCAATCTTGCGGGAGAGTTTTCCACGATGGAGCCGCCGGAAATGCCGTCGGGCCGGGGTTTGCCCGTGCGTTCGTGCGCGACCAGCAACAAAGCCCCTCGCGTGTGCGAGAGGCTTTGGGGGGAGAAGACGGGAACGAGTCCCGCTGGTTGGAAACGGTTTACTTCGGGGGCGCTTGCTCCTGCCCTTGAGACGGGGCGGTGGTTGAGGAAGCCAGCTGATCCAGATTGTTCTTCAGGAGGCTGATTTCCACGCGTCCGCCGGTCGTGCGCTTGGCTTTGCCGTCACCGGTCGAAGCCGCCTGCACCGGGGCGTTGCCCATGCCGACGACGTAGACGCGGTACACCGGGATGTCGTGGTTCAGGACCAGGTAACGCACCACCGACTCGGCCATCTTCTGGGAGTTGGCGATCGCGGTCTGGCCGTGGCCGGACGAGAAGCCCTGCACTTCGACGATGTAGCCACGCTGGCTTTTCAGCGGGGTGGCCATTTCATCCAGTGCGTCCTTGGCAGCCTTGCTCAGCACGGTCTGGCCGGGCTTGAAGCGGATTTCAGTCTGGGTCGAGGGCGTGTACTGATCGATGTTGCCGACCACCTGCTCGACGCTGGTCAGGCGCGTGGTTGCGGCGGTGGCCGTCTGCTGCGCGGTATTGGCGCGGTTGCCCGCGTCGATCGCGTGCTGGTCGGCTTCGTTGGCCTTGTTCGAGGCCAGCTGGATGCCCTGCTGCGCGCGGGAATCGACGTCCTTGATCATCTTGCCGTTCGCGGCGGTGAGCTCATCGAGCTCGTTCACGCGGTCACGGATCGGCGAGGTCTGGCGCTGGACGTATTTCTTGCGGGCGAATGGGTTGATCTTGCCCCAGAAACCCTCATGGGTGTCGGGCTGCAAAGGATCTTTTCCCGTGGCGGCATCGGCCTTGGTGGGCGCGGGAGCGGCCTGGGTCGTACCCTGAGCGGATGTGGTCGAGTTGGTCTGCGCGAAAGCCGGAATCGCGAGTGCGCCGGCGACAAGCAGTGCTATAAGGCTGTTTTTCATTTTGAACTTCCCTCCGATTGGGGGAGCTTCGAGCTCCACTCCAGCACGCCTGAGAGCGTGTTGCGTGATTTCTTTATTGCGTCCCCTAACGGGTGAACTAGAGCAAGATGCTGCTTTTGCCGGCATACGCTGACGCAACGTATGCACTGAACCCTACCAAATCGCCACCGCTTGGTTGAGCGGCGCTGCCTTAGCTATTTACAGGTATCGTGCCAAAACCCCGCGCAGCGAGGCGACGCTAAATCATTGAGAGACAACAACATTGTAGCGCGTTTCGGCCCTGACCGTCGGCGCCCGCGAGCGTGGCCGCGTAAATTTGGCGGAACCTGCTATAAAAACTACGTGGAGCGATTCCTGAAGTAGCCCGCGAAAACACAGAGGGAAGCAGGATGTTCGGAACAAGTGTGCAACAGATTTGCACTCGCTGTGCCCTGTCCTGCCTGCTCGCCATCTGCAGCTTCGCCCCGGCGGCGGCCAAGCCGGCCGCTGCTTCAACGTCGGCGCTCGCCTCTGCCCGGGTGCCAGCCGATCGCCTGGCCCGATACTCCGACTTGGCGCTGCAGTGGATGGAGGACTATCTGCGCATCGACACCACCAATCCTCCCGTTCACGAAATTGAGGCCGCAACCTTCTTCAAGAACATTCTTGATCAGGAAGGGATCGAGAATCGAGTGTTTGAATACCAGCCGGGCCGGGCCAACCTTTGGGCGCGCCTTCCGCATTCGACGATCGCAGCCTGGCGCCCCCTCATCCTGCTCAACCATATGGATGTGGTCACCAGCGACCCGTCCCACTGGAGCCTGCCACCCCTCAGCGGACAAGTGGTCGACGGCTCCATCTACGGCCGGGGCGCCCAGGACATGAAGAATGAAGGCCTGGCGCAGATGGTTGTGAGGGTCATGCTGAAGCGCGAGCAGGCGGCCCTTGACCGCGACGTAATTTTTCTGGCGGTCAGCGACGAAGAGGCGGATGGCACCGGATCGGACTGGATGATCAAAAACCAGCGCGCGCTGCTCGGCAACGCCGAGTTCGGCATCAACGAGGGCGGCGAGAACCTGCTCGAAAACGGCAAGCTGCGCTACATCGGCGTGGACGTGGGCGAGAAGACGCCGTTCTGGCTGCACGTAGTGGCTCACGGACGCACCGGGCACGGGTCGCGTCCGATCCCGGACTCGGCGCCGAATCAGCTGGTGCACGCGCTGGACCGCATCCTGGCGTACCGAACGCCTCTCAAGCTGCTGCCGATCGTCGAGGAATTCCTGCACGACATGGCACCCTATGAGTCGCCGGAGCGGGCCAAGCAATTCCGCAACATCCGGCAGGCGATCGAGGACCGCAAATTCCAGGAGGACGTGGAGCAGGACGAATCGTTGAATTTCCTTCTGCGCAATACGGTCTCGCTGACCATGCTGGCGGGTTCCGAGCAGACCAACGTGATCCCCCCCGAGGCTGGGGCGAATCTCGACGTCCGGCTGCTTCCCGGAGAAGACGCGCAGCAATTTCTGGAGACGATCCGGCGAATCGTGAACAACCCCGATGTCACGATCGAACCGCAGCAGCGGGAGTTCCGGGTCGCGAACTACTCGCCTGCCAACACCGCGCTCTACGATGCGATCCGGCGCGTGTCGGGGCAGTACTTCCCCGGCTCGCCGGTGGTGCCGCGCCTGACCAGCGGCTACACCGAGAACCAGCGCTACCGGCCCCTGGGGATCGAGGCCTACGGATTCACTCCCTACACGGCAACCGACGCCGAGGGCAGCACCGAACACGGCAATGATGAACGCGTGCGCGTCGAGGAAGTGCGCCGCGCACCGAAAATTCTGTATGCCGTGGTGATGGCATTGGCCGGGACTGTGTAAGAGCATTCCCGACGGGGATCAGTCATGGCGCACGACCAGGATGCGAAACGGTCTCCACCGGCAGCCCGCAATATTCAAACCAGCTATGACACGGTGGCTCGTGAATACGCCGACGAGATCTATGACGAACTAAAGGGCAAGCCGTTCGACCGGGCGCTGCTGGATGGTTTTGCGGAGCGCCTGTCAGGACAGGGCCGGGTGTGCGATGCGGGCTGTGGTCCGGCACAAATCGCACGCTATCTTCGCGATCGCGGGGTCGACGCCTTTGGCCTGGATCTTTCTGCCGGGATGCTGGCGCAGGCGCGCCGGCTCAATCCGGACCTCCAATTCGTGCAGTGTTCGATGCTTGCGTTGGGACTGGGTTCCGAGGTCCTGGACGGAATGGCCGCGTTTTATTCCATCATTCACATACCGCGGAAACTGGTGGTTGCCGCCCTGTCGGAGATGCGAAGGGTGCTGCAACGCGGCGGCCAGCTTCTGATGGCGTTCCATCTCGGCAGCGAAGACAGCCATCACGAGGAGCTGTTCGGGCGGCCCGTAGACTTGGACCTCGCGCTATTCACCACCGCCGAGATGACGGCCTACCTTCGGGAGGCCCGGTTCAGGGTGGACGAAGTGTTCGAGCGCGACCCGTACGCTCCGGCAGTGGAATACCAAAGCAGGCGAGGTTACATCACCGCGTCGAGACCCAGGGGTTGATCCCGCGTCATTACTTGGCTGCCGGCGCCGCCCTGGGCAGCACGAACTCATCCATGTAGTGGTAGAGCTTGTCATGGTGCTCGGCGCCGTAAGCGGGATAGTCCTGAGCGATGTCGGGATCAGCCCGGTTGAGCAGAACGAAGGGTTCAAGCAGGCCTTCGCGCTCGATCTGAACCAGTTCCAGCAGGGTTGGATCAAGCTTTGCCGCTTTTTTCTCCGAAGCCGCGTCCCGAGCCAGCACCTTTACCATCGCGTCGAGGCCTTCGGCTTCTTCCTTCAGGGAGCGGCGATAGGCCGTCTGCTTGGGATACTCCTTCAGGAATTTTCCCTGCTTCCAAACCTGGACGGTCTTGCCATAAGCGGCCCAGGCTGACGCTTCGAGATTGCCTGGCTCGAGCGAGTCATCATCCAGCGTGCCCCGGTTTCCCCCGTCGGTCCTGGCGGATGACTTGTTTTCGAGCAGGATCCCGTTGAAGGGCTGCTGGATGCGGTCGGCCCACTGTCGTAATGCGAGCCAGGAAGCCCGGTTGTAGGGCTGGGCAAGGACCGCGTTGATGTATTTTTCGCGGGCCCCGTCGTTGTTGCCCGACATCGCCAGCGCGTCGCCCCAGAAGCGGTAAGCCATCTCCCGGTTGGGGTCGATCTGCACCGCTTTCCCAAACCATTCTCCCGCCTGGTTGTAAGCGTGCTCGGAAAAATAAACGTCTCCCACGTACACCGTGGCGTCGTAGTTGCTGGGATCGAGTTCCAGTACGTGCAGATAGCCTTCCCGGGCCTGGTCGAGGTTCCCCTTCGCGCGTTCGGCCTCGGCCGCCTTCAGGGCGGCGTCCACGTCGGGCCGTGCGGAAAACTTCATCTCCGAGCCATCCTCGGGAATGGCGACCAACTCTTGCAGCAAGTCGCTTTGGTCACCCGATTTCTGGGCTTCCATTGCCAGGGTGCGGGCGTGCACCCGGGCTGTTTTCCGGGCCGCCGGATCGGTGAGGGTCCTGGAGTATTCGAGGATGCAGTACGCCCAATGCTCCTTGACGACAAAATCATTCGGATGCGCGGTCGCGAGCTTCTCGAGCAGCGGCATGGCGTCCACAAACTTGCCCTGGTGGTAAAGGTCGAGCGCCCGGCGCCGCAGGGCGGCGGTGGCCGGATCGTCCTCCTGCTTGGCTTGCGCACAGGCCACACGCGGACACACCGCAGGCAACCCCGCCAGCAGGCACCCGGCGAGCAGTGCGCCGCCGATGCGTTTCGACTGCTGAGTCATGTCAGGCCTCCGTACCGGGTGCTGCCGCTCAAACCACAGCATTTGAAGGTAATACCAAACCGCCCGGGTGCAAATGGCACTTGTGGGTCCCGAGTGGGGCAGGCTCGCGCTGGTACTGCAGGCGTCTTCGGTGCGCAAAGTTGCATAAAAGCTGAGTTGCATAACTTAAGACGGCAGCTCCCGGCAAAGCGCGGCCCAGGGTCGCCCAACTTGGTCGGCCGGCCGTGTGGGTGCGCAGAGAACGGTTGAGCAGAAACGGCAGTCCAACAACGACGATCCGGCCGTGTCGTGCGGCTGGATCAAGGCGCGCCGCCATTTCGGCCGTGAGGCGGCTGTCGAGGCACGGTGAAGGCGACGAATTCGCCCATGATGAGATCGGACGGCTGCTACCTTCTGGTCGTACAAAATCTCTCATACTGCTCGTAAATGAAGTGGTCCGTCATGCCGGCAAGGTAGTCACAGACCACACGGGCCAGCGGCTCCAGGGCGGCTTTCTCCTGATAGTGGTGAGGCAGGGTTGAGGGTTTCTCCATCCACTGTGCGAACAGGGCGCCGATGATGAGTTCCGCATCGTCTTTTTCTTCGGCGAGCGACGGGCTGAAATACAGGTTGTCGTAAAGAAAGCTCTTCGTCGTCCGGCGCTCTTCCTCGACCTCCGCACTTAGCCCTGCCAACCGCTCCGGATGCTGGCGGACATCGTCCGGCGTGCGAACGCCGGCGGATCGCACCCGGGCCTGGGTATTCCGGATCAGGTCTCCGACCAGCCGGTCGAGCATGCGCTTGATGGTTTCGTTGAACTTCAACTTGTCGGGGGCGTCCGGATAGAGGCCCTCGACTTCCTGGTAAAAGCCCTCGAACACGGGCACGCCCGCGCGGATATCGTCGAGCGAAAGCAGGCGCGCTTCGTAACCGTCGTCCAGATCGGCGGTGTTGTAGGCGATCTCGTCGGCCAGATCGATGAGCTGCGCCTCGAGCGGCGGCCGCTGATCGAGCAGGTAGTCGGCGAGCTGCGGAAACTGCTTCGCATCGTAGTCACGCGAGTGCTTGATGATCCCCTCCCGCACCTCGAACGTCAGATTCAGCCCGCGGAAGGCCGCATAACGCAGCTCAAAATCCTCGACGATACGGAGCGCATGAAGATTGTGATCGAAGGACAAGCCATGCGCGCGCATGGCGGCGTCGAGAGCCTTCTCCCCGGCATGCCCGAAGGGTGGATGGCCCAGGTCATGAACCAGCGCGAGCGCTTCCACCAGGTCAACGTTCAGCTCCAACACGCTGGCGATGGTGCGCGCAATCTGCGCGACCTCGAGGGTGTGCGTGAGCCGGGTACGAAAGTGATCGGAATAGCGGCGGGTGAAAACCTGGGTCTTGGCCTCGAGACGCCGGAAGGCACGCGCATGGATCACGCGGTCCCGATCGCGCTGAAAGTCGTTCCGGTAGGGATGCTGCGGCTCGGGGTGCCGGCGCCCGCGGGAATCTTCCACGCGCGCGGCGTATGCGGCGAGCATGGGGCGAGTTTAGCAGATCGTTAGAAAGGGGGGCAGGCTCGGTCTCCCACGCCCTAAGCCGCGTCTCTCCCAGGTGAACGAACATGGCGGGCAGCCGCGCCCGCCGTCGATTGGTGTGCGTGGAAAGAACAATCCCTATGGCTTTTCGCTGCCTTGTTCCCTGGCCAGCTTCACCTTGGCGGACTCGAGCTTTTTCTGTACGCGGGACAGATCGTCGGAATCGACTTCCGCCGTGACGGTCTTGTTCCACTCGGCAACGGCGCGCTCCCAGTGAGCCACCGCGAGCTTCAGACGTCCGGTCTTCTGGTACAGATCACCGAGATGATCATGCACGGTGGGATCGGTGCCGATCTTCTGCGACGCTTTCACCAGCTGCTCTTCCGCCTGGTCGTTTTTCCCGAGCCGGAAATAGGCCCAACCCAGGGAGTCGAGATAAGCTCCGTTCGCCGGATCCAGGTCGACCGCCTTCCGGATCAGCGTGAGCGCCTCGTCGAGCTTCAGGTTCCGGTCCGCCAGCATGTAGCCTAGATAATTCAGGGTCATCGCATTCTGCGGATCGATGACCAGCACCTTGCGGAACATCTCTTCCGCCTGCTCGTATTTCTTCTGCCGCTCGAAACTTGAGCCGCGCAGGAAGAAGACATACTCCTTGTCTTCCGGCTTGCTGGAGAGCTGGTCAGCCTTGTCGAGAGCGTCCTGCGCATCGTCCCAGCGCTTTAGCCGGGTGTTCATCTGCGCCAGCGTGATATAGACATCGCGATCTTCGGGTGCGCCTTTCAGCAAGGCTTTCACGTCGGCCAGGGCCTTATCCGGCTGCCCGGTGTCGGCCAACTGAGCGGCATACACCATATGCAGCCCACGGTCGTTGGGAAGTTTCTGCACGGCTTCCTTGGCGACCGCCGTCGCCTGCTGCCACTGCTTGGCTTCGCGATAGGTATCAATCACCTGCTGGTAGCCTCGGACAGCGTTGTCGTCTCCGAGAGCAATCATCTTGCGGAACACTTCCACGGACTCGGGATATTTACCCTCATCCCGGTAGACCGTGCCCAGACGCTCTAGGAACACGGCGCGGTTGTTGCGCTCGCCCTGGGTGTAGCTGTTGTCGGGTTTCTCGGTCTTCTTCAGCAGGTCTTGCAGGGTCTGAGCGGCCTCGTCATAACGGCCCTGAGCCTGGTAAACGGCGGCCTCGTTGTAGGGAACCTCGATCGAGTCCTGCACCATGGTCTCGGCTTTCTTCAGATTCTCGAGCGCGAGATCGAACTTCCCGGTCTTCCGGTAGATCTCGGCCATGTGCAGGTAGGTCTGCGCATCCTCGGGATTGGCGTCGGCGATGACCTTGTACTGCTCGAGGGCGGCTTCGGTCTGGCCGTCGTTCATCAGGTTCTCGGCCAGCCCGCGGATTGCGTCCAGGTTGTCGCGATCCAGTTCGATGGCGTGCCGATAGGCGTTGATCGCTTCCTTGTACTGTTTCTGCTGCTCGTAGGTGTAGCCCAGCGCGGAATACATCTTCGCCGAGCGCCCCTCGTCGGGCACGGAACTGAGCACCTGCACCGCGCGGGTTGCATCACCTTCTTCGTTGTAAAGGTAGGCAAGCGTGGTGACGGCTTCTTCAGAATCCGGCTGCAACTTCACGGCGGTCTTGAATTCGACTTCCGCCTTGTTGAGGTCGTTGTTCAGACGGTACAAGCGGCCGAGCAGCAGGTGGTCGTCAACGTTATTCGGCTCGATCTTGATGATCTGCTCGTACTGCTCGATGGCCAGCTTTAGCACGCTGCTCGATCCGTTCCCGGACTGCATGTCGCCCAGGGAGCGCAGATAGATGCGTCCCAGCAACTTGTGCGCTTCCAGATTGTTCGGATCGCGTTTCAGGATGTCCTGGGCTTCGCTGACCGCTTCCCGGATGCGTCCGGTCTTGGCATAGAGTTCCGCCAGTCCGGAGGTCAGGTACTCGGACGAAGGGTCGGCGTCGATCGCGGCGCGGTACTCTTCGATGGCTTTGGATGCAAGCTCGCTGCGCCCGTACACCGCGACCTGCTCCTCATACATATGAGCGAGGGTGTAGTGGTAGTAGGCGGCAGCTTTGTCGGTTTTGTGTGCGGGGTTCGGAGTGGACGGCGTGGTGTCTGCGGCAGAGTTACCGAGCTGAGCAAAACTGGCGGCGGTCGCCAGCATGAACACCGAAAAATGGAAAAAAAGTCTCTTCATTGAATACCTTTGCGGCCCCAACTCCTAGCGATATAGATGCTGAACCGCCGCGCGTGGGTGTATTCGATTGTACTCCGCGGGTTGGGGGAACCGGAAGGAAACGGGGCACCCGCAACTGGCGAAAGTAACCACCGAAGGACAGCGACCTGCGGGTTGTCGGGTCTTCACTTGACAGATTTGCTCCGCCCGATTTCCCCCGCCCGCCGTCGGCCTTTCGCCTTAGTGCCGGAAATGCCTTACGCCCGTGAAAATCATCGCCATTCCGTGTCGATCGGCGGCCTCGACGACCTCCTGATCGCGCACCGAGCCTCCGGGCTGGATGATGGCGGTCGCGCCTGCCCGGGCAATTTCTTCGACCCCATCCGGGAACGGGAAAAATGCGTCCGAGGCGGCAACGGTCCCCTTTAACGGTAACTGAGCCTTCATTGCGCCGATTTTGCAGGAATCGACCCGGCTCATCTGGCCGGCGCCGACCCCCACCGTCTGCCCGTCGCGTACATATAAGATCGCATTCGACTTCACGTGCTTGCACACTTTCCATCCAAAAAGCAGAGCGCGCTTCTCTTCCGGAGTAGGCTGCCGCCGGGTGACCACTTTCAGATCGGCCTCGGTCAGTGGGCGCTGGTCGGCATCCTGCACCAGCATTCCCCCGGAAACATTTTTCAGCACCCATTTCTGGTCCGAAGGCACGACCCCGACCAGCCTAAGGTTTTTCTTCGAGGCGAACTCCGCCTTGGCTGCGTCATCGAAGCCGGGCGCGGCAATCACTTCCAGAAACAGCTTGGCCATTTCTTCCGCAGCCGCGCCGTCCATCACCCGGTTCACCCCGATCACGCCTCCGAATGCCGACACCGGATCGCACTCCAGCGCCCTCTTGTACGCCTCGAGCAGGGTCTTGCCCGTCGCCGTTCCGCACGGATTGGTGTGCTTGATGATGGCGACGACCGGCTCTTCGAATTCCTGGGCGAGATCCCAGGCGGCCTGCGTGTCGACAATGTTGTTGTAGGAGAGTTCCTTGCCCTGCAGTTGCTGGCCGTTGGCGACGCCCTTGCCGGAGCCGTCGGAATACATGGCGGCCTTCTGATGCGGGTTTTCGCCATAACGCAGGTCGGTCACCTTCTGAAATGCCAGACGCAACGTTTGCGGAAAGCCCTCCCGCGGGTTCAGCTCGAAATGGCCGTTTGAGTTCACGCGCTCCAGGGTTGACGCAATCGCCGAATCGTAAGCCGCGGTGGTCGCAAACGCCTTTTGGGCCAGCCGCCACCGGGTCGCCGCCGAAAGGGCGCCACCCGACTTCGACATTTCGTCGGCGAGTGCGGCATAGTCGGCCGGCGAGGTCACCACCGCCACGTCCTGAAAGTTCTTCGCCGCCGAGCGGATCATGGACGGCCCGCCAATATCGATGTTCTCGATCAGTTCGTCGAAATGCACACCCGACTTGGCCGCCGTCTTCTCAAAGGCATACAGATTCACCACCACCATGTCGATGGGCTCGATTCCATGCTGGGCGACGGCCAAGCGGTGGGCAGGATTCTCCCGCCGGTGCAGAATGCCACCATGCACCTTGGGATGCAGGGTCTTCACCCTGCCATCCAGCATCTCGGGAAAGCCCGTCAGATCGGAAATATCCTTCACCGCGATGCCCGAATCCCGCAGCAGTTTGGCCGTGCCCCCCGTCGAAATAAGCTCCACGTCCAGTCCGGCCAGCTGCCGGGCGAACTCCGCCAGGCCGGTCTTATCGGTCACGCTCAAAATGGCACGCTGAATTCTCGACATACCACGCCTCTCTCGAAAAAGGGATAGGGATAAATGACGCGGAAGAGCGACCAGAAATTCTATCAGGGGATGGATGGTACCGTCGTCGGTGGTGGGCAAACCCCGATGGCCATGCTGCCTGCTCGGACCGGAAACATTAGGCGAGAGTCCGACACCGAGGTGGAAGCCCGGGACGGGCGACTGACCAACGCCGACTGATCTTAGGTTTTGGTTTTGGCTTTCGCTTTCAGCTTGACCTGTCCGTCCTGCAACTCGACCGAGTACTCGACGGTTTCGCAGCCGTACTGCTTGCGGATCTGGCTGGTCTTGTTCTTGACAAAGTTGCTGAACGAATCCAGATTCCCCGTGACCGCTTCGCCGGACTTCTTCTTGGCCGCGATCAGTGCGTTGTACAGGCGCTCTACCTGCTCGCCCTGGACACCGGGATCGGAACACTCCATCGTGAACGAGCGCGGCTGTTTCGCTGAGGCACTGACACCGTAGGCCGTCGGATGCTGCGGTTCGTGCTCCTCGGGAACCCGGACTCCCTGCACCGAGAGCAGCGCGTCCTGCGGACGCCGGTAGCCTTCCTCCCGAATACGGCTCTTTTTGCGCCACAGGTCGCTGTAGATGGCGTAACGCTGGGCCATTTCGTTGTAGCGAAAACGCTGCGAAAAGTTCATCCGGCCGCCGTCGGAGTGCTTGCGCAGCAAAGCGAGCACCTTCCACTCCAGGTCATTGGGGGGGCGCTTGGTCGGGTTATTGAAAAAAACCTCGTACTCGATCTTCAACCGTCGAAGCAGCGAGTCGAGGTGCGTCAGTTCCTCATCGATGGTCACAGCTGCGCCTCGCCTGTGTTCAGTCTAGAGACGCTACCTCGTTTCGGGCAGATACCGCGCGGACACCGTGGGAGGGGGACGAAAGTAACGGAAAGCCAGATCCTCAGCGCTCAGCCCTTTCGCCGTTCACCCACAAGAACTTATCCCCTGTGGTTTCAACGGGTCGCGCAGTCTCGACAGTGTGCAGGGGGAGTGGGATGATCCCGGGCTTGGTTTTAGCCCCGGCAATCGACGATGGCTCGTCATGGGATACCGGCGAAGAGCAAACGACCGGGGAACCAAACGCTGTTTTCTAGCGCGCCGAACTCGCGGCCATCTTTTTCACCATGGCGAGCACGAGTTTGCGGTCGCTGTCGTTCAGGCTGGTCGAGTAGCGCCGGATCTGGCTGAGAAAACGGACTTCGTCCTCGGACAGCTGGGGCAGACCTTTCGATCCGTTGGTGTGGCCCGAGTCTGAAAAAAACTGCGACAGCGGCAGTTCCATCGCACCGGCAATTTTCGCCAGGGTGTCGAGCGACGGGATGGTGTGACCGTTTTCGACGCGGGAAAGGTAGCAGCGCAGGAGGCCGGTGCGCTTTTCGATGTCGCCCTGGGACATGCCTTTTTGCAGGCGGTAGTTTCGGATGGTCTCGCCAATGTTCATAAAGGGCAAACAGTCCCGGCCCGACAGAAGTTGGACTGCATAGTAACCAGAGTAGTACCGTCTGGCAAGTGGAAATTCGCTGAGCGCCAAAACCGTTTTGCACTATGCGTTAAACCGCTTCCCCTGAACTGGAGCGGTAATTTCCACCGTCAACCGCGCTTCTGCACGCACATTTTTCGACCCTTGGTAAGTTCCGCGCGCTGGCTTCATCCATCCGGATCGCCCGTCTCCAGTTGCCCTTTCGACTCGATCGCGGCCTGCGCGCCGGCTTCGAGGGGAGTAGCATAGTTGCAATCGATCTTGCAATGCGCGGGGCAGATCGAGCAGGCGTTTGCGGTCCTCGAAACAGTTCAGAATTACCGCAGGACTGGGCAAGAACAAAGGCCGGCTCACCAACCAACCACCTGCTCACCGTGAGCAGCAGAAAAAGGAGTCATAGCATGTCTGATAGCGTTCGCGTAGCTCTCTGGGTTCGTCTCGAGGCCAGGCCGGGCAAGGAACAAGCCGTCGCAGATTTTCTGCGCGCAGGCCTCGTCCTGGTGCAACAGGAACCCGCCACCACCGCCTGGTTCGGCATTCAACTGGGACCCTCTACGTTCGGCATTTTCGACGCGTTTCCGGATGACTCCGGCCGCCAGGCGCATCTTACCGGCAAAGTGGCTGCCGCTTTGATGGCGAGTGCTCCGGACTTGCTGGCCAAACCTCCCGACATTCAGAAGATCGACGTTCTGGCTGCCAAGCTGCCGCGGCAGCCCGCCGAGAAAGCCGCCTGACCTCGTAGAAGGCCAGCCGGTTTCCGCGGCTGGCCCTTCTTCAAGGACCATCACTTCTTCAGCGTGCTGTCCAGGAACTTCACGGTGCGTTGCCACGCATCGGCCGTATCCTCTGCACGGTATCCGGTCTTAATTGTTGGGGTTCTCAAACGCATGGCCGGCATCGGGATAGATCTTCAGGTCGGCGCTCTTCCCGGCCTGCTTCAGCGCCGCCTCGAATTTCTTGACGTCCTCGGGGTCAGTCGCCAGATGACCGTAGTTGATGACCGTGGCCGCAAGCGTCGGCTCCTGCAGTGCGACGTCCAGCGCATAGCCGCCACCCATGCACCCGCCGATCGAGCCGATACGGTCTTTGTTCACATTCGAGCTGCGACTACAGGAATTCGACGGCCGCATGCAGATCGCGCAGCGCCCGGTCTTCGGGAAGTCCCCGCATCAGTTCGTGCGCGGTCCCCGGATTGTCCGCGACCTTGCCGCGAAACAAATCAATCGCCAGCGCGACATGGCCTTGCTCGGCTAGTTTCGTCGCCTGCTCCTTGACCCAGTCGTTGAGCCCCCAATATTCGTGGATCACGACGATCGCGGGGAACGGGCCTTGCCCGCGGGTGTAAAAAGAATTCCCTTTACGGTTTCGTCGCCGCTCTGGTAGCTCGCCTCTTTCGAGGTGGCAGCCAAACAGGCCGCAAGCAGCCCGAACAAGCAGATTGTGAACCAGCAGAGTTTTTTCATATGCGTTTCCTGCCGATCGTTCCTGATCGAGGATGATTCCTTCCGGCTAACGCGTTTCTGCGAGCGTGTAGGTGAACTCGTGGAGGTGCTTTCCGCTGTCGATCTTGATGGTCATCGTTCCGGCCAGTCCGACCAACTGATCGGTGCCCGAGTCGGGCACTACACCGACGTTCATTTGAGGTCTTCCCCGGGTCATCGTGCCGATGTGCTGAAGCGTAAAGCTGCCCTTGCGGCCCGTCAGGGTTCCGGTCACGCGCTCGATCGCAACCTAGCCCGCCGAACCCTCCACGCTCGTGCTGGCAGCGAGCATCTGGCCCTTGCTGGTTCCTTCGAGATCGCCGTGGAACTGCTTGTTCACTGACAACCGGGCGAGATTCGGATCCGCAGCCTCGTCCTCGAGCGGTTGCGGCGTGACTTTCACTTCAAAGGTACCGCTGGCGTGGCTGCTCACTAGGGTCTCCTTCTGAACTTTGCCAGGTGCCGGCGACGGGCTTTGCGCATACCCCGACAAAACCAGGCCGATCGACAAGAACGTGCCCAGTCCGACTCTGCTGCCCACCTGCGATAAAGTCTTCATGGCGCCCGTTATGCGCTTCGATTCAAATCCAGTTCCATGTAAAGCGCGCCCTCGATCGGGTTCGCGCGGTACGGAGCAATCTCGCCGAAGCCCAGCAGGCGATACATTGCGACGGCACTCTTCATCACGGGCTCGACCGTATCCAGCCGCAGGCGATCATACCCGATGTCGCGCGCCTCGCTGAGAATCCGCTCCGCCAGAACGCGACCCAAGCCTTTCCCGCGGAAGCCCGGGCGCACATACAACCGCTTCATCTCGCAAATGCCAGTCTCGAGCCTATGCAAAGCAACGCATCCCGCCGGTTGCCCCTCGTATACCATCAGAAAAAGACGGCCCTCGGGCGGCGCATAGTCTCCCGGCAACCCCGCCAGTTCCTGATCGAAGCTCTGAAAGCAAAGACTGAACCCGAGCGACTGCGCATACTCGAGAAACAGTTCGCGGATCTGAGCAATCTGCGCGGGAGATTCCGCTTGCCTGATCGTGAAGGAACTTCTAGCGCCGCGCGAATTCATCTCATGCATCCGCAGTCTGAGTTGAACCACCAGGGTCAGCACGCATCACCAAGGAGAATCGAATGAAGGATTTCCTACCTGTCCCCCCTCGTGCCCCTCCTGGTTTATCACCCTTGCCTACCCCATCAGCATGCCGCCATTAATATTCAGAACGTGCCCGGTGATGTAGGCGGCCTCGTCCGACGCCAGAAAGCGCACCGCGCCGGCGACATCGTCGGGCGTGCCGATCCGCCCCAGCGGAATCATCTTCAGCCCGGTTTCTCTGATTTCCTCCGGCAGACCGGCCGTCATGGCGGTTTCGATGAAACCGGGAGCGACCGCGTTGCAGGTAATGTTGCGCGACCCGACTTCCCGCGCCATTGCCATGGTCAGCCCGATCAGTCCCGCCTTCGAGGCCGCATAGTTCGCCTGCCCCGCCTGTCCCATCTGCCCGAAGACGCTGGTGACATTGATGATGCGCCCCCAGCGCTGCTTGAGCATCGATCCGACTGCCTGCTGGATGCACAGGTACGCCGAAGTGAGATTCGTGCTGAGCACCGCGTCCCAGTCAGCGCGTTTCATCCGCATGACCAGTTGGTCGCGCGTGATGCCGGCGTTGTTGACCAGGATGTCGATCTTGCCGAAGCGCACCATCGCCGCCTTGAAGACTGACTTGATCTGCTCTTGGTCGCCGACATCCAGCGAGAAGGCCGCCGCCTCGCCGCCCGCGGCGGTGATCCGGGCGACGAGTTCGTCCAGCTTTTGCTGATTCCGCGCGGCCACGGCCACGGCTGCACCCGATTGTGCGAGTTTCAGCGCGCAAGCGTGGCCGATACCTTGCGAAGCGCCGGTAACCAGCGCCACGCGTCCGGAGAGGGTCATTTCGGGGCTCCTGATGGAGAAACAGAACAACGATGAGAACCGAAATTATACCTGCTGGTCGATCGCAACCGTCGGTCGACGCCGGCAATGCCTCTCTCCGGCTGTGGAAGATCGTTTCCCGTGGTCCAGGACGCGGCAGCAACCATTCTCACGGTTCCAGGCGAGCCTTGCGCTTCCGCAATATGGGATTCCACCACGACTCTGGTCTCGCGTGCCGGGGCCTGCGAGCCTGGCCGGTCTAGCGCGCCAGCGCCTCGCGAATCCGTTTCCAGGTCACTTCCAGCGACTCGGGCAGCATCCGGGTCTCGCCGATCACGCTCACAAAATTGGCGTCCGCCACCCAACGCGGCAATACGTGCATATGAATATGTCCCGCGACGCCCGCCCCGGCCGCTTTGCCGAGGTTCATCCCCAGATTCACCCCGTCCGGCTTGTAAAGAAGACGTAAAACCCCCTCCATCTTCTGCGATAACCCCATCATTTCGTGCGATGCTTCGACGGGAAGCTTCTGCAGTTCGTCGAGGTGCTGGTAGGGAACCACCATCACATGCCCGGGCGTGTAGGGGTAAGTGTTGAGGATGACGAAACAGTGCTGGCCGCGGTGCGCGATGCGGACTTTTTCGTCGTCTCCAGCCTTCAGCACCTCGCAAAAGATGCAGCCCGGGGTCGTTTGGGCGCTTGTAACGTAGGCGTACCGCCACGGGGTCCACAGATAGTCCATGGCTCGGGAGAGTAGCAGATGGCTATGGTTTTCTGGAACCTCACCGCACTCGCTGATGCGTTTCCTCGCACCTTTCGAAACGACTCAAGAAAGTTGTATCCGATCTCGCTCCAAGGAAATCCAATACGCGCATAAGCTGGATCGATGCACGCGAAGCAATGACGTTTGGGGTTTGACACTGTTCGGAAGCGGTTGCTACACTCGAAGGGTTCCCATTGGACGCGGGTTCGTTATTAGTCGTCCGAACGCTGGGATTGTTTAAGCTCAACCGCCAGGTTGAGCCCACCACAACCTTAGACCCGTTCCGGCAGTCCGCCAGGCAGCCCGCATCCGTCCCGCACCCTTAGCAGTGCGAGGTAGCAGAGAGGCTATGACCTTGTACGACGACACCACCGCCCACGAAGTCGATTCCGCCACCTCCGTTTCTGCTGTCAGCGAGCCGAGCGCGGCATCTTCCGAGGGCCCAAACAGCAGCGCGTCCGCTCCGGAACCCCAAGCCGTTTCGGCACCCACTCCCGCACAGGAAGAGAAACCAGCCGTGTCTAGCGCAGCGACCGAGGATTTTGCAGCCGCCCTTGAAACTTTCACCACCGAGGCCGAGGAGTCCGTCGGCGAAGACCGCGTCATTAAAGGCACCGTCCTGAAGCTCACGGCTACGCACGTCGTGGTCGACATCGGCGCAAAGTCTGAAGGCATGCTGCCACTGTCGGAGGTGTTGGACCACGAGGGCAAGCCCCGTTTCCAGCCCGGCGATGAAATCGATGTGATGCGCGACAAGGGCGAGGCCGAAGAGGGCTACATCAACCTCTCGCATCAGAAAGCACAGCGGCTGCGCGCCTGGGACGACATCGAAGCGGCCTACAACGAGAAAAAGCCGATCAAGGCGCTGGTCATCGATCGCATCAAGGGCGGTTTGACGGTCGACATCGCCGGCGCGCGCGCGTTCCTGCCCGGCTCGCAAGTGGACCTGCGCCCCATCCGCAACCTGGATGGCATGAAGGGCACCACGATTGAAGTCGCCATCATCAAGCTGAACAAGAAGCGCGGCAACATCGTGGTCTCGCGCAAGCAGCTGCTCGAAGAAGAACAGAACGAAAAGAAAACCAAGACGCTCGAACACCTGGACGAAGGCGCCATCCTGACCGGAGTGGTCAAGAACCTCACCGAGTACGGCGCCTTTGTTGATATGGGCGGCATTGATGGCCTGTTGCACATCACCGATATGTCATGGGGACGCCTGACCCATCCCCGCGACCTCGTCAACGTGGGCGACCAGATCCAGGTGAAGGTTCTCAAGTTTGACAAGGACAAGCAGCGCGTATCGCTGGGCTTCAAGCAGCTCACCCCCGATCCCTGGCTCGATGCCGAACAGCGTTACCCGGTGGGAGCGCACGTCAGCGGCCGCGTGATCAGCGTGACCGACTATGGCGCGTTCGTGGAGCTCGAGCAGGGCATCGAAGGCCTGGTGCACGTCAGCGAGATGACCTGGTCGAAGCGCATGAAGCATCCCTCGAAACTGGTCAATGTCGGCGACCAGGTGGAGTGCGTGGTGCTCAACGTGAATCCGACCGAGCGCCGCATTTCGCTGGGCATGCGCCAGCTTGCCACCAATCCCTGGGACAGCCTGCACGAGAAATTCCCGGTTGGAACGCAGGTCGAAGGACGCGTGCGCAACCTCACCGACTTCGGCGCGTTCATCGAGATCGAAGACGGTATCGACGGCCTGGTCCACGTCAGCAACCTGAGCTGGACCAAGCGCGTGAAGCATCCCTCTGAAGTCCTGAAGAAGGGCGATCGCGTGAAGGCGGTGGTGCTGGCGATCGAGCCCGATAAACGTCGTTTGTCACTCGGTGTGAAGCAGCTGCAGCCCGATGTCTGGGAGACTTTCTTCCAGCAGCATCACATCGGCGACGTGGTCCACGGCAAGGTTTTGCGGGTGGCGACCTTCGGCGCGTTCGTCGAAATTGCCGAGGGCATCGAAGGCCTCTGTCACAACTCCGAGGCGCTCGATGGCAACGGGCAGCCCCTGCATCTGGAGCCGGGCGTGGAGCACGACTTCAAGATCATCAAGATGAACCCGGAAGAGAAGAAGGTGGGCCTCAGCATCCGCGCCGTGGGCGAAGAAGCCTCACGCTCGGAGGTGGAAGCCTACAAGCACCCGGTTTCGACCTCGAGCACTAGCTCAACGATCGGAGAGCTGATCTCCTGGAAACGCGCCGGCAACGAGAATAACTAGGGAGTGTGGCGCGGACGCTCGTGTCCGCGCACCACCAGGGGTTCCGAGGTCGCCCAGCAGGCGGCCTTTGTTATTTCCGGCGGGTCTTCCCTCGAAAACAGGACGATTCGAAACCCAGGCTCCGCGTTCTAAGGCTCAGCCTTGCGCCAGGTCCGCACATTGAACCCGTACAGGACCAGGCAGAACAGATTGGCGGGAATGAAACCCAGTTGCTTTGTCTGGAGCCCGATGATGCAAACCACGACGCTATTCACCGCGGCTAGCGCCCAACCGCCCCAATACCGTTTTCCAATCAGAATGGTAGAAACAATGGTGAGGACACAGGATAAATAATCAAGCCGTAGCACGACGCAGGAAAACCTCCGACCTCTCATTTGTAGCATCCTGCAGGCCATGGTCTGTGATCCAGAACGGGATCAGACGTAACGACAGTAACGTCGCGACCTGATGGATTTACACGGGCGGAGGTGGGCTCGATCGCCGAACGCCCCCCCGACGTTGTCTCCCGGAGTAGCGAAGACTTATTGTAAGATCGCGCTGGCGCCAGTCATTCTCGCCTGGTGAAATGCCGGCTTGCGAGCGTGGCCTACGGCTAGCCTCCGGTGCGCTCGCAAGCAACCGGCACGATTGAACTTACATGTTGTTACTCACCCCCTGCCGAGTCCTGTGTCGCCCTGCCCGGACCCCTCGTTGGCGTTTCTCTTGCTTGCCCAGAATGGCGTTATTTGTTCTCTGCCTGGTGAGACCAACCGGGCTGCGTGCGGAAACGATTTCCGGGACCATCCAGGATCCCTCAGGTGCCGTCGTTGCCGGGGCACAGATCGAGATCACGGGGGGAGACCTGGCGCGACCAGTTGCCTTCTCGTCGGACGGGCTGGGCAAATTCACTTCCCCGGACCTGAAACCCGGGACCTACTCGGTGCAGGTGACGCGGGACGGGTTCGAGCCCCTGGTGCGGACCGTCGATTTGCGGGGTCCGGTTCAACTACAACTCACGCTGACTATTGCCCAACAGCAGGTGAGCATCTCGGTTCCCGCCAAAAGCATGGCGTTTGCCAATTCCGATCCTCTCTATCGGCAACTCCGCGGGATTGGGCTGGGGCAAACGTTTCGCTTCGATGGCAACACCCTGGATTGGGACGTTGCCACGTTCCACTTTCAGAAAGGAACGCTCACCGTTTTGACCCCGGTGGAGGGAGTCGTAACCGGCGCGATCTTTATTGGAGAGGGACATTTCGATCTGAAGCCCGCGCTTGCCATCGATGCCCGCGAACTCGACCGACGCACCGGTGCACGGTCAGCCGAAGAAGACTTTACCGAAGTTGTTTTCCGATTCACCGGGGAAGCCCGCTCGAGGTTTCAGGCTGCACTGGGCGATCGGACCGAGACGCCCGCTGAGGCCTCCACCGCCTTTAACCACTGGCGGGACAGGATGCGGCAGCGTCAGGACCCCTCCCTGGGTTTTACTCAGTCCCTGTTGCAGGGTGAAAGCATGGACAATGTGGACGCCGACCTTCTGGCGGCCTTATACAACCCCGCCCATCCGGAATTCTTGAACGCATACCTCCGCGGAAGGAAGCACAAGGATCTCCGTTTTTTCGTGAGGAATCGGGTGGGGGCAGTCCCGCAACTGGATTCACCCGAGGAGGTCGCACTCGTCAACTACGATCCGGAAGGAATGGAGGATGGCGTATGGTATCTGGCTCATTTAAAGTCCGAATACCTGAACCATACCGCAAGTTCCCGGGAAGACCGCCGCCTGTTCGCCACGCGCCGCTACAAAATTGAGACCGTGATTGCCAGGAACGGACATTTGTTCAGCACCGCCACCATCACCTTCGAGCCTCTGGTCGCCGGGGAAAGAGTCCTCAAATTTGGCTTGTTGCCGAATCTCCGCGTCACCCGGGTTGCGGACGAACAGGGTCAGGATCTTTATTTCATTCAGGAGAGCCGCAAGGAGGATGGTTCGTTTTACGCGATACTTCCGACCGCGCCGGCACCCGGGAAGGAGGAGTCGGTCACGGTCGAGTATTCCGGCGATAAGGTCTTGGAGCAAGCCGGCGAAGGAAATTTCTATGTCCGTGCACGCACCTCCTGGTATCCGAACCTCAATGGATTTGGTGAACGCGCTCTTTATGATCTTACGTTCAAGGTTCCGAAAAGAAACAAGGTCATCAGTGTCGGGCACCTGACCGGAGAGTCGATTGAGCAGGGCCTGGCCGTCAGCCACTGGATAACGCCGAATCCGGTAGCCGTGGCCGGATTCAACTACGGCGAATACCAGAAGATCGATCTGCCGGATGAGATAACCGGCTACAAGATCGCGGGATACTATCTGAGCCAGTTGCCCGATAACCTGCGCAACTATTCGGCACTGCGGTCGATGGCTCCCCGCAGCATGACCAAGTATGCCCTCGAGCAAGCGCGGGCTCAGTTGCAGCTATGCAGCTTCTACTTTGGCAAGAGCGGTTATGAGGAAATCTCCATCACCGAGCAGCCGGATTTTAATTTTGGACAATCCTGGCCCAACCTGGTTTACCTTCCCATCTCCGCCTACACGGATTCGACCCAGAGATGGATGCTCTTCGGACAGATCAACAGCAAATTCACCGGCTTCGTGCAGGAGGTAGCGCCTCACGAGGTCGCCCACCAGTGGTGGGGCCATGCCGTGGGCTGGGGCTCCTATCACGATCAATGGCTCTCGGAGGGATTTGCAGAGTTTTCCGCCGGTCTGTTCCTGCAGCAGGCCGTGGGGAAGGACTGGCGGAAGGACTACCTCGAATTCTGGGATCGGCTGCGTCAGCGCATTTTGGAGAAGAATAACTTTGGTGTCGCACCGAACGACGCTGGCCCCCTGTGGATGGGATTGCGCCTGATCTCGCCTCGCACCGAAAGTGCGTACCAGAATGTGACCTATCCCAAGGGCGCCTACGTCCTCGAAATGCTGCGGTCCATGATGTTCAGCACCCAGGAGGGCGAGAAGGACAAGGCGTTCATCGCCATGATGCATGACTTTGTTGACAGCCACCGTGCGAAGGCGGCCACGACCGAATCGTTCAAGGCCGTGGCCGAAAAGCACATGACCAAGTTGATGGATCTGGGAGGAAATGGCCGCTTGGACTGGTTTTTTAACCAGTGGGTGTACGGCACCCAGGTGCCGCGCTACCACTTGGAATATCAGTTGACTCCGGCGGAGGACGGCAAAGTGACGCTGCACATGACCATTACCCAGAGCGAGGTCGACGAGCAATTTGCCATGCTGGTTCCGGTATTCGCCGATTTCGGCAATGGCATGGTCCGTATCGGTCAGGTCGGCATCCGCGGCAACTCCCCCCGTAACGTCGATGTCCTGCTGCCAGCTCAACCGAAAAAGGTCGCTCTGAACGCGTACAAAGAGATTCTGGAGCGATGATCGCTCGCCCCCAGGGGGGAAACAGCGCCCCATCGGCGAGATAGCCTCCTACGCCCCCATCGTCAGCACGGCCCGGAACCGCACCCTTCCACTGATCATCTGGTCATAGGCTTCCGCCACTTTCGCCAGCGGATATTTCTCGATCATCGGCCGCACGCCGCTCGCGGCGCTGAAGCGCAGCGTGTCCTCGGAATCGATGGAGCTGCCCGAAGGCCATCCCTGGATCGCAAGTTTTGCGACGACGATCTGCATCACGCTGACGCTGATCGGCTCGAACGGAACGCCGACCGCCAGCAACTTCCCGTTCCCCGCCAGGCCGCCGATGATCCCCGAGATCGCCTTCGCATCCGGCGCTGTCGCCAGAATCAGGCGGGCACCCCCCAGTCTTTTCAACTCCGCGGCCGCATCGGTCGCGCCCGAATCGATGTAGGCGTGCGCGCCCAGCTTCTTGGCCAGCGGTTCCTTGTCACCACCCCGAGCGATGGCCACGGTGTGGAACCCCATCTGCCGGGCGTATTGCACGCCCAGATGCCCAAGCCCGCCGATCCCCTGCACGGCCACCAGGTCGCCGACGCGCGCCCCCGAGTTCCGCATCGAATTGAACACGGTGATACCCGCGCACAGTAGCGGGGCAGCTTCCTCGGCCGACAAGCTGTCGGGCATGGCCGCGACCGCCTCTGCGGGAGTGATGGTGTACTCTCCGTAGCCGCCGTCAAAACTGATTCCCGTAATCTTTTCGTTCTTGCAGAGGATGAAATCCCCGCGCCGGCAGGCTTCGCAGACGAAGCAGTGCCCGCCATGCCATCCCACGCCCACCCGCTGTCCGGGCTTCCATGGCGCGACGCCGGTTCCGACCGCATCAATCCGTCCGCTGATCTCATGTCCGGGCACTCGCGGGAGCTGCAGTCCGGGGTACAGGGCTTCCTTGACCAGGGAGTCGCTGTGACAGACGCCGCAGGCTTCGACCTTAATGCGAACCTGGCCCGGCCCGGGCTGCGGAATATCCCGTTCGACAATCTCGAACGGTCCACCGGCCTTTGATATTTGTGCAACTTTCATGCCGGCCATGTCTGCTCTCCGCTGACCGTTTGGGAATGACTTGGAGTTGCCTGGCGACCAAGACGTACCGCGAACCGAGTCTTTGCTCTCGAACGGTAGAGCGGCGGGGCCAACCCCCTCCTCTACGGCTAGCTTGATCCCTAACCGTAGATGCTGAGACGAGCTCACCGGATTCGAGTTCAATTCCAACGCAGGCGAGGTCGCCAGCATGGTCGCCGAGCCCGAGCCGGAGACTACCGGTTATCGATTTTCAAATTGATGTTGACTTGCTGGCGGTTGTCGAACTGGCTGACCGTCTTGGTATCGCTCTTGTGGCCGTTGTATTGCGCGTAGACTTCGTAGTCGATATTCGGAGACAGTGACGGAAAACGGTAAGAGCCGTCCTGTCCAACGATGTAGGTTTTCACCGCCCGTGTCCGGGTGTTGGTAAGGTAGACCACGGCGTTCGGAAGGGGCGCGTCCTGGCGGTCCATCACCTTGCCCGTCAGCACGCGGGTGTTGTCGCCTTTCTGGGAAAATGGCGCCGCCCACGCCGCCCCACCCACCAGAAGCACAATCACCGCCAGCGCGCAGGTCCTCTTCATGGATTTCTCCCTGAAACACCTTACCACTGTCATCACTCCTTTAGATGCAGCCCGATATCCTGCCGCTCGGCTGCTTCCATGTGAACGGTAACCTCCTCAGCCAAACGCAATTGCTTCCCGCTCGAGGTTTTGACACCCTTGAGGTCGGCCCCCACCACGTAGTCCACTTTCCCGGCTGGCACCCGTTGTGCAAACTCGCCGTGGTGGTCTGAGAACAGATCCCACTTGGCCCGTTTCTGATTGGCCCGCCGGATTTTTACATGAACGCCGTACACCGGACGGTCGTCGGGGCCCCAGACCGTCCCGAAGATCAGGGCATAGGGCTTACGGGGATCTTGCTCGGAACAGGCCGACCGCAGAGGTCCAAGCAGGCCAAGTACGGTCAACGCTGGTAGAAGAAGGCGGAGTCGGGAGCTGCGGTGGGAAAGATTCTGGAGCAGAACAGGCCGATTACAGGTCACCGTCTTCGCTTTCCTCTTCTTCCTCTTCTTCCTCTTCCTCTTCCTCGACCGGCTTCAGTTCCAGGGGATTGACGGTGACGATTTCGAAGTCGGTGCCACACTCGGGGCAGGAAACGACTTCACCCTCGTCCACCTCGTCCTCTTCAATATCGAGGTCGCTCTCACATTCGGGACAATAAACCATGATTGCCTCCGTGCCAGGGTCTACCCTGATAATATTTAATTCTCCCGGGCCTGCGGTCAAGTGCCGTCGATTTTCTACTCGGGATGCGCTGCACAGAAACTCACAAAGGCGCTGGAACCGCTTCTCCTGCGCTCACACCAATGCCCTTGCTGACGAACATGCCCAGGCAGAGGACTTCGCCGTCATTTTCTACCACACCTCTGAGGCTCGTGGTCATCCTGGCGATGATTTCGATTTTCGCGCCCGCCGCAGGTTCCCAGGAATCCGGTTCGAGTCAGCCGCCTGACCCAAAAATTGTGGCCGCGCTCAAGCAAATCTCTCCCCAGCGCATCCAGGACAGTATCGAAAAGCTGGTGAGCTTCCAAACGCGCTCGACCCTGTCCGCCCAGGATCCCGCTTCGATTCCATCCGGGCGCGGGATCGGCGCGGCCCGTGAGTGGATCAAGTCAGAGTTCGAGCGCTACTCCAGAGACTGCGCCGCCTGTCTGGAGGTGAAGACCGACAGCTTCACCCGAGCTCCCGCCGACCGCATCCCCCAGCCCACGCAAATCACCAATGTTTATGCGGTCCTGAAGGGATCTGATCCGGAGAGCGCCGCCCGTATCGTGCTGGTCACCGGACACTACGACTCGCGTAACAGCGACAACTTCGACGGCAAAGATGACGCTCCCGGGGCCAACGACGACGCCAGCGGTACGGCCGTGAGCCTGGAGTGCGCGCGCGTACTGAGCAAGCTGAGGTTCCCGGCGACCATCATGTTCCTGACCGTGGCCGGTGAAGAGCAGGGACTGCACGGCAGCCAGCACTTCGCCGAAATGGCCAAGCACCAGGGTTGGAACCTCGAGGCCGTGTTGAACAACGACATCGTGGGCGGAAACAAGAGCGCCGAGCAGGATCCCTCGGTCGTGCGTGTGTTTTCCGAGGGTGTTCCCGCGGCAGCCGACGAAAAACAACTGCGCCAGATTCGCGGCCTGGGTGGAGAAAGCGACTCATCTTCGCGCGAAGTCGCGCGCTATATCGCCGACGTCGGCCGTAGCTATGACCCGGGGATTAAGCCGCGCTTGGTCTTCCGCCTGGACCGTTACCTGCGCGGTGGCGACCACTACTCGTTCAACCAGCAGGGATTCGCCGCCGTCCGTTTCACCGAATATCGCGAGGACTTCACCCGCCAGCACCAGAATGTCCGCACCGAAAACGGTATCGAGTACGGAGACCTGCCCAAATTCGTGAATTTTGAATACGTGGCCAAGGTCGCGCGACTGAACGCAGCCACCTTGGCTTCGCTCGCCTCGGCCCCGGCTCCGCCGTCAAACGTCCGGCTGGTGACCGCCAACCTCGAAAACGATTCCACGCTAAAGTGGGCGCCCTCCCGGAAGGCTGCCGGCTACCAGGTGCTCTGGAGGGCCACCAGCTCTCCCCAATGGGAACACGCGCAGGACGTCGGAAACGTCATGACGGCGACCATGAAACTCTCCAAAGATAATGTGATTTTCGCCGTCCGGGCGGTTGATAATGAAGGGCACCGGAGTTTGCCGGTGCTGCCAGTACCGGAACGGTAGATCGCCAGCTTTGGCCAGAACAGGAGGACGCCTTGCCCCGCGGCCGAGAAATGACGCTCAGTTTGCCCCCATTTTCCGGATGGGTAAAGCGGCTGGTTCTGCTGTGCGCGGGCGTCTACCTATCGCAGGTGATCGCCAGGGCGCTCGCGCCTCAGCTGTACCCATACGTGGAGATCTATTTGGGCCTGGTTCCCACGCTAGTTCTGCACGGCTACCTGTGGCAAGTGGTCACCTACTCTTTCCTGCACGGAAGCCCGGGTCACCTGCTGGTAAACATGCTGATGCTGTGGATGTTCGGATCACAGGAGGAAGAGGACTGGGGACCGGAACGGTTCCTGGAGTTCTACCTTTTCTGTGTCGTCGGCGCGGCCCTGGTCACCATGGTGGTGGCCTACAGCAGTTTGCCGGGCCTGAGCCCCCGTACGGTGACCATTGGCGCCTCCGGGGGAGTCTATGGGATTCTGATCGCTTTCGGCATGCTCTATGGTGACCGCGAGATCTTCCTTTTTCCTTTCCCGATTTCGCTCAGGGCCAAATATCTTGTCGGCATTCTCATCTTCCTGGTCGTCATCGCCACCTTCCAGCCCTCGCAGGGTGGAGTCGCCAATTTTGCCCATCTGGGTGGACTGTTCTTCGGCTTTGTTTACATCAAATTCATGCCGCGTCGGGGCGTGAACTATGCCGTCTCGGAACGCTATTTCGGTCTCCGGAACTCCTACTACCGCTGGAAGCGTCGCCGCGCCGCCCGAAAATTCGAGGTCTACATGAAGCAGGAGCACGACCGTGAGGTCAAATTCGACGAGCTCGGCAATTACGTGCCTCCGGAAGAGAAAGAAAAGAAAAACGGCGGGTCGAAATCGGGTTGGGTGAACTAGGCCGGCCCCCTGACGTCAAACACGCTGAACCGGGGCCGGATCATTTTGCTTGGTCAAAGAATTCCTGAAAAGTCGCGACAATCTTCCCGACAACCTCCTCGCCGTTCCTGGCTGCCTTGACCTTCAGGTCGTGCCCCGCCCCTTCCACCGCCAGCAGCCGCGTCTCGGCCGGAATCAGCTGCAGCGCTTGCTGTATTTGCTCGATCGAGGCGAACGGATCCCGCGTCCCCTGCACGAACAAGCTGCGATTCCGCAAATTGGGCAGATGTTCGGTCCGCAATTGCTCGGGCTTGCCCGGAGGATGCAGAGGATAGGAGAGCAGCACCAGCCCCTCCACCAGATCGGGCTCGCCGGCGGCCAGCATCGTCGATTGCCGCCCGCCGTAGGAATGGCCACCTAACAAAACGCGGCCCCGAACAAGCTTCCGCATAGCCCCCACCGCGTGGTTCAGCCCCTTGCGATCGCGCGCCGCATCCGCCGGTCCCGGCGGACCATGCGGTCGCACCTGCCGGTACGGCAAATCACATCGCAGCACGGTAAAGCCCGCCCCTGCCAACGCACTTGCCAGCGCGATCAACCAGGGTGCCTGCGCGTTTGACCCCGCGCCATGCGTGAGGACGATCCCATCACCCACCGATTGCTCCGGGCAATGAAGGAAGCCGCGGACAGGCGGATCGGCCGCGCTGTCCCGGAACAGTTCGGGGCTGGGATGTTGGTTGGGCGTAGCCGATATCCTCCCCGCTCAGCTCTGGAGCGCGACCTCTTCCAGGCTTTCGTGCACCTTGATAATCCGGATCTGGTGCGCCAGCTTCGCCCAGCGGCGCTGCGCCTCGGGGTCTTCCAGCGCAGCCCGGCGCAACTGGTCCGACTTCCAGAACCGGACCAGCACGTACTCACCCTCCGGACCGCGATAGAGAACGTCCCGGCTGTAGCCGCCTCTGGCGAGCACCGACGACAGGTCCCGCACGGTGGCGAGGGCTGCCTCCTCCTGACCTGCCAGCGGAACAAACACCGCGACCGAAAGTATCTCTTGCGACATGGTTTGGTGCCTGACTACTTCCTCCCGGTCTTCGAGTGCCGTTTCGCGGCCGCCCGTTTCGCGCCTTGCACAGCTCCGGGCGGGTCCGGTGGCACGGTGTGCAGGCGCATGAAGTTGGTCGAACCGGACGCCATCTGCGTGCCCGCCACCACCCCCAGGACCTCGCCTGCTTTCAGTTCTCCCTGGCGCAATAATTCCCGCTCGGCTGTGTTTACCATGTCTTCGGTCGAGCGCGACGGCTCGCGACGCTGCACCGGATGCACGCCCCAGAACAGGTTCATCCGGTTGCAGATCGGCGCCGTGTGACTGAATGCGAAGATGCCCACCCGCGGCCGGTACTTCGAAATCATACGCGCCGTGTTCCCGGTTTCGGTGAAGATCGCGATGGCGCCCATGGACAGGTCTTCGGCGGCGTGCGCGATCGACTCGCAGATCGCCTCAGCCACCGAAAGTTTCTGCCGATGCCGCCGCCGGCGGGGCGCACTGAACGACGCCAAGTTGTGCTCGGCCTCGACCACGATCCGGCTCATCATGGCCACCGCCTCACGCGGGTACTGGCCGCTGGCGGTTTCGGCCGAGAGCATCACTGCATCGGTGCCGTCGAAAATCGCATTCGCCACGTCGCTGGCTTCCGCACGCGTGGGACGCGGGTTCTCGATCATCGACTCCAGCATCTGCGTGGCAATGATGACCGGCTTGCGCCACTCTGCCGCCCGCCGGATGACGTGCTTCTGGATGACCGGCACTTCCTCGGGGAGCATTTCCACTCCCAGATCGCCGCGCGCGACCATCACGCCGTCGGCAGCCTCGAAAATCTCTTCCAGATGTTCGAGGGCCTGCGGCTTCTCCAGTTTGGCAATCACCGGCACATTGCCGCCCTGCTCCAGGATGAGTTGCTTGACCTCGCCGACATCGGAGGCCGAACGCACAAACGAAATTGCGATCACGTCCACGTCATGCTGGAGGCCGAATTCCAGGTCTTTTCGGTCCTTGTCGGTCAGCGCGGGAATGGTCAGCGCTGCTCCCGGCAGGTTGATTCCCTGATGTTCTCCCAGCAGGCCGCCGTGCACCACTTCGCACTCCACGTCTTCGCCCCGAACCCCGCGCACCCGCAACTCAATCAGGCCATCGGAGAGCAGGATGCGGGACCCTGGAGTCACTTCCCGCGCCAGCCCACGAAAGGTGGTCGCGATCAGGGTCGGCGTTCCCGGCAGGTCGCGGGGCGTGATGGTCACCAGCGCGCCGGTTTTCACCAGCACCGGTTCATGCGACTTCAGGCGTCCGGTGCGGATCTTGGGACCCTGCAGGTCCTGCAGGAGGCAAACGGTGCGGCCTTCCTGTTTCGCCGCCCGCCGGATGCGGTCGATGTTGCGGGCGTGATCTTCGTGGGTCCCATGAGAGAAGTTGAGGCGCGCCACATCCATGCCCAGGCGAAGCAGATCGCGCAGGATGGCCTGCGAATTGGAAGCCGGACCAACCGTGCAGATGATTTTCGCCCGCCGCCGGTTGGCGTGGCCGGTATGCGCGCGCAGCGCGAGCGGGGCGTGCTCCGTCTGGGCGTGCAGTGTAGAAATATCCCCAGCTACCAAGTCGAGCTTTCCCTGTTTCACATCCCTGCTCCCCACGAGCGGACCGAAGACTCCAAGGCGGATTTTGGCGTGCGCGGCGCCGGCGCGCTGGCCAAAATGCAGCGGAGCAGAGCGCTCTTACCGTGCCATGACGTTCGCGCTCGATTCCAGCAGTTCCCGCCCCAGAAATGCTCGCGGAAACAGCATCGCGTTGAACTCCGCGCCGATCAGCACGATCAGCGAGATCATGTACATCCAGACCAGCAGCGCAATGCCCACGCCCAGGGAACCGTAGATGAGGCTGTAGTCGGCGTATCCGTGAAGGTACCAGCTGAACAAGGTCGTCGCGACGAACCACATGGCAGTCGCCAGCGTAGCCCCGGGCAGCACGCTATGCCACGGTTGAGTGCGCGGGACGGCATTGTGGTAGATGAGGGCAATGAGCGCGATGCTGGTCAAGGTCGCAATCAACCAGCGAATCGCACCCCAGAGCACCACGATGTAGGGGCTGAATTCCCGCCCCATTTCAAACAGGATGCGCGTTTCAAACCCCGATCCGAACGCCACCAGCACGGTCGCAAACGTCAGGGGGATGCCCGCCATGATCACCAGTGAAAAGGCGACCAGGCGTTCCTTGACCAGGCCCCAGGTCTTCGGCAGCTGGTACGCATTGCGAAAGCCTTCCATCCAGGAAATCAGCGTTCCCGAAGCGGTCCAGAGCGTCAGAAGTGAAGTGCTGACCAGCAAGCCGACCGGGCGATGCCCGGGGCCTCGCAAATAGGCGACGGCTGTCGCCGATCCGGCAGGCAGGATTCGGCCCAGGGCATAGGAGAGTTCGCGCAGGTAGGCGTCTCCGCGACTCAGGGTGGCTAGCACCGAGCCCACCACCAGCAGTGCGGGGAAAAACGTCAGGATCGACGAATAAGCGGATGCCTTGGCGACTGCGAACTGGTCATGCTCGAATGCACGCCAGGTCGCCTGCCGCACCAGGCGGAAAAAGCGCAGCATCACTCGCCCTAGAGTAGGGCTGTCGAGCGTTGGGCGCAACTGCGAAATGCGCCGGCGGACTTCTTTGGGTCCAAAATGCTGGGGGTTTGCATTCATAGGAAGCTGGGAAGCGAAGGGGCGGCGGACACCGCCCCTTCACCCGTGTTCCCGGTCCTTACTCGGCTGCGAGTTCCTCGGTCTCGCCTTCGTGCCGCATCATTTCGAGGGCACGTTCCGCTTCCTCGTAGGCAGCGGAGACCTCCTCTTGCACCTTCGCAGCCGCTTCTTCCATTTCTGGCGAGAGGCGGACGTTGCGGTAGTACTCCATGCCGGTTCCGGCAGGGATGAGGCGGCCGACGATCACGTTTTCCTTGAGGCCGCGCAGGTGGTCGACCGCTCCCTGGATGGAAGCTTCCGTGAGCACGCGCGTGGTCTCCTGGAACGAAGCGGCGGAGATGAACGAATCGGTCGAGAGCGAAGCCTTGGTGATACCGAGCAGCAGCGGCCGCCCGGTTGCCGGACGTCCACCCTCCTTGATCACGCGTTCGTTCTCTTCGGCGAAACGGAACTTGTCGACCTGCTGTTCCAGCAGGAACGACGTGTCGCCGACGTCTTCCACCTTGCGCCAACGCATCATCTGGCGAACGATCACCTCGATGTGCTTGTCGCTGATGTTGACCCCCTGCAACCGGTAGACTTCCTGGATCTCGTTCACCAGGTAAGACTGCAGTTCCTTTTCACCGAGCACGGCCAGGATGTCGTGCGGGTTGAGCGGCCCGTCCATGAGCGGTTCGCCCGCCTTGACGCGTTCGCCTTCCTGCACGTTGATGTGGACGCCGCGCGGCACCGAGTATTCCTTCTCCGTGCCGTTGTCGGCTACCACGTAGATCTTGCGCTGGCCCTTCGAAACCTCGCCGAACTTCACCGTGCCATCGATTTCGCTGATGACCGCGGTTTCATGCGGCTTGCGGGCTTCGAACAGCTCCACCACGCGCGGCAGACCACCCGTGATGTCCTTGGTCTTGGTGGTTTCGCGCGGGATTTTCGCCAGCACGTCGCCCGGCGATGCCGAGTCCCCGTCCTGCACCATCAGGTGAGCCCGGGACGGCATCAGGTAGCGCTTGTTCGACTTGCCCTTGATTACGATGGCCGGCTGGCGCTTCTCGTCCGGAGAATCCGCCACCACGTGCCGCGACAGCCCGGTGACTTCGTCCACTTCCTCGTGCAGGGTGATGCCTTCCTGCAAGTCCTTGAACTGGACGGTGCCGCCGATCTCGGTCAGGATCGCGAAGGTGTAGGGATCCCACTCGACCATCACCTGGCCGAGCGTGACCGGATCGCCTTCGTTGACCTTGACCTTGGCGCCGTACACCACCGCATAACGCTCGCGTTCACGGCCCTTGTCGTCGACCACGGCGATGGAGCCCTGGCGGTTCATCACCACCAGGTCGCCGGACTTCGCCTTGACGGTCTGCAGGTTGATGAAGCGCACCGCGCCGTTGTTCTTGGCATCGAGCCGCGACTGTTCCGAAACTCGCGACGCCGTACCCCCGATGTGGAAGGTGCGCATCGTGAGCTGCGTTCCCGGTTCGCCGATCGACTGCGCCGCGATGACCCCGGTGGCCTCGCCCAGTTCGACCAGTCGGCCCGAAGCCAGGTTACGGCCATAGCACATGACGCAGACCCCGCGCTTGGACTCGCAGGTCAGCACCGAACGGATCTTTACCCGTTCGATGCCGGCGGCCTGAATCGCGCCCGCCAGTTCTTCGGTGATCTCCTGGTTGATGTCGACGATCACGTTGCCGTCGTAGTCCTTGATCTTCTCGAGCGACACCCGGCCGACGATGCGGTCGCGCAACGGCTCGATGATCTCGCCGGCTTCCACGATACCGGAGACGTAAATGCCGTCCACAGTGCCGCAGTCGTATTCGCTGATGATCACGTCCTGGGCCACGTCGACCAGGCGGCGCGTCAGGTAGCCGGAATCCGCCGTCTTCAGGGCGGTATCCGCCAAACCCTTGCGGGCGCCGTGGGTCGAGATGAAGTATTCGAGCACGGTCAGCCCCTCACGGAAGTTCGCCGTGATCGGCGTCTCGATGATTTCGCCCGACGGCTTGGCCATCAATCCGCGCATACCCGAAAGCTGTCGAATCTGCTGTTTCGATCCGCGAGCGCCCGAGTCGGCCATGACGTAAATCGGGTTGATCAGCCCTTCCTTGTCGCGCTGCTGCATCTGCCCGAACATCTCGTCGGCGACCTTTTCCGTGATCGCCGACCAGATTTCGATGACTTTGTTGTAGCGCTCGCCGTTGGTGATGGCGCCGTCCAGGTACTGCTGTTGAACGTTGACGCCCTGCTTTTCGGCGTCGCGCACCAGCGTCTTCTTGTTGTCGGGCACGACCATGTCGTCGATGCCGATCGAGAGCCCGGCGCGGGTCGCGAAACTGAACCCGAGGGACTTGATCTCGTCGAGCATCTTGACCGTGGTCTCCAGACCAAAGCGCAGGTAGCAGTAGTTGACCAGCTGGCCGATACCCTTCTTCTTGAGCAGGCCGTTGATGTAGGGCATGCCCTCGGGCAGGTGATCGTTCAGAATGGCGCGGCCCACGGTCGTGTTCAGGAAGCTGCGCTCGTAGTGCACCTCGTCGGTGTGCGTGATGTCCTGGTCGTCGTAGGCAGTGGTCAGGTCGATCGCCTCACCGCTGAACCGGAGACGGATCGGAGACAGGGTCTCCACTTCGCCCGCTTCGAGCGCCAGCAGCACTTCGTCGATGTTCGCAAACGAGCGGCCTTCGCCCTTGGCACCCGGCTTCGCCTTGGTCAGGTAGTACAGGCCCAGAACCATGTCCTGGGTGGGCACGGTGATCGGCTGTCCCGAGGCGGGCGACAGGATGTTGTGCGAGGCCAGCATCAGCACGCTCGCCTCGACCTGGGCTTCCGGAGACAGCGGAATGTGCACCGCCATCTGGTCGCCGTCGAAGTCGGCGTTGAAGGCCGTGCAAACCAGCGGGTGGATCTTGATCGCCTTGCCTTCGACCAGCACCGGCTCAAACGCCTGGATGCCCAGACGATGGAGCGTGGGGGCGCGATTCAACAGCACCGGATGGTCCTTGATGACCTCTTCCAGGATGTCCCAAACGATCGGTTCCTGCTGCTCCACCATTTCCTTGGCTTGCTTGATGGTGGTGCAGTGGCCGGTCTGTTCGAGGCGGTGATAAATAAAGGGCTTGAAGAGCTCGAGCGCCATCTTCTTGGGAAGACCGCACTGGTGCAGCTTCAGTTCGGGACCGACCACGATCACCGAACGGCCGGAGTAGTCGACGCGCTTGCCGAGCAGGTTCTGACGGAACCGGCCCTGCTTGCCCTTCAACGTATCGGAGAGCGACTTCAGCGGACGGTTGTTGGCGCCACGCAGCACGCGGCCCCGCCGCCCGTTATCAAACAGCGCATCCACCGCTTCCTGCAGCATGCGCTTTTCGTTGCGCACGATGACTTCGGGAGCGTGCAGGTCCATCAGCTTCTTCAACCGGTTGTTGCGGTTGATGACCCGGCGATACAGGTCGTTGAGATCGGAAGTCGCGAAACGGCCGCCGTCCAGTGGAACCAGCGGGCGCAGCTCCGGCGGAATCACCGGAATCACGTCCAGGATCATCCAGTTCGGCTTGTTGCCGCTGCGCCGGAACGCTTCCACCACTTTCAGCCGCTTGGCGTACTTGAGGCGCTTCTGCAGCGACGCCTCGTTCTTCATTTTCTCGCGGAGCTCGCCCGACAGGCCTTCGATATCAACCCGCTTCAGGAGCTCTTTGATTGCTTCGGCGCCCATCATGGCCTTGAAGCCGGCCGCGCGATACTGCTGGTCCAGCTCGCGGTACTTGGCTTCGTCCTTGATGATCTCGCGCTCTTTCACCGGAGCGTCGCCCGGCTCCACCACCACGTAGGCCTCGAAGTACAGGACCGACTCCAGGTCGCGCAGCGAGATGTCCAGCAGGTGCCCGATGCGGCTGGGCAGACCTTTGAAGAACCACACGTGCGAGCAGGGCGAGGCCAGCTCGATGTGGCCCAGCCGCTCCCGGCGGACTTTCGACAGGGTGACTTCCACGCCGCACTTGTCGCAGATCACACCCCGGTGCTTCATGCGCTTGTACTTGCCGCACAAGCACTCCCAGTCGGTTACAGGGCCAAAAATACGCGCGCAAAACAGGCCGTCGCGCTCGGGCTTGAAGGTGCGGTAATTGATGGTTTCGGGCTTAGTGACTTCACCATGCGACCAGCTCCGAATTTTTTCCGGAGATGCCAGGCTGATGCGGATGGCATCGAAATCGGCAATCGGGTTCGCCATGTCAAAGGGGCTCGAACGATACAAGGTGATCCTCCGCTTCCTGCAGGTCTCACGCGCCCGCCCACGACTCCCAGGAGCCAATGGTCAGTTGCCAGTAGCCAGTTCTGTGGTACGGCAGCTTGGGAGCAGCGCTGCCGTCCTCTTCTTCAGGATTTCTTGCCGTCGCCCCGGGGCCAAGTCAGCTGCGACTGCCAACTGACGGCTGGCCGCCGGCAACGGCTAATCGGCGGCCACGGGCGCCACCGGCTTTTTCTCGCCCAGCGCCGCCTTGATCAGTTCCACGTCCAGGCAGAGTGACTGCAATTCGCGAATCAGCACATTGAAGGATTCCGGTACGCCGGGTTCCATGGCGGCCTCGCCCTTCACGATGGCCTCGTAAATCTTGGTGCGGCCATACACGTCGTCCGACTTCGCGGTAAGCAGTTCCTGCAGGATGAAGGCCGCGCCGTAGGCTTCGAGCGCCCAGACTTCCATTTCTCCGAAGCGCTGGCCGCCGAACTGCGCCTTTCCACCCAGCGGTTGCTGTGTGATCAGCGAGTACGGTCCGATGGAACGCGCGTGAATCTTGTCGTCCACCAGGTGCGACAGCTTCAACATGTAGATGTAGCCCACGGTGACGGGCTGTTCGAACTGGTCGCCGGTCATGCCGTCGTGCAGGTAGGTCTTGCCCGACGTGGGCAGTCCCGCCCGCTCGAGCAGCGTCTTGATTTCGTTCTCGCGCGCGCCGTCAAACACCGGCGAACCCGAGAAGACCCCGTGCACCAGGCTCGGCGCCACCAGCTCGACTTCCTCGTCGCTGAAATTCGCCACCGTCTCGGCCAGTGCCGTGTCCTTGAACAGGGCTTTCAGCTCGCGCCGGATCGCTTCCGCGCGGGTGTTCTCGGCCAGGATGCGCGAGACCTTCTTGCCCAGCTCAAAACCCGCCCAGCCCAGGTGGGTTTCAAGGATCTGGCCCACGTTCATACGGCTGGGAACGCCCAAGGGGTTCAGGACGATCTCCACCGGCGTCCCGTCGGCCAGGTAGGGCATATCCTCTTCCGGCAGGATGCGGGCAATGACGCCCTTGTTGCCGTGGCGGCCGGCCATCTTGTCGCCCACACTCAGCTTGCGCTTCATGGCGATATAGACCTTGACCAGCTTGATCACGCCCGGCGGCAATTCGTCGCCCTTGGTCAGCTTTTCTTTCTTCTCGTTGACGATCTTCTTGAGCACGTCGATCTGGCGCGACGTCATCTCCTCGATCTCGTCGATCTGCTCGTTCACCCGCGGATCCTTGTCGTTGTACTTGATGCGCTTCAGGTTCCGGGTCGATATGCGCTCGATCGTGTCGCGGTCGAGAATGCCGCCCTTGGTCAAAAGACGTTTGTTGGTGCGCTCGTCGTGCAGGTCAGCCTGCACTTCCTTGCCACCCAACAGGCCTTCCAGCCGCTTCAGGCGCTCGTCGGTCAGGATTCGGATCTCGTCCGAAAGGTTCTTCTCGAGCTTGGCGATCTGCTGCTCTTCGATCGCTTTCGCCCGCTCGTCCTTTTCCTGGCCCTTGCGCGAGAAGATCTTCACGTCCACCACCACCCCCTCGATTCCGGGTGGGCAATAGAGCGAAGCGTCGCGCACGTCGCCGGCTTTCTCCCCGAAGATCGCGCGCAGCAGTTTCTCTTCCGGCGTCAGCTGGGTCTCACCCTTGGGCGTAACTTTGCCCACGATGATGTCGCCCTGCTTGATGGTCGCGCCGATGCGAATGACGCCGGCCTCGTCGAGGTTGCGCAGCATCGACTCGCTGACGTTGGGGATGTCGCGCGTGACCTCTTCCGGCCCGAGCTTGGTGTCGCGCGCTTCCAGCTCGAATTCCTCGATGTGGACGGAGGTGTAGTAGTCCTCCTTCACCATCTTTTCCGAAACCAGGATCGCGTCCTCGAAGTTGTAGCCGCGCCACGGCATGAAGGCCACCAGGACGTTCCGTCCCAACGCCAGCTCGCCGAAGTCCGTGCAGGGACCGTCGGCGATGACCTGTCCCTTCACCACCCGCTGCCCCTTCTCCACGATCGGCTTCTGGTTGATGCAGGTGTTCTGGTTCGAGCGCTTGAACTTGGTGAGCTGGTAGATGTCGCTGCCCACCTCCCGCGACAACTGCCCCGGATGATGTTCGCCCTCGACGCGCACGATGATGCGCTCGGAGTCGACCGAATCGATGAAGCCGTTGCGGCGAGCCAGCACCACCGCGCCGGAATCGCGCGCCGTGACGCCTTCCATCCCCGTACCCACCACCGGAGCCTGCGCGCGCAGCAAGGGCACCGACTGGCGCTGCATGTTCGCGCCCATCAGAGCTCGGTTGGCGTCGTCGTGCTCGAGGAACGGCACCAGCGAAGCGGCCACCGATACCAGCTGCTTCGGGCTCACGTCGACGTAGTCAACTTCATCGCGATTCACCAGCACAAAGTTGCCGGCCTTGCGGGCGTTCACCAGTTCGGCGACCAGGCGTCCTTTGTCGTCCAGCTCGATATTGGCCTGCGCGATGACGTGCCGGTCTTCTTCCCAGGCCGACAGGTAGAACGAGAACGGCTCGATATCAGCGGGACGCTTGCGGCGCTCCTTGAGATCGGCGTTGACCTTCTCGATCTCGTGTTTCTCGACGTGGTCGCCGACCTTATGGTCGCTGTCGCCCGCGTTCACGACCGTGACGTAGTCGATCACGCGCGCACCCTTGACCTTCCGGTAGGGCGACTCGATGAAGCCGTAATCGTTGATGCGCGCGTAGCAGCTCAACGACGAGATCAGTCCGATGTTGGGACCTTCCGGCGTTTCAATCGGGCAGATACGGCCGTAGTGCGTCGGGTGCACGTCGCGGACTTCGAATCCCGCGCGTTCCCGCGACAGGCCGCCCGGCCCCAGGGCCGACAGGCGCCGCTTGTGCGTGATCTCCGACAGCGGGTTGGTCTGGTCCATGAACTGCGACAGCTGCGAAGATCCGAAGAATTCGCGGATGGCCGCCATCACCGGCTTGGCGTTGACCAGGTCGTGGGGCATGGCGGTCGACATTTCCTGGTACACGCTCATCTTTTCCTTGATCGCGCGTTCCATGCGGACCAGGCCGATGCGGAACTGGTTCTCCATCAGCTCACCGACAGCGCGCACGCGGCGGTTGCCGAGGTGATCGATGTCGTCGACCGCGCCGATGTTCTTGCGCAGCTTGAGCAGGTACCGGATGGTTGCGTAGAAATCGTCCGGGTCCAGCGTGCGCTGCTCGAGGCTGGTGGCGTCCTGGTTCTCAAACAGCTTGATGTTGAACTTCAAACGGCCCACGCGCGAGAAGTCGTACTTGCGCGGGTCGAAGAACATCCCGTGGAACAGCGCGGTCGCCGTGTCCAGCGTGGGCGGATCGCCCGGGCGCAGTTTGCGGTAGATTTCGATCAGCGCTTCCTGCGGCGTCTTCACCGAATCGCGCTTCAGGGTCTGGCAGATCACCGTTCCCACATCGTCCCGTTCCGGGAAGAACACGTTGATTTCCACCACGCCGGAATCGAGGATCTTGGAGACCTTGTCGGCGGTCAGTTCCGAGTTCGCTTCGAGCAGCACTTCGCCGGTGGTCGTGTCGACCACATCGGTGGCCACCCAGGCGCCTTCCAGATCCGTGATGTCGACTTCAATTTCGCCGACCTTCGCCTTCTGGATCTCCTTCAGGATCTGCGCATTGATCTTGCGGCCGGAGTGCGCAATCTCGTCGCCCGCCTTGTTCTTGATGCTGTGCGCCAGCTTCATGCCCAGCAGGTTGGTCGGCTTCTCGCTGGCCGGATCGAGCGTCCAGAACAGCCTCTTGTCCTTGATCGCCAGACGATCGACCGTATAGAACGTGCGCAGGATGTCGTCGCCCCCGCGCAGGCCGAGCGCACGCAGGAAAATCGTTCCCAGGAATTTGCGCTTGCGGTCGATGCGCACGTACAGAACGTTCTTCTGGTCGTATTCAAACTCCACCCAGGAGCCGCGGTAGGGAATGATCTTGCCCAGGAAATAGGTGCGGTTGTTGGCGGTCTCGAAGAACACGCCCGGGGAACGGTGCAACTGGCTGACGATTACCCGTTCGGTCCCGTTGATGATGAACGTCCCGTTCTGCGTCATCAGCGGCACGTCGCCGAAGAAGACTTCCTGCTCCTTAATGTCGCGAATCGAGCGATTGCCGGTCTCGGCGTCCTTCTCGTAAATGGTCAGACGCATCGTGACCTTGAGCGGCGCAGAGTAAGTCATGCCGCGCTCCTCGCACTCGTTCACGTCGTACTTCAGCTGCAGGCCGACCGGGTCGCCGCACTTGTTGCAGAAGTCGGGCGTGTTGGCGTTGTAGGTGCCGCACTTGGAGCAGAGCACGTCGCCCGGATGAAACGGGTCGGTGATGACGGTCGAGCCGCAATTCTTGCAAGTGGTGCGCAGGTGGTGGAGCCCCTTGAGGTGCCCGCATTTGCACTCCCAGTTACCAATGGCGTAATCCACAAACTCAAGCTGTGATACGTTGCGGAAATCGGTGATCGGAAACACCGACTGGAACACGGCCTGCAACCCGGCGTCGTCGCGCTCGCTCGGCAGACGGTCCATTTGCAGGAAGCGTTCGTAGGAGCGCTTCTGAACCTCGATCAGGTTCGGAATTTGGATGGTGGCTGGAATCTTGGAAAAATCAAAGCGTTTGCGGAAGGCGTTCTTCTTCATTCAGAAACTCCCCATGTCAGCGCAGCCGATGGCTGCCTACCAGAACCGCGGAATGTTGTGGGCGCGCACGTCCGCGCCGCGAGTATTACCGTTTCGAAGAACCTGAAAAGACAAAGACAATGGGGCACTTCAGGGGACAGGGCTCCCCGGAAGCGCCAACCACCGCGCGTAGCCAATCTTGAATTGTGTCTTTCCGCGCCAGTTCTTAGGCCTGTTTCCGTCCCGCCTGTATGCGGAACAGCCTGCCAACTCCTGCCGGCGACTTCGCTCCGTGTTTCCCTGGGTTCCCAGGAGCTAAAGCCACAGTCACCTTGCGTGAAGCAGGGGAAGCGATGTTGCTATAGATGATAACACCACTGCCCCGGATTCAGCTAGTAGATCGTTCGCCTGGCCCAAAACTTGCAAGCAGACGGCAAGTAGTTGAGCAGACGGGAGATCATCGTCGTGTAGAGGTCCTTCGACGGCTCTGCCCCATTTTCCGGGACAGATCGCCTGCGGGACAGGGTGCCCGCAAACGCCCCGCAAACCCGCTACTTCACTTCGACCGTCGCGCCCGCCTCGGTGAACTTCTTCTTGATCGTCTCCGCTTCTTCCTTGGAGACGCCTTCCTTCACGGTCTTCGGTGCGCCGTCGACCAGGTCCTTGGCTTCTTTCAAGCCCAGGCTGGTGACCTCGCGGACGGCCTTGATGACGTTGATCTTGTTCGCGCCCACGTCCTTGAGCACGACGGCAAACTCGGTCTTCTCTTCCGCCGGTGCGGCCGCCGCCGCACCACCGCCGCCGGCCACCATGACCGGGGCGGCCGCCGCGGCCGAAACGCCCAGACGCTCTTCGAGCTTCTTGACCAGAGCCGCCGCGTCCAGCAGCGACAGGCCTACGATTTGTTCTTCCAGCTGTTGCAGATCCGCCATGTGAGTTCTCCAATCCTTAGCTGTTATCAGTTTGTTTCGATTTCGTTATCCGCGGGCCAGGTTTCCAGTGCGACCAGGCTCCTGTCCCCGCGCCAGACAACGCAAAGACCCGAACCGCGCAACCCCTCGCTTGCGGATAACCAAAACCATTTCATGTGGCCATTGTGCAGTTGAGAAAGCGGGTAATTTTTTTGGGCTTTTTCAATGACCCCATTTCAAAATCGCTCAATCAGCCAATCTCTCAAGCTTCCTTGAATTTTTTCTGCTCGACGCCCTGATCGATCACCACCGCCAGGTTTCGGCCCACGGCATTCATCGCCGTCACCAGGCGCTGCGCCGGAGCGTTCAGCAGGTAGAGAAGCTTTGAATAAATCTCTTCCTTCGACGGCATCGTCGCCAGCGCCTCGATCTCCTTGATCGAGACCACGCGCCCTTCGACCACGCCCGCCTTGAAGCTGAATTCCGGGTTGTCTTTCGCGTACTTCGCGAGCGCCTTCGCTAGCGCCACCGGATCGCCCTCGGTGTAGGCAATCGAAGTCACGCCGTGCAGGTTCTGCAGCGCCTCTTCTACCTTGGTGCCCTTCGAAGCCCGCTCCGCCAGGGTGTTCTTCAGCACGCGGTACTTCGCGCCCGTGGTGCGCAACGCCTTGCGGAGTTCGTAGTCCTTTTCGACCGTGAGCTTGCTGTAGGTGGCCACGATCACGCTGGAAACATTCTTCAGCTCGCCACTCAGCTCTTCGACCTGCTCCATCTTTTTTGCTTTGCTGACCGCCATCGTCGTGTCCCTTCAGAACTGTAAGTTTGTCTGTGTCATCCTGCGGCGCCTGCTCTTTGGCACCCAGGGACCGAAGCGCGCCGCGCGAGCCGCCCGCGAACCTTGCGGGCGCAGCAGGCGCGTTCGGGCGCGCTTCCTTGCTAAGCCTTGGCCGCGGCTTCCACCGCGCTCGTGTCAATGGAGATTCCCGGTCCCATCGATGAGCTGAGGGTGCATCCCTTGATGTACTTGCCCTTGGCCACCGACGGCTTCGCCTTGATCACGCTGGTGATTACGACCGTGGCATTCTCCACCAGCTTGTCGGGCGTGAACGAGATCTTGCCGACCGGCACATGCACCAGCGCCGTCTTGTCGGTGCGGAACTCGACCTTGCCGGCTTTCACTTCCTGCACCGCCTTGGCCACGTCGAAGGTCACCGTACCGGTCTTCGGGTTGGGCATCAGTCCCTTCGGCCCGAGCACCTTGCCGAGACGTCCGACCGATTTCATAACGTCGGGAGTCGCAATCAGCGCGTCGAAATCGGTCCAGTTTTCTTTCTGGATCTTTTCGACCATATCCTCGCCGCCCACGAAATCCGCGCCCGCAGCTTCGGCTTCCTTCACCTTGTCGCCAGTGGCGATGACCAGGACCTTCTTTGACTTGCCCAGCCCGTGCGGCAGAACCACCGTCCCGCGCACCATCTGGTCAGCGTGCTTGGGGTCCACGCCGAGACGCATCGTGACTTCGACGGTCTCGTCGAACTTGGCGTACTTGACTCTCTGCAGAAGCGGAACTGCTTCCTGCAGTGGGTAGGGCTTTTCTCCAACCGCAGCCCGTGCCTTGGTGATGTTCTTTCCAGGTTTTCTCATCGCTTCTCCGTCTCCCACCGCTTGATCGCTGTTCCGAACAGCCGTGGTGTATTCGACTAGCCGCCAGCCGCCGGCTTCGAGCCGCCGGCCAGCCGTTTTTTCCTTCCACAACCCGGTCCGGGCGAAGCGAGGACCCTGCCTTTGCTCGCCCGACCAAGACCATCAGACCACATCAATGCCCATCGACCGTGCCGTCCCCTTGACGCTGTTCACGGCGGCCTCAAGGGAAGCCGCGTTCAGGTCGGGCATCTTCTGCTTCGCGATGTCCTCCACCTGCTTCAAGGTCACTTTGCCGACCTTGTCCTTGTTGGGAGCGCCCGAACCCTTCGCGATGCCCGCGGCCCGCTTCAGCAGAATCGAAGCCGGCGGCGTCTTGGTGATGAAGGTGAACGAGCGGTCGTTATAGACCGTGATCACCACCGGGATGATGAGCCCTTCCAGTTCCTTCGCGGCCGTGCGCGCATTGAACTGCTTGCAGAACTCCATGATGTTGATCTGCGCCTGGCCGAGTGCGGGCCCCACCGGCGGTGCCGGGGTTGCCTTGCCAGCGGCGATCTGCAGCTTGACCGATCCTGTAACCTTTTTTGCCATACTCTGTTTTTCGCTCCAACCCCCGGGTCCAGGACTCTCGGCCCGGAAACCTGGGGGCTCTGCTTTCCTTTAAACCTCTGCTCCGGCACGTCTGTTTCCGGGTACTTCCAAATCCTGTTCCGGTACTTTCAAATCCTGCTCGTGCACATCCTGGTCGCGCTGAGGGGCCCGCTTTTGGCGCCGAAGGAGCCGGGCGCGCCTGCTCAGGTCACGACCTTCTCCACCTGCCCAAACTCCAGTTCGACTGGAGTCGAGCGCCCGAAAATCGTCACCATCACCTTCAGAGTCTCGCGGTCCTCGTTCACCTCGTCCACCACGCCCGTAAAGCTGGCGAAGGGACCCTCGCTGATGCGCACCGTTTCGTTTTTCTCGAACTTGACCTTCAGCTTGGGCTTGTCCTTGGACTCGCCCACGCGGTACACGATGTTCTGCACTTCTTCTTCAGACAGCGGCGTCGGTTGCTGCCCGGTGCCCACAAATCCGGTGACGCGCGGGGTCGATTTCACGACGTGCCACACGTGGTCATCCATGTCCATTTCCACCAGCACGTAGCCGGGATAGAACATGCGTTCGCTGGTGTACTTCTTGCCGCCGCGAACCTCGGTGACCGATTCGGTCGGAATCAGCACGCGCCCGATCTTGTCCTGCAAGCCGAACGCCTGGACGCGTGATTCCAGCGACTCGCGCACCTTGCGCTCAAATCCCGAATAGGAGTGGATGATGTACCACTTCATGTTCGGGTTCCGGGGCGCTTCGGTGGCCGCATCGCCGCCCGCCGGGGCCGCCGACGCTTCGGGCTCTCCCGGGCTGCCTGCGCTCTCGTTCTTTTCTTCGTCCTGCATAAGAGGCTTCATTTCTCAGACTTTCTGTTCCCGTTTGTTAGCTGTGTCCCAGCGAGCGAAACACGAAATCGATGCCGCGGCCAATCACAAAATCCACCAGCCAGAAATAGACGCCGAAAATGAAGACCGTGATGACCACCACGATGGTCGTCGCCTGCACTTCCTTCAGCGACGGCGTGGTGACCTTCTTCATCTCCATGCGCACGTCGTTGTAGAAGGTCTTGATCTTGTCCGGCCACGAGGCCACCCGCGCCCCGAAGTTGTCGTCCGGGCTGGCTGCTGCGATCGACTTTGTCATTTTCTTCGTCTCGATTCCCATGCACCACGCTTCGCTTCCTGGCTTCTCGTCCAAACACTGGCAGGGGCGGAGGGATTCGAACCCCCAAGTCCGGTTTTGGAGACCGGCAGTTTAACCGTTGAGCTTACGCCCCTGAAAACAGTTCTCAGTTGCCGGTTCCCGGCGGCCAGTGGCCCTTACGTCCGGTCTCGCAATCTGCACGCATGACCCGGCCGCTGAACAGCTGGCAACTGCTATTTCACTTCTTTGTGCGGCGTATGCTTCCGGCAACGCTTGCAGAACTTCTTCAGTTCCACCCGGTCCGGCGTCGTCTTCCGATTCTTGGTCGTCGAGTAATTGCGCTCTTTGCAATCACCGCACTGCAACGTAATGATCTCTCGGGGCATTGCTCACTTCCCTTGTTTTGTGTGGCGCGGGCACTCGGGCCCGCGTTGTTTGCTCCAAAACGTCTGTGGAGCCAGGCTGCGCAGCGCGGACTGAAGTGTCCGCGCCACAACTCAAACTACTGAACAATCTCGGCGATGGTGCCCGCGCCCACCGTGTGGCCGCCTTCACGAATCGCGAACCGCAAACCCTTTTCCATCGCCACCGGCGTGATCAGCTCAATGACCAGGCTCACGTTGTCGCCCGGCATCACCATCT
>WNFP01000061.1_pt1 | contig 80353 bp, 78 predicted proteins | sample 5400201 | NCBI WGS metagenome assembly WNFP01 (sample SAMN13153355, study PRJNA577476) | soil metagenome | isolation source: 115 cm saprolite under Madrone tree | place: USA:California | collected 2016-06-14
GTGGGGCTGTACCTTAATCCGCCCGAAAAAGCCCTGGTGTTGTGCGTGGATGAAAAGAGCCAGATTCAAGCTCTGGATCGAACCCAGCCAGGATTGCCGCTAAAAAAAGGCCGCTGCGGAACCATGACGCATGATTACAAACGCAATGGGACTACGACGCTATTTGCCGCGTTGGAAGTGGCCCAAGGCAAAGTGGTCGGTCAGTGCTTCGCCCGGCATCGCAATCGGGAGTTTTTGAAATTTCTGCGACGTTTGGATCAAGAGTTTCCCGGCGATATACCGCTGCATCTGGTGATGGACAATTACGGTACTCACAAACATCCCAATGTTCAGGCCTGGTTGAAGAAGCATCCGCGTTTCCTACCTCATTATGTTCCGACCAGCTCCAGTTGGTTAAATCTGGTGGAGCGGTGGTTTAGCGAACTGACGAGCAAGCGCATACGACGTGGAACGTTTCTCAATGTGCCTGAACTCATCACGGCTATTGAAGAGTTTATGGACACCTGGAATCGGAATCCAAAACCATTTGTCTGGACAGCTACCGTGGATTCGATCGTGGAGAAACTGCGACGGTGCCGGCAAACCCTCGAAAACATCCAGCCGGGGTGCACCCTGCCGCGTTCACGAAAAAGGAGGAAAAAATAACTCCAGTCGTTTAGGCGACACTACACTAGACAAGGAGGCCATCGCAGCCATCGAGGAGACTCGCCAGGCCCTGGATGCGATCGCTTCTAGCAACACTGCTGCGGCACTGGCCGCAATTGAACGCGCCACCGGCAAGGTCAACATACTCCTTGCCCGCAACCCGGCCACGCCGCTGATTCCCGTGGACGCCGCGGTCGAAGTGATCGACCTTGCCCCATCGGATCACGCAGCCATCATGGAAATTGCTCAAGATGCCTCCCGTGCCGTCGATGAAAGGGCTTTTTCGGCGGCCCGGCTGTTGCTCCATTCCCTGATGAGCGAGATTCGGGTTCGTACCGGCAATCTGCCTCTGGCACCTATCCGACGGCCCTGAAGGAAGCTGCCCGTCTACTCGACCAGGGAAAGAACAAACAAGCCAGCGCCGTTCTCTTGACTGCCTTGAATACCCTGGTGGTGATTGACCGCGTCACTCCGCTCCCCCTGGTGCTCGCGCGCGATGCTATCGCTACGGCTCAGGCTGAACGGCAGAAAGGCAAGGACGCCGCGCTCAAACTTCTGGAGAGTGCCAAGGCCAAAGTTCAGCGCTCTCGCGATCTCGGGTACGCGGGCAAGGACGCTGAGTATGTGGCTCTATTCAGTCAGATCGATGATCTCGAGAAGCAAATCAAGGGCGCGGAGGATACCGGCTCCTTGATCGCCAGCTTGAAAGAGAAACTGTCTACATTCGTCCGACAACTCTCTTCCACTGCCTCACGCCCGTCGCGGGCCAGCGCAACGACCTCCAAGTTGGACTGACGGCTAAGCAGCGCCACAAGTCCCTCCTGCACGATCGGATGATCGTCGGCGGAAGTCATGCAGGCGGTGGCGACGGGCAAAAGCAACAAGGAGATCGGTGTGGCCCTGGATATTAGTGAAGGCACTGTCAAGGTGCACATCACCCACATCCTGGAGAAGTTGAAGGCTAGAATGTCTGATCCGAGGAGACTTCGAACAACCAGGCGCGCCGCCAGTTCGAGGTCGATGTTTTCGGCCTTGCCTGGCCCACTCGGCAGGCATGGGGCCTGGTTCGATGACCATCACGAGTTCCATCAGGCCGTCGCTGAAGCCAACAAAAGGTGAATTTGGTTCGCGTGACACCAGGCCCCGGGGCGGTTCCCATCCATTGCCGCCAATCGACGACACCTTCAGGATTAGCGTCTCGATGGACGTGACCACGCCGGAATGCTTGCCTGCCTTGCGATTCTGAGAGCATTTCGTCCTCTGGGTGTGACTCGCGTTAAACAGATTTGGAACAATGCGTCTAAAATTAGATTCCTTCGGTGAAAAGAGGCTCAATGTCTACCACCCACCCCCGGTTCACGGTTCGAATCGAAGGCTCTCCAGAGGCCATCTTTGACCTGATTGCGGACATGCCGAACTATGGTCGCTGGCTGCCCGGTTCAGAAGCGTTCGGCGGGACAACGAAGGTATCGCCATATCCGGTCCGTCTGGGCACAACCTATCTCGACGCAGGACCGGCGGGCCAGAGGCCTGGCTCCGTCACGGAGTATGACCCACAGAAGCACATCGCCTTCCACACCATGCTGTTGAAGAAAGGGCCGCTTGCCGCGAACATTGACGCCCATATTCGTTACAGCTTTGAGCCGGAAGAGCGCGCCACACGCGTCATCCGCGCTCTCGATCTCACGATCCAAATACCCGACCTGCTGAAAGTGGCGGAGCCCTTGGTCGCATGGGTATTCCGCAAGGAGAACGTCCGAATACTCGCGGAGCTGAAAGGTTACGTCGAAGCGCAACCGAAGCAACCCGATCTGGAGACTAGCTGCACGCCAAAAGCGTCCTAAGATAATCTCTCGTTCCACTCAAAGGAGAAATCGAATGGCTGACGCCAAAACCGCCGCAAACGAAAACGAAATTTCGCGCGACCGCCTCGCGGACCTGTTGAACGAAGACCTCGCCCGGGAATATCAAGCCATCATTGCCTATGTAGTCTATTCTTCGGTGCTCAGCGGCGCCCAATACATGGACATCGCCGCTCAGCTCGAAATCCATCCCAAGCAAGACCTCGATCATGCCCTCATCCTCTCCCGGCAGATCGACTATCTCGGTAAAATGCCGGTGGTCACACCCAAGCCGGTGCGCACGTCGAAGGATCCGAAAGAGATGCTCTGCTACGATCTCGACAATGAAAACGAAACCATTCGCAATTACCGCAATCGCATCCGGCAATGCGAGACGTTTGGAGAATACGCGCTGGCGGAACAGATTCGCCAGATCCTCGTGCACGAGCAGGACCATCAAATCGATTTAGCCACCGCCCTCAGCGAGGGGGTTCCAGACCTCAGCGGTGGTCGCCAAGGACGTACCCTGCGCAAGGGTCGCTGACGCTGCTCGCATTTGCCAAATACGGCCTGCGAATGTCACATTCCGGGATCAGGGGCTGATCAGTATCGGTTTTCACCCGAGCAAGGCCGCGTGGCTTGATCGGAACACCGGATTGTTTCGTAGGGATTTTTTCAGAACAAAACATCGCAAAAAGGAGAGAAAGCTCATGCCTACTATCACGACAAAGGACGGTACACAGATTTACTACAAGGACTGGGGAAAGGGCCAGCCCATAGTGTTCAGTCACGGCTGGCCGCTCACCGCCGACGACTGGGACGGACAGATGTTGTTTTTCGGCCAGCAGGGCTATCGAGTCATCGCTCATGACCGGCGAGGGCACGGCCGTTCCACCCAGACGTGGGATGGCAACGAGATGAACACTTACGCCGACGATCTCGCGGCTCTGACTGAAAAGCTCGGCTTGAAGAACGCAATCCATGTGGGCCACTCAACCGGCGGTGGAGAAGTTGCGCGTTACATCGGGCGGCATGGCACAAAACGTGTCGCCATGGCCGTCCTGATCAGCGCGGTGCCACCGTTGATGGTGAAGACCGACAAGAACCCCGCTGGCGCGCCCATCTCGGTCTTCGACGACCTGCGAGCCCAACTTGTGGCAAATCGGGCGCAGTTTTACAGGGACATAACGCTCCCGTTCTACGGCTACAACCGACCCGGCGCCAAGATCTCGGAAGGCATCCGCGAGCACTGGTGGCTGCAGGGCATGATGGGAGGCATTAAACCCCATTACGACTGCATCAAGGCTTTCTCTGAGACCGATTTTACGGAGGACCTTAAGAAGTTCGATGTGCCAACCCTCATTCTTCATGGCGACGATGATCAGATCGTGCCGATCGCTGCGGCGGGTCTGATGTCCGCGAAGATTGTGAAAAACGCCACGCTAAAGGTGTATCCAGGTTTTCCGCACGGGATGCCAACAACCAACGCGGACCAGATCAATGCCGACCTGCTCGCCTTTGTCCAACGGGGCAAGGAAGCAGCAGCTTAGTTAGAGGGCGACGGGAGCCCGGCCTTTCGCAGCTTTCGCGAGAGGCCGGGCAAAAATATCGGCATCGGCCGCCGTTGCGAGGCCGTTTGAGCATCTGGCCCGCGCCGGTTCAGGGGTTGGCATGAAATTGCCACCCTCCCTGGTCAGCCAGTCGCGGTCGCGCAGCGTTGGGCGAGATCAGGCATGCCAGTGACACGATAAGCAAATTTATGTATGCGCCTCCGGCGGAGTTGAGCCGATACTTGGGCGGCGAAGCTGGTCTGGACGTCCCTATTCACATCGCGACCGAGAACATGGATTTGTCCGCTGCTTTGAAGCGTGCACTCGCTCACGCGCGAGCTGACGTTCAGGACAAGAAGCGAAATACGAAGCGATGAGCCAAAAGTGTCAGTGAGGCTCCGACATTCACCGCCGTGCCTGATTTGCCTTGCCCAATATTTTCCCCAGCTTCTCCCTGAGGATGACCTCTGCCGGAGATCCTCCCTGGCGGCCAAGCCATGAAAGAAAATCCTTCATCCTGACTTCATGCGTTACGGGTGGCTGCTGTACAACGACCCTTACTTTTGTGAGACCCCGCCCGACCTCGCCTACCCAGTTGTCCTGCTGTAGGGCAGCGAGGGCGGTCGCAATCGCCTCATAGAGAGTCTCCGCAGTGACCTCTACCGAGTGTTCAACGTCCCGAATATCCGTCAGGGAAACTCTGCACGTTCGGAGGGCCACAAACAAAAGCGTAGCATATTCGCCTTTTGTTCGCTACGGTGGCGACATTGGGTTCGTGCTGTTATTCCAAGCCCTAGGTCCCTTCGAATGCCAAACGCAGGTACAAGTGCTTGGCGGCGCCATTTCTTAGGAAAGCAAGTCCTCTCCGCACAGCCTAACGTTGTCACTGACAATCGAGTTGTTACGTGACAAGGGAATTCTGTCTGTGGGGCATTACAAGGATTGGTGGGCAGCCAACGGCGGCAACAACGCCGGTGAAGAGTCAACAGGAGCAGTCCGAAAGTATGAGCGCTGCCACTCGCCAAAATCTTGGCGTGACGCGGAGAACCGAGATAGCAGCCTGTGAGGCTGCCGGGTGTCGAACCGGCCAAGGGGGCGTTGGGAAGAAGGATGCCCGCTGTTCGACACGTGTTGTTCCTCGAAGCAGGACTCCAGATTCTTGAGGTCTACTTCAACGCGGGGCAGCGAGCCTTTTGAGGCCACTCTGAGATATTGGACCGGCCACGAAATTGGCTGGTCTAGCTCGCGAGCCGCACGCAAGAGCCAATAGGGATCTCGCAGAAGGTCGCGGGCGATGATGACGGCGTCCGCCTGTCCGAACCCGTGAGGATGTTGGCTTCCCGGCGCATCTGCTCTGCAAACGGCGCTTGACAACCGGGCCGGCCGGAATCTTTTCATGCGCTACATTGCCGCCAGAGGAGCAATCGATCAGGTCGTCTCCAAGGTCCGTCAGTTGGCGGGCGAGTTCAACCGACTGCTGAATATCCCAGCGGTCATCGATCCAATCGGTCGCTGAAATGCGAACAAACAGTAGTGCGCGCTCTGGCCACGAACCTCGAACGGCGGTAACAGTCTCGCGCAAAATTCGAGTGCGATTCTCAAATGAACCCCCATAGGCATCTGTTTTTTGATTGCTGAAGGGCGACAGAAACTCATGAATCAGGTATCCATGAGCGGCGTGAATCTCAATGACACGGAAGCCCGCTTCGCAGGCACGACGCGCCCCAGTCTGTGTGTCTTGAGTAATCGCTCCAACTCCTCTGGTACTAGAGCGCGACGTCTGATCGAGTTCCAGTTGCGGATTGCCGGTCAGCTTGATATCCACGGTTCCTGCGGTAACCCCTCGAGGGTTTGGCCTGGTCTTTTCGTGAGAGCGTCGTTTTGCGAGACCATGTTTGCTCCCCGCCGCTGGTTGGTCGTTTGTTGGGTTGCCCAAGGATCCGATCGCGGAACCCGGTGGTTTTTTGTTATACATCCAACATCCACGCGTTTTCCTTCATGAGCACTTGGATTGCCAACTCACCCCTCCCGCGATGGCCCGGGACCGTTGTTCTTCTGAATTGCGAAGAGATTGCCACCCCAATCGGAAAGGTAGACTGCGTCACCGGCGACGGTAGACGTGGCAGAAACATCGCCACCGGTCGTGAACACCCGTTTTGGTATCAGACCGTTGACCTTGGCAGGACTGATTGAATGCTTTGCTGCTTGGTTCCGGGTGCTGTTCAGAGCTGTCGGGCCATTCGCCATTGGCTAGGTTGGGACACATCTGATTGGTTTTACGCGCTTAGCGCCGAGACCAATAAAAGGGCACTGATCAAGGCCGTCATGGGGGATGAACATCGCGTTCAAGACGGCCCGGTTCCCGCCTTTCCTTCCGCGGTTTCTTTCATCGCTGCCTTAAAGTTGCGAATGCTTTCGCCGAGGCCTTTGCCCGACTCCGGCAGTTTCTTCGGACCGAAGACGAGAAGGGCGCTGCCGACAATGAGGGGCAAATGCATCGGTTGAAACAGTCCTTCGAACATTGGCACTCCTTTGGTACGGGTCACGCCAGTTTCGAGGCCGTCGTGGCGCTCTGACCCAAGGTTCCGGAGCACAGAGCAGCAGCGAGACCAGCCTGCAGTTATGGGGGATCAACGATCGCGGAGAGCCTCATCCGCGTTTTCGGCCAGATCACGGCGATTGGCCGATGAAAAGCCCGTCGTCAGTAAGTTCTTTCAGGGTGTCCATTGCCGCGCCCTTCGTGGCCGTGGAACGAATGATCGAACACACGGCGGGAATTGCCGGCTCGGGAATACTGTGGGTTCGAGCATGATGAGGTTGGTCTGGAAATCCTCCCCACCGAAAGGTAGAGCATTCAGATCAGGAAACGTCACCGACACTCCGGTTACCGGATCGATCACATTGTCCAACTGAGGCGCGTTCTCCGCCTTGTCGTGCCAGGTCTGGAAGTGACAGATCTCGGTCCCTCCGATGCTAAGAACGATGCGCAGGACTTCCGCGCTGCTGACTCTTTACGCCAGTTTGGGGTAGAGGCTGGTTCCACCTTGCTCGATAAAAGCAAAGTGGAAGCCGGCCGCGTTGGCGACAGCCTGAATGAAGTTCGCATCGCTTGGTGAGGGCGATTCTTTGAGATGAGAATTGAAGGCCAATCTGGGGCGAACCGCCGCGACACTTCTCCCAGCTAGGCGGCGAATCAGAGACTCGCCTCACTCAACCGCCTGATCTCTGTATCTCATAACGAGGCTTTGGCCAGAAGTCAAACAAACCATTACAATTGCAGAAACGGGGGCGATCGTAATGGTTCAAGCCAAGCCGATTCGTATCCTGAGCGTAGAGGATCATCCGGTCTTCCGCGAGGGACTGGCTACGATCATTGGCTCGCAGCAGGACATGCTTCTCGTGGCCCAGGCGTCGAATGCCGTGGAGGCTGTGGCTGAATTTCGTCGTCATCGACCCGACATCACCCTGATGGACCTTCGGCTTCCTGGCACCAACGGCACCGATGTGCTTATCGCAATTCGAGGGGAGTTTCCGCAAGCTCGTATCATCATGCTGACAACCTCAGACAGCGATGGGGACATCCAGCGTGCACTGCGAGCGGGAGCGTCGGCTTACATACTTAAGAGCATGCCGAAAAGCGAATTGCTGGGCGTGATCCGATCGGTTCACGCTGGCCGGCGGCATGTTCCGCCCGAGGTGGCGGCTCGCCTCGCCGAGCATCTGGGTGACGACGACCTTACGACCCGGGAGTTGGAGGTTCTTCGACTCATTCGAGATGGCTATCGCAACAAGCAGATTGCCGATCAACTGTCGATTTCGGAGACCACGGTTAACTTCCACATCAAGAACCTGGTGGATAAACTTCAAGCAAACGATCGGACCCATGCAGTCACAATCGCGGTCCGGCGCGGCTTGCTGCAGATCTGATCGCATTTCAAGGTCCTGTAGAAAACTACAGGATGCTGGCTGTAGGTTTCGATGTTCCGCGAGAGCCCCGAATTGGGTAGTGTCGACGGTGCGGGTAACCCGCATCGCAGCGTCCCCGGCTAGGCTTATTAGAGGCCCGGCGATCTTTCAGCATCCGCGGTTCAGCTATTTTCTCCGGCGAGAAGTACCTTGAGGTTGATCGTGAGCCATCTGAGGACAGGTGTGCGATCACGGACTGATTTCTGTGGATCGGAACGCAAGCCCGGCTGAAGCGTTCTGATGGGCTTTGATTTCTTCCATTGACTCCCCCGGACTCGAAGCAGCTGGGGGACGCGGCGAGAACTCTTACCTCGTAGTTTTGGGAGCCGCTGAGCAACGGGACGGCAGAGTTCGTTATGGACGAGTTCGCGAAGAACTGTTACCGATGTGATATCTTCTGCCAGGCTGGCACGACCCGTAAGGCATTTGCGATGACACTGGTTGTCTTGTTGTGCCTCGGGGTTTTGCTAATTGATTGCCGGGCCCCGAAAACTTTCGCCGGACCCACCATCGATTTCACCAAGATTCCAGTGTCCGCTGTAGGCGGTCTGGACAAAATGGACACCATCGAGGGACGGGTGATCGGTGTCCGTCCAGAACAACGGATCGTTTTGTATGCCAAAAGCGGAGGCCGCTGGTGGATACAGCCGTTCGCTCGAGATCCGTTATTCACTAAAATCCAAGGGGATTCCAAATGGAAGAACGTGACCCATTTGGGCGAGGAGTATGCCGCTTTGTTGGTTGATCCCAGCTACTCTCCGCCACAAACTACGGAATTGCTGCCGGCCACAGGCGGCGCGGTCGCGGCAGTTGCGGTCGTGAGAGGCCAAACTGCCGATCCTTCTTCGCCGCCTAAAATGCTCCATTTTAGCGGCTACGATTGGTTAGTGCGCGATTTATTAAGCTTTCGCGGGGGCTCAATGAACTCGTTTGATCCCGCCAACGCCTGGACCGATGAAAATGGGGCCCTGCATCTCCGCGTAACGAAGAACCATGACGGATGGAGTTGTGCGGAGGTCCAACTTACGCGCAGTCTAGGATACGGGACGTACCTGTTCGTGGTGCGCGACATTTCGCACCTGGAACCTTCTGCTGTTCTCACCCTCTTTACCTGGGATGGCATGGTCGGCACCGAGGAAAATCGCCAGGAACTAGATATTGAAATGAGCCGGTGGGGGGTTCCGAACAACGAGAATGCGCAATACGTCGTCCAGCCCTATTACATCCCAACGAATATCGTTCGGTTTAATGCGCCCGCTGGCGTGCTCACTCACGCGTTCCGGTGGGAGCCTGGGCAGGTGACCTTTACGACTTACGTCGGAGCACAGGTTACCGGACGAGCTCATCCTCTGAACCAGCATGTTTTTGCCGCGCATGTGCCGGCGGCAGGTGGCGAGGTGGCGCGCATAAATCTGTACGTCTTCGGATGGGGAAAAGTGCCGCTGCAACGCGAAAACGACATTGTGGTTGAAAAGTTTAAGTACTATCCGTGATCCGCATACCCAGTCCGTCTCGATGGCTCGCCACCGGACTAGCACTAATCTGCCTGGTGGGTGAAGCACTCGCTCTGGATCCGAATCACACCTTGTCGCAGTACTTGCGTGAACAATGGACTACCGATAGCAACTTTCCGGGCGGGGCCATCGACGCGATCACGCAGACCGCCGATGGCTATCTATGGATGGGAACGGAAAAGGGCTTGGTGCGTTTCGACGGGGTTAACTTTCGTCTGACCTCATCATTTTCTGAATTTTCAGGTGATCTCGTTTCAGGTTTGACGACCGATGGAGACGGCAGGCTCTGCGTCATCTTCTGGGGTGCGGGTGTGCTGTGCTATCGCGATGGAAAATTTGTGAACCTGGCGTCTATTCTTCGAAGGACGACGCTCGAAGTCGCAAGCAGCTGGCGAGAAGAAGACGGGGCCTCGCTGCTCACAGATCTAACAGATGGAATGCTCCGGGTTCGAGGAGAAAACGTTCAAGTGCTGGCTTCCCCCAGCCTCCTTCCACCGTCTCTGGTCCTAGCCATGGCGGAGACGCGCGACGGCAAAATCTGGCTAGGGACTGCAGCGGGTCTCTTCTATTTCGCAGATGGGCGGACTACACGCGTTACAGGTATTTCGGATAAGAAAATCAATTGTTTGTTGCCTGTAGGTGACAGGGAATTGTGGGTCGGTACCAGTAAAGGATTATATCGAGGGAATGGCACTCTGTTCAGCAGGGTTAACCTGCCACCAGCTCTGGCTACCGTCGAGGTGCTCGCTCTTTTGCGAGACCACGATGGCAACATATGGGCCGGAACAACGAGAGGTCTTTTTCGCATCAGCGCCTTTGGCGTTTCGTTCAACGATGAGTCCGAGTTTGGAGGCCGGGGTATCAACGCGCTGTTTGAGGATCGCGAGGGGAATCTCTGGGCCGGAGGTGAACGCGGCCTGGAGCGAATCCGGGACAGCGTATTTGTGACCTACAGTCTGACCGCTGGGAGCGCGCACTCGAAGGACGGTGGGCCAATCTATGTAGATAGTGAGAATCGCACCTGGTTCGCTCCCGCCGGAGGTGGCTTGTACGTCGTGAAGGACGGCCGAACTCAGGCGCTCAAGTCGTCTTTGCTTCATAAGGAAGCGATCTACTCCATCACAGGCCGCAAGAATGAGATTTGGATCGGCACACAACACAGCGGTCTAAAACGTTTCGAATACAGAAATGGAGTGATAGGCGGAAAAACCTACACGCAAGCAAATGGTCTCGCCGAAAACAGCGTGTTTGCTGTGTATCAAAGCCAGGATGGAGCAGTGTGGGCCGGAACCTTGACGAGCGGCATCAGTAAGTTCAAAGACGGAAGATTTGTAACGTACACGACGGCTGACGGTCTTGCGTCGAACACTGTCTCGGAAATCCTGGAGACACGCGACGGAACGATCTGGTTTGCCACTCCGAATGGCCTGAGTTCATTGTCGCGCGGGCGTTGGACGACCTATGCGACGGGAGACGGGCTGCCCTCCAACAGTGTGAACTGCCTTTTTGAAGACTCCTCCGGCGTCCTCTGGATTGGAACGTCGAGGGGACTGGCCTTCTTCAAATCGGGGCGCGTGCAAGTTCCTCGCGATGCTCCGGGCTCGCTACGCGAAGAGGCATTCGGAATGTCTGCAGATAAGGAGGGATGGCTTTGGATCGCGACTTCAGGCCACGTCTTGCGCGTGTCAAATCAGAAGCTATCCAGTGGAGTCTTAAGCCCGGCCGAGGTTAGCGAGTATGGGGCTGCCGATGGCCTGCCAAACACCAAGGGAGTGAAGAGAAGCAGATCGGTGGTTGCGGACTTGGATGGAAGGATCTGGTTTTCGTTGACTCGTGGCTTATCGGTGGTCGACGCGTCTCACATCACGAACACTTCTGCTCCAGCACTGCCTCACGTCGAGGCCATTATGGCGGACAACGATCCGATCACCGTGGGCGAGTTGGTTCGAATTCCTTCTTCTCGTAAACGGATCACGTTTATATATTCGGGCTTGAGCCTGGCCGTGCCGGAGCGCATTCGTTTTCGATATTCTCTAGACGGTTTCGACCGTGGTTGGAGTGAGCCCACCGCAGCCCGGGAAGCTGTCTACACAAATCTAAGCCCAGGCTCGTACCGGTTCCGTGTGATCGCAAGTAACAGTTATAAGCAGTGGAATGATTCCGAGGCTGCGATTTCGCTCGAAGTCGATCCGGCGTTTTGGCAGACATGGTGGTTCCGTGGGTCGTGCGTGGCCGCATTTCTGGCATTGCTCGGTGCGCTTTATCAACTCCGGCTCCGTCAGGTGGCGCGGCAGTTCAACATTCGGCTGGAAGAGCGCGTCAGGGAGCGCACACGCATCGCGCGGGACCTACACGATACCTTCCTCCAGACCATCCAAGGCAGCAAGCTGGTTGTGGATGATGCGCTGGATCTGTCGACCGATCCCATCCGAATGCGTAGCGCCATGGAACAGCTATCCGTCTGGCTCGCGAGCGCCATGCAGGAGGGACGGACGGCGCTGAATTCCCTGCGCACGGCGACGACGCAGACCAACGACCTCGCTGAAGCTCTCCGGCGCGCGACCGAGGATGGCCTCATCCCCAGCCCCATGGCGGTCACATTTTCTGTAGTTGGCGTTGCCAGAGAGATGCATCCCATCGTCCGTGATGAAATTTACCGCATCGGTTACGAAGCCATCCGCAACGCATGTACGCATTCGGGGGCAAGTCGACTGGAAGTGGAGCTGAGATATGGTAACGAGCTTGCCCTGCGTGTGAGTGACAATGGCACGGGGGTTGACCCTGCTATCGCGGATAGAGGGAAGGACAGACACTTCGGACTGCAAGGCATGCGGGAGCGCGCCGCTCGGATCGGAGGCAAGCTTACGCTCGGGAGTTCTTCTGGTTCCGGGACTGAGATTAGGCTAACCGTTCCTGGAGGCATCATCTTCCGGAAGACGATAGCCGCTCGACGGTCTTTCTTTTCCAGGATGAGAACCCTTTTTCGCTGAGCGTCCAATCTGGATCGTGGACCGCCGCTCAACGATTACAACGTCAGACTTTCATCGACGTGATGGAGAAGCTTTTTTGTTTTGCAGCCTTACATTGAACGCTACCTCGACACGGAGGTGTACTTTCCGGGCCGGTAAACGGTTTGGAGGTGTTACGCGACCAGCCGCGCGAGGCTTGGTGGCTCCGAAGCCTCTCTGCGCCCTCCTTATGCTGATCGGTATGGAGTTGGCTATTCCCGCCAAAGCACTTGACCCACAGAAACTAATCAGCCAGTTTAGGCACACATCATGGACCGCGAAGGACGGCGTCCCCGGGCCTGTTCGAGCAATTGCTCAAACACAAGATGGGTATTTGTGGCTTGGGACGGAAGCCGGATTATATCGATTTGATGGTCTGCACTTTGTCGCTTGGGAGCCGAGCTCCGGAGAACAGATCCTCGGGTCCGCGGTTTGGTCCCTGTGTACAGGCAGAGATGGAAGCCTTTGGATCGGGTTCAGTTCCGGTGGAATCAGCCAGCTGCGCAACGGCCATTTGAAGAATTATTCGCGTGCTGACGGCGTACCAGAAGGCGGAATTCTGTCCATTGTAGAGGACGGAAACGGCTCGATTTGGGCGGGTGGTCAATACGGGCTTACCAAACTGGATAGGGGCAGTTGGCACCAGGTTGGAGCGGAGTCAGGATACCCCGCTCCCGGAGCGCAAGTACTCTTCGTGGACCGTCGCGGAACCCTTTGGGTGGCAACGGATGGACTGAATTTTGGACTCAGCAAGGACCCGGTTCGGAGGAACACAATATTGAGTCTTGCCCCCAATGCAAAAAGCTTTGTAGCAAGCCGAGACTCCGTGGGGCAGGTCTGGATGATGGCGGAGGCTCCAGACGGAGATCTGTGGATCGCTGACACGAGCGGCCACACAGTGCGACCGATCATGAGTCGCCGTAGGTGGGAAGCCGGCATCAAAGTTGGTGCGGAGCCCCTATGTGTGCTTTTCGACAGAGACCGGAGCCTGTGGATCGGACCGGATCAGAGGGGGCTTCGCCGAGTGGTTGACGCCAGACAACCGGAAAGGACTGCTCTGGATCAGCTTTGGGCCCGCGAAGGGCTTTCCAGCGATCGGGTGTATTCGGCTCTGGAGGACCGCGAAGGGAATCTATGGTTTGGCACAGCCGTCGGACTGGATCGTTTTAGCGAGAACAAAGTAATAGCCTACTCCAAGGGAGAGGGTTTGATTCCGGATCAAAGACGAGCAGTGGCTTCAACATCGGATGGAAGTGTCTGGCTTGTCAGCTATACAGGCAACACTCTCCAGCGCCTCCGCCAGGGGCGAATCACTAGTTCGAAGCTGCCGGCCTATTCCAGATCTGATACGACGCGCATTCTCAGTCTGTATGCAGACGGAAATAGCCGTGTCTGGGTCGGAGGCAGTTTCAGGCTGGCAGAAGGAGCCGATGGGAATGTCTCCTTTATAAAAGTCCCCGACATCGAGAACGGAGCAATGGTACATGCCATTGCACGTGACGCCAGAGGCAACCTATGGATCACAGTGTGGGGAGGCGACAAGGGCGGAGGAGTCCTGCGATTGCGAGACGGTCAGTGGACCGATTTTCGCAACCGTGTACATCTCCCGCAATACCGCTGCCGCATTCTGTATGGGGATCCGCTGGGGCGGCTTTGGCTAGGATTCGAGGATGGGGAAATCGCAGTCCATGAGAATGAAGAGTTCCACGTATATTCTTCGAAGGACGGTCTTCCCGGCGGTAAAGTGCTGGCAGTTACGAGAGACCGGGCAGGAACCGTTTGGATCGGTAGCGAAGGCGGGCTGAGCCGCTTTGATCATGGGCGCTTCGTTACGCTCACCAAGAAAAACGGGTTGCCGGGGAACTCGGTGTCGGGGATTGTGGAAGATGATGAAGGTTTTCTCTGGCTAGCCGGAGCGCTGGCAGTCCTCCGGGTGAGTTCGCAGGAACTGGAAAAGGCGTTGCTCTCGCCCTCTTATCGGATCCAAGGGGCGTCTTTCGACGCGACTGACGGCCTTCGAGGACTTCCGCGACAACGTGAACCGTTTCCCACGGCGACCCGGTCAGCTGATGGCCGGCTCTGGTTTTCCACTAGTGAGGGCGTTGCCGTGATCGACCCACGGCACTTGCCGAAGAACATTGTACCGCCTCCGGTCACGATCGAAGCAGTCAAGGCGGATGATCGAACTCTCACACCTTCTTCAGCGTTGCGTCTTCGGCCAGGAACCAGGAGTCTACAATTTGAATACGCGGCCCTCAGCTTAGCAGCCCCAGAACACGTCCAATTCCGCTACAAGCTCGAGGGCTACGATGACGACTGGCGCGGCCCGGTAAGCGCTCGAGAGGTTGCCTACACAAACTTGCCGCCTCGGAACTATCGGTTTCGCGTGATCGCGTGTAACAGCGACGGCGTCTGGAATGAGGACGGAGCATCGTTGAACTTCACTCTTAGGCCGGCTTTTTACCAGACGAACTGGTTCCGAGTTCTCTGCGTTGTGTCTGCTGTCTTCAGCATATGCGTTATCTACCGACTGCGCGTGTTGCAGATTTCGAGAGCCATCGGCGCCCGCTTCGATGAGCGATTGGCGGAACGCACGCGGATGGCACGGGACCTCCATGACACCTTCCTCCAGACTATCCAAGGCAGCAAGCTGGTTGCGGATGACGCGCTGGATCCATCCACCGATCCCATCCGAATGCGTCGAGCCATGGAACAGCTATCCCTCTGGCTTGGAACAGCTACGCAGGAGGGACAGGCCGCGCTAAGTTCCCTGCGCACCGCGACGACGCAGACCAACGACCTCGCTGAAGCTCTCCGGCGCGCGACCGATGACGGCCTCATCCCCAGCTCCATGGCGGTCACATTTTCTGTAGTTGGCGATGCCAGAGAGATGCATCCCATCGTCCGTGATGAAATTTACCGCATCGGTTACGAAGCCATCCACAACGCATCTACGCATTCCGGGGCAAGTCGATTGGAGATAGAGCTCAGATATGCGCGCGACCTTCTCCTGCGTGTAGATGACAATGGCTCAGGTGTCGACCCCGCTATCGCGGATAGGCGGGAGGACGGACACTTTGGACTGAAGAGGATGCGGGAGCGAGCCGCTCGGATCGGAGGCAAACTCACGGTCGGGAGTTGTTCTAGTTCCGGAACTGAGATTAAGCTAGTAGTCCCCGGACGCATCATCTTCCGGAAGATGCCCGGTCGACGATCTCTGTCTACAAGGATAAGAGCCCTCTTTCGTTCAAGAGGCCAAACATCCAATCTGAACTGATCGCGATTCGCACAGTTTCACCCGCCGACCACCATACCTGTAGAACAATCTAGGGGGATTCTATAGTTTCTGAGGTGTTCAGAAATTCAGGGTGCGAATAACGTGTCGCTAACGTGACTCGTGTTTCGTTCCAACAAGCCGAGGATTGCAAACTTCCGAGCCGACTATGCGAAGCATGCTGACTTCTGCGACCTATTTGACACCGACACAAAACCTTTGTATCTGCTCGCATTTTTGCTGACGGCAAATCACAAGCAATCTGAGCAGTGCTTTGTCTCGACAGTCGACGAAGCCTTCAAGGAACAGGCCGTGTTCAAGGAATGGGCTCGATCCTGGGTGAGGCGCAGGCTGATCGAGAACGCGATTGCGATGGTTTCGCCCGCGTCACATCGAAACGGCCAGAAACGGGATCTCTGCGGCGCAGGACGAGACGAGACAAGGCAAGAATGCGAAATTGACCCCGTTACGAAACTCGAAGCCTTCGAGCGCTTCGTTTTCGTCATGTCGATCCTGGAGCGCTATTCAAATTGGGACTGCTCTCTGTTGCTGGGATGCACCATCAATCAAGTAGCTGACACGCGGATGAAAGCCTTGCGCAGACTTCCAGATATCGCCGCACCCTTTCCACAAGGAGATGGACTGCGAATGCGTCGTCTAGGAGTCACGGCCTAACCATTTCGCCGTCAGACCCATAAGCGGACCGCGCTTTTTTGCGGGGTAAAACCAAACATCCAAGTTTGAGCACCGCATATCTCGGGGCCGTTGGTTCGCCTGTCCAATGCCAAATTGTTGTCACCATTCTTTGGAATCATGAAGCGTACTGACCGGTGCACTGGTGATCGGTAGTGCCAAGCGCTGAAATTAGGGTGATGCTCTCGCGCCTCTTGTCTCCAGTTTGGTGTGGAAGCTCGAATGCTTGAGGAACATCAAAAGCGGTCGAACCGCCTGGCATAAAGGCACCGTCGTCGAACCCGGCGGCTTTCGAGCCGACTTCGCTGGCTCCTCCACGGGGTTTGGTGAAGGCCGGTTGGAGTACGACGTGACCGTCAGCGCTACGGGACGCTTTCAGCGCAACTACGATCGAAAGAAACGATCTCGCTACAGCGGGCCTTATCGAGAACTGGATTGATGAGGCCGAACGGCGCAGTTGGGTTCCTGACAGAGATTGGCCGCGCACAGTAGACATTTGTTTGAAATCGGTGCTGTTGCGCCCAAGACACTTCAGATAGGAGAATCCATGAACAACATTAACCTGTCCAACCTCCCACGCCGCCGCTTTGTAGCCGCAGCCGGTCTTGGAGCCGCCGCCGCGGTATTCGCTCCGCGCCTCCTCTTTGCACAGGAGACCGGCATCGTTCCGACGATGATCAATGAGGCAGCACGAGCCAGGATTGAAGTTCACCCGCTTCGTCGCAACATTAGTGTTCTCGAGGGCTCAGGTGGGAATATTGCAGTTCTCACGGGTACGGGCGGCAAGCTCCTGATCGACTCAGGGTTCACAGTATCGAGAGCGCGAATTGCGGTAGCACTCGACAGCTTGAGCTCTGACCCACTGACACAGCTGATAAATACTCATTGGCATGTGGATCACACAGATGGAAATGCGTGGGTGCACTCGGCAGGAGCAACGATTACAGCGCACGAGAATACGAAAAAGCGTCTTTCGACCTCAACTCGTGTTGAAGGCTGGAGCTATATCTTTCCGCCTGCGCCAGCGGGCGCCATTCCAACAGGCGTGTTTGATGACGAACACCATCTGCATCACAACGACACCCGGATAGCTTTGAAGTATTACGGACCGGCTCACACAGATAGCGATATCTCCGTGCTCTTTGAAGAGGCTGACATTATTCACGTCGGAGACACATGGTGGAACGGCTTTTATCCGTTCATCGACTACTCGACCGGAGGCAGTATCGACGGAATGATCCGTGCAGCCGAGAGGAACCTGACCATCGTCACGGATAAGACGATCATCATTCCAGGGCACGGACCTGTAGGAAATAAGGCCGGACTCACCGAATACCACGACATGCTGGTCGCCATCCGGAACAACGTGGCCGAGCTAAAGAAACGAGGCAAGTCTCTCTCGGAGACCATAGCCGCCAAGCCTAGTGCTGCTTATGACACCAAGTGGGGTCAATTCCTCATGACGCCAGCAATATTTACCGGGCTCGTTTACTCCGGAGTCTAGTTCCGAAAACTTTACTCACAAGGAGCAAAACAGATGTCCTCCGAATCGAGTCATGGTCTTGTCCATCTGCCTAGTCCAGACATAGTTTCAGAGACGATCGCGCACTTGGAAATATCTGATCGAAACCGACGATAAACCAACCAACTTTCGAAAGGAACTGCGATATGTCTACTTTAGGGAAAAAACTTCACATCGATGTTCCAGTGAAGCTAACGGAACTGACGGTTGCCTTCAGTGTCCCTGCCTTGGCGTTCGAAGGGGACCTGCGGCTTCTATCTTCCACCTTCAGCTCATCGAGAATGACATCGCCGATTGGTACGCCAGCGCTCAGGTGATTGCGGTGTTTCACACGAATGCGGGCCACGTGACGTTGAACGACAAGGCGTACAACATCGAGCGGAATGTGGCAACCGGCAATCCGTACAAAGATCTCGTTTCTGACTTGATGAAACGCGGTGTGCACTTTGAGTTGTGTGGCGCGACGGCGAAGGTTCACAACTGGGGCAACGAAGACGTGCTTCCTGGAATCAAGATCAATACGGATGCGATGGCGAGGTTGACGCAGCTCGTTCAGGAAGGGTTCGTGAAGATCTCGGAATGAAGGGGTAGCATCGAATTCTTAGCGCCGGACCAACTGAGCATCAAACGGTATCTTGCAAAGCGAGGTGAGACAAACACATGGCAAGACAAGTGGCTGAGATATTCATCGAAACACTCGTGAATGTCGGCGTAAAACGAGTTTACGGGGTAGTAGGCGATTCCCTAAACGGTTTAACCGATGTGATCCGGAAAAGTAAACAGATCGAATGGCTTCATGTGAGACATGAAGAGGTGGCCGCGTTTGCCGCCGGCGCGGAGGCTCATCTTACAGGGAAGATTGCAGTGTGCGCAGGTAGTTGCGGCCCGGGTAATCTTCACCTCATCAATGGCCTCTTCGATTGTCATCGAAATCGCGTGCCGATACTTGCGATTGCGGCGCAGATCCCGAGTCATGAAATCGGAAGCGGCTACTTCCAGGAGACGCATCCTGAGCATCTGTTCAAAGATTGCAGCTATTACTGCGAACTGGTTTCTCAACCGGAACAGATGCCGAGGGTGTTGGGAATCGCCATGCGTACCGCCCTTACCAAGAGAGGCGTTGCCGTTGTCATTATTCCCGGCGATGTGGCGCTGCGCGAATGTTCCGCGCCAGCGCTTTCGCTCGGCATCGATAATTCAGCTTCGGTCCTCTTTCCGTCGGACAACGAACTTCGCGATGCCGCTGAAATTCTTAACACCGCACGCAAGGTGACCATTCTTGGCGGCGCGGGTTGCGAGAGTGCTCACGCCGAACTGATTGCGGTGGCCGAGCGGTTGAAGGCGCCGATTGTCCATGCGCTGCGGGGCAAGGAATTTATCGAGTACGACAACCCCGATGACGTGGGGATGACCGGACTGCTTGGCTTTTCTTCCGGCTACCACGCGATGATGAATTGCGATGCGCTGCTCATGCTGGGAACGGATTTCCCCTATCAGCAGTTCTATCCGAAGAACGCAAAGATCATTCAGGTGGATCGGCTCGGCGACCAGATCGGACGTCGCACTCCGGTCGATCTGGGCCTGATTGGGAATGTGAGGGACACGCTGGAGCGGCTGACTCCGCTGATCCAGAGCAAGACCGATCGCGCCTATCTCGATACATGCCTCAGCCACTATAAAAGTGCGCGAAAAAGTCTCGAAGATCTTGCTGTGGGTGAACCGGGTCGCGCCCCGATGGATCCGCAATACGTCGCAACGGTTCTGGATGAGCTCGCGGCAGAAGATGCAGTGTTTACCTGCGACGTGGGTACGCCGACGGTCTGGGCCGCGCGCTATCTCCATATGAACGGCAAGCGCAGACTGCTTGGCTCTTTTAATCACAGCTCGATGGCGAATGCTCTGCCACAAGCCATCGGTGTCCAGGCCAGCCATCCAGGAAGGCAGGTCATTACTCTATCCGGAGATGGCGGGTTGGCGATGCTGCTCGGTGACCTGTTGACGCTCCGCCAGCTCAAACTGCCTGTGAAGTTGGTGGTTTTCAATAACAGCTCTCTCGGTTTTGTAGAACTGGAGATGAAAGCAGCCGGACTGGTCGACTATGGCACAGACCTGGTCAATCCACATTTTGCAAAGCTGGCCGAGTCCGCTGATATTTTCGGTGTTCGCGTGGAGAAACCGGAAGAGCTACGCCCGGCCCTGACCAAAGCGCTGGCGCACGCTGGCCCTGCCTTGGTTGAGGTGCTGGTGAATCGGCAGGAGCTATCTATGCCGCCGACCATAACTCTTGAACAGGCCCTTGGCTTTAGCCTCTACATGATTCGCGCTGTACTGAGCGGGCGCGGCGATGAAGTGATCGACCTCGCCAAGACCAACCTAATGCGCTGACGAATCAAAGCCGGATCTCGCTCGCCCCCCTACCGGCAGGGACATCAGTTTGCGCGAGGCGGCCATCAACCTCAGTTTCCTTATCGTTGAGGACTTCGATTTATGAGGCGACCCCGATTTTTGGGGCGCGCCCTCGGGAGGTGTCTGATACCGGAAGACATTGGTGTCTGTAGGCGTTTCGCCGACTTCCAGACCTCGCCGCCCCTCTTTCCCGCGAGGCGATGAAGTGCCGGTGCGTCGTCTAGGAGTCACGGCGTAACGCTCAGCCTTCAGACCCCGAAGCATAGCGCCCTCTTTCGCCCATTGCCAAATAGTTGTCACTGTTCTTTGGAATCATGACGTCAGCCGACCAGCGCGCTAGTGATCGCTGGCGCCAAGTGCTGATATTGGCGTGATGCACTCGCGCCTCTTGCGTCCAGTTTGGTGTGGAACCTTGAATGCTTGAGGAACATCCAAATACCAGTTGGACAGGTTGATAAGCGACAAATTGCCGAGAACTCGAGCAAGTTAGGCAAAGACGGCCGCGAGTCGACCGTTCTTTGGCGAGAGAATGCATGAGCGAAGCACTTCCGGTGGTGTATCTAGCGCGGCACGGTGAGACGGCGTGGAGCCTTTCGGGCCAGCATACCGGTCTTACCGACTTACCGTTGACGTTAAACGGGGAGGGTAACGCACGGCGACTGGGAGAACGTCTCAAGAGCATGACATTCACCAAGGTATTTACCAGCCCGTTGCAACGAGCGGCCCGAACTTGTGAACTGGCTGGGTTTGGAACCACGACTGAAGCCGATCCTGACCTGGTGGAGTGGAACTACGGTCAGTATGAGGGTCTGCGTTCGGCCGAGATCCTTGCAAAACGTCCGGACTGGCAACTGTTCCGCGATGGCGCCCCCGGAGGCGAATCGCCAACACAGATAGGCGAGCGGGCAGACCGTGTAGTTAACCGTATCCGGACGGTTCCTGGAGATGTACTGCTCTTTTCCAGTGGACACTTCATCCGCGTTTTGGCCGTCCGGTGGCTAGGGCTCGATCCCGGATCTGCGGGCAAGTATTTTCTGCTGAGCACGGCAAGCCTGAGCGCGGTCGGTTACGAGCACAATCTCTCTCAGCCGGTAATCCGACTTTGGAATGACGATCACCACGTTTCCGCGTGAGCCGACCTCGTTCCTCGAGGGGCGTTCTCGGTGGCCGATTTGGACAATACCGATTTCGAATAATTACGACGACAAGGATGTTCAATGAGTACAAAGAGGGCAGTACCGCTAGACTCCCCAAAACTCGTTCCCACGAAGATGAGCACAAGCAAGGCTTCAGAGCTTCTAGAACAGTATGGATGCGGGCCGATTCGATACGCGACATCCTCGCACAACGCTGGGTCCTGACCAAGACGACGTATGAACGAGAAAATGCCAAACGCATTTATTACCTATCCATGGAGTTCCTCCTTGGGCGTTCGTTGGCCAACAATGTTACCAACCTGTTGCTGGATCCTCTGGTGCAGCAGGCGGTTCAGGAAAAAGGGATCGATTGGCTGGAATTAGTCGAGCAGGAACCAGATGCCGGGCTTGGGAACGGAGGCTTGGGCCGCCTCGCAGCATGCTTCCTCGACTCTATGGCGACCATGCAGCTGGCAGCCACAGGCTATGGTCTGCGTTACGAGTACGGCATGTTCAAGCAATCCATCGTGGACGGCTGGCAAAAGGAGAATCCTGACAACTGGCTCCGCGACAACGATCCCTGGGAGGTCGCCCGCCCCCACGAGCAGGTGGAAGTCAAATTGAATGTCACCTTCCAGCTGCGTGCGGGCAATTTTCATGTCATCCCGGACCGGCCGTCAAGCCTGATCGGCATACCCTTTGACCGCCCTGTGGTCGGCTATGGCGGAAAGACGATCAACACTCTCCGGCTCTGGGCCGCAGCGGCGCCGGATTATTTTGATTTCGAGGCATTCGGCACCGGCGATTTTGTGGGCGCGCTGGGAGAGACGCTTCAAGCGGAATCCCTGACCCGCGTGTTGTATCCGGACGATTCCACAACGGCGGGGCAAGGGCTTCGCTTCCTGCAGGAGTATTTCCTGGTCGCCTGTTCGCTGGCTGACCTGGTGCGCCGCTTTCAGCGCCACAATGCGGATTGGGACAAGCTGCCGGAGAAGGCCGCGATCCAACTTAACGACACACACCCTTCCATGGCGGTCGCTGAATTAATGCGAATGTTGCTAGATGACGCGCGCCTGGGTTGGGACAAAGCCTGGGAGCTGACGGGGAAGACACTTGCCTATACCAATCACACCCTACTGCCTGAGGCTCTCGAGAAATGGCCCGCGGCGTGGTTCCAGGTACTTCTTCCTAGGCATCTGGAGATCATCTACGAGATTAACCGGCGGCTTCTCGATGAAGTTCGTACTCGCTTTCCGGGCGATGAGGGGCGAGTTGAGCGTGTAAGCCTAGTCCAAGAGGGCAACCAGAGAAAGATCCGCATGGCGAATCTTGCGATTGTTGGTTCGCACAGCACGAATGGAGTGGCCGCTGTCCACTCGAAGCTGTTGCGGACGACGACGGTCAAAGATCTGGCCGAAATGTTTCCCGAACGTTTTAACAACAAAACGAACGGGGTAACACCGCGACGCTGGCTGCTTGAAGCCAACCCGGCGTTGTCGGCCGCAATCACCCAAGTCATTGGCGAACGGTGGATTGCCGACCTGAGCCAACTTAACGAACTTAAGTCATTCGCCGAGGACTCCAGCGCTCGCGAACTGTTTCTCAAATCAAAGCGCGAGGCCAAAGCGCAATTTGCCGATTGGCTCAAATCGACATCGGAGCAGATTGTGGATCCGGACACGATCTTTGATCGCCAGATCAAGCGCATCCACGAATATAAGAGGCAACTCCTGAACGCGCTGCGGATCGTCGTACTTTATAACCGGCTGCGGGAGAATCTCGACACTGAGATGGTGCCGCGCACATTCTTCTTCGCCGGTAAGGCGGCACCAGCGTACCGCTTAGCTAAGCTGATCATAAAGTTCATCAACAACCTGGCGGGCACGATCGATGGTGACCCTGCCGTGCGCGGACGACTCAAGGTCATCTTTCTCCCTGAGTACAACGTTTCGCTCACTGAACGTCTGATTCCGGCCAGCGATGTTTCCAACCAAATCTCGACTGCCGGTTACGAAGCCAGCGGAACGAGCAACATGAAATTCATGATGAACGGAGCCTTGACGGTTGGAACACGCGATGGGGCAACCATAGAAATGGCGGAGGAGGCTGGGGAGGAGAACCTGTTCCTGTTTGGCCTCACCGTGGAACAAGTCGAGAACAGCCGCCCCTGGTATAGTCCGCAGTGGCACTACGAGAACGAGCCACAAACTCGAGCGGCGCTCGACCTTATTTTCTCTGACCACTTCAGTCGCAACGAACCAGGAGTATTCGCGCCGTTGCGCGATTTGCTTCTGTTATTCGGCGATCATTACATGCACTTGGCGGATCTGACCTCCTACTGCCAGGCTCACGAACAGCTCGGCGCATTGTATGCCGATCCTGGCGCGTGGACGCGCAAAGCAATCCTAAACGTAGGCAGCTCCGGAAAGTTTTCGAGCGACCGTACTATCGCCGAATACGCCGCCGATATTTGGAAGGTGCAACCATGCCCAGTCCCCTAGCAAGGCGGCTGATATCAGCCAAACCTGGCGAACCAGAAATTTCGCCGCTCGCTGGCAAGCCGGCCCCCAAGGAGTTGCTGGTGGACGTGGCTCGCCTGGAGAGAGAGTATTTTGAACGCCGCCCCGACATGAGTGATCCCAGCCAGCGGGTCAGCTTCGGCACTAGCGGACACCGCGGTTCGCCTTTGCATAGCTCATTCACTGAAGCGCACGTCCTGGCTATTACACAAGCCATTTGCGACTACCGGAGACAGCAGGGAACCGACGGCCCACTCTATATCGGAAAAGACACGCACGCGATCTCCGGACCCGCGCAGTGCACCGCCCTGGAAGTGCTGGCAGCGAACAACGTGGAAACGATCATCCAGGAAGGTGAAGGTGTGACTCCGACGCCTGTGATCTCGCGAGCGATTCTCGTTTACAACCGCACTCGCAAGAAACACCTGGCTGATGGCATCGTTATCACGCCGTCGCACAATCCGCCCGAGGATGGCGGCCCCAAGTACAACCCGACCAACGGCGGCCCGGCTGATACCGAAGTGACTCATTGGGTCGAGGGTCGTGCGAACGAATTACTGCGGGCAGGGAATGCGGGGCTCAAGCGAATTCCGTTCGCCAAAGCGATGCAGGCCGCATCTACGCACCAGGAAGACTTCGTCCTACCATACGTTCGCGATCTCCAGAACGTCGTTGACATCGATGCGATTCGCGGCGCCGGACTCAAACTTGGGGTGGATCCCTTGGGGGGAGCGGCGCGACCGTACTGGGAACCAATCAATTCTATCTACGGACTGGACGTCGTCGTCGTAAATCCAACGATTGACCCGACGTTTTCGTTCATGACGGTCGATCACGACGGTAAGATTCGCATGGATTGTTCCAGTCCGTATGCGATGGCCAGGCTCGTCGGGTTGAAAGATCAATATCAAGTGGCGTTTGCCAACGATCCAGACTCAGACCGACACGGGATCGTCACGCCCCTGGCAGGATTGATGAACCCAAACCACTATCTTGCGGTGGCAATCCAATACTTGTTCACTCACCGCCCACACTGGCGTCAGGATGCCGCAGTAGGGAAAACCTTGGTGAGCAGCAGCATGATTGATAAGGTCGTCGGAAAACTTGGCAGGGAATTACGCGAAGTGCCAGTAGGATTTAAATGGTTTGTGCCTGGCTTGCTTGATGGTTCGTATGGCTTCGGCGGGGAGGAGAGTGCGGGGGCGAGTTTTCTTCGCCGTGACGGAACGGTGTGGACCACCGATAAGGACGGGCCTATCTTGGACCTGTTGGCGGCTGAGATCACCGCGCGTACGGGCAAAGATCCCGGAGAGCACTACCGCGAATTGACGGCGGAGTTCGGCACTCCGCACTATACGCGCATTGATGCTCCTGCCACGCCCGAACAGAAAACGCAGTTACAAAAACTTTCGGTCGACGACGTAAAAGAGTCGGATCTGGCGGGCGAGCGAATCACCAGTAAGCTGACCAGAGTTCTGGGAAATAAGGCTCCCATCGGTGGCTTGAAAGTCATCGCGGCCAGCGGCTGGTTTGCGGCCCGACCCTCGGGCACGGAGGACATCTACAAGATCTATGCGGAGAGCTTCAAGAGCCAGGCGCATCTGAACGCTATTGTGAGCGAAGCCGAGGAAATGATGAATAATGCACTGAGTTCCTCAGCACGTATGCCTCAGGACAGGACCACGCGATGAGCAGTGACGGCGGGCTACGAAATGTCCCGCCCTTTCCCCCTGATTACCGCGCCGCGGGTTTGCTGCTGCACGTTACATCTTTGCCCTCGCCCTACGGTATCGGTGATCTGGGACCGTCGGCGTTTTCATGGGTAGATCGGCTACACGGTGCTGGCCAACGATGGTGGCAGGCGCTGCCCCTCGGCCCGACCGGCTATGGAAACTCGCCCTATCAATCGCTGTCTTCGTTTGCCGGCAACGTCCTGTTGGTCAGTCCGGTCGGCCTCATCTCCGACGGGTTGCTGCAAGCGACCGATGGTGAAGATCACTTGTCTCCGGAAACGATCGACTACGACGCGGTGATTCCACTTAAACAGCGACTGCTCGAAAAGGCGTGGACGAACTTTATCGCCGGAGAACGCAAGGATCTGCGAACTCCTTATGACGAGTTCTGCGCCAAACATGCAAGTTGGCTGGAAGATTACGGTCTATTCCATGCGTTGAAGGCGGAGTATCACGGTGCTTATTATCTCCAATGGCCAGCTCAACTGGTCCAGCGTTCCCCAAATGCGCTAGCCGAAGCACGGCGAGAGCTCGCTATTCAAATCGATCAGGTTCGCTTTGCGCAATTCCTGCTGTTCCGCCAAGGCGATCAACTGAAGGAGTACGCGCGCGGCAAGGGCGTAAGCTTGATTGGCGACCTGCCCTTTTTTGTCTCTCCGGATTCGAGCGACGTTTGGGCCAACCCGGAGTTATTCCTGCTAGACGAGCAACGTCGGCCACGCTTCGTTGCCGGGGTCCCTCCGGATTATTTCAGCGCGCAGGGACAGTTGTGGGGCAATCCCGTCTACAACTGGGATACCCTTCGTTCGACGGATTATCGGTGGTGCATAGAGCGGTTGCGTGCTCTGCTCGCTCACGTAGATCTGATTCGCTTAGATCACTTTCGTGGATTCGCGGCCGCATGGCACGTTCCAGGCGGAGCATCCACGGCACGATCCGGCCAATGGGAGCCGGGGCCGGGCGCTGGCTTTTTTCAAGCAGTGCGAAGAGAACTGGGCCATCTGCCGTTCATCGCCGAAGATCTGGGCCTAATTACGCCTGACGTGCAAAGCCTACGCGATCAATTTGAAGTGCCCGGCACCCGAGTGCTGCAATTCGCGTTTGATGGCCATGCGGATAATCCGTATCTTCCGAATAACTTTGTCTCCAACACCGTCGCCTATACCGGTACTCACGACAACGCCACGACGCGCCAATGGTACGAAGAATTGCCCGATCCCCAGCGACAGAATTTGTGGGGTTACCTCAATCGTTCGCCGGGCGAGAGTGCAGAAGCTGCTCCTGCGCTTATGCGCCTGGCATGGTCGTCAGTGGCCGCGCTAACGATCGCTCCCTTACAAGATGTCCTGAACTTGGGCAGCGCAGCACGCATGAACGTGCCCGGTCGTGCGGATGGGAACTGGCGTTGGCGCTTCTGTGAAAACATGCTGTCCTTGCCTGCTTTTGAATGGCTGCAGGACCTGACTGAGCGCTCCACGCGGTCGAACGGTCTGCAGAACCAGAGCCGGCAGATTCTAGCTTGACCCTCACCCAGAGACGGGCGCTTAGGTCTAGGAGTTAGGGTCCTCGGTCTTGCTCTGACCTGTCATCTGCCAAGTTCTTGGCACGAAGTACGATTCCGGATTTGAAGATGTCAGCAGCCGCGAGTCAATCCTTAACCTCTAAATGCATACACCGGAAAACAATATTCCACTCCGCATCAGAAAGCTCGCAGTGGAATTGCAAATGCTTGTAAGGAAAGCGGCCGAGGGCCCGGGCCTGCCGTGACGGAAAACACAGATTTGCAGTTAGGAGCAGGCTGGTCGATGACTGCCGGGTGCCGTAGTCATTGGAAGGGGCCACTCAGATGGTTGATCCGTTGCATTGCGATGATTTTATTTGGAGCCGTGACTGCTACCGCTCAACAAGCCGATCAGATGGAACAGCAACTTCAACAATTGAAACAGCAGTACGAGGAGACCACGCACAACCTCGAGCAACGCATCGCTGCACTGGAACAGCAAATTGAAAAACGGAAAGAGGAGGAAGCAAAAACCAGCCAGCGGACGGTGTCAGCCGTGGAGCTGGCCCCCCAGGAAGCAGTTCACAAAACGATCACCGGACAGTCAGATCAGGTCGGGGCAAAGTTCCAAGGCCAACTGCCTTCGGAACCGACGTATGACCTCCTCAGAGAGGCGGATGTAAAGATCGAGAAGCTGCAGGAACAACTGAGCAGTTTTGAATTCCATGGCTATTTTCGTTCCGGTTACGGTTTAAACAGCCTGGGCGGGCAACAGGTTGCATTCCAAGCCCCTGGGGCTGCGGCCAAATACCGGCTGGGGAATGAACCGGAAACCTACGCGGAATTGATCTTTGTCAACAACTGGCTGAACCCAGAGCACAATTCCGACAAGGCGTGGATGAGGACCGAGGTGATGATAGAAGCCAACACCACGAACTCCGCCAACTATGCCAATTTCGCCGGGGGCACGGGGAACGATCAGTTCCGCTTCCGCGAAGCCTTCGTTCAAGCCGGCAACATCTTGGAGAGCCAGCCGGGCGCCAAGTTCTGGGCAGGCGAAAGATTTTACCGTCGCCAGCACATCGACATCGACGACTTCTATCCCTTGGACATGAGCGGTTACGGCGGCGGCGTCGAGGATCTTAACGTTCGAATCGGCAAGCTGGCGTTGTCGTATTTGTCCGGCGCGCGGCCCGACATTGTCACCCAGAACGGCAATCTTACGAAGAGCAATATCGACGTGCGTTTCTACGACCTGAAGGGCCCTGCCGGTCTGTGGGCTGGGTGGTTCGATTTTGCTACCTCAAAGGGTGGCACGACAACCACTGGCGCCGTAATTCCTACGACGAATGGATACGCCTTCGGATTGCGCCATCAACGTCTCGAGTGGCATGGAGGGTACAACGCGCTCGGCGTCCAGTATGGAAGCGGGCCGGCGAGCAACTTCAGTACGTCGATAGATGATCCCACCGCATTTATCAACAGCACGGCAAGGCTCCTGGTCACAGAACAGGTGGTCTTTCAGCCGAACGACAGGTTCGCTGTCATGCCCATTTTCATCTACCAGCGAACCAAAGACGGTAATCCGCAACACAGCTGGAATCAGTGGGTCTCGTTTGGTGCCAGGCCGGAGGTCTTCTTCACTAAATATCTCTCCCTTGCGTTCGAGGGAGGATTCGACCACACACACAGCAGGGGTCAGTACGACGGCTGGCTGCGCAAGTTCACGATTGCCCCGCAACTCGGAGCCGGCAGGAAGTTTTTCAGCCGTCCCGTACTGCGTGCCCTTCTGACGTATGCAAATTGGTCCGGCGGACTCCGCGGTTTTGTGGGTGGCGAGCCATATCTAAACAGAACGAGCGGACTGACGTACGGAGTACAGGCTGAAACGTGGTGGTAGTTGACCTGTTTCATGGACAGCGGAACCTCGGCGAACACACTATGGACACGGATAGCCAATCGAGCTGAATCATGAAACCGTTTGTAAAGATGTGAGGTCAGGAAAGATGGCAACTCCGAAAATTACGAACGCTTCCGGCGCAGCACAAAGCATTGCAGCGGTTTCGGTAATGCCCGATTACTCGCGTCCACTGACCATCGTCACCACATTATTTTTCATGTGGGGATTTCTGACCTCCCTGAACGACATCTTGGTGCCCCACCTGAAGTCCATCTTTGAGTTGAGCTACGCCCGAGTCATGCTGGTCCAGTTTGCGTTCTTTTCAGCCTACTTTTTATTCTCGGTACCGTGGTCAAGGGTCGTGAACCGGATCGGCTATCAGAGCAGTATGGTAGTCGGTTTGGTAACCATGGCGGTTGGAGCGTTCCTGTTTCTGCCCGCAGCATCTGCTGCCTCGTACCCGCTATTTTTGGTTGCGCTAGTCATTCTCGCCGCGGGTATCACCGGTCTTCAGGTAGCGGCCAACCCTTACGTGGTGGTACTAGGGAACCCCGAAACCGCATCCAGTCGCCTGGACCTGACGCAGGCTTTCAACTCGCTGGGCACCACGATCGCCCCGAAACTCGGCGGGCTGCTGATCCTGGGCGCTGCGCCGTTGGCGGTCGAGCAGTTACAGCAACTCGCGCCAAAAGCTCTACAGGCGTATCGCGTCGAGCAAGCGGCCTCGGTCAAGATGCCATATACCGTGGTCGGCGTAGCCCTGGTGTTGTTGGCCGTACTAATCGGCAGTTTCAAGCTGCCAAAAATCGAAGCCGCAGCCTACCGTGCTGGAGAGAAGCTCAACGATTCGATCTGGAGGCATCCCAATCTCCTATTGGGCGCGATCGGCATTTTCGCCTATGTGGGCGCCGAGGTTTCAATCGGAAGCTTCCTGGTGAACTATTTCGGTTTGCCCGAAATTGCCGGACTCTCCCCCAAGGCCGCGGCAGGCTTCGTCTCGTTCTATTGGGGCGGCGCAATGATCGGGCGGTTTCTTGGCGCGGGACTTTTGCGGCGGTTCAAGCCCAGATCTCTGTTGGCGCTCTGCGCGATCTTCGCGGCGGCACTGGTGACGGCTTCCATGCTACTGGGCGGACACACGGCGATGTGGACCATTCTTGCCGTCGGTCTTTTCAACTCCATCATGTTCCCCACCATCTTCAGCTTGGGTGTCGCGGAACTTGGTTCTTTGACGGGAAATGGATCCGGCGTCCTGAATATGGCTATCGTGGGTGGCGCAATCCTGCCTGTGATACAGGGCTCAATTGCTGATCACGTTGGACTGCACCATGCATTCGTTCTGCCGGTGATCTGCTACTTATACATTTTGTTCTACGGGCTCAGTGGATCAAGGCCGAACAGTGCACGGCACGCAAGCATTTAGGAATAGAAACGGGGAAACGGCGATGCTAATTGCGGGCGACATTGGCGGAACGAAGACCGAGCTGGCAATCTTCTCGAATGAGGGCGGGCCGCATTCGTCGCTGGCACAAGTCAAGGTCCATAGCGCCGATTACCCTAGCTTAGAAGTGATCGTGAAGGAGTTCCTGGCAAAGGTGACCACACCTGTGGACCGTGCTTGCTTCGCGGTTCCAGGTCCAGTCATTGGCGGGCGGGTAAAGACTACCAACTTGCCTTGGATGATTGAAGATATATCGCTCGCTCGAGAATTGAACCTCAACCTGAAGTCGGTTTACCTGATCAACGATCTGGAGGCCGTTGCCCACGCAGTCCCGATCTTAAGGCCCAGCGACGTGATCAGCATCAACAGCGGCGAAGTGGTTCCCAGAGGAGCGATCGCCGTGATCGCGCCTGGCACCGGCTTGGGCGAGTCCTTCCTGACATGGGATGGTTCCCGCTATCTCGCTCACAGCTCCGAAGGCGGGCATGCAGACTTTGCCCCGACCGAGAACAGACAGATAAGTCTTCTCGAATACCTGTTCAAGCGGTTCGATCACGTGAGTTTCGAGCATGTGTGTTCTGGAATCGGAATTCCGCTCCTTTACGAGTATCTTCGCGATGTCGAGGGCATACCTGAGAGCCCCGAAGTCGCAAGGCTAATTGCTTCTGCCAGTGACCCGTCATTCGTGATCATCAATCACGCCTTCGGGCCCTCCGATCTGAGCACGTTGTGCGCAGAAACAATTGACTTGTTTGTTTCGATTCTCGCTGGCGAGGCGGCCAATCTTGCTGTGAAGGTACTGGCGACAGGTAGCGTCTATCTGGCTGACGGCGTTGTTGGCACACCTTGGACGCTCTCCGGAGGCCAGGCTTCATGCAGTCGTTCAAGCGGAAGGACGATTTGCTGACTTAACGGCTCGTATCCCGATTCATGCAGTGGTAAGTCAGGCGGCACTAGCGGGTGCGGCTGTATATGGCCTCGGGAATGACACGCAGCATTTCGGATCTCAGCTTATTACTCAGGTTCATGCGTAATGGTTTGTTCAGAACGAGCGACTTTGGATTCCCCGCCCGGACGAAAGTTCTAACGACACAGGGCAAGAAAGGACGAGGGACATGGCTACAAACGTAGAAGCGATCACAAAGGGCCCGACTGCGAAACATCAGGCATGGAGAGATCTATCAGCTCATTACCGGAAGGTACGGGAGCTCCACCTACGACAGCTTTTTGCGGATGATCCTAAGCGGGGCCCGCGTATGACAGCCGAGGCTCTGGGCCTTCTCCTCGATTATTCGAAGAATCGCATCACGGCTGAAACCCTCCAGCTGCTGCTGAAGCTCGCCGAGGAATCTCGTCTGCGGGAACGAATCGACGCAATGTTTCGAGGGGAGAAAATCAATATCACTGAGAAACGGGCGGTTTTGCACACCGCTCTTCGCGCACCGCGAGACGCGTCCATCGTAGTGGACGGCGAGAACGTGGTGCCCAAGGTGCACGCCGTCCTCGACCGGATGGCCGATTTCGCCAACCGTGTCCGGAGTGGCGAGTGGAAGGGGCACACCGGCAAGCGGATTCGTAACGTAGTGAATGTCGGCATCGGCGGCTCGGACCTGGGGCCGGTTATGGCTTACGAGGCTCTGAGACACTACGCCGATAAGACAATGACATTTCGCTTCGTGTCGAACATCGATGGCACCGATTTTGCGGAGGCGGTCCGAGATCTCGACCCTTCCGAGACCCTCTTTATCGTCTCTTCGAAAACATTCACGACCCTGGAAACGATGACGAATGGGCAAACGGCTCGTGCCTGGTCACGCGCCGGCTTACGGGGTGACGAAACATCAGTTGCGAAACATTTTGTGGCGGTTTCGACAAACAAGTCAGAGGTTGCGAAGTTTGGTATCGATACCGCAAACATGTTCGAGTTCTGGGACTGGGTCGGCGGGCGCTATTCAATGTCCTCTGCCATCGGCCTCTCCACCATGGTCGCCATCGGTCCGGACAATTTTCAGGCCATGCTGCTTGGTCTCCACCGGATGGACGAACACTTTCGCACCACTCCCTTCGACACAAATCTGCCAGTGCTTATGGGCCTTCTCGCGGTCTGGTACAGCGATTTCTTTGGGGCGCAGACCGTTGCGGTATTGCCTTATGAACAATATCTGAAACGGTTCCCAGCCTACCTGCAGCAACTGACGATGGAGAGCAATGGCAAGCATATGACGCTCGATGGGAAAAGAGTCGCGCACGACACAGGTCCAATCTACTGGGGCGAACCGGGAACCAATGGCCAACATTCGTTCTACCAGTTGATTCATCAAGGGACCAGGCTCATCCCCTGCGACTTCATCGCTTTTTCGAAGCCGCTCAACCCACTTGGCCGCCACCACGATATGTTGATGGCCAACGTTTGCGCGCAAACCGAGGCGCTGGCATTCGGCAAGACTTCTGAACAGGTGAAGGCAGAAGGTACTCCCGAGTGGCTCGTTCCCCACCGGGTATTCGAAGGCAATCGTCCATCGAACACGATCCTAGTTGAACAGTTGACTCCGGAAGCCCTGGGCAAGCTGGTGGCTCTGTATGAACACTCCGTCTTCACCCAGGGTGTGATCTGGAACATCGATTCGTTCGACCAGTGGGGCGTTGAGTTGGGCAAGGCGCTGGCGCAACGCATCATCCCCGAGATTGAGAACAAAGACGAACCGAAGCTCGCACATGATAGTTCAACCAACAACCTAATCACTTCCTACCGGAAATCCAGGGAGATTGCATGACGAATCGCGGCTTCGCTGAGCCCCTCTACATTCTGCCTTTTGACCATCGTGGCTCGTTCCAGAAAAAGATGTTCGGATGGGACGGCGCGTTGAGCGCGCGACAGACAGCAGAGATCGCTGCTGCGAAGCGGGTGATCTACGACGCTTTCATTACTGCCGTCCATGGTGGCGTGCCCAAAGACAAGGCTGGAATTCTGGTTGACGAGCAGTTTGGCGACGAGATTCTTCGCGATGCAGTGAGACACGGATAGATAACCTGTTGCCCGGCGGAGAAGAGTGGTCAGGATGAATTCGACTTCGAATACGGCGAAGATTTCGATAAGCATATTGACACCCTTCATCTCACCTTCTGCAAGGTCCTCGTTCGTTACAACCCGGAGGGCGATCAGGCCCTTAACCGGCGGCAATCAGCTCGTCTGAAGCGCTTGTCGGAATATCTGCACAGCAAGAACAGTTCCAGCAGGTTCATGTTCGAACTGTTGGTACCGGCGGAGAAGGCCCAGCTTGATCGCCTGAAAGGAGATAAGAAGGCCTACGATTTAGAACTTCGCCCCCGGCTGATGGCTCAGAGCATTCAGGAACTTCAGGATGCTGGGGTCGAGCCGGACGTGTGGAAGGTCGAGGGGCTCGAGCGTCACGAAGACTGCGAACGGCTTGTGGCTGCTGCCCGCCGCGGAGGCCGGAACCGAGTCGGTTGCATCATCCTCGGTCGGGGCGGGGACGACAGGGAAGTCCGCGAGTGGCTCACTATCGCAGCTGCATCACCGGGCTTCATTGGCTTCGCCGTTGGACGGACGAGCTTCTGGAATCCGCTGGTTGACTGGCGTGCGAACAAGATAACGCGGAGTGCCGCAGTCGACGAGATTGCTGGTCGATATCAGGCGTTTGTTGAGATTTTCGAGACCCGCGAGAGAGCGGTTCCTGCGTAACGATCGAGACAAGGAAATGGAAGGAGACACTGTGAAACTGGCCCCATCGATATTAGCGGCCGACTTCGCTCGCCTGGGTGAACAGGTCGCTGAGGCGGAGCAGGCCGGCGCTGACCGGATACACATCGACGTGATGGATGGGCATTTCGTGCCCAACCTCTCGATGGGTGCGCCGATCGTGCGGTCGCTGAGGCGCGTTACCCGTCTTCCTCTTGAGATACACATGATGATCTCGAATCCGGACTTTTTCCTTGAAGAATTTGTAGAGGCCGGTTCTGATTCGTTTCTGGTTCACTGGGAAGGTAATCACAACTTGCATCGCACGATTCGGAAGATCAAAGAGCTCGGAAAATCTGCGGGAGTAGTTATCAATCCTGCAACTCCGGCCGCGGTGCTAGAAGAGATTGTGCCTGAACTGGATCAGGTGTTGGTCATGACCGTCAATCCTGGGTTCGAACAGCAACATTTCCTCCATAGCCCTACCAAAGATCGAACGCGTTCGTCAGATAGTCGAGCGCCTTGAGGGTTGCTGTGAAGTGTCGGTTGACGGAGGCATTGATCAGAAAACAGCGCCTCTGGCCAGCGCAGCGGGCGCCAGCGTGCTTGTCGCTGGCTCGTCAATTTTTGGGGATAACGTGGGAGTGGCCACAGCCATGAACTGGCTGCGAGACAGCATCGCGCATCACAAGAGCACGTTGCTCGCTTGAAAACTGTTTTCCTTGAGGAGATTGATATGCAAATTGGAATGATTGGTCTTGGACGGATGGGCGCGAACATGGTGCGGCGGCTCATCAAGAAAGGTCACAACTGCGTGGTGTTCGATAGGTCGGCAACAGCGGTGGACGATTTGGTCAAGGAGAAGGCGACGGGTGCCACTTCGCTCGCAGAGTTGGTGGAGAAACTCGCACAGCCACGAGCTATTTGGCTGATGGTTCCGGCCGCGGTTGTGGACGATACCATCGCAGATCTTCTGCCTCGCCTCGAGCCGGGCGACATCCTCATCGACGGCGGAAACTCTTATTACGTGGACGACATCCGGCGGGCAAAGGAACTCACTCTTCGAAAGATCCACTACGTGGATGTTGGTACCAGCGGAGGTGTCTGGGGCCTGGAGCGAGGTTATTGCATGATGATTGGCGGCGAGACCGAGATCATCAAGCGACTGGACCCAATTTTCGCGACGCTCGCCCCTGGAATGGGCGACGTGCCCCGCTCCGTTGGCCGGGAGAAGATCGACGGTACCGCCGAACAAGGCTACCTGCACTGTGGCCCAAATGGCGCCGGCCACTTCGTCAAGATGGTCCACAATGGAATGGAGTACGGAATTATGGCGGCATACGCAGAGGGGCTGGCCATCCTGCGCTCCGCCAACGTTGGCAAGCAAGCGAACGGAGCAGCGGATGCTGAAACCACTCCGCTCCGTGACCCCGAGCAATATCAGTACGATCTGAATCTGCGGGACATCGCGGAAGTCTGGCGTCGCGGAAGCGTGATCGCATCCTGGTTGCTGGACCTGACGGCCAACGCCCTGCTTCAGGATCCTAGTTTGTCGAAGTTTACCGGCCGCGTTTCTGATTCCGGCGAAGGACGGTGGACCATCAAAGCTGCGATCGACGAAGCGGTACCCGTACCGGTTCTCACCAGCGCCCTCTATGAGCGATTCAGCTCTCGGGGAGAAGCTGATTTCACCAACAAACTCTTGTCCGCGATGCGTTATCAATTCGGGGGGCACGTCGAAAAATCCGATACTAAGTCCAAAGTGGCTTAAGGAGACAACTGTGACGAACTCCCACTCCGACGCGCTGGTGTTTTTCGGCGCAACCGGCGACCTTGCCTACAAGAAGATCTTTCCCGCGTTGCAGGCAATGCTGAAACGCGGTCATCTCAATGTGCCGGTTATCGGTGTTGCCAAAGCGGGCTGGACGCTCGACCAACTCCGCACGCGCGCGCACGACAGCCTCGAAAAATATGGTGGAGTCGATTCTGCAGCCTTTGAGAAGCTCTCTTCTCTGCTTCGCTATGTTGATGGCGACTACAGCGACCCCGCCACCTTTCGCGCGCTTGGTAAGGAGCTGAAAGAAGCGCAGCGGCCAGCGCACTACCTCGCGATCCCGCCCACCATGTTCGAGCCGGTGCTCGAGCACCTGGAACACTGCGGCCGCACGACAAGTGCACGGATCATCATCGAGAAGCCATTCGGGCATGACCTGCCATCGGCGCAGCACCTCAATAAAGTTCTTTTCCGAAAGTTCGATGAGAGCGCAATTTTCCGGATCGACCACTACTTGGGCAAGCGGCCGGTGAATAACGTGGTTGCCTTCCGCTTCGCAAATGCGTTTACGGAGGCATTCTGGAACCGCAACTATGTCGAGAGCGTGCAAATAACGATGGCGGAAGACTTCGGCGTCCAAGGCCGGGGCGCCTTCTATGATCAAACCGGCACCATCCGCGACGTGATCCAAAATCATCTTTTCCAGATCCTTTGCAATCTGGCGATGGAAGCTCCTGTCAGATTGGACAGCGAATCCATTCGTGACGAGAAAGTTAAAGTCCTGAAGGCGATTCAGGCGCTGGAAGAGCCAAATCTGGTTCGCGGGCAGTTTCGCGGCTATCTGCAAGAGAAAGGAGTTGCACAGGACTCGAAGATGGAGACCTTCGCCGCCCTGAGACTGGAAGTCAATTCCTGGCGTTGGCAGGGCGTCCCGTTCTACATAAGGGCAGGAAAGTGCCTGCCCGTCACGTGCACGGAAATCGTTTGCCGGCTACGCAAGCCCCCCACTTTTATCCCTGCGGAGTTTCTCAATTCGAATTATCTCCGGTTCCGAATCAGCCCCGATGTCGCAATCGCCATGGGCATGACGGTCTTGGCAGCGGGTGACAGATTGGCGGGCCAGCCGGCGGAGATGATTGCCAGTCGGCAACCCAATGCGGAGGAGATGGATGCCTACGAGCGCGTGCTGGGAGACGCCATGGCCGGAGACGCTACGCTCTTTGCACGAGAAGACTATGTTGAAGAAGCATGGCGAATCGTAGATCCACTGCTCCAAAAGGCCACGCCTGTCTGCCCTTACGAGCCAAACACCTGGGGGCCGAATGAAATGGAGCGAGTCACGCCGCCGGGAGGCTGGCAGAATCCTATTGTTGCACCTGAGACTTCAGTGGTGGCTGGCCAGGCCGCGTGAATTTCAGAAGCGTAGAGGCCCCGATGAAGATTGAAGTTTTTGCCGATGACGAATCCGCGGCGTGCGCGGCGGCGAGGTTTGTTGCCGCAGAAGCCGCGGCAGCAGTCGCCGCCCGCGGTCACTTCGTGATAGCCGTTAGCGGTGGTCGAACCCCTTGGATCATGCTACGTGCGCTGGGCAATGAAGACGTCCCGTGGGAACGCATCCATATGGTACAGGTGGACGAACGCATCGCCCCAGCAGCACACCCGGATAGAAATCTGGTTCATCTTCGGGAAAGTCTGCTTGATCACTCGCCAATTCGTCCGGAGCAGATCCATGCCATGCCGGTGGACTCCCCCGATCTCGAAAGCGCGGCCAGGGAGTATGCCTCGCAATTGGTTGAGATCGCTGGCTTGCCGCCAATCCTGGATCTGGTGCACCTCGGTCTTGGACCAGACGGACATACCGCGTCTTTGGTGCCTAGGGAGCCGGCACTCAATCTCACCGACGTGGATGTGGCAGTGACCGGTGTCTATCAAGGAAGGCGGCGAATGACATTGACGTATCCGATCATCAATCGCGCCCGGCGCGTCCTGTGGCTGGTGACAGGCCATGAGAAAGTCGGCGCGCTGCTCCGCCTCCGCGAGGCCGATCCCTCAATTCCGGCGGGTCGGATTCTCCAGGATCGGGCTGTGATTTTCGCTGATCGGACGGCAGCAGGCGATCTAACGGCTTAGCCGGCAATCCGCCGAAGGAATAAGACATCGGAAGCAAGTTCCATCGTCAGCACGGATTGGCATCTGACGAACTGTTGTCGTAGCTCGGACGCGCGCGTGTCTTTTCACCAGCTCGATTTATCTCTTCAAAACCTAACTCACTGATTTAGCGCCGGGGATTTCCCAAGTCTGTCCCCACAAGACTGGAATGCCAAATGCACATACTCACGGAAGGGGCCGCGCGGATCCGATGCCAGCCAAATAGAGAAGATGCATTTTCGGAAAAATGGCAGCCCAGAAAATAATAGGTTTCAGAGAGGCACAGTGAGCAGATTAACCCGTGGCGTGCTTCCCGACATCGATGCTTCAGGCGACTCTGCCCAGACGGCAGCGCCGACAAAACGCACCACGTGGGAGCAGGTTGAGGGCCGGCCATTGCCGCTTGGTGTCACGTGGATCGAAAAGGAGCAGTCCTTCAACTTTGCCGTTCACGCTGAACACGCGGAGAGTGTCGCTCTATTGCTTTTTTCTGCAACCAATTTGGTGGAACCCGTCCTAACGTTCCGCTTCGACTTTCTGCGCAACAAATCCGGGCGGATATGGCACTGCCGGATTCCAATTACAGACATTGATGAGGCTCGTTATTACGCGTATTCCGTCTCAGGAGAAACAGCTCCTCAGCTTCATAGCTTCGACCCGCAAAAAGTTCTCGTTGACCCTTATGCGCAGTGCATCTTCTTTCCACCTGGCTTTGACCGCGAACTGGCAATGCGAGAAGGCCCAAACGCAGGCCGGGCGCCGTTGGGAGTGCTGACTGGTCACCGCCAGAAATTTGACTGGGGAGGGGATCCGCCGCCGCATCACGAGTCGGATGCAGTCATCTACGAACTTCACGTGAAGGGTTTCACGAGGAACCCCAACTCCGGCGTAGATGCATCGCGAGCTGGTACCTATGCCGGTCTGGTGGAGAAGATCCCTTATCTCCAAGAACTCGGCATAACCGTTGTCGAGCTGATGCCGGTTTTTCAGCGCGATCCACAACAGGGGGACTACTGGGGCTACATGCCTTTGAACTTCTTTGCGCCCCATGCGCAGTACGCGAGTACTCGCGATGAGGACGAGCAGCACCTTGAATTTAGAAACATGGTAAAGACCCTTCATCGGGCTGGTATCGGTGTAGTGCTCGACGTGGTGTACAACCACACCTGCGAGGGTGATCACAGGGGGCCTATCTACAGCTTCAAGGGTCTCGACGCCCCAGGCTATTACATGTTGTCTTCCGACCCCGCAAACCCTTACGCGAACTACTCCGGCACGGGCAACACCCTGAATTTCGGGGAAGGACACGTCAGAAAGATAGTGATGGACAGCTTGCGTTACTGGAAGCGCGAAATGCATGTCGACGGATTCCGCTTCGATCTAGCGTCAGTGTTCAGTCGCAACGCGGATGGATCTCTCAACTGGCGAGACGCTCCCATCTTCAGTGAAATCGCCGCGGATCCGGAACTAGGTGAGTTACGTCTGATCGCAGAACCCTGGGACACAGGCGCGTATCAACTCGGTCGGGGATTCCCGGGCCTGACTTGGCTGCAGTGGAATGGACGGTTTCGCGACGACGTTCGCCGTTTTGTTAAGGGCGATCCGGGGATGGTCCCTGACTTGATGCGTCGCATCTACGGCAGCGATGACTTCTTTCCCGACACCCGTGCCGACGCGTATCACGCTTATCAGAGCGTAAACTTCGTAACTTCCCACGATGGGTTCACGCTCTACGATCTCGTCTCTTATGACCGCAAGCGGAACTGGGCGAATGGTCACAAGAATCAAGATGGCACCGACGAAAACCACAGTTGGAACTGTGGCTACGAAGGGGACGAAGCGACGACGGCGGCGGTGATGGAGTTGCGGCGGAAACAGATCAAGAATTTCTGCTGCTTGCTGTTCCTCTCGAACGGGACTCCGATGTTCCGAGCCGGGGACGAATTCCTGAACACACAATTCGGCAACAACAATCCTTATAACCAGGACAACGAAACGGGATGGCTGGACTGGAGCCAGCTGCCGGCCAACAAGGAAGTGTTTCATTTCTTCCAAAGCATGATTGCATTCCGGAAAAGTCATCCTGCCTTGAGCCGCAGCAGGTTCTGGCGCGAGGATGTCGCATGGTACGGAGTAGGCCCAGCCGTCGACCTCTCCTACGTCTCTCGCAGCCTGGCGTTCTGCCTGCACGGTGCCTCTCAAGGCGATGATGATATCTACGCGATGATCAATGCCTACTGGGAAGACTTGGAGTTCCACATCCAGGAAGGTACGGCGCAGGAGTGGAAGAGGGTTGTGGATACAGCTTTGCCAGGTCCCAACGATTTCTCGGAGTCCGGATTGCCTTTGGAGCGGACGGAATACGTAGTAGCTCCGAGGTCCATCGTGGTGTTACTCCGAGAGCGGAAGAGCGACACGAGGACCACTGCGCGGAGGCAAGAGAGACCTTCTCAACGAAAGACTATATGACCGGACGACCGAGGGTCATCATCGTGGGTGGCGGATTTGGGGGCTTAGGTGCAGCGCAGGCGCTGAAATCGGCGCCTGTCGATGTGACGCTGATCGATCGTCACAACTATCATCTGTTTCAGCCCTTGCTCTATCAGGTTGCCACCGGTTCGCTTTCTGCTGGAGAGATCGCGGCGCCGTTGCGCAGCGTCTTGAGCCATCAGAAAAACACCCGTGTGTTTCTGGGCGATGTGCAGGATATCGATCCGAAATCGAAACGTGTGCTGCTGGCTGATGGCACCAACTTGGAATACGACTCACTCATTGTAGCCGCTGGTTCACAGAGCTCCTATTACGGCCACGAAGGTTGGCGAGAATGGGCCCCAAGCCTGAAAAGCGTAGAAGAAGCGATAAATGTCCGGCACAAGATCCTTTACGCGTTCGAGGTCGCCGAGCGGATCGCCAATCCGGCTCAGCGGCGGGCGTGGCTCACCTTCGTCATCGTGGGTGCAGGCGCCACAGGTGTAGAACTTGCCGGAGCCATTGCTGAGATCGCACGACAGACGCTCAAGAATGATTTCCGCTCTATCAATCCGAAAGAGGCGCAGATCATTTTGATGGACGGGGCGCTGCGGGTACTTCCGACTTTCCCGAAGGATCTGGCGGAGAAGGCGAAGAGCGCGCTTGTGAAACTCGGAGTAGAAGTGCAAACGGATGTGATGGTGAAAGACATCGACAAGGAAGGTGTGATCATTCAGACTCATAACCGCATAGATCGGCTGGAGGCCAGAACTGTTATTTGGGCCGGGGGCGTGACAGTGCCGGCATTGGGAAAAACTCTGGCAAGTCGAACCAACGCGGAAACGGACAAGGGCGGAAGACTCCGGGTGGGTCCCGATCTCACGATTGCAAACTACCCGGATATCTACGTCGTCGGGGATCTTGCTCTTGCTCTGGATCCGAATGGGACGCCATTACCGGGCGTTGCGCAGGTTGCGATGCAGCAAGGAACCTATGCCGCCAAGGCGATCGCGGGGAAAGTACAGGGAAAACCGAAGCAGGAGGACTTCAAGTATTTCGATAAGGGTAGTCTGGCCGTGATTGGCCGGTGGTCCGCGGTCGCCGACGCTTTCGGCGTCCACATGTCGGGGCTGCCGGCTTGGATCGTATGGGCGTTCATCCATTTGACATACATCGTCCAGTTCCAGAGCCGCATTCTGGTTTTTGTCCAGTGGGCAATCCAGGACCTCACTTTCAGTCGCGGTGCACGGCTCATTACCGGGACCGCGGCTACTGACTTCAACTTCAACCAAGAGCTCGCGTCGGTTGCGAAGTCAGCACCGGCTGACAAAGTCGCAGCGCACTTGTAACCGATTCGAAAATTTCGGCGTCCAGGAATTGAAGAGAGCCGAGGCTCAAGAGGAACCGACCAAATGTTGGGCGGGAAAAACTCGAACCCGATGGGCGTACTCCAGATATTCGTATTCGTCCTCTGGTCTGCGGCCGCCAGCGAGGCCGCCGCTCCGCCTCTCAGTCCCACCAACATCTTCGCGCCGGTCTCGACACCGGCCAAGTCAATCTTTGGATTATCTATCTTTGTGCTCACGGTGACCGGCGCAATATTTGTGGTGGTGTTTACGTTGCTCGTCTACTCTGTCGTGAAGTTTAGAAAGAGGCGCAACGACGACGGCCGCGAGCCTCCTCAGGTTTACGGCAGCAATCAGGTGGAGATCGCCTGGACGGTGATTCCCGTTCTCATTGTTGTTGCACTGTTCATGGCAACAGTGCGCGTGATTGCCACCGTTCAAAAGGCCGCTTCGCCCGCCAATGCGATCGAGGTTATTGCCATCGGACACCAGTTCTGGTGGGAGTACCGCTATCCGGGATTGAAGGTGGTAACTGCTAACGAATTGCACGTGCCGGTGAGCGACCCGGGCCATCCGACGCCAACGTTTATCAAATTGCTATCCGCCGACACTGATCACAGTTTCTGGGTCCCACGTCTTGCCGGTAAAACTGACCTGATTCCCAACCATCCGAACAGTATGTGGATCGATCCGCACCAGACCGGCGTTTACCTGGGCCAATGTGCGCAATATTGCGGAACGCAACACGCCAAGATGCTTCTCCGCGTTTATGTTCAGTCCCGCAACGAGTTCGACCGTTGGATTCAGCAGCAACGACAGCCCGCGTCCGTGAGTAGTGTTGTTTGCGAGGGGCGACGGGTATTCGAGACGACGGCCTGCATTAACTGCCACGCTGTGGCAGGAACCGCTGCCAACGGGCGGTTCGGTCCCGATCTGACCCACTTGATGGCCCGGGAAACGATCGCAGCAGGAGCAGCGCCGAACACACGTGAAAATCTTCGGCTCTGGCTTAAAAATCCCGAGGCCATCAAGCCTGGATCTCTAATGCCCGCGATGGAATTAAACGATCAGGAATTGGACGCGCTGACAGGTTATTTGGAGACGCTTCGTTGAGTACCTTGGTGTACGAGCAGGGGAGATCGCTAGATGTCGACTGATGCCATCGTAATGCCAAGAACAGAGCCGGTATCGCGTCCCCTTGTCGATAAGCTCCACGAGTGGGTTACCACCGTCGATCATAAGCGGCTCGGCGTCCTGTACATAATCTACGCGCTTCTGTTTCTCGTGATCGGCGGAATAGAGGCCGGGATCATGCGTGTCCAGTTGATCCGCCCGCATAACGATTTTGTCTCACCGCAGGTTTTCAATCGAATGTTCACCATGCACGGAACCACGATGATTTTCTTCGTGGTGATGCCGTTGGTATTCGGATTCTCCAACTACCTGGTTCCTCTAATGATTGGCGCACGGGACATGGCCTTCCCGCGCCTGAACGCTTTCAGTTTCTGGCTGACTGCATTCGGGGGCCTCCTTCTTTATTTCAGCCTCATCGGGGCGAACGGGCTTTATGGAGCGGGAAACGCACCTGACGTTGGATGGTTTGCCTATGCGCCTTTGACGTCGCGGACTTTTTCGGTCGGGCACAGCACGGATTTCTGGACCCTCGCCTTGCTCGTTTCCGGCTTCGGCAGTATCGGCACGGCGATCAATATCCTGACCACGATCTTATGCATGCGCTGCCCTGGGATGATCCTGGGGAAAATGCCGTTGTTTGCCTGGCTTAACCTCGTGATGGCCGGCATGGTTGTGCTGGCGATCAGTCCGCTAACTGCCGCGCAGCTGATGTTGCTGGTCGACCGTTATCTGGGCGGCCACTTCTTCGACACTCAAGCTGGTGGCTCAGCGGTAATTTGGATGCACTTCTTTTGGGTTTTCGGCCATCCCGAAGTTTATGTACTTGTGATCCCAGCATTCGCCTTTGTATCCGAGATCGTTCCCGTCTTCTCACGCAAGGCGATCTTCGGCTACCCGGTGATGGTGGCGGCCACGATCTGTATTGGATTTATCGGCATGAGCGTTTGGGCTCATCACATGTTTACTGTGGGTATGAGCTCGAATGCCAATACTTTCTTCGTATTGTCGACGATGGCAATCGCGGTGCCCACCGGAATCAAAATCTTCAACTGGTTAGCCACCATGTGGGGAGGAAAGATCGCGTTCAAGACACCGATGCTGTTCTGCCTTGGTTTTCTTTTCCAGTTCCTGATTGCGGGTCTCACGGGAATCATGTTGGGCGCCGCGCCTTTCGACTGGCAACTGGGGAATTCATATTTCGTTGTCGCACACTTTCACTACGTGATCGTGGGTGCGATCCTATTCGCGATCTTTGGCGCGTTCTACTACTGGTTTCCTAAGATGTCGGGAAAGATGTACAACGAGACCCTGGGTAAGCTGCACTTCTGGCTGTTCCTTCTCGGATTCCACCTGACTTTCGATTTCATGCACATTCCCGGCTTGCTGGGCATGCCGCGCCGAGTCTACACCTACGAGCACGGCCGCGGCTGGGATATCTGGAACTTCATCGTGACCATTGGGGTCTTCTTTCAAGCGTTCGGCATCGTGGTTTTCGTCGCCAACCTGATGCGGTCGTACTTCAAGGGCAGAGCTGCGGGCAGCGACCCTTGGGACGCCTGGACACTCGAGTGGTCCACAAGTTCACCACCGCCCGCTTATAACTTTGTTTCGGTCCCGGAAATCGAGAGCCGCCGTCCACTTTGGGACCTGAAGCATCCGGATGACCCTGATTGGAAGTACGAATAGTGGGAACAACGGGATGAATGCGACGTCGATAGCTGTGGCGCACCCAAAAATTGGACGGGCTGGTCCCTCGCGTGGACGCGTCGCGATGTTTGCTCTAATCGCCGCCGAGGCTGCGATCTTCACGATCTTTGTCGCGGCCTATCTCTTTTATGTGGGTAAGAGCTTGACGGGCCCTGTACCCAATGACGTTCTCAATGTCCCGATGTTTTACACGATCTGTCTGCTTTCCAGCAGTCTGACAATTCACTTAGCTGCGAAAGCGCTTGGTCGGGAAAAGGTGCGAGGTTTCGGAGTGTGGTGGTTTCTGACCATCGCGTTGGGCGGCACCTTCATATACGGGACAGTCAGCGAGTGGCACCGGCTGATTTATCACGACGGATTGAGAATCAGCACGAACCTGTTCGGAACTACCTACTACTCATTGGTCGGACTGCATGGATTTCACGTGGTCGTCGGTCTGATAGCGCTGTCCATGGTTATGGCGTTGGCGCTTCTGGGGAAGATGAAATCGGAACACGCCGAGCGCGTCGATATTCTGTCTCTCTATTGGCATTTCGTGGACGCGGTATGGGTTGTGGTCTTCACGGTCGTGTACGTGATTGGACGATGAGGGAAGGACTGGAAGATGGCATTGGAGGTATTTGAGCTACCAGAGCAGTCGGGTCCAATCGAAATGCCCGCACCGACAGTGTGGCCGATCGTCCTAGCTTTCGGTTTCACCTTGGTCTTCGCAGGATTGGTTACCAGCGCATCGCTCAGCGTTCTGGGCGCAATCTTCGCGATTGCCGGTTGCGTCGGTTGGTTTCGCGACGTGCTGCCACACGAAAAGCATGAATCGGTTGCAGTAGTAGAGAAGGTGCCAGCGGTGGCTACTAGTCGCCCGCTAGTCGCTCGTGTCGAATGGATAACTGAGGAACTGCACCGCGCGCGACTACCGCTGGAAATCTATCCGATGTCGGCGGGTGTGAAGGGCGGATTGGCAGGAAGTGTAGCCATGGCCGTTCTGGCTGTGCTCTATGGAATCTTCAGCGGCCACGGCATGTGGTATCCGATCAACCTTTTGTCTGCTGGATTCTTTCCAGCAAGAGCGACTACAGCGCAAGTCGCTGCCTTTCATTGGGACGGCTTGATCATTGCCTCAATCGTCCACCTGATCTGTTCTTTGCTGGTCGGGCTCCTCTACGGAGCCGCCCTCCCGATGTTTCCGCGCCGCCCGATTGTCCTCGGAGGCGTGATCGCCCCCATCCTATGGTCTGGTCTGCTCCACAGCATTCTCGAAGCGTTGGATCCGGTGCTCAATCAGGGGATTGACTGGATCTGGTTCGTCATTTCACAGATCGGATTCGGCGTGGTTGCCGGGATTGTGGTTTCCAGACAGGAGCGCATCCGTACTTGGCAGTATCTCCCATTCCCCGTCCGCGCCGGAATTGAAGCGCCGGGAGCAGTGGATGAAAGCAACGGGGACGAGCATCGTCAATGACGCAACAACCGATTTTCGTGGTTGTCGTGATGGCTGCCGTCGCAGCGTGCGCAGGTTGCAACAGTTCGCCGGGTCGGCCTGGTAAAGACTCCGAGATCATTGCCCCGAACCAACTTATGGATTTCAATCTGCTTTACGGTCAGAACTGCGCAGGATGCCATGGTGCCGAGGGCAAAGGTGGAGCGGCCATCGCTCTGGCCAATCCTGTTTTTCTTGCAATTGCGGACGACGGCGTGATTCGCCGCATCGCGGCGAATGGAGTACCCGATACTCCAATGCCCGCCTTTGCGCAGAGTGCGGGTGGAATGCTGACCGATAAACAGATCGACGCGCTGGTGCGCGGAATTCGGTTGTGGGCCGAACCCAACGCTCTCGGCGATACGAATCCGCCTCCCTATGCAGCGCAGGCTTCTGGCGATCGGCAACATGGCGCCGATGCATATCGAACCTACTGCTCCTCTTGTCATGGAGTGGAAGGCCACGGAGGCAGGAAGGCCGGTTCGATTGTAGACGGCTCATACCTCACCCTCATAAGTGATCAAGAACTTCGAACCATAGTGATTGCAGGCCGACCCGAATTGGGTGCGCCGGACTGGCGCGGTGACGTCGTGGGCCGGCCAATGTTGGCGCAGGAAGTTTCCGATGTCGTGGCATGGCTTTCTAGCCAACGGCCACAATTCCCGGGGCAGCCGTATCAGACCTCTTCCTTGGAGCAGACAAAGGGAGGAACACAATGAGCTCACAAGACGGAATGTCCAGACGAGCAATGATGGTGAAACTCGGCTTACTTCTCAATGGTATAGTCGGGACCTTTCTAGCGGTACCGATCGTGCGCTATCTGCTTTCCCCTGTGACTCGCGAAAAGAAGTCCGCATACGAGTCGTGGCTGTCTCTTGGCGCGCTGAAAAAGTTTCCCGCAGGCCAGACTCGTCTTGCCACGTATCGAAATCCTGTGGTCAATTCCTGGGACGGAGAAACTGGCGACATCGCATGTTGGGTGAGAAACGTTGACGATCAAGATTTCCAGATCTTCGCCATCAACTGCGCGCACTTGGGATGTCCGGTTCGCTGGTTCCCCCAGTCGAATCTCTTCATGTGTCCGTGCCACGGAGGCGCTTACTACCAGGATGGTTCGCGCGCCTCAGGACCTCCTGAACGGGGACTGTTTCAGTACCCCTACAAGATTGAGCAGGGAACACTTCTCATCAAAGCCGGCGGGATGCCCACTCCCGGTCGTGCCGCAACCACGACGCGCGGGGGAACGACATGCGCCTGATCCAACAAGTCGGCGAGTGGTTCGATCTGCGACTGCAGCTTGGCGCGCCGCTTCGCGAGACTGCGGAGCATCCGGTTCCACGCGAGACCGCAAGTTGGTTTTACGTCTTTGGCAGCGCCGCGCTCACGTGTTTCATGCTGCAGATTGTCACCGGAATCCTGCTTGCGCTGATCTACGTCCCCTCGGCGGGAGAGGCATGGAACAGCCTCCAGACCCTGAACCATGACATCTCTTTAGGTTGGTTCATACGGGCTCTGCATGGCTGGGGCTCGAATTTCATGGTGGCGATTGTCCTGATCCACACGGTGCAAGTCTTCCTCTTCGGAGCTTACAAGTTTCCCAGGGAACTCACCTGGATCGTTGGTGTTCTTCTTTTACTGGTAACGCTTGGAATGGCTTTTACCGGCCAGATCATGCGATTCGATCAGGACGCTTACTGGGGATTAGGCATCGGTGCATCGATCGCCAGCCGCGTCCCCGTCATCGGCCCCTGGGCTGTGAATCTCATGCTTGGCGGCCCGATCATTGCAGGGGCAACACTTTCGCGTTTCTTTGCGCTGCACGTTTTCGTTGTACCCGGACTACTGATTGCCTTCGTCGGCGTTCACCTGCTCATGGTGCTGAAACTGGGAATTAACGAATGGCCCATGCCGGGACGCGTAGTCCGGCGCGCTACCTACATGCAAGAGTATCGTGAGCTGACGCACAAGCAGGGTATACCGTTCGTGCCGAACGCGGTGGCGAAAGACATACTGTTCTCCGGATTCATTCTTCTTGCGATCGCAGCGTGCGCGACTTATTTTGGTCCCTTCGGTCCCGGCGGCCAGCCGGATCCAACGATCATTCAGACAGCCCCCCGCCCCGACTTTTTCTTTCTCTGGCTCTATGCGCTGCTCTCGTTTTTGCCTCCTTCGGCGGAGACACCGATACTGCTGATTGGTCCCGCCGTCGGGATCATCGTGCTTCTCGCGCTTCCGTTCGTCGCCGGGGAAGGCGAGAAGAGCTGGAAACGCCGGCCCGTTGCTGTGCTCACGATTCTTCTGATCGCGGTGGCTCTTGGCACTATGACGCACTTGGGCCAGCACACACCCTGGAGCCCGGTTATGGATGCATGGAGCAGCGAGCCGATTCCATCACAGTATGTGCACGGACGCACGGCACTCGAGCGTAGGGGTGCGCTCATATTTCAAGCCAAGCAGTGTCACAACTGTCATTCGCTGGATGACCGGGGAGGTCAGCGCGGTCCGGCCCTTGACAGTGTTGCTCTTCGCCTCACCGGAGACCAACTCATCCGTCAGGTGATCCAGGGCGGAGGAAATATGCCAGCCTATGGGAAAAATCTGAGCCCGGCGGAGACAACTGCACTGGTGGCGTTTCTCAAGACGTTGCGCCCGGCCAATCAAGCGCCTGCGCGCGACGCTTCCCGCGCCGTCGCCCTGGACACAGGCGAAAGTGTCACGCGACCCTGAATCTTCTCTATGCCATTAGAAATCCACGCCCACGCGCAGCGGGGAAACTTCTCACCGCTCATTACCGTTGGCATGGTCCTGCTGACGTTCGTCTACTGCCACGGCTGGCTTCGGATTCGAAGTGCTTTCCCAACTCTACTTCCGTTTTGGCGGCTTGCAGGATTTGTGAGTGGACTGTTTTCACTGTGGATCGCTCTGGGCTCCCCGCTCGCGGCACTTGACCACCAGTTGCTCACTGTCCACATGATGAGACATCTTCTGTTAATGACGGCAGGCGCTCCTTTGATTTTGTTGGGAGCCCCGAGTTTGCCACTGCAGTGCGGGCTTCCGAATTACCTTATGCGTCGCAGCCTGCTTTTCAGCAGCAGGATACCGCCATTGCTCGGATGTTTTCTCAACAACTCTGCCTTCTGCTGGCTCGCCGGTGCTGCCGCAATAATCGCCTGGCACGTCCCCGCGCTGTTCAACCTGGCCATGTCGTCGCACACTTGGCACATCGTCGAAGACACATGCTTTCTGTCCGCGGGTCTTCTATTCTGGCGGCCAATTGTCCGTCAGTGGTCGACTCACGCGAAACCACCTCAATGGTCGATGCCGCTGTATCTTTTCCTCGCCACCTTGCCGTGCGACTTTCTTTCCGCATTTCTCACGTTGTGTGATCGCGTCGTCTATCCAAGCTATGTCTCCGCAGGTCGAGTTTTCGAGCTCTCTCCTCTCCAGGATCAAGCATACGCCGGTGCCCTGATGTGGGTTTTCGTAACGTTCGCCTACCTGATTCCAGCGGTTGTAATCACCTTGCAGATACTCGCGCCTGGCGGTGCCGATCGTCAGAGAAAAGCACTGGGCGTGTTGTCACGGCTGCCAGTGGTAGAAGTCGGTGGCGCCGAAATGGCGATCCTCTAAGGACATGGCAGCCGACTCTATCCTTATTATTGCTGCTACCCAGCCCCGGCTCGCGCCCCTGAGCGGCCGAGCTTCTGCAATCCGCTCCGCAATAGCCGATTACTGGGCCCTCACCAAGCCGGAAATCAATTTACTGATCGCGATTGCAACTTCACCGGCTTTTATCTGGCTGTTCCAGGCCCAGTTCGTGAGTTTCCCTGGCTACGCCTGGTTCACACCTTATTAGGTACGCTGCCGGTTGCGAGTGGTACCAGTACCCTGAATCAGTATATAGAGCGACGATTCGATGCGTAGATGCGCCGAACTGCCCGGCGGCCGCTCGCAGCGGGCCGACTAAACGTTGCCGCCGTTTTATGGTTCGGTATCGCGCTGTCGGCTATTGGCTGTATTTATCTTGCGACCGCGGTCAATGTTCTCGCGAGTCTGCTTGCGCTTCTCACGCTGCTGTCTTACTGGTTCCTCTACACGCCGCTCAAACGACAAACACCTATGTGTGTCCTGGTCGGCGCGCTTCCAGGTGCCGTGCCTCCGCTGGTCGGCTGGGCTACAGCATCGGGTAAATTGAGCATCGAAGCATGGTTACTGTGTGCCATGCTTTTCCTGTGGCAGTTCCCACACTTCATGGCCATCGCTTGGATGTACCGGGAGGATTACGATCGCGCGGGCTACCTCGTGTTGCCCCACGCCCCGGCAAGAGCTAGTATCTTGATTCTGCAAACGATATTGCCTCTCCTGGCCTTGCTTCCCATCAGTCTGCTCGCGGTCCCCGGCGACCAGCCCAGCATTCTCTCCGGCATCGCAACTTTGCTTCTGAGCGTGGGACGTTTGTACTACGGGGCTCAGTTTGTGCGGCATAGATCGAGCTCGGCCGCACGCCGCCTTCTATTGGCTTCCGTCATCTATCTTCCATCGCTCTCGCTGCTGATCGTACTTCTTAGAAGCTGGCGGATTCTTTAGTGTCGACGGCCAAAACCATTCCTGCTGCATCGCTTGGCGATGGACAACTCAGTAGGTTTATTGTGTCCAGAGAGAATCCATCATCTCTGGTTCATGCGGCTCGAACGACTGTAGCAGCAGTTGTGTCCTACCTGATCGCCCGTTTATTTAGATTGCGTGAAGCTCACTGGGCTCCGATCTCGACACTGATCGGCATGCAGTCAACGCTTGGTGCTTCACTGCCAGTTTCCGTGCAGCATTTCGCGGGCACCGCGATCGGAGCTGCGGTGGGGGCCGTTGCTGCTACCTACTTCCACGAAAGCGTCTGGGCCTTCGGCGTAAACCGTTCTGGTTATCGGATTGCTTTGTGCGGTCTTGCGGGTTGAAAGAGGTGCTTACCGATATGCGGCCACTACACTGGTGATTGGAATGCTCGTGGCGCGATCCGCCAGCGCATGGCGGATTGCAATTCACCGGTCCTTTGAAGTTTCGATAGGGATCGCGGTCGGCCTTGTGCTCGCCGCTCTCTGGCCCGAACAGTGGTCTGGGAATTTGGAAAAGAAAGGCAAATCATGAAGCGCGGAGTCCACCTGCAATTGTCGTGTCGCCGAGGACTTTGCGAACTACCGGATTGGCGAGAAAAGTTTTTTGCAGAGGCTCTTTTGAGGGCAGAGAATTCGACAGCTTCATGATCGTTTCGCGGCTAAGTGCCAGGTAAGATTCCGCCAGTTCGCTGTCGCCGGTGCGCTCGTGAAGTTCGGCGGCGACGGCGTGAACGCGCCAGCTGGCCAGCGGTACTTCAAAGCCCTCCATCGTCGACAGTCCTTTGGCAATGCAGTCTTGTGCGCTCGTAATGTCGAGTTCCGCCATAGCGACCCGGGCACTCATTTCCCAGGCGAGCGCCTGCCAAGTCCGCTCTGCGGTTTGCTGCGTCACATCCAAAAATGTTTCTGTCTCTGCTCGTGCTTGCTGCAGATCCCCGCTTGCTAACCAAAGTTCCGCAAGGGCAGACTGTAGCACCATGCGGTGGTGCCAGTCGTGTATCACTGTGTGGCGATCCATTTCATCGCGGAGCGTGAGCAAATGATCCCGGGCAAGCGCATAATTGCCCAAAGCCCTATGCGCCGAGCCCAGCAAGGCAAGGCAGAACCGGCCCCAAGGTCGCCGTGGCGGATCACCGAGCGACGGGAGAACTGAATCGCAAATCCCCACAACACCGGCGAAATCCATTGCCTCAAGATGAAGCCAAGCCTGGTAGAGACGTAATGTCTGCGCGCGGTAAGAGTCTCCGTTTCTCTCCGCCATCGCGATTCCCACTTTAATCTCCCGCAACATTTCGCCCCACTCACCCAGATGCAGAAGACTCCATGGCAGGATGAACTGACTTTGCCAATATGCTGTACTTAAGTAGGGGTTCTCCTCGACCTGGTTAAGCAGGATCGCAAGGCTCTCGACAGCGTTGCGCTGCGCCTCGCGGTATTCGGAGGAAACGTACTGGATGAAGTTGTAATCGATCAGATGCGACGCAATCAGGAGACGGTCACCCGATTGCCGAATTTCCGCGACAGCCCTCCGGCAGTCATCCGCATCACCAGCATTCCATCCCCGAGCCCAAATGCGCCGGACGAGACAGTGTGCGCGCGTTCTTACGCGCATCAGCGGGTCTTTCTGCCTAACGTTGAGTTCGAGTGCCCGTTCCAAGACCTTAAGACAACGCTCAGAACTGACCCACGACAATGGGTAGGCCATGTCAATAAGTGCACGTACCTCCATATCGATAAGGCCATAGTGCGCAGCCCGGGCAGCCAGTGCTTCGCAGATTTCGACGACGCGCATGTCGAAAGAGACAAGGTATATACCTGCGAGCTTTGTCAGAATCTCGGTCTCAATCCCAGCGCGCTCCGCGTCGGGTAGCTTGCGCGACAATTCGACAGCGTGCTGCAGAGCGGCTGCGGCTTCCCGGGGCGCGTATCGCCGCCCAGCTGTTTCCGCGACCAGCCGCACGTATTTGATAGCGCGCGACCAATCGCGGCTCTCTTCGAAATGATGCGCAAGTTCGGGCGCTACCTCGCCCGGACTGGCTGAAAATAGCTCCTCCAATCGCTTACCAATGCGTTGGTGCAGCTTCGTCCTGCGTACCGGCGCGAGTAGGCGATAGAAGGCCTTCCGGTACAAGGCGTGCGCAAACTCGTAGCGACCCGAAGCGGTTCCGTCCGGAAATTCCTGAGGCTCTGCGGAACGGACCAGCTGGTGTCGGCGCAGCACTCCTTCGCACAAATGTTCAAAGTCCTCTACATCCATGTTCGCTGCCGTGGCGCTGACCGCGGAGGAGAACAAAACACCGGCGACGCTCGCTGCGTCCAAAGCTCGACGCTCTTCATTGCTCAATCTTTCGATCTGCGATTCGATCATCTGCCGCAGACTCTCCGGTGCACGAAGCTCGACTTCCCGTAGAGTCACCGTAAGCGACAAGCCGGCGGCTTCCTGCGCCATGAGCCTCTGCTCTCTCATGTGCTTTAAGATCGCGACCATGAAGAGGGGATTTCCTTCAGTGCAGCGATGAATCAAACCAGCCAAGCCCTCAGGCACAGCTACGCCTTCCGACTCGGTAGTCAGGTACTCGGCTACTTCGGATTCCTCCAGCGGCTCCAAAGCGATCTCGTGGCCTAATTCATGAATCACCAGCTCCCGCTTCAGCGTCTTCAAAGGATGATCAGTAAGCGCGAGATCTGCAGCCCGGTATGTGCCGATGAGCATCAATTTGGCGGACTGCCGGCGGCGGGCAAGTGCAGAGATGAGATCGACTGTTGAGTGATCCACCCAGTGGAGATCCTCGAACACCAGCAGGAGCGGTCGCTCGGATGCGATCGTCTCCAGGGCCTCGCTGATTTCGCGCAGCATGCGCTGGCGAGTCGCACCCATGATTTCTTGCTGCAGCATTTCTCGATGTTCGGGTTGTACAAGTGCAGGGAACTGTACGAGTAAGGTAGGCGCTTGTTTCTCCAGGATACTAACGAGGGAGTCTCCGGCTGGTCCACGGAACATCTGACCCAGTGCCTCGAGAAGGGGGTAGTAAGCTTCCTTGCCTCCGTATCCTTCCACACATTGTCCACGCGCGATTCGAACTCCGATCACGTCGGCGACAAGCCGGCGTTGGAACTCGTCCACGAGCGCGGTTTTTCCGATTCCGGACTCGCCGGTGATGAAGACGATCTGACGCTGGCCGCTTACGGCCATCTGCAGACGGTCGCCTAGACGGGCCAACTCCGCGTTCCGACCAACGAGCTTCCCGGTGGCTGGTTCAAGAGAAATCGTTGATTCGGTTGAAACGTCGCTGATGGGAGCGATAAACCGGTACCCGCGCCGGGGAAGAGTCTCGATGAATAGAGGATTCTTTGGACGGTCCCCCAACGCGGCACGGATATCTAAGATGTGGCTTTTGATTACTTCCGGTTGGACGAAGGTGACGGGCCATAGAGCCTCGAGCAGTTCGTTCTGCGTGACCAGCCGCCCGGCGTGCTCGACCAGATATCGCAAGACGCCAAATGCCTTAGGCGTTAGGCTAATCCGCTCATCATCTCCATTGTCCCTGTGACGCCAGAGACACTGGTTGATGGTGTCCAGCCGGAACGGAGGAAATTGCTTCATGCTGAGCCCGCAGTCCTATGTCTGTCACTGCTTTACCTCGGTATGCTACCTACAACCAGGTGTTCGCGGTTGTTTCTCAAGAACCACCGTCCGGCACGCGCGCCACTTCGAGAAATGCCGCTTCGGATGAGCGGGGCACACTGCTCGTTAACTTTGGGCGGGACTTTCGCTCACCGGACTCTTTCGGCAACCTGGGACAGTGCGAACTCTTCCAGGTGACGCGCGTCGGCGTTGAATTTGCGGATCCCTTCGGCGAGCTTCTGCGTCGCCATTGCGTCCTCGTTGTGCGTCCAGCGGAAAGCCTTCTCGTCCAGGTGGAGCCGTTCTTCTTTATTCCCTTGCGCTTTCGCCGGATCCAGTTTCCGGTCCAGAGCAGCTTCCGCTTGCTCCAACTGGTCAAGAAGTTCGGGACTGATGGTCAGCAGATCGCATCCGGCCAGGCGGACGATCTGATTCACATTCCGGAAGCTTGCCCCCATCACTTGCGTCTTGTATCCGTATTTCTTGTAATAGTTGTAGATGCGAGTGACCGACGCAACGCCGGGATCTTCATCCGCAGGAATCTCTTTGCCTCCGCCCTCCTTCTTATACCAATCGTAAATGCGGCCGACGAAAGGCGAAATCAGCGTTACTCCAGCTTCGGCGCAAGCCACGGCCTGGGCAAAGCTGAATAGAAGGGTCAGATTACAATGGGTGCCTTCTTTCTCAAGAAGTTCGGCTGCCCGAATGCCCTCCCAGGTGCTGGCGATCTTTATCAAGATACGTTCGCGGGCCACGCCCTTCTCTTCATACAACGAAATCAGCTTGCGGGCCTTCGCAACCGTCCGCGCCGTATCGAAGCTCAAACTGGCTGCTACCTCGGTAGAGACACGGCCGGGAACTACCTTGAGAATCTCCCATCCGAACAGGACAAAAAGACGATCAATAAACTCTGCCGCCATTTCTTCGTGACTACCCCCTTGCTCCAGGGCAACTTCGGAAGCCTCTTCCACCAGGTGCCGGTATACCCCCATCTGCGCGGCATCGTAAAGCAGCGAGGGGTTCGTGGTGGCGTCCTGCGGCCGGTGTCTCGCAATGGCTTCAATATCGCCAGTATCCGCAACGACGATCGTGTAATTCTTCAGAGATTCAAGCAGCCTCATCGTTGTCTCCTACCTACTATCTGTTGGGGGCCACAGCCTGAAGCTGTTAACGATGGTTCTTAGGGGCCATCGCGCCATTTTCGAATTGAGCGACCTTCTTGGACGCTACCTTCAGCGGCGCAGAGCGGCACTACCCCTATCTTCATTTTCGGTCTCCATGCCGCGCGATCTGGCTCTTCGCGGCAGCGACAACGGTTTCCACATTAAAACCAAATTTCTTTAATAGCTGCTTCAGGGGCGCCGAGGCTCCAAAGGTCTGGATACCGATGTTGTGACCCTTGCGCCCGGTGTATTTGCTCCAGCCGAAATCGGACGCCTGCTCCACCGACACTCTTGCTTTCGTGCGCGAAGGCAGGACTAATTCTTGGTAATTCTCATCCTGATCGTCAAACAACTCCCAAGACGGCATGCTGACCACTCGTGCCCGCACTCCTTCTTTGGTCAATTGCTCATAGGCTTGTAGACAGAGAGCAACCTCGCTTCCGGTGCCCATGAGGATCACCTCGGGATCTACTCCCTGGAAATCCGCGAGAATGTAGGCCCCGCGGGCGAGGCCCGATGCCGGAGCATACTTCGTGCGGTCGATCGTCGGAACCGATTGACGACACAGCACCAGTACGGCTGGCTCGTGGTGCAGTTGCAGTATTACCTTCCAGGCCTCCCTCACTTCGTTTGCGTCCGCCGGACGGATCACGATAAGACCGGGCATAGAGCGCATGTGAGCGAGGTGTTCGATGGGCTGATGAGTGGGGCCGTCCTCACCGAGTCCAATGGAATCGTGGGTAAACACGTAAATGACGGGAAGTTCCATCAAGGCACTGAGGCGAAGAGATCCCCGCATGTAATCGACGAAAGTGAAAAATCCCGAACCGAATGGCCGGACTTTCACCAGACTCATTCCGTTTACGATGGCGCCCATTGCGTGTTCACGGATGCCGAAATGGAAATTGCGGCCGGCATAGTTCTCCGCCGAGAAATCGCCAGCTCCCTCGAATGTGAGCCTGGTCTTGGTGGAGGGCGCCAGATCTGCCGCTCCTCCAACGAACCAGGGGATATTCTTTGCGACGGCGTTCAGCACTTTAGCCGAGGACTCCCGCGTTGCCAGTCCTTTCGGATCTGCAGCGAATTCGGGCAAATTGCGGTCCCATCCTTCCGGAAGCTGGCGGTGCTGCATGCGGAATAGTTCTTCGGCCAGTTCGGGATAGTGCTTGCGATATTCGCCGATTTGGGCGAACCAATCGTCTCGCATATGTTTGCCACGACTTCCGATGCCTTGACGAAAGTGATCGTAGACGCCGTCCGGCACGTAAAACCTTTTGTCTTCGGGCCATCCGTAGTTGCGCTTCGCGAGGCGAATCTCTTCCTCGCCCAGGGGTTCGCCGTGGGCCCCGCTGGTATCTTGTTTGTTGGGGGCGCCATATCCGATGTGGCTGTCAACGATGACCAGCGTGGGGCGATCCTTGGTGCTCAGAAAAGTGTCGAATGCGCGCCCTAGCATATCGAGGTCATTTGCATCGCCGACTCGCGTCACGTTCCAGCCGTAGCCGATAAAACGAGTAGACACGTCGTCGCTGAAAGCGAGCGAAGTGTTGCCTTCAATGGTGATGTGGTTGTTGTCGTAAATCCAGCAAAGGTTCGAGAGGCGCAAGTGTCCGGCGAGCGAGGCAGCCTCGTTGGAGATTCCTTCCATCATGCATCCGTCTCCGCACATGGCGTAGACGTTGAAGTCGAACAGTTTCTCGAAGCCGGGGCGGTTGTAGCGCGCTGCCAGCCATTGCCGTGCACTCGCCATGCCTACGCTGGTTGCGACGCCTTGGCCGAGCGGGCCCGTCGTGGTCTCCACGCCCGAGGTCCAGCGGTATTCTGGGTGTCCGGGACAGCGACTGTCCAACTGCCGGAAAGTTTTAATGGAGTCGAGTGGCACGGATACTTCGCCGAGAGTTTCGTAGTCTTTGTTGACGGCACGAACTTCGGTCAAGTGAAGCAGTGAATAGAGCAGCATGGACGCATGCCCCATCGAGAGCACGAACCGGTCCCGATTCGGCCATACGGGGTCTTGCGGATCGAATCGAAGGAACTTTTGCCAGAGGCAGTAAGCGACAGGCGCCATCGCCATGGGAGTTCCAGGATGACCAGAATCGGCTGCTTGCACCCCATCCATCGCGAGGGTACGGATCGTGTTGATGCAGGTCAGATCCATTGTGTGGAGCGAGTGGTAAGCAGGAAAAGCAGTTGCGACGCTCATTCAAGATCCTTTCACCCCGCCGTTGGCTGACGATCCACTCTGTACGAAGCAGGTCATTCAATTTACAGGGTCGCACCCTACTAATCAGGAGAGGTGCAACGCAGATGCCATTCGCAAACAGCTGAAAATGCAAAATTAACTGCCTGCTGAGTAGTGTCAAAGCCATAGCAGATGACAAGCGGTTGGCAGCGCATGCTCAAAGGGCGCCTCAGTGCTTGAGAGCGATTGGGATTCTCTCATGCGCACACATCTGAGCCTCAGCGTTGCCGAAAATCCAACCCCTCCATCGCACTACAAACAGACGCCCGCGGAATGCAAGTAGTACCCTTGATTGACACGGCATCTTCTTAAAGGACGCGCTGCGATTGAGTACCTCCGCCAGAACTAGGGGCCGTGCCTTTCTTCCTGGATTTCCCTGGCGAAGTTGGCAGTCTCCATTGCCTGTAGAAAAATGCAGTGCAAAACCTACCGTATTTGGGGTGGTGACAAATCCTGATCGCATTCATTCTGGTGTCAGCCTGGGGCAACAAACGAAACGGGAACGCCTTTTCCACCAGAACATGACCGGAAGATCACGACAGCGAATCATGTATTCACCTAGTCTCGGTTCCTAGGGCGTGGGGACAGAAGCAATGCGAGGACAGAAGTACAGGAACTGAACTTCCGAGAGTTCAGGTCAGTGTGCCGCGACGTCGGGTCCTTGCCCTTCTGACCCAAGGTCGCTGGCTTTGCTGCACTCTCGGCACCTTTGTCCCCCAGCGAGCGAGGAATGCACAATGAGTGTCGCTAACCTTGGACTGACGCCGCACCAATCTTTCGTGAGCCCGGTTCCGCAGGGGCGACTTGAGCAACCGTCGACGAGATCTGAACCGCTAATTAAACGCTACGAGGCGTCGTTGCGCCGCACGCAATCAGAGCTGGATCTAAAGAGTGCGCAGCTTCGGCTGCTGCTCGACCTGACGAACGGCACGGTTGCCCAAGTGGAGCTGAACGATGTTCTGAGAGATGTGACGATCGGATCTCGGCGACTCATGCAATCAGATTTTGTCCTCCTGGGACTGCTGGACTTACCGAGTGGCCGATTGCGAGTCAACGCTTTCGAGTTCGCTGACGATACCGTGCTTGAGCCAGAAGCAGTGAACTCCTTCGGGGAGATACTGGCCGCTCATGTTTGCGCTACGGGCAAACCTTGGACAGGCATCTCCGCCGATCTTATCGGCGGTCTGGATTTGAACGACGATCTGACGTGGGCAGTGGTGGGATTCAAGAGCGGCTGCTGCATCCTCCCACTTGTGATCCGGGGTCGGGTCCTGGGCATTCTCGCGTTGGGTAAGCGCGAGAAAACCGCCTATACGCAGGACGAAGTCGATTTTCTGACGCAACTGTCCGGCCAGATAGCAATTGCTGTAGAGAACTCGCATGTCCTCGTCGAACTACGAGAATTGGAGGACAATTTTGACGAGGAGAGCATGCGCCTAGAAGGTGAAATCAGCAACGAGCTGAATTTTAAGGAGATCGTCGGCAGAAGCGGGGCGTTGCAGGGTGTTCTTCGCCAAGTCCAGGTCGTAGCACCTACCGATTCCGGGGTATTAATTCAAGGAGAAACGGGAACCGGAAAAGAACTCATTGCTCGCGCCATTCACAATCTGAGCGCGCGGCGTGATCGGCCCTTTATCAAGGTGAATTGTGCGGCTATTCCCTCTGGCCTCCTCGAGAGCGAGCTCTTTGGGCACGAGAAGGGTGCCTTTACCGGTGCGATCATACGGAAGGCCGGCCGGTTCGAGGTCGCAGACAAAGGAACTCTGTTTCTGGATGAAGTAGGCGACATTCCCCTCGAGTTGCAACCCAAATTACTGCGGGTTTTGCAAGAACATGAATTTGAAAGATTGGGCAGCTCGCGCACTCAGCAGGTAGATGTTCGCATCGTTGCGGCCACTCACCGAGATCTGAAGCGGATGGTCGAAGACGGCGAGTTCAGAAGCGATTTATTTTATCGATTGCATGTTTTTCCTCTACCTGTCCCTCCTTTGCGCGATCGTCGTGAAGACATACCGATCCTGGTGCGCCACTACGTGGACAAGTACGCGAGGCGAATGAACCGGTGCATCGAAACCATTTCCTCCCAAGCCATGGAGGCGCTTGCCAGCTATCCGTGGCCCGGCAACGTGCGCGAACTGCAAAACTATATTGAGCGGGCGGTGATACTGTCGCCTGGAAGTAACCTTCGTGCTCCGCTTGCGGAACTAAAACAAACAACGATTCAGAGTCGCAGTTCCAAGCTGAGCACTCTCGAAGAGGTCGAACGCGAACACGTGCTTCAGGCTATCCGAGAGTCTAACTGGATCATTGGAGGACCGAACGGGGCGGCAGCCCGGCTGGGGATGAAACGAACGACCTTGGCATACCGGATACGCAAGCTGAATATCCCCTGTCGTCCGCAGTGATGCTGTAACCAAGTGATTTCATTTTTATGATCGGGTACACCGTGCGCACGAGATTGTCATTCGCCAACGCATTGGCACTCTGTTTCGCAACCCGGATGCAGGCCGCCCGCGTTCCACCGGTCCGAATTGCCTAAGTCCTTATGGCACAGGTTCGTGGGTCTTGCTGCTCTGATCGCCTGGGATTGGAATGTTGAATGCGCTTCCTGAAAGGGAGCAGGCAGGATTTCTCCCCGCAGTGAACGAAATGTTTGGACCTTGACAGGGTCAACCATGGTGTATCGCTGCTGAGGGAGGAGAGTCACCATTAATGCATATGCGCCTATCAGCGGTTAACTGCGCATTGGTTGCGGCTCTCTGCCTTTTTCCCTGTGCAAAGGCACAGACGAACAGCGGAGCGGTACTCACGCTCGACGAAGCGCTCGTGCTCGCTCGTTCAAACAATCGCGACCTCAAGCAGTTTGTACTTGACGTAAGCAAACAGCGAGAAGCAGTGGGCGAGGCAAAGACGCACTTGTATCCTCGGGTCGACACATCGGTCCTTGCAGCCCAGTTGCTCGCGCCGCTCGATTTCACGATCAAGAAAGGGCAGTTCGGTACTTTCCCAGGGACGGGGCCGATCCCGGGATCGAACACCGATCTTCATACTCCGGCGCGTCCCATCGCGATTGCCGCGGTCACCGCGACCCAGCCGCTCACACAATTGATCCGCATTCATCTTTCCATCGCGGAGCAGCGCCTCAGGGTAGATGCGTCACGCTTGTCCTTTGACGAACGCGAACAGAAGCTAACGGACGATGTTCGCCAATCGTACTATCAAGTTCTCCAGTCGCAGATCCAGTATGAGTCTCAACAAGCAATGGTGAAGTATCTAGAGGAACTGCTGCAACTCACCAATCGGCGCGTCAGCCAGCACGCCGTTCTCGAAGCGGACAGATTGAGTGTCAAGGCAGAACTGGCCAAGGCGACCTATCAGCTGACCACGATCGAAGACAAGCTTGCGGACAGCAAAGAGGTCCTGAATCACCTCTTGGGACGCAGCGTGCAGACAGAGTTTGCGGTGGAACCCGTTCCCGCGACACTCCCAGAACAAGAAGACCTTTCCTCGGCCAGGGCGACAGCGCTCGAGCATCTTCCAGAAATAAAACTGGCGGCAAATCGTATGCGTCAGGCTGAGCTCGCGACGAAGAGCGAGAAGACGCATTACATTCCGGATGTCGCCATCCAAGCCAGCTACTTCAGTCCAGCCAATGTCAATTTTCTACCGCAAAACATAGGCTTCGTGGGCGCCTTGCTGACTTGGCAGCCGTGGGATTGGGGAGAGAAGCGCCACAAGGTTCGCCAGGCTGCCCTTGCAGAGAAGCAGGCAGGACTCTCTGCTGAGGACACGCGTGAACAAATTCTTGTCGATGTGGATTCGAGCTTTAGGCATCTCCGGGAAGCACGTTCGCACCTTGCAGTCACCGAAGCAATCCGGGATGCCGAGACGGAGAAGATGAGGAACCAAAAAGAAGCGTATTCCCAGAAAACGGTCCTACTCAGCGACTTGCTGAAGCAGGAGTCTTCTCTGGCAGAGGCCGAGAGCCAATACCATCAGGCGGTTCTTGCTTATTGGAGTGCGCGCGCTGACTTCCAAAAAACGCTGGGTGAGGACTAGAGCCGTGAATCCTTTCCTTATGTCGGGGCAGAGATCGAGCACGCCGCTCGTCCTCGTCTTTCTATCGATGACGGGAGTATTGAGCGGGTGTAGTCACGAGTCGAACATACCGTCACAACCGCCGCGCGCTGTCCGGCTCGCGACCGTAGCAGCGCCCCAGACCAGCGCAGAGACACTGCGTTACTCGGCGTCCATTCTTCCTTATGCGCAGGTAGACCTAATGTTTCGCTCCTCCGGTTATGTCACGAACGTAAGCCAGGTAAGAGGAGCGGACGGGCGAACCCGCGACATCGGAACCGGAGATTACGTGGAACAAGGCGTCACCCTTGCACACATTCGGCGGGAAGACCTTCAGAATCAATTGGCGCAGGCGCAAGCCCAGCTCGATCAAACGAGGGCGCAACACACCAAAGCGGATCAGGACTTCCAGCGCGCAAAAGCTCTGTATTCGACGCAAAGCCTCACCGAGCCGGACTACGACCAGTCTCAGGCAGCCTTCAACGCGACGCAGGCTGCGATGGACAATGCGAAGGCCGCGTCCCGTCAGGCTGAGCTCCTGGTCGGAGATGCCGACCTGAAGGCTCCTTTCTCCGGATATGTTCTGACACGAAATATAGATTTAGGAACTCTAGTTTCTCCGGCTACGAGTGCTTTTACGATCGCCGACATCGGTCGCGTCAAGGTATCGTTCGGTGCCCCGGACTACGTTCTCAGTCGAATACGGTTGGGCCAGGAACTGACAGTCCAAACAGAGACTGATGCTGCTCCATTAAAGGGGCGGGTTACAAGCATCTCTCCGGCCGCCGATATACGTAATCGACTCTTTGCCGTTGAAGTGACGGTAAACAATCGCGATCGTCATTTAAAGCCAGGAATGATCGCCTCAATCAACCTGGGTAAAGTTCCACATTCGTCCATCTCAATCCCGCTGAGCTCCATCGTGCCGTTCCCTTCGGAACCTGAGCACTTTGCCGTGATGGTAGCGCAGGACCACGAGGGTACGCTGGTTGCGAACTTGCGAAAGGTTCAGTTGGGGACGACCCATGACAATTCCGTCGCCGTTGAGGGAGTCCAACCCGGAGAGCGAGTTGTCTCCGTCGGCGCACAACTGTTGAAAGATGGCGACCCCATCCAAGCAATCCCTTAAGCAGACGCGTCCATGGCTTACAAAAACGACCAGGATCGAGTAGAAAAAACCCGCAACCTTCCCAGGTTCTTCGTGGAGCACCCGCAGGTCTCGTGGGTACTGCTCGTGGGCGTCCTGGTTTGGGGTTGGTTTGGCTATCACAGCATGCCCCAACGTAAGGACCCCGATATTCCGGTCCGGGTCGCGGTAGCCTTCTGTCCGTGGGCCGGTGCCACAGCGCGGCAAGTCGAGCAGTTCGTCACCCGCCCCATCGAAGACGCCGTTGCCGAGAACAAGACAATTCATCCCGGTACAGCTTCAGACTATGGAGTTCGCTCCATCTCTCTACCCGGCGCCGCTTACGTATACGTCCAGCTCGCGGAGAACGTCTCGGACGTCAAGAGGCAATTCAGCGATATCAATCTCAAGCTGAACGCGCTCAACGGCCAACTTCCACAAGGCGCCGGTCCAATCTTGTTCCAAAGCGACTTTGGGGATACCGCGGCACTCATGCTGACCATCGCCAGCCCAAAGGCTGATCCGGTAGAAATCAATATTCGCGCGCAGGCGATACAGTCCGCAATCCGATCTGTTCGGGCTAAGCGGAAATACACACACGATGTGCCAGTCGCGATCGTCTATTCATTCCCCCGGTCCGTCGCGCCAGAGACCATGCTCGACGCGGTACAACTCTTCGAGCAGCTGGCAGAACAAGAGGGGATGCTGCGTGCTCCACAGGTAATTCCAGGGAGTGGTTTTATCGCCGTGGATGGTGTTTCGGATAAAGATGACGCGAGCATCCATCGCTTCGTGGAAGCATTCTTTCAAAAACAATTGCAGCGATCCGATTTGCATCCGGACGGCTGGACGCCAATCATCATCCGTGATCCTGATGAGGTTCGGGCCCGGCTGATTGAAGTCGCGGGGGACAAATACAGCTACGCCGATCTCGACAACTTTTCTGACTTGATTGGGAGAACAGTGCAGGGGGCGCCGGAGACGTCAAAAGTGGAGAGGCGAGGTCTTTTGCCCCAAGTGGTGTATCTTGAATATTCCCAATATCGACTAGCCGAATACGGCCTTCAGCCAGCAGCACTCGCACAGGTCCTACGCGCCCGCAACATTATTGCGCCGGGAGGCGAATTCGAGACGGGCCAGAGACAGATCATTATCAATCCCTCAGGTCAGTTCGAAAGCAGAGACGCGATTGGGGGTGTTGCTGTAGCCCAGACCTCGACCGGGGCTCCTGTTTACCTCCGCGATCTGGTCAAAATTGTTCCCGGCTACCAGAGCCCCGCCACATATCTGAACTATTACACGTGGCAGGACCCGACCGGGCAATGGCAGCGTAGCCGCGCAGTCACCTTAGCAATCTACATGCGCGATCAGCAGCAGATCGCCCAGTTCGGTCAGTCGGTCGATGGGAAACTCGCACAGCTTAGACAGATTCTTCCGACAGATCTCATCATCGCGCACACCTCCGATCAGCCCTTGCAGGTGAAGGAAAACATTCATCTCTTCCTGCGCGCTTTGGTTGAAGCGATCATCCTGGTTGTCGGGGTGTCGCTGATTGGATTTTGGGAATGGCGTCTCGCGCTGATCATGGCGCTGGCAATTCCTATCACCCTCGCCATGACGTTCGGCGTTACGTACATGTTGGGCATCGACCTTCAGCAAGTTTCGGTGGCGACGCTCATCATCGCATTAGGTCTGCTGGTCGATGTTCCCGTTGTAGCTGGCGATGGCATCAAGCGCGGTCTCGCGGAAGGATTGCAGCGTCGCGTAGCGGCGTGGCTGGGTCCGACTAAGCTGGCCACCGCGATCTTTTACGCAACCCTGACCAACATCATCGCCTATCTTCCTTTTCTCCTGCTCCGCGGCAACACCGGAGAGTTCCTCAAAAGCCTCCCCATCGTCATGACCACGGCACTGCTCTGTGCATTGGTGGTTGCGATGACGTTTGTTCCACTGCTGGGTTACTACATTCAGCGACCGCCGGCCAGGGGGGAGTCCACGATAGAAGAGAAGCGCGAGCGGGGCTTTTATGGTTTCTATAACCGGCTGGTGGGCAGGGCTATTCAGCACCGATGGTCCGTTCTGGCCGGGTCCTTCGTTTTCTTGCTCATCGGCGGCTTCGCCGGTTCACACCTCAAGTCCCAATTCTTTCCTGAAGATGTCCAGTATTGGTTTTACCTCGACATCTGGCTGCCGAATGACGTTCCGCTAAGCGCGACAAGCGATACCGCAATGCGGGCAGAGCAGGTTATACGCAAGGTTGTTGAAGGTCCTTCTGAAGGAGGAACAAAAGAGAAGGGAACTAAGCATCTTCTCACTTCCGTGACCAGTTTCATCGGCGGTGGCGGACCACGTTTCTGGTTCTCCATCGCTCCCGAAGCGACCCAGACGAACTACGCGCAAGTCATTGTGCAGGTGCGCGACAAGGAGGCTACTCCAAAGCTGATTGGCCCTCTTCAAGATGAACTCAATAAGCAGGTCCCGGGAGCATGGATTACGGTGCGACAGTTGCAAACGAATCCGGTCGAAACTCCCGTTGAGGTCCTTATTACAGGCCAGGCAGATACTGACCCACGAACCGAGAGTGAGGATATCCGATCTCTTCGCACCATCGCGTCCCAAGCCGTGGACATCGTTCGCCAAGCGCCAGGAATCTCCGTGTTGCGGGACGACTGGAGTCCGGATAGCCCGCAGATGAAGATCGAGATTGATCCGGATCGCGCCAACCTGGTCGGCATTACGAATGCCGATGTCGCAACCTCCACAGCTGCCGCAATCAGTGGAGACCCGGTAGCGATTTACAAGGAAGGAAACAAGAACATCCCGATTGTTGTCCGCCTCCGGCCGCAGGATCGCGCACGCCTTTCCCAGATCGAAAATCTCTACGTCAACTCATCGCAGGAGAACGTCAAAGTCCCCTTGCTTTCGGTGGCAACCTTGAAAGACATTCTTGAAACGGCCCGGATTCGGCGTCGTGAACATTTTCGCACCTTATCCATCCTGTGCTTTCCGGCACCCGGCGTCCTGGCGTCGCAGGTACTCGCGCCGATCGAACCTAAACTCATCGCTCTGAAGATCAGTCTTCCGCCAGGCTATCAATTGCAGATCGGTGGGGAAAAGGCAAAACAGGTTGAGGGATTCACGAATCTCGCCGTTGTCCTTCTGATTTCTCTGGTCGGCATCTACTTGGCGTTGCTTATTCAGTTCAATAATGCCATCAAGCCATTGTTGGTATTCGCGGCCGCCCCCTATGGAGCGATCGGAGCATTAATCGCTTTGGCAATCATGGGTACCCCTTTTGGCTTCATGGCATTTCTTGGGGTAGCCAGCCTCATTGGTGTCATCGTAAGCCACGTCATCGTGCTGTTCGATTTCATCGAGGAGATGCACGAAAAGGGCGAACCGCTGGAGCGCGCTCTTCCGGATGCCGGGATTGAGCGTATTCGACCCGTGATGATCACGGTGGGCGCAACGATCCTTGCTTTGTTTCCTCTCGCACTCGAAGGTGGCCCCCTCTGGAAACCTCTGTGCTATGCCCAGATCGGCGGACTCGCCGTCGCTACCTTCATCACTCTGCTCTTGGTTCCGATCTTCTACTCGATTTTTGTACTCGATCTGAAATGGATCAAATGGGAAACCACAGGGGAGCGACAGGAGGCCCCGGAGTCAGAGCCAACAACAAGGTGACGACGATACGCAAATGAATTCGCAAAAAGGAGCGGTTAGGGATGCATTCTGGCTGCAGGGAGTTCAGGTATCGATTGTTGGAGCATACGACTGCATCAAAGCCTTTTCCGAGACGGACTTCACCGAGGATCTCAAGAAGGTTGATGTACCAACCTTGATCTTGCATGGGGATGCCGACCAGATCGTGCCCATTCAAGCTTCGGCGATCCTGTCTGCGAAACTCATCAGAAACTCTAGCTTGAAGATCTATCCGGGCGCGCCGCACGGAATGTGCGCGACGCTGGCGGACAAGGTGAATGCCGATCTTCTCGGATTTCTCAAAAAGGCCGATCGAGCGGCAGCATGAACATGGGATGGTCCGGCCTTTCGTCTCTGCCGCGAAGTTCGAGTCCTCCTCTCGTCCAACCGCAGTTCTGGAAGAAGAGCCTTGCGATCGCCTAGGAGTTCATTGTTGTGAAACGCCTGTTCCAAATCGGCTTCATTCTGCGGATAGTAATGCTCCTGCGAAATGCAGCCACGTCGGGATGACCAATCTGCTCATCGATATGGTTAACCACTTTGTCGAACGGACGAATGGAAACCACGCTGAATCTCTCGATCCGAATTTCTCGAATTGCCATGTTCTCTGTTTCTGCTCTCACTCTTGTCTGACCAGGCAGCTCAGCACACGCGCCGACACCAAGGGCAAGGCTGAAAACTATCGCACGCTTTCTCGATACGGGTGCCGACATTGTGTGAGACCTCGTGAACGTCCGTATTTGAATTCCGAGGCATCTTGCCTCGCATTCGAATAGAGTAGACCAGTCGATCTACTGACTCAGAAAATTCTCGCTGTCGCTGTTGTTCAATGAAGCCTGGCGCTGGCTTGCGCAACCATCTCCGTTTGGGGCGGAGTGGCTGGAGAAACTGAAAGAAGCTGGGCCCATTGAATTTGCCGGTCTCCAGACGGAATACAAACCGCCCGTCCCGCAAGCGGACGGCGCCGAAATACCCCACACTCTTGCGGGTGGGGGCGTGCAGTAGAACCGGGTCCTTGATTTCCGGCGGGATCCACATGCGGCAGCGCGAGCCATGCTGCTGAAAGTGCACTTCGTCGCTCGTCGCCCAAAGATCGACGCTGGCATCCGGCATCAAGTCTTGGAGTTTTTTTTATGTGCTTTCTGCACCGCGGGATTGGCCTGGGCCACTGCGGGTCGCGGTTTGCGCAACCGGAAGCCGAGTTGACGGAACATTCGTTGGCACTGGCGGACCCCAATGGGGATGCCGTACTTTTGCTCAATCCAGGTACTGAGCGTTTTTCCATCCCAGATGTTCCCGCTCAGACCCACCTCTCTTGGCGGGCGGCGCAAAATTCGATCCACCGCCTCGAGTTGTTTTTCCGCCAAGCGTCGGGGCCGTCCCGGTCGTTCCCCCTCCAACAATCCTGCCAGACCGTCTCTTTCAAAACGACCGACCCAATACTCCACCGACCTGGGCGCATCGCCCAGAAGAGGTGCCACCTCCGGGCAGGTCATGCCTTGGGCGACCAAAAGCACTCCATGGAGACGATGATCGTAGCGAGATTCCTCCGAGCGGCGAATCTCATCCTGCAGTCCGAGAATGATCGTGGGAGAGTCCTTAATGGTCAGTGGTTTCATTCTTCCATGAAACCACAATCTCATCGCTATGCGCAATTATTTATGTCGTCATGTTAAGGTGCCAGAAAATAGAAATCACTCATCATCGGCCGAGGGTTCGTGAAGGGTTCGATAAGCGTTTCCGAGAGTGCTTTATGGCTCTAATTGTGGCGATCCGTGTCTCTGGTTTCAATTACTTACAAATCGAAATATCTCTTTCACTGCGCGAACGTGGGTCACCCCAGGTAGACGTCGATTAATGTTCTCGCAAGCTGCACTAGGCTAGCTTCGCACACCTCAATTGGCTGAGTGCCTAGCGGTATCTGGACGACCAGTAACGGAAATCGCGCAACACGTCCAGCAGTCAAGCATCTCAAATCCGGTCTTTGTCCGCGCGGCAAGAAAGGACTCATTGAAGAAAATAGCGCGCGGACCCCAAGGTCTTTCGTGTTCTGCGAGAAGCTGTTAGGATATTTCTGCGACAAAGATCTGCGAAGGTTTTGCTGGTGGTTTTGCCCGAGGTGGCAAAAATCTGGATCGCCCGGAGGAGCCCGTGCAAGGTGTTTTGCTCATTCAAAGGAGCGGGGAAGTGACCCAGTTTTATGGGCGGTTTATGGGCGGTTCGGACCGGAATATGAGCAATTCGGGTCGTCTTGGACAATCTGTGCAATTTATGCAAATGGTGCAACACCGCATAAACACTGGTTATTTCGCATCTTGTTGATTTGGCGAGTGGGGACGTAGTTCAGTTGGTTAGAACGCTGCCCTGTCACAGGAACGGCAATCGCATTTTCAAAGAGTTAGCGGACGCATTCGGGAACATTCAGGCACCACTAGAGCACCCAATCACTACAACTGTTCCCACAGTTGTTCCCACGAAATCCCTCATCGCAGGTGTACGTCACCGCTGCTTTCGCGCGGCATCGTTATAAAGCCCTAGCCTTGGCGCTTTCGTTGCCTGGTTGTAGGTGCCTTGTCACTTTCAACTTGCGGTTCATACCACCAGAAATTTAGGGCAGACGCGGGGTTCCGACTTCGCAAACCACACGAAGACTTTAGGCCGACCCCAAGCTTAGCTTTCTTGCATCGCTGGTCTAGGATTGAAAGCACGACACAACGTTCTCTGTCGGAACGACTAAGTTCCTTTTGAAGAGCTTTTGGCTGAAATCCGAACGAGGCTTGTTTGTCCTGGGTAGTAACCCACGTTCGGTAGCAATCATAGTTGGAGCGGGAATAGACCCCAAGGCCGACGAACAAGTCAGACACTTGCACCAGCGCATGTTCGCGTGAAATGCATGGACAAATTTGATGAATGCTGAACTCAGTCTTAATCTTCAGCTTCCATTTGCCACCCTCTGACAGCTCGCGCTGAGAATCGATCGTTGAGCGCACGTTGTGCAAAACATCGCCCATGTTGTTCCAGTCGATTGCTGATTGCTCATCAGGAAAGAGTTTCCACCGACTACCGTCTGGCCAGCGGTGGCACAACACGTTTCGAAAAAGGTGGTAATACATCCTTTCAAGATTCGCTATGTCGTCGCGTCCTTGGACAGTGTGGCGGCTGTCCTGTGTATCCCAAGTCAAAACGTCAATCCGAATGAACTGCGTGAGCAGTTTTTCAAAAGCCCATTCAACTATTTTTAGAGCGGCGAATCTGTGTTGGGCCGAGCTAAGGTCGCGCCATTTGAACTCGCTAACATTGGAGTCCTTTAGGAGGCGCCTCATTTCCGCATCGAAGCCTGCATGGTGTTCTGAACACATGCTGATCATGCCGATTCCGCGATACCGACCGACATTGTGGTGGCTCTCGTCGGAGAACGCGACGTGAGTGGGGTGATTTCGGCCGTAGGCCGAAACGAGGTCAGTCATACCTTACACACAAATGGTCTTTTAGGATGCTTTGCGCGGTCTGTTAAGAGCTCGCAACACTGCCGAACAATCGTTCACTTTTCCTTGATCGTATCCTTGATCGCTTTACAGGCACTGCTTACGCCCTTAGGGATTTTCGTGCCGAAGAAAACATTGTGTTTGGTGGGCATTTCTGTCAGCAAGACCTCGTAGACCCCGTTATCGTTACCAGCGACGGATAGGCCCCACCTAAACGTCTCGCGATTGGACCGATCGAACATTGTCAAAGCGTGAAGTCCGAGACACTCCTTGCTAGACTGAAAAGACCTCCATAGGCCGCCGCCTTCGCTGTCCATCACCAGAACGTTCCTATCCTCTGGATTCCCAGCGTGTGCAAGTGAGACTAATAGAACGGTGAGAATTAGCCCCTTTTCATTCGCAAGGCTAATCTTACGTCGGACCAGTCACCGTACAAGGTTACGGGAGTAATCGGTTCTGCCCCCAGCTTTGGTGTGCTGAAGTCTAGTGCTCGAAGACGTTCTTTGGCGAGTGCCCCCCCCGTGACAAGGGTGCAACTAGGGCGCAAGGTGCTAAACGGTTGCAAGAATGTGAACGACGTATCCAATGCCAAACGCGACAGTGTTTCCAAGGGCGCGAGCAAGTATTGTTGAACCCACCTCGACCCAGATTTCCGATTTCCGCTCAGCCAGTTCTTCTTTCAGAAATTCCCTTCGGTCTTCAGGAACGCAAGCGTCAATCGCCGTCATCAACCCTTTCCACCGACGCTCTTCAGCAAAGTTAGCGTCGGCTGGGTTCTGGAAGAGACTCACGACGAGAACCAGTCCGTACATGAGCCAAAAAGAAATATCTGCCACATGGAAGGCCGTCGTCACAAGCCAGTTCCACATGACCGTGAGAACGAAGGTGGTGTAAAGATGTACAACGAGCCCCAGTAGAAAGAACAACACACCTTTAAGCATTCATGCCTCTTTCCTGCAATGGGATGATGAACCTCAAGCAGTTTCTTGATCTGCGAGACGAGGTGGTGTGGACATCGGCGGCCCATCGTACCCAAAGGCAGAGGGAGAGTGAATCGTCCCCAGCTACTCGCGTGTTCTTGGGAGCGCAAGCAACCGCGTCGCAGACAAAGTCACCGTCGACGCTACTTGCCTGTTAAGTGTTTGACGACAACGAACACAACACCTGAAACAGCACTGATTATCAACATAACTCCGCCGATCACCTGGGCGCACACGAGCGCAACGTCCCATTTTTCGAGCTGCTTCCTTTCAATACTCTCTATTCTCTTGGTAAGGTTCTCTATGCCCACTTTCAGAGTGGCTTCCAGAGCGGGGTCGATTTTCTGAACTTGCACGATTTCGCTTTTTTGTTGCCCTATTTGTAACTTGAGATCGGTCAATTGAGAGCGCAACTCGGATATGGCTTGGTCATGATGGGCGACTGAAGCCGTAACGTTGGACGTCGAAGCGGTGGAAGTCGAAACAAGGAGGGAAATCAACTCGGCGTCCTTGGGGCTGCTCGGCACGTTCCTAAATTGACTCTCTGCTTTCCGTGTTTCTCGCTCCAGTTCCGTGAGCTCCGTAAGCAGCCGCTCACGCATTTTCTCAATCTCTTTTTGCTGTTGCTGTAAATATTGATTTCGAGTTTTCTCCGCAATCCATTGAGCGACAGTAGCCCCAAAGGCAATCGCTGCCGCACCGACTATGCTGGCACCGATAAGCTTACTGACACTTCCGCGTGATACGGGGCTTCGTTGCGCACCGTTCCGCTATGCAAACCTGTGTATAGTGACGATTCTTGATCTTCAACCATGTGCCGCAGTCAGAGCACAGGGTTTCCGCGGAGCGGCCACAAGCCGTGCCCCACTCATCATGGACGCCACGTACGTCAACCACTCCGCACAGAAAATAGCTCATATCCAGGCACTACTCTAGTTCCTAACTAAGTCGATTCCAGAACGCGCTCCATAATTACTGTCGTCCTTATCGCACCAGCTGGGACGAATACAGATGTCATCAGTATTGGCCTCCAGAATTGCCCACCGATTGTCAACTTGGCTATCTCAGATTGAAGTGCTCCAGTATTATCCCCGTCAATCACTTTGTATTCTGCCTTCTTAATCATTCGAAACCTCCACACTCAGAGTACCTACGAGGGGCTCGACTCTCCTGTCGGAGTCGCGCCCGCCCTGTTGCGGGTCGATTATACTGATACCATGCCGCGTCTGCCAGCCATCAGGTGCGTGTGCGGGGAATCACTGGAGGTCGACTTGAAGGCTGACCTTGCCCGCAGGTGAGATGAAGACTGCCATCGTCTTCGTCTCACAAACAAAGGTAATCTTTCTACTCATTCCGCCCCGAGTTGTTAGCGTGCCTTCAAATGGTACCTCTTTCGCGTCGACCACACAGTGTTTGAGGACATCGTCGTCCTTTAACTGTCGAAGCTGCTCAAATACGATTTCGGCGAGTGAAGTTGCGCTTTGATTAGAACTCAATTCGTCGTTGAAGAATCGGCTCGCATAATTGAGCTTGCCGTCTTGAAATCCTATGACTCCCAAGAGGTGTTGGTTCTTGTTGTGAACAGCGAAGGTGTGCGCGTTGAATTCCGTATCCTGGTTGAGGTGGTGGTCTAGCGCATATCCTTTAGCGCGGAACCAATCGACCGTCTCTTGCTCCGTCGCGCCTAGACGCACGGGTATGTCGCCCACCAAAAGCTGTTGGGCGACGCCATCTGTCAGCAACAAACAGATAAACATGAGCAGCGGAATGCGTGCCATTGTACGAGGTCCTCTGGAATTCCCTGTCTCGCGTTCCCGTCGCGGCGATTTTCTGATGTGTATGCGCCGAAGCACAGGACGAAGACGATTAGAACGATCCATAGCTTTCTTCATGATGGAATTCTGCGCCGCACCCCTGACCACAAGCAATAGCACCAAAGATCACCACCACGTTTTATACTTGAACGTCTTGGTAGCCCATTGAAAATCCCCGCACGTAGAGCACCTTTTGGAAGTCAGTCAGCCCCTGCCAATGCTGCCCGTTGTAACTGAAAGCGGCTTTTGAGTTTCCAGCCGCCCATCCGCCAACAAAGCCTCCCAGAAAGATGCACGCACAGATCGCAACAACGTGTTTAGACATGATTCCTCTCGATCCGCTAATAGCCCATGACATACTTGGCGACGCCGACAACAGTGATCAGTATTCAGTACCTTTACAGTCCCAATGATGGCGGGCCAGGGAGGATAGCAACAACCACTTTCCTGTCGATTATGGCGACCGATCCTGTTTCAGGACTAAAGTTCTTGAGTCTCACCACGATGTGCGCCTCGTTGTCGTACAGAATCTCTAACTCCGTCGCCACCGAGTCGTGCCCCTTGAGAGTTGAGCCAGAGATTTGCTTCCATGCTGCTATCCCTTCGCTCGCAAGAACCAGCTTGGCGGGCTGCGGTCTGCCACCGCCGAAAACTGGATGGACCTCTGGGTAGATGAAGATGCCAAGCACAACGGTGGCTACGACTGGTGAGATCACCATTGCGGCTAACGTGGCGGTGTGGCGAGTATAGGAGGGCGAGGGACGCACACCTCTGTAGAAGATCAACCAGAACGAGAAGTGCAGAAGTGGCGCAATGGCCAACGACAAAGGGAGCAGCAGAATGCCCTTAGCTACGGATGCACTCCAATGAGACACGAGAACTGAGCAGAACATCAGTCCAAGACCCATCGCAACTACGTAACCTGCGAACAATTCCTCGGCTAGTCGTTTCTTTGTGATCCTTCCGTCTTTGAATCTGTCGAGCGAGAGAGCAGGGCCACAGCAGGCCAGCATAAGCAACACCGCCCAGGTCCCAGTGATGATGCATTTAGGTCGAATGAGATTGAAATCTGTAAAACCCAGGCTATAGAGATAGGCGTTCGTGGTCAGCATTCCGATCGCATACACAACAGCCACACCAACGGCGAACCCCTTAACAAGCTGTTGGACAACAATTCCATCCCCACTTTTGTCTTCCGCGATCTGCGAGAGTAGGTTCGTATCTTCGGACATCGGGCTATGGTACTAGCGTGCTCCTGGGAGCACAATCAACCGCGTACGGCAACGGGGACGGCTTCCACAGCATCCCCTTAAGACACGAGATCAGAAGCCCGCAACGAAAAAACGAATATCTGCATTGAACAGAGAACCATACTAGGCAGGAAGGTCGAACTCTTTGCGGATCGCATTCTTCACTTCCCAAGTAAGCCTGAAGATTTTACTTTGTGACTCATCGAACTTCTCCTGATCAAATTGCGTTATCTCTTTCGAAAGCTGAAGGAAGTGGTGGGTCAGATCATTGCAAGTGGCAGACAGTTCGCGGCCGCATACGGCATCCAGCAATAGCGTTGCCTCTTCGAACTCTCCGATAGCCGCAAGCCATTTTCTGCTAGCCTCTGCTTGATTCTGGGGTGCCTGATTCTGGAGTGCCTTGGCAAACACCGTTCTTAAATGAAGCAGCGCGTCATTCGTCGCCCGAAGTTTTCTCATAAGCTCGAAGAGCACGTCTCGTTTCAGTTCCCAGTGCTTCTGCCGTCGCCACACGTCATCCGAGATCTTGGCCTCGATCATCTTGGTCGTGGTGGTGACTGCGCTGACCTGTTCGACCAGTTTGTCGATATCTTCGTGCGTTGCCAGGTTCTCGCCTTTCTTTTTCAGGTACGCACCAAGATACGAGCCGAGGAAGGCGCTTCCCAAAGTAGTGAGAGCCCACAGGATGAGCTTTTCAATTTCAGGCAGTGTCACATGAACCTCCTGCGCGTCACACTCTATACCCCCTGAATTTCGCGTGGAACCTGCCCGTCCTGCCTCTCTGGCCTCAGATGACCACCAGGGTCCCCTTCGTCCTAGAAGCGATCCTGGAGCCTCCTGGAGGCCTTCCTGACGGCGTCCTACTTCGTCCCCTAAGTCACTGAGAGAGTAGGGAATCTGTTAACAACGTCTGACATAGGAGTATGTGTCAGAGGCACTGACGCAGGGGGCCGTCTCCAGCGAACGTCCGACATAGTAATACCGAGAAAACAAACAAGATGGTCTTGCTTGTCCGTGCAAAAGACGTGTGTCTGAGTGCACTATGTTTGGTGCATCTCACTACGGCACCACATTACGGGCATGCGTCGACGACTCTCTTGCATCTACGTGTGTTTTATGCTTGACAATGTACCACACGTTTAGAGATACTCTAGCCGTGCACTGCTGGGCAGACGCATGGAACAAAACCCCCTCTCACAGCCGTGTATGTAAGTGCTTCGGATTCTGTGCGGGCTGGCCAGTGTGCAGCCTGTGAGATAAAACGGACGATTCATACCACGGTAGTTCCCCCTCAGCAGTCCAACAACGAGTCGTTGAAGCGACTCTTCACCGCATGGCCAACGGAGGGCACATGTCACGGAAAGACTTTCAGCTGATCGCAGAAGTGGTTCGTTTACTCCCCTCATTTGAATGTTCCCAAGCTGGCGACGTTGTACGTCATTCAGCCATCGTTGCTCGCTTCGCAGAAGCACTCGCCCAGACAAACCCGCGTTTCGATCGTGAGCGGTTCGAGAACGCCTGCAACGGAAAGGCGGGCCGCTAGCCATGACACGCGACGAATTCAAAGCCATTTGTGAGAACGAACAGGAGTTGATGTCTCTCCTGGAAGCGATGCCGTCAGTAGCCGATGATGCGGAATGTTGGTTGTGTGGCAGGCTTCACACGGCCGTCTGCACCACGTGCGACACACCATTCTGCGACCAGCACATCTGCCCGTGTGACGCATTCGGTAAGGCATAACGACAACGGGCCGTACACCGTTGAAGCGGCGTGCGGCCCTGACCACACAAGGCCCAACGGAGGGGCCACAGCATGGCTTCAGGCATTTTAATGGATTCCAATCGACCAATGAGAGCCGCTCTGTACGTTCGCGTCAGCAAGGACAACGGCAGTCAGACGACCGACAATCAGGAACTACAGTTGCGGGGCCTGGCTCACTCGCGAGGCTGGCCGATCGTCAAGGTGTATCGGGATCAGGCGTCAGGCGCAAAGGATGCCAATCACCGCGAAGGTCTGCGCGAAATGCTCAACGACGCCGCGGCGCATCGCTTCGATGTGGTGCTCTTCTGGTCGCTCGATAGACTCACTCGTCTGGGTCCCCTGGATGCCCTGCAGACTCTACAAAAACTCAGCAGCTGCGAGCCACCAGTCAAGTGGGTGTCGCATCAGGAACAGTACTTCGATTCGTGCGGGCCATTCGCTGACGCGGTCGTGGCAATCATCGCCACAATCGCTCGGGAAGAGCGAGTCAGGCTGATCGCTCGTACCAAAGCTGGTCTTGAACGAGTGCGTTCCCAGGGTACTAAGTTGGGACGTCCTGCTCGGTACTTTGACATCGACAGGGTGCGATTCATGCAAAGTCAGGGCAAGAGCCTTCGGCAGATCGCGAGGGAACTAGACTGCTCTCTGTCATTCCTCGTCAAGCGGCTTCGGAAAGCCAAGGCTGCTGAGGAAGAAGCTGGGGCGTCCTACAACCGACATCGACGTGATCAAGGCGAATGCATTGCTCGCGGAGGGGATGACCATCCGCCAGACCGCCGAAGTCCTGGGCGTCAATCACGTGACACTGTGGCAGCGTCTGCAGAAAGCGAAGGGCTCCAATGCCTAAGCCGAAGGCAGCGAAAGCATGGAACGATCTGTCTGACTTCCACGCGACCAGCGAGGCCATTCGCAGGTTCTCGATTGCGAAGCGCGCGAAGCGCTGGCACGTGTCACAGACCACCGCCGCGGCCATCATCGAACCCAGCAAGCCCCATGTACTCGGCTCTGCTGCCTGGAAGGTCAAGGGCCTGGACAAGCGCCTGGCGAAGAGTATGCAACGCAACCTGGAAGGCCGCCGATGCAGGCCCGCCAAGTCGACAGAGCGCATATTCCACGAGGCCGCCAACACAACACCCGACTGGTACCTGGATGCAAGTCTCCCTTTGCCTGCTGCACTCCAATCCCTGCTGAACCGTTAGACAAAGTCATGTGGTCGGAATCCGACCTGATGACCATCCCTGTGTGAACGGCGTTGAACAGGTGGTCGGAATCCGTCCAGCTGTTCTACATCGATTCACGTCGATTTAACCGTATGGTTAATTAGTGAACGGCGTCGGGGACAAAGTATGGACGGAGTGCGCGCCGCGTTCTACGACGTCCCGAACGATGTGGAATACCTGAACGGAACGGGTTCAAGTATTTGTGTCCCACCAAGGGAACGAAGTGGAACTGCGTCCAAGACGAAGTGGGACAGACACTTGCAAGATAGTTCCCGATCTGGTTCCTCTCTCTTGTATCTCGTCCTGTTCCCAGCTGGGCGGGCGGCACACTATGCGGCGGCAGGGCGGGGCCTATCATCTGGCGCAGGGCTGTCAGTGCATGGCGTCAGGACCCGCGGGCGGCCACCTGCACACTATGCAAACGCCGTGGAAACAAAGGGGACGCCGTCCTACCACGTTGAAAACAAAAGCAAGCCAGCTGTACGGATTCCGTACACATGGAAGTCGTTGATTTTAAAGGCGCAATTTCCCGTTCCAAATTGGGACGAAACTAAGTCGTTGACTGAGTGTGACTTAGAACATATGAACGGAATCCGTTCGAATTGATTGGCACCACGGCGGGCCAGCTGTTCAAACTTTGGTGCTTGACTTTTTTTGGCACCTGTTATATTATTAAAGAGTCGCTTAACAGCGGTGATGACACGCTAGGTGTTTCTATATACAGGTGTCTCTTCTGTGTGGTAGTCCGTCCCGCCAGTCGTTCTCGACGAGCCTTCGTATCCTGGGCGCTCATGGTCTCCTTACGGTGGGGCCATGCCAGGGCGAAGGTTCATCGAGGTCGATTGTCGCTTGGGGGAAGGACAGTTGACCTCACCTCCACGAACGGGGCTCGCCAGCACTCACGAACTGGCGGGCCTCTCTGTTTCTGACTTCTGAATAAACCGACGGAGCGTACACCAAACATTCCGCAGACCTGTGCGGGGGAGACCCAGCCACTTGCTACGTTCAATGCGAACCGACCAGGTGCGTCTTGAGCTACTCCACTGGCATGTCACCTGTACTCCGCAGGCAGCACTACCAGAGTGGCGCGGGAACCATGCAGATCGAAAGAATTTTTCAGCGAGTCATTGCCGTGTGAAAAGTTCCCAGGGTGTGGGGTGCCGTCGGTTGATTGAGAAGTCCAAACGAAAAGGGATGGGGATCATGAGCAAAAAACAAATCGAAGACGCAGTTTTCGAGGAGGCAGAAATGAATGGGCTGCATGTGCTCGTTCCTGCCTCTGATCTAGTTCACGAAATGAAAAAGCTTGGCCTCTATTGGAGTTTGATGGACGGGTCCAGGCTCGTGCCCTTCCTCAGGGGCTCGGAGATTTCTACTTCTGAGGCCTGGCGACTCACGACGAAACTGCGCGGAGAGTTGTTCGAAGACGTCGCCCTGTTCTAGATGGGCATGCGAGTACCAAGGGAAAGGTTTCGGATCCAACACCGAACGAAGTCCGCGCCCTTTAGACGGGGGACGGTGACCGTGCCCTCAAAGCATTCGCAGAGTTCACGACAGCGCAGGGTCTGCAATTGAATGGACCTGTGGCGAACAACATCGCAGCGATCATCACAATCGAAAGCTGCGTTTTCAAAGTCACGAAGGCGGGCACGCTGCTGTGCTTCGACAAGAATGATCAGCCTCTCGATCCGCTAGACAAGATCAAGGGCTTCTACGAGCGTCATCCTGAGTGGCACGCGAATGCGATCACGAATCCTCAGACCGAAGAGAAGAAGGACCAGAAGCGCGACGCGAGCGGCAAGTTCTCTCGCGATCCGAGCGACGTGTCCAACGTCAAGCGTGTCGATGACATCGTGAAGTTCAACGAGAAGACGATGGCATGGGAGCCAGTGTGTGACGTTCGCTTGCTCTCGACGGAGCAACGCTCGATTCTATTCAACGCGGGTATCAACGTTGAGTGGTCTCAGTTGGTGTATCAGTCGAGTCAGGGGAAGTTCTCAGGCTACGAGTACAAGCTAGCGAAGGATGCAGGCGATAAGATGACGGGCTCGCAGTACGCGGCACTGTCACGTGAAGAACAAAGTGCGGTCATCCGCGCTGTAGGTTCTGACGGCATCGCGAAGATACTCACTCGTCGCAACGACGGCACTAACACCTTCGCACCGAAGAGCAATCCGAATCCACTTCCGCCTGGCGTCGATAGCTGGACGAAGCATTACCTGGACAAAGGGTTCGCACCAGAGGTTGCAGCAAAACTCGGAGCGCAAGACAAGGCGCGCGGGCGTAGGCTGCCTGGTTCATAAAGATTCCACTCTGCCGCAACAAGGTGAGTGGATACCCAAAGGGGAAGGCTCCAACCTTCCACCTCGAAGACGTGAGCAGTGCAACGCGGGGACTTCATCCCTTGCGTAAGCTTGCACACCGATAGGGGGACTGTGTGTGTAATCCACGCGGTCCCCATTTTTACGAAAGGACAAAACGAAATGGCCGAAGCAAAAACTATCCAGCCCATGTTCCTAACTCTGAGCGAAGCAGCTGCCGCTCTAGGAGTCTGTTCTAGGACGATGATGCGCTGGTACGAAGCAGGGTCAGTGAAAATGCTGAAGCTTGGTTCTAACTGGCGCGTGACTCACGAAGAGATGGAACGCGTCGCACGTGAAGGTGTTCCAACCTACACGCCGACACCAGAGCACAGAGCGAAGATGCGTGAGAACGCGAAGAAGGCTCGGGCCGCACGTGTGTGATCACTGCGGCGAGACACTGACGGGTCGACAGACTCGCTTTTGTTCTCGCAAATGTGCGAACAGGCTTTTCTACCTGGAGCACAGCGAATACAGAAAAAGACGCGGGCAAGGGAAGTGCAAAGTGTGCGGACGAAGGGTTCGTGGTTCGAA